>OLWA01000433.1_pt1 | contig 52584 bp, 48 predicted proteins | sample 1673251 | NCBI WGS metagenome assembly OLWA01 (sample SAMEA3178937, study PRJEB25190) | human gut metagenome | biome: human gut; feature: human-associated habitat; material: faeces | place: Austria | collected 2013 | reverse complement strand
AAAGTGCCCGCCAGCTGGACAGGCTCGGTCTGCTCAGCGGGTGGGCATAATTATTACTTCGACGAGACACTGACAAAATGCTCAGTATGCCGCCAAAATTCCAACGATAGGGTATCACATTTAGGGACTAAAGTCAAGCAAACGCAACAATTTCACACGATAAGGCAGAGCCGTTCCATTACATTTTGAACCGGCTCTTCCAATTATATTCATTTACGCCTCGCAGCCTCGGCTGCGGGGCGTTGTTGCTGCACGCTTTCTGCGGGTCGAAATAGAATAATAATTATGTCATGGACGGAGCAATTATGGCACGGAGAAGAGCGAACAGCGCGAAGATCGACCCGGCACTTTTCCATCGCAGCGCATCATCCGTGACGCTGACGGAGGACGTGATCACGGCCTATGTGTCCATCCTGCGCGCAGAGGGTCGTGCGGAGTCAAGCTTGCATCTCTGCGAGACTGTCCTGCGGCAATTCCTCGCTTTTTTACCGGACGGCGTTCTTGCGAAGGACTCGTTATCCGCGTGGCGTGAGCAGCTGCTGACCGAGGGCTTTGCCATCCGGACGGTGAATTGCAGAGTTTCCACTGTAAGCGCGCTGTTAGAGGCGATGGATTGCCGGGAGTTTCAGGTAGACCGCCAGCTTCGCCCTCCCCAGTTCGAAGCTCCGGAGCTGACGCGGCAGGAGTACCTGCGGATGCTGCAAACCGCCAAGGTCTTGGAGGATCGGCGGGGCTACGTGCTGGCGAAGCTGTTTGCCACCACGGGACTGTCCGTGTCTGACCTGCCGCTGGTGACAGTGGAGGCCGCAGAGGTCGGTCGGCTGGTGAAGGGGCGGGAGATCGTTCGGTTTTCGGCAGGTCTGCAAACCGATCTGTTGGAGTACGCCAAGGAAAACGGGCGTCTGACCGGCACGATTTTCACGCAGAAGAACGGCTCACCGCTGATGCGTACACAGGTGAGCGTGTACATCCAAAAGCTGGGGCAGGACGCACGGATACCCGTCGAGAAGGCCAACGTCCGCGCACTGCGCCAGCTGCATAAAGCCGCTGTGGCGGCCATAGAAGCCAACTTCGATCTCCTTGTCCAGCAGGCGTACGAACGCCAGCTGGAGGTGGAGGAGGTCAGCGCGGGGTGGTAAGGATTGCGGTATTACAAACACGGGGGAAAATCTTTTGGAAAAGGTAATCATCAATGCGCTGCAATATAAGAAGGATAGCTCTGGAATTGGGGTTATGATTCGGGAGCTATTTTCCCGCTGCATTACAATGATGCAGCACCCATGCGAAGTGGTTATCTGTCGTGATATAGAGGATTTTCCGTGTGTCAGTAGGGTCGTTTTACACCGTGCGCCGTGCGACTACAGCCAGAATATAAGGCGTGTTTTTTACCAGCTTTTTCAAATGGGCAAGGCGTGTGAGAATGCGCTCTTGCTGACAACAGATGCCAAAACTCCGGTGTTGCTGCCCAGAAGCTGCAAAGTTATTCCGTTGATAACGGATTTGGCGTTGTACCGCTTGCCGGAAGCGTATCAGACATCACGCGTATTACTGTGGAAGTTGCAATATCGATATTTACGGCGGCGAGCATGCCGCTTTTTGGCAATTTCTGAGTTTACCAAGCATGAGATCACAGAGATATTGGACGTGCCGCAGGAGAAAATTGACGTTGTTCCCTGCGCTTGCAGTGAACAGATGCGCCGTGTAACGGATCAACAGAAGCTATGGGCAATAAGGGAAGCCTACCAGCTTCCTGAACGCTTTGTGCTGTTTGTGGGGAATACAAACCCCAGGAAAAATCTGAAGAGGATCATACAGGCTTTTGATGAAGTGAAGGAACAAGGATTCCCTCATCAGCTGATCATCGCGGGAGGACAAGGATGGAAATTCAACCGAGAATCTGTTCTTTCGGACATATATCACAAGGAAGCTGTGCGGTTCATCGGCTTTGTCCCTGACGAAGATATGCCTGTACTGTATTCCGCGGCAGACGTGTTCTTGTTCCCAACGCTATACGAGGGCTTTGGCATACCGGTGGTGGAGGCGCAGCAATGTGGCACGCCAGTGCTGACAAGCAATGGATCATCACTGCCGGAGGTGGGTGGCGATGGAGCACTATATGTCGACCCGTATAGCGTGGAGGATATCGCTAAGGGGCTACGGTGCTTGTTGGAGGATAGAGAATTAGCCGCTGCATTGGTGGACAAGGGGTACCGCAATGCGGAGAGGTACTCATGGCAGGCTGCCGCTGAAAAACTCAGCAAGATTGTAGTGGAGGAGTTCAGATGATGGATATGATGAAGCTGTACCAGCTGTGGATAGACAAAACCTCTGGCAATATGCCTATACAGGAAGAATTGCAGGCGATTTGCGGTGATGCACCCGCCATAGAGGATCGCTTCTACCGCGAATTGGAATTTGGTACTGGCGGTCTGCGTGGCGTTTTGGGTGCCGGGACTAACCGCATGAATGTCTATACAGTAGGAAAGGCTACACAGGGGTACAGCAGCTACCTGAAAAAACACGCAAAGACTTCTTCTGTGGCGATTGCTTACGATAGCCGGATTAACTCCAAGCTCTTTGCGGAAACGGCGGCGTGTGTATTCGCCGCAAATGGCATTACGGTGCACTTGTACGACCATTTGATGCCGACGCCTTCACTGTCTTTCGCAGTGCGTGACCTCCGCTGCAACGGTGGTATTGTTATTACCGCCAGCCACAACCCAGCGGAATACAACGGATATAAGGTCTATGGGGCAGATGGCTGTCAGATCACCACGGAGGCAGCGGAAGCTATTCAGGCAGAGATGAATAAGGTTGACCCCTTTTCGGATGTACAGACTGTGGATTTCGAAACAGCACTTTGGGAGGGAGCAGTTGCCTATATCGGTGAAGATGTCATCGACAGATATCAGGCGGCGGTGTCCTCCGCATCTTTGCTGCCGGAAAATGTTGCACGCGATGTAGCAATCGTGTACACACCGCTGAACGGAACAGGCATTTCCTGTGTACCTCGTTGCTTGCAGGAACACGGGTTCACCAACATCACAATACCGACCGAACAGGCACAGCCAAACGGGAATTTTCCTACCTGTCCATACCCTAATCCTGAGATCCGGGAAGCACTGGAGGTGGGTCTGCATTGGGCAGAAAAGACAGGCAGCGACTTGTTGCTGGCCACCGATCCGGATTGTGACCGTGTGGGCGCAGCGGTAAAGACGTCCGAAGAGTATACCCTTATCAACGGTAACGAGATGGGAGTACTCTTACTGGATTTCATATGTAAAATGCGCCTGTCCAACGGCACGATGCCAAAGCATCCGGTGGCGGTCAAGACTATTGTGACAACCCCGATGGCTGCCAAGATCGCCGCGCACTATGGCGTGGAGTTGGTCAACGTGTTGACAGGCTTCAAGTTTATCGGAGAACAGATCGGCGAGTTGGAAAAGCGAGGGGAAGCAAACCGTTATATCTTTGGCTTCGAAGAGAGCTATGGTTACCTCAGCGGCACCTTTGTGCGGGATAAAGATGCGGTGAATGCCTCCCTGTTGATTTGCGAAATGTTTGCATGGTATAAGGCACAAGGCAAAACGCTGGTAGATGTGCTGACTGAGCTATATGAACAATACGGCTTTTACAGGACAAAGCTACTGTCCTTCACCTTTGGCGGTGCGGCGGGTTTTGTACGTATGCAGGAGCTGATGTCAGAATTGCGGAGGAACCCGCCGAAAGAGTTGGCGGGAGAAGTGGTGGCACAGGTGCTGGACTACAACAAGGACGGCACGGGATTGCCTCGTTCAAACGTGCTGCGTTTCATCATGGCAGATGGAGAAGCAGTAGTGCGGCCCTCCGGCACAGAGCCGAAGCTGAAGGTGTACCTCGTTGCGGCGAAGGAAACTTGTAGGGCCAGCCAAGAGATGATCGAACGGCTGGAGAGGTATTTTACTCTTTGGGCAAAGTGAGGGAGATATGGCGAAGGTAGCTTTGGAACTGCAGCCGATATGCGGCAAACGTTCCGGTATCGGCACATATACCTATGAACTGGCGTGCCGCCTGAAAGACCATGCCGGATTGAAATTTCAAGGCAATCTCTTTAATTTTCTGGGGAGAAACGACAACGGCGCGGCATTGACCGGAATATCCCTGCCGATTGCCCAGTGCAGCATCTTGCCATATGGTGTGTACCGCCGCATATGGCATAGCGTACCCATGCACTATGATCGATTGTTTCCGCACGCGGATCTGACGCTATTTTTCAACTATATCGTGCCACCCTGCATTACCGGAAAGACGGTGACAACGGTGTACGACCTGACTTATCTTCGTTTTCCAGAAACAATGGATCGCCGGAATTATCGCCGCATTGAACGCGATTTAGCGTACAGCATAGAGCGTAGTACAAAAATCATTACAATTTCCGCTTTTGTGGGTTGGGAACTCCAAGAGCTTCTGGACGTGCCTGTTGAAAAAATCTGCGTAATTCCCTGTGCGCCTTCTTTTGGAACGGATATAGTTCCGTTTCAGAAGTTGTCGGAAAGGTACGGCATTACCTCACCATACCTGTTGTACGTAGGAACCATCGAGCCGCGTAAAAATCTGGTGCGATTGATTCGCGCCTTTGAACGCCTGAAACGTGAAGCCGGCATTAGACATCAATTGGTGTTGGCAGGTGGAAACGGCTGGAACAATGAGGAGATATACCGCACGGCAGCGGAGTCACCTTATGCGAGGGATATTCTCTTTACAGGGTTTGTGTCTGCTGCGGAGAAAAATGCGCTCTACAAAAATGCGGCAGCGTTCGTATTTCCGACTCTATACGAGGGCTTTGGAATACCACCGCTGGAGGCGATGCACTTTGGCTGTCCGGTGATGACATCCAATGCGGCATCGCTGCCAGAGGTAGTGGGGAATGCTGCGCATCTCGTTGATCCATTGAGCGAAATCTCTATTGCAGAGGGGATCTTTCAGTTATTGAGCGACAAGAGTTATTGTGCCGCTTTGACAGCAAACGGATATGTGCAGGAAAAGAAGTACACATGGGAGTCATCGGCAGATAAGCTGACGCAGCTATGCCGAGAGATTTTGGAGGAGAAATGAATTATCAGCCGCTCCAATTGCACCCCTGTTATAAAGAATACCTCTGGGGTGGGATACGCTTAAAGACGGAATTCAACAAGGCGGATGCGCCGGAAATAACCGCAGAAAGCTGGGAACTGGCCTCTCATCGGGATGGTGCGTGTATAGTGGCAAGCGGTACTCTACGAGGTAAGTCGCTGGCAGATCTCGGAGAGATAGACCGGGTAGGCATATGGGGCAGCGATTGCAAAAGCACTGTGTTCCCCATCATGGTAAAGCTGATTGACGCCGCCAAAGACTTATCCATTCAGGTGCATCCTTCAAATGAAACAGCATGCCTGCAACGTGGTGAGAGTGGTAAGGCAGAGATGTGGTACATCGTAGATTGTTGTCCTGGAGCAGCGTTATACTTAGGCTTTTCGCATCAAATTACAAGGGACGAGTTTTGCCGGCGAGCGCAGAATGGAACGATTTGCGAGGTGCTTAACCGTGTCCCAGTAAAAAAGGGAGACGTGTTTTTTATCCTACCGGGGACGGTGCACGCCATCGGTGCAGGTATCGTTGTTGCAGAGATTCAGCAGAATTCCAATACAACCTTCCGTATTTACGATTACCAAAGACGGGATGTGGATGGCAATTTGCGTCCACTTCATTTGGAACGAGCGGCTGAGGTATTAGACTATACCCCGCTCCTGCCGGAGGAGTGTCGGGCAAATAACAGCATTTGCTTTCCGGAATTTACACTATCAGAGATGTTCTCCTGTCGCTACTTTCGGGCATACCGGATCGATGTCCGCGCACGCATCGATTTGTGTTGCGATGGACAGAGCTTTCAACACATTTTGTGCGTAGATGGGGTTGGAAAAATTCTGCATAACGGCAGCGCATTTCCAATCAATAAGGGAATTTCCTTTCTAATGCCAGCGGCATTGGGCAGATATACCATAGAAGGGCAGTGCAGAGTACTGCTTTCTAGGATTTGAAGGGAGCATTACATGAAAAAGACAGCATTGATCATGGCGGGAGGTCGGGGTGAAAGATTTTGGCCCAAGAGCCGCAAGAACCTACCGAAGCAGTTCTTATCACTGACGGGAGATGGCCGGACAATGATCCAGCTAACGGTGGAGCGTATTTTGCCGCTGGTAGACATGCAGGACATCTACATTGCTACCAATCGCAGCTATAAGGCGTTGGTTCGCGAACAACTTCCAGAGCTGCCAGAGGAAAATATCCTCTGTGAGCCGGTAGCCAAGAATACCGCGCCATGCATCGGCTTAGGAGCGGTACACATTGCCAGGAAGTATGAAGATGCGGTGATGTTCGTATTGCCCTCCGATCATCTCATAAAGTACAACGCCATGTATCTGGATACACTTCGTCGAGCCTCTGAAGTGGCGGAGGCGGGCGATAACCTGGTGACGCTGGGCATTATGCCGGATTATCCGGAAACCGGGTATGGTTATATCAAATTTCAGCCGGATGCGCGAAAAGGTGCCGCTTTTGAGGTGGAGCGTTTCGTTGAAAAGCCGGACTTGGAGACAGCAAAGCAGTATTTGGCCACAGAGCAATATCTCTGGAACAGCGGCATGTTTATCTGGCGTGTCTCTACGATTCTTCGTTCCATCGAGAAGTATCTGCCGGATACATATGCAGGATTGCGGCGCATAGGGGATGCTATTGGAGCACCCGATGAGAAGGATGTGTTAGAAAAGGAATTCTCTGCCTTTAAGTCTGAGTCCATCGACTATGGCATTATGGAGAAGGCGGATCACATTTACACGCTGCCCGGATCCTTTGGTTGGGACGACGTGGGCTCGTGGAACGCCGTAGAACGTATTCAACCTGCCAATGAGTTTGGTAATGTGGTTCATGGCAACGCTGTTACGGTGGATACCAAACGCTGTATCATCCAAGGCGGCAAGAAGCTGATCGCCACGGTGGGACTGGAAGATATCATCATCGTAGACACAGACGATGCGTTGCTGGTTTGCGAAAAAGGCGATGCCGGCGAGATCAAGAAAGTATTGGAAAACCTGAAAATCTGCAACCGCACAGAATACCTGTAAGCGACATATCTATAATCTATAACAGAGGAGAGTACACATGAGAAAAGCATTGATTACTGGTATCACTGGACAGGACGGTTCCTATTTAGCGGAGTTCCTGCTGGGAAAGGGGTATGAGGTACACGGTATCGTTCGCAGAGCATCTGTGCCAACGACCTCTCGTATTGATCATATTCTGGACAAGTTGAAGATCCATGAGGGAGATCTGTCTGACTCTTCCAGTATCTCCCGCATTGTTTTACAGGTCAAGCCCGATGAGATATATAATCTGGCCGCCCAGAGCCACGTGCAGGTTTCCTTTGATGCGGCAGAATACACCGGTGATGTAGACGCCCTTGGTGTGCTTCGCATTCTGGAAGCCGTGCATACCGCTGGATTGGACAAGACCTGCCGCATTTATCAGGCGTCCACCTCGGAGCTGTACGGCAAGGTGGAGGAGTGTCCTCAGGACGAGAATACCCCGTTCCATCCGTATAGCCCCTATGCCGTGGCAAAGCAGTACGGTTTTTGGATGATCCGTCAATATCGTGAGGCATACGGTATGTTTGCCTGCAACGGTATTCTTTTCAACCACGAGTCGGAACGCCGCGGTGAAAACTTTGTGACCCGTAAGATTACTTTGGCAGCAGGACGTATTGCCTGCGGTCTGCAGGATCATTTGGAATTGGGCAATCTGGATTCTTTGCGCGATTGGGGCTATGCCAAGGATTATGTGGAATGTATGTGGCTGATCCTGCAGCAGGACAAGCCGGACGATTTTGTGATCGCTACGGGCGTACAACATACAGTGCGCGAGTTTACCACGTTGGCCTTTGCCCACGACGGCATTGACATCGAGTGGCGCGGCAGCGGCCTGGATGAAAAGGGTTACGACAAGAAAACCGGCAAGATGGTGGTTTGCGTCAATCCCCAGTGGTTCCGCCCTACTGACGTGGTGAACCTGTGGGGCGATCCCACCAAAGCGAAAACAGAGTTGGGCTGGAATCCGCAGAAGACAAGCTACGAAGAGCTGTGCGCCATCATGGCCGAACACGATCTGCAGCTGGCTAAAGCGGAGGCGCAAGCGTGAAAGCGTTAGTTACAGGTAGTTTGGGGTTTGTCGGCAGGTATCTGCGCACGGAACTGGAGCAGAACGGATATGAGGTCTTTGGCATTGATATCCGCGAAGGTGTGCAAACACGGAAACTGGATCTGCTGGATGCAGCATCTGTGGTAGAAGCCGTTGCGGAAATACGCCCGAATATGATCATCCATCTGGCAGGTCAGGCGAATGTTGGATTGTCGTGGAAACAGCCACAGAAAACGATGGAAGTCAATGTAATTGGTGCTGTTAATTTGATGGAAGCTGTTCGACAGGTAGATTCCACGATCCGTATGGTATTGGTGGGTTCCTCCGATGAATACGGCGTGCTGGGAGCAGACGGAGCGTTGGTCAAAGAAACGCTGGCAACGAAGCCACAGACACCCTATGCCGTATCCAAAAAAGCGCAGGAGGAGATGGCGCAGGTCTATGTAAAGGCATATGGCTTGAATATTTGCATGACGAGATCCTTCAACCATGGAGGTGCCGGGCAGCGGGAAGGCTTCCTAATCCCGGATTTTGCGGCTGGGATTGTTCGTGTGGAACGTGGCCAGCAGCCGTGTTTACGTGTGGGCAATTTGGCCGCGAAGCGGGATTTTACGCATGTCCGCGATGTGGTACGGGCTTACCGCCTCCTTGCCGAGAAAGGACAGCCCGGTGAGATTTACAATGTGGGCAGCGGCGAGCCTCACAGCGTCCAGGAAATCCTGGATCGCTTGTGTGCCATGGCAAGTTGCCGGATCCCTGTGGAATGTGACCCTGCGAAGATGCGTCCCAGTGATACCCCAGTTATTTGCTGCGACCACAGCAAGCTGACCAGGGACACTGGATGGATGCCGATATACAGTTTGGAGAATATCTTGACTGAAACACTGACCTATTGGCGGGAACAAATCAAGTAAAAGAGATTTATTATGAAATCACTCAAAGAACTTTATGCGTATCGGGAAATGATTTTTATGCTGGTGCGCAGGGATTTACGGGGACGGTACCAAGCGTCAATCTTGGGATTTCTTTGGACATTTGTCAACCCCTTGCTGCAATTAGCGGTATACACACTCGTCTTCTCTACAATCATGCGGTTTAATATCGATAAGTATTACCTGTTTTTGTTCGTTGCACTGATTCCGTGGATGTTTATGGCAACTTCTGTTTCCGGAGGCTGCATGAGCATTGTTGCGCAGAAGGATATGGTGACAAAAATCTATTTCCCACGGCAGGTTTTACCTATAGCACATGTGACAACCTGCTTTGTCAATATGCTATTGTGTTTGATCGTAGTACTTGCTGTTGTAGGGATTTCCATTGGCATCAATGCGGTTGCACTGATCTATTTGATTCCCGTCATGCTGATTGAGTATGTTCTTGCATTGGGACTGACCTTGATTTTTTCCGCGGTTACAGTGTATTTTCGCGATATGGAGCATATTCTTGGAATCGTGGTTATGGCGTGGCAGTTTCTTTCCCCGGTAATGTATCCGATAGACTGGATACCGGAAAAACTGCAGGGGATATTCTATTTGAACCCAATGACATCCGTTATTCACGCATACCGTACGATTCTCTATTACAAGGCTCTGCCGGATCTGTCCACAATGCTTCTATCATTGGGCATGGGCATTTTTTGCATGATTGTCGGCTGGTTTGTGTTTGGGAAATTGCAGAAGAATTTTGCGGAGGAACTCTAATGCCAGAAAGCTATGCCATTGAGGTTGAAAATGTATCAAAGCATTTTAAGGTATTTTACGATAAAGGAAAAAATCTGCGAGATAATGTGCTTACCCAAGGGCGCCGAAAACACGAGAATCGTCAGGTATTAAATGACATTACTTTTTCTGTAAAAAGAGGCGAGGCTGTCGGTATTATTGGCGAGAATGGGTGCGGTAAGAGTACAACGCTAAAGCTTTTGACAGGGATCCTTTCCCCAGACAGCGGAACCGTGAAAATGAATGGTCGGATTTCTGCCCTGATAGAACTTGGCGCAGGCTTTCATCCAGACATGACAGGACGCGAGAACATCTATACCAACGCGGCAATTTTTGGCTTGAGCAGGCATGAGATTACGCAGAGAATAGATAACATAATTGACTTTTCAGAGCTGGATGAATTTATTGACAATCCTGTGCGCACCTATTCATCGGGCATGTATATGCGCCTTGCATTTTCCGTGGCTATTAATGTTGATGCAGATATACTATTAATCGACGAGATATTAGCCGTGGGTGATGCAGCGTTTCAGGCCAAGTGTTTTAATAAGCTTCGCGAGATTAAGGCCAACGGCACAACCATCGTGATCGTATCCCATTCTCTAGGACAGGTTGAGCAATTCTGTGAGCGCAGTATCTGGCTTTCCGAAGGCAGCATTCGCATGGATGATACGCCACGTAATGTTCATCCGGCCTATTTGGATTTTATGCGCGCCAAATACGAGAAAGCTCGCGACCCTCTTGACACTTCGGAGGCTCAAAACAACGCCTTGTCTGCTTCAATGACAAGCGGCGCAGCAGATGAAGCAGTTGCGGATGAGCAGATAACAGCACTGGATGAGGCTGATTCTCTTGATACAAATCCTATCTTCGACTCAGGCGGCAACGAGCCTCAAAAACGCTGGGGGAACGGAGATGTGCGCATCCAATATGTCAAGCTCTTGGATGCAAAAGGCAATGAACATGGCAGTTTTCGTACAGGTGAAACTTTGCAAATCGTTATTGGATACAAAGTGTTTAGGACGTTGGAAAAACCAGCTTGCGGTATTGGGATTTTTCGCAATGATGATGTGCAATGCTATGGCACTAACACACAGATTGATCATGTGAAAAGTATTGATTTGGGAGAGAAAGGCGAGGTCATCTGTGAAATTGAAAAGAATTTGCTGATGCCCGGCGAATACTCAGTTGATGTAGCCATTCACACAGAAGAAGGTTTTGCCTACGATTACTATCGTGATGCCATGCGATTTACTATGTACTCTGACACGAATGACGTGGGGGTATTTCGTATGGAACACAAATGGATAATAAAACAAAAAAGCTGAAATACGATACGCTATCACTTAATCAAAACCGGGTAATCAGAACAATGGAACAGCTTGTTCGTATACACCAAGGAGATAGAAATATATACTATTTGATTACGAGGAGGAACCATCTATGAGTACTTGGAAAAAATGGTTATGCGCCGCACTATCTCTCCTGATGGTGCTTGCGGCGTTGCCAGTCACAGTACTGGCGGAGGAACTCGCTGACATGGACGTACCTGCTGTCGAAGATCGCGTTTCTGAAGTAACGGCAGAGGAGAAAACGGAACCCTCAAAGATGGGAGTTGTGGAGGGTGGTGCTGGAGATGAGCAGGAGGTGCTTCGCTTTAGCGAGGTAGATACTGTTTTCATACCAGATGTAACACTTCCGGATAGCGATACCCTGCTTGAGGAACATCTTTACCGCAGTAATGGGATTTCGGCGGAAAATCCAGCAATGGAAAGCGAAACTGCACGGACCTATACAGTGGCACTCGGAGGAGATAACGCGGCGGTCTATGATGAACTATCCTCCGCAATTCGCGCTATCGCCTCTGGAGATCGTGAATCTACGATGATTTCCTTGCCAAGCTATTCATTCACGTTTACAAAAGAACAGCTTGAAGAAATCTACGGTGCGGAGCTTACCCTTACCTTCGCTGATGAGAACGAGCCTGCTACACCGGCAAACCAGGCTTTGGCGCACGCGTTAAAAACAAAAATCGACCACTCATTGCTGGTGAATGTTCTTTTGGCGAATTTGCCGTATGATTTGTATTGGTTTAACAAAGACGGTGGTAGCGGCGGCGGTATTCAGATGAGCTATGGAATCAGCTATACGGCAAGTCAAGCTACAGTGAGTGGTATTGCATTTACCTTTTTTGTTTCCGCAGATTATGGAAAGCCCGCAGGAGCGGCAAGTTACCGCCCAGATGCGGTAGACACAGCAAAGACAAATGCTGCCACTGCAGCAGCGGCAGCGGCACAGACAATCGTAAATACCTATAATTCTTACTCTGATGATCAGAAATTAGTCGCATATTTTGATAAAATTAAGGAACTCGTTTCCTATAATAGTGCTGCACTGAATCCGGGAACACCCTATGGTGATCCATGGCAGGTTATCTATGTATTTGACGGGAATGTAAGCACGAATGTTGTGTGTGAAGGTTATTCAAAGGCATTTAAATACCTGTGCGATTTAACTATATGGTCTGGCACGGTAAAGTGCAATGTAGCAACTGGAATTATGAGCGGCGGTACAGGTGCTGGTGCCCATATGTGGAATATTGTCACAATCGGTAATGCAAATTATCTGGCCGACATAACGAACTGCGATGATGGCACGATTGGTTATCCGGATGAGCTGTTTTTGTGCGGCGTGAGTGGTAGTCGCGATGCCTATGCGGCGCATGGCGTTTCCTATGAATATGACAGTACTACGCAAACTATTTTTACAGAAGAAGAACGTACATTATCTTCTACTCCATTTGATCCAGCTTCTGTGAAGGATGTTGCTAAGATCCGTGCTTTTGTGGAACGTATGTATACTAAGTGCTTGGGACGCGCTGCGGAGACATCTGGAACCGAATTCTGGATTGGCGAACTTCTGAATGGGAAGGAAGGAAGCACGCTGGCACTGGAATTCTTTTCCTCTGAAGAATATCGGAATAAAAACCTAACCGATGAGCAGTTTATTGAAACACTCTATCAAACCTTTTTTGATAGAACGGGTGACATTGGTGGAATAGCGTACTGGATGGGCGAAATGAAGACAGGGGCCGATAGATCCGTTGTTTTTGCGGGGTTTTGCAACTCAGAGGAGTTCACCTTGCTCTGCGAAAGCAGTGGGATTGTTCGCGGAACCTTTATTCCTGCGGGACAGGACATGGGACATTATGTTGATATTGCTAAAATTCGGGCCTTTGTGGAACGTATGTATACCAAATGTTTAGGGCGTACCGCAGATCCGACTGGCACCGATTTTTGGACGAATGAGCTCGTGAAAGGTGCAGAGGGAAGTGCCATAGCGGCAAATTTCTTCACCTCTGAGGAATATCGAAATAAGCACTTACCCAAAGCAGAGTTTATTGAAACACTCTATCAAACTTTTTTCGATAGAGCGGGTGACGCTGGTGGATTGGAGTACTGGATAGGAGAGATGGAAAGTGGAACGGATCGGTCTGCTGTCTTTGCGGGATTCTGCAATTCAGAGGAGTTCACCTTGCTCTGCGAAAACAGCGGGATTGTTCGCGGAACCTTCGTTGCCACAGGGCAAGATATGGGTTAACCCGTCTGTGAAATGCGGCTCATTGTTGAGAGTACCACACTAAGAGTAAGTAGTGATTCGCTTGTCTGGAGTCCTGCAAACAAAAGTCAATAGCAGAAACGAAAAAAGTCCCGCAAAGTTTACGAGACCGAAAAAGAGTATAACAAAACAGGCTGGAGAGAAAACGCATCGCCAGCCGGGATGCAGTTGGTTGTTTGCTTAGCCCTGCGCGGAATTTTGCTGCGCGTCGAATGCCTCAAGGCACTCTTTCACGCGGGCGTAGTAAATGCGCAGGAACTTGTTCTGCGCGGCGGTCATGTAGACAAAATAAGGCTTACCCTCGCCGCGTTTTTTATCGAGGAACTGGTACACCGGCTCATCCGCAGGGACCTTTTTCAGGTAGATACAGATGATCTGGTACAGCGTTTTCCGAAGATGCGGAGAGCCGCGTTTGGTCGTAGAGACGCTTTGGGCACTGTGCTTGCCGGACTGGTTTACAGCCGGATCGACGCCAGCGAAGCCCACGATAGAGCTGCGGCGGGGAAAACGGCGTACATCCCCGATCTCAGTCATGAGCTGCGCGGCAGTGGTTTCGCCAACACCGTACATGGCCAGCACAGTATCGTACTCCGGCAGCTGCTTTGCAAGTCGTATCATCTCGGCGCGCAAAGCGGCCAATGTCATCTTGCTGGCAAGCAACTGCTGCGCCGCTGTGGTGATAAGTAGTTTCGTGTTGTCGTTCTTCGGTAGTGTGGTGAAATGGTCGCAGCTTCCGGCGTAAACATCCAGTGCCTTTTCTGCGCTGAAGTGATAACCCTTGCGTTTGCACCACCTCTGGTAACGCTCGGTGAATGCTTTCTTGCTGACGCGGCAGATGCAGTCGCAGTGCCAAAAGGTCATGACAAAGTCCACCCATTTCTGGTGACCATCGGCGCGCTCCGGGCTGGAGAACAGCTCGTTCACGCCGAGAAAGGCCTTGTCGGTCAATGAAATGAGATTGTTTTGCAGCGATACCACCGTTTTCATGTAGAGGTTGTACTGGCGGCTGCACAGCTTCAGTTGTTGTCTTACCGTGTCCATAGGAGTATATTCCCGCAGATCCACCCAGTTGTCAAGGCCGTACTTGGCAATTTTCATGGCGTCTGCCTTGTCGGTCTTGACCTTGCGGATGGAGCCGCTCCCGCTCTGCTTGATGAATAACGGATTGAGGACGCAGACATAAATGCCGTACTCATGCAGCGCCGCCACGACCGGCTTGTGGTAGCGCCCGGTGGTCTCCATGACGACGCGGGTATCTTTCCCCAGCGCGATGATGGCGTAGGCCATCTGCTCCAGACCGAGCTCGGTGGGGAGAGGAGGGACAGCGTATTGAGCGAGCTTCCGCCGGTAGGCGAAAGCGATGGATATGAAGCTTGTCCCGACGAAGTGGCTCTACCTGAGCAAATCGGATGCTGCGAACGAGAGAGGCGGCTGACGGACTCCAAAACGGGCATGTTAGCCCATGGAAATTGCTGTCAGGCCATTACTCTCCCATTCTAACAGCTTCGGCTTTGAGATGGAAAAAGACGCGGCTGGCTGCCGCGCCTTTAACCGTAACTATATTGTAGGAGGAAACTATGAAAGTTGTTATTGGGACTGTTCAAGTTCCATTTGTTATGGGCGGTGCCGAATTTTTGGCAAGGAACTTGAAGCTTGCATTATGTGAAGGCGGACATGAGACCGAAATCGTAACAATGCCCTTTATTGATAGTCCCATAGAGCAGATAGAACGCCACATTGTTGCGGCGAGACTTATGGATCAAGAATGGTCTTGGGGTGGACGTGCTGATTTATTTATTGGGCTCAAATTTCCGGCTTTTTATATGCCGCATCCCAATAAAGTTATCTGGGCGTTGCATCAACATCGAGCGGCATACGACCTATTTGATACTGAATACAGCAATATGAAGAATGATCCTATTGGCTGCTCGGTACAAAGAATTGTTATGAACGCAGACAATAAATACCTAAAAGAAGCTAAGCGGATATACACAATTGCGGATAATGTGACAAGGCGAATGCAACGGTTTAACCACATATCGGCGCGTACGCTTTACCATCCTTGCCCCGACATGGAAAGATTCTATGCGGATCGGTATGAAGATTATATACTGATGCCAAGCAGAATTAATATTACAAAAAGACAAATGCTCGCGTTGGAGGCATTGGTACACTGCTGCAGTGAGATTAAATTGTACATCGTCGGAAAAGCAGAGGCTGAATACGAAAAAAAGAAGATGCTGGAATTTACAAAAGAGCATAATCTGGAGCACAGAGTTCGCTTTTTCGATTATATTTCACAGGAAGAAAAGATTCGTCTGTATGCGAATTCCAGAGCAGTGTTGTTTATTCCGAGAGATGAAGATTATGGGTATATTACGTTGGAAGCTATGGCGGCAGGTAAGGCTGTGATCACTACTACAGATAGTGGAGGACCGTTGGAGTTTGTTGTGAACGGGAATACCGGAATCATTGCAGCACCAAGTGCCCAATCCATTGCCAAAGCAATAGATCAGCTTGCAGAAGATAAAAACTTGGCTGTGCGATATGGTGAAAATGGAAAGAAGAGGCTAAAGGACTTAAATATTTCATGGGAAAGCGTTGTAAAGGAGTTGACGAGACCATGAGCGGGACAGCAGAGTATATTAGCAATGTATTGACTGAAATCGAAGAAGGTCAGGAGAGATTCTTGACAACCGCAGAAGTGGCACAAAGGCTTTTAAGTAGAAATGACACAGGGTGCCCTTCTTCAGATAGTCCTACGCAGATGTCTCAAGATGAGATAATCGATACCGTTTATTTCGAGAACCAAGTTTCCTCCGTAAATGCGACCTGGAACGTTCCTTATTATCGTCCTCTCGCTTCACATCGGAAAATTATGGGTCGCTTTATTGTGTTTTTCAAAAAAGTTGTTAGGAAAATTCTCAAACATTTACTTCTCCCTATTGTGGAAGACCAAAATCGGTTTAATGCATCCACAACAAACGCAATTAACGCGATTCGCAATAATGATATAGTTTTCCTTCAGAGCATTAAACAGTTGGTAGAGGAAAATGCGAATATCAAGCAACATGTGGAAAGACTTGAAACACAGCTAGAAGAAAATATGAATAAGCACTTGTCGAATTCTAGTGCTAGCAAAATATATGACTCTATCAACTACGCAACCTTTGAAAACGAATTTCGGGGCGGTCAGGAAAAAATCAAAGAGCGACAGCAGGGGTATGTGAAAGTTTTCAAAGATTGCAAAAAGGTAATTGATTTAGGCTCCGGGCGCGGGGAATTCTTGGAATTGCTAAGAGACAACCATATTCCTGCAATCGGAGTTGACCAATATGAACCGTTTGTTGAAGAGTCTCTTCAAAAATGCCTTTGTGCGAAACAGGGAGACGCTATTACCTATTTGCGAGAACAAAGCGATACCTCTTGCGATGGAATATTTTCTGCACAACTTGTAGAACACTTACAGGCAGAAGATCTTATCGCGCTATGTGGAGAAAGCTTTCGGGTGCTGGATCATGGAGGTAAGCTCGTGATAGAAACACCAAATCCCACGTGCGTTTCCACCTATTTGAATAGCTTCTATTTGGATCCAACCCATAACAATCCGGTACATCCAAAAACGCTTAAATTTTTCTTGCAGCAAGCCGGATTTTCTAACATAAAAATTGTTTTTAACGAGCAGAGCAGAATCCCCTATAGATTGCCATTGCTCGAGGTAGAGAATGCAAATTTGGCGGAGTTTAATGACGGAATCAACTTCTTGTCGGATGTGATTTTTGGATGTCAAGATTATGCGATTATTGCAGAAAAAGAGTAGGGGGAGAGCAGATGAAAATTGCAATAGTTGGTCCAAGTCCAGTTCCTTTTACCATTGGCGGAATGGAAAACATGATAGGCGGACTATATAGCGCAATCAATGAAAAAACACCTCATCAGGCGGAGATCATCAAGATTCCAAGCCGTGAGCACACGTTTTGGGACTTAATTGAAACCTACTATCAGTTTTACACTCTTGATTTGCGACACTTTGACGCAATTGTTGTGTCGAAATATCCTGCATGGATGGTGCAACATGATAATTGCATTTTTTATGTTGCGCATCGGCTAAGAGGTCTATATGATACATACCATTTGATGAGTTTGCCTTATGAAGTGCCAAGAGGAAATGCCCACATTGATGCTCTGCTAGCATATATGGAAGCTAATCCGCAGCCTATGTCGCTGGAAGAATTCTTTCAACGCGTATTTGAGTTGAGGCAACATACCAATGAGATAGGGAAAGTGTTTTTTCAGTTTCCTGGCCCGTTTATCCGAAAACTGGTTCATTACATGGACAATTTTGCATTTCAAAATCGTAGAAATGCAAAGTATTTATCAATTTCAAATACAGTAAAGGGTCGAAAGGGATATTTCCCTGAAAACGTAGAAGTCGACACACTGTATCTGCCAACTGCAAAAATAGGAGCAGGAACAGGCAAGTTTGAGCACATCTTCATGGTAAGTAGGTTGGATGCGCCGAAGCGGATAGATGTACTTGTGAAAGCTATGAAGTATGTCAAGAGTGACATTCCCCTGTACATTGCGGGTACGGGTCCGGAAAAAGAAAGACTAGAAGCTCTAGCAGGGGAAGACCCCAGAATTCATTTCATAGGGTTTGTGAGTGATGACGATGTTGAGAATTACTATGCCAACAGCTTAGTAATTCCATATTTCCCGTACGAGGAGGACTACGGGCTTATTACCATCGAAGCAATGCTTCACCACAAGCCTGTTATTACGGTAAAGGACGCAGGTGGACCTACGGAATTTGTGGTGGATGGTGAAACCGGCTTTATAGTTGACCTTGAGCCACGAGCTATTGCCGAGAAGATCGATTATATGGCAAACCATCCGATGGAAGCGAGAAACATGGGGGAGAACGCCTATACCAGGGTCAAGGGCATCACATGGGACAATGTCGTTCAGCAACTTTTTGCCGGATATAACCCCCAAAAGCGCAAGAAGATCACTGTCACCTCAACATTTGGCGTATATCCTCCACAAGGTGGGGGGCAAGCTCGTATTTTCAACTTGTATAAAGAGCTTGCGGCGGCGAATGAAATCGAGATTATTTCCTATGTCAATTATGATCAACCAGCAACAAAAAAAGCGATCGCGCCGCACTTGGTTGAGTATCAGATTCCGCGTGATACTGCACATCAAGAGAAAATTTGGAAACTCGAAGCTGTAGCAAAGCTCCCACTAACAGATGTGGCAGAGATACAATACGGGAACCATACCGCGGCATACTGTGAAACTCTGAAACGGTCCATTGAATCCAGCGATGTTGTTGTGATTTCCCACCCTTACTTGTACGAAACAGCTAGACCGTATCTAGCAGGCAGGCCTTTTATTTATGAAGCACAAGATGTGGAATCCGTCATAAAGGAGGCTATGCTTCCACCCAGCAGAATAAGGGACAAACTGGTTTCGATGGTATTTGATACCGAAAAAGCTTGTTGCGACAACGCTGTATTGATTATGGCCTGCTCCGAGGAAGACCGCCAAAAGCTCCACGAGCTGTATGGCGCACCGTTGGAGAAGATCATTGTCGTTCCGAACGGTGTGGATACTAAAGCAACGCGATTTTGCGGTAAAGCGGAGCGGTTGGATAATAAGATGCGGATAGGCCTTGAGCATGAGTTGATCGGCATTTTTGTGGGAAGTTGGCACGAACCCAATCTAGAGGCGTGCGAGGTAATTTTCCAAGTGGCTGAGAGGTGTCCGAATATAAAGTTTATGTTGATGGGTAGCCAATGTAATTACTTTGCGGGAAAAACACTGCCTCCAAATGTGGGCTTGCTCGGATTAGTGAGTGAAGAAGAGAAACGGAGAATCTTCGACTGTGCGGATTTTGCAATGAATCCAATGTTGAGCGGGAGCGGCACAAATCTGAAAATGTTTGACTATATGGCTGCAGGACTTCCCATCATTACGACTGAATTTGGTACCCGGGGAATTGAGGACAAATCTCTGTTTGTTATTGCCAATACCGTTGACGAAACAGTAAGTGCCATCCGTGAGTTTGCAGTCAGCGGGTGGACAGTAGATGTTGAAAAAGCTAGAAGATATGTGGAGGATCATTTTGATTGGTCTTCTATTGCGAAACTCGTTCCGTTAGATCTGCGGCCATAGAGGACATTTCTACAACTACGACCTTGCAGGCGGGCTTTTAGAATAGCAAAGTGACACATATTAGAGAGGAAATAAGAAAATGAGAGAGAAAACAACCAGAGGAATTGCTGATAGAAAAGGGGAGTTCCTTTGGTATTTAGGGGGCACATTACTTTCGCTGCTTTTTTTGGGTTTTGCCCTAAGACTGTGGGAATACGATCTTCGAGTGCCATTTTGGTATTCAGATGGTGACAACTTGCAAAATGTCCTTTTTGCAAAACGGGTGAAGGATGGTTTTTTTGTCAATGAATATTTAGGTGCCCCATTCTACTCGCTGCAGATAGACTTTCCCCTTTACGGGGATGCTGTCAATCTTTTTTTTGAGGGAATCCTCATGGCCCTCACAAAATCGGCGGGAATGACAATAAACGTCTTCTATCTTATGCTTTTTCCACTGACATATTGTACCAGCTTCTATGTCATGCGAAAATGCGGTATTTCAAGACTGTTTGCACTGTGCGGCGCACTGCTATATGCATTTCTACCCTACCGCTGTTTGCGGAGAACAATGCACCTTTTTCTCTCGAATTATGCTTTTGTGCCTTTTTCAGTATGGCTTTGTATTGAGATATACACGCGTGAAGAACAAAAAATAACAAGAGATGATATTCACTATCTCGTTGCCGTGGTTCCACTCGTTGCGCTCTGCGGTATCTATTATGCGTTTTTTAGCTGTTTCTTTTTTGTGCTGTCCATACTGCTGAGATACCTTAAAGATCGCAAAATATCACTGTTTGGTGCCGGACTTGTTGCAGAAACTGTGGCATGGATAGGACTTGCAACGATTCCTTCAATATTCTTGTTGCACACCTATGGGCAAAATCCTGAAGCACCTGTGCGTTCTGCAATAGAAGCGGAAATATATGGTCTGAAAATTACCCAGTTTTTTATTCCGAACTCGTCACATGACATTAGCTTTTTAGATAATTTACATACGGCATACAAAGATGCTCCACTCCCTAACGAAGGATCAGAATATCTGGGTATTGCGGGAGCTATCGGGTTGCTTTGCCTTTTCGTATACCTGTTTGTGCATAATGAAAATGGTACATATCTAAAGGTTATTAGTGAGCTGAATATTGGTGCAGTTCTTTTGTCGACCATTGGCGGCTTTGGGTCTTTGTTCGCTCTGCTAATATCTCCACAAATAAGAGGATATAATCGAATTAGTGTATTTGTGGCCTTTCTTTCTCTTGTCGCAATCGGACTTATCGTAACAGGTGTTTGCGATAAAGGTCGCCACCGCAGATTGATATCGGTTGTAGTGGTCATTGTTGCGACACTGTCGCTTTTTGAACAAGCTACTTTCGATAAATCCGCTTTAAGACAAGGCGTAAGCGATTATTATTCAGACAATTGTTTCATCCAAAGGATTGAGGAGTATGCATCCGATGGCGCGATGATTTATCAGTATCCATATTTTCCGTTTCCTGAAACACCGCCAAAGAATAAAATGGAGGATTATGCACTCGCTCGAGGGTATGCTCACTCAGAATCTCTGCGATGGAGCTACGGCGACTACAAAGGAAGAACATCGGATCTCTGGAATCGCCATTTAAGCTCTATGCCCTTGGATGCGCAGATCAAGATCCTTGGATTACTGGGATTTGAGGGGATTTATATCGACCAATATGCTTATACCGCACAAGAACTCTCTGCGCTGAAGACAACAATAGAATCTGAAATTGGGGATTCAGTGTGTTTTTCAAGCGAAAACGGGCGACTCTTCTTTTATGGTTTGAGGGACTATCTACAATCGTTAGACGGATTATACTCTCCGGAGAAACTTGCAGCCGATCAAAAACTGGCAGTATACGCACCTTTCTATACGAATGGCTTCTCTCCGCAAGAGGGAAACGGTGATTACCAATGGAGATGGGGGAACCAAAGCGGCAGCATTGTTTTCTATAACCCGACGGAAGCTGTAGTACATGCCAGCTTTTCTGCCATAGCCTATTCGGGATACACGGAGGAATCTTCGTTTACCATTCAAAATGGAGATGAGCAATGGAATTATAAAATCTCCGCTGATGGAATTCCTATAAATATCAACTTTGAGATTTCCCCAGGAAAACAGGAGCTGCTCATGCAAACAGATGCCATGCGGGTAGAGGCACCAGGAGACAGCCGAGAACTATATTTCAGACTTAGCAATCCTGAAATTGTTATTAACGAGGATTAGGTGTGATGGAGGTACAGTATGAAGGTTATCCTGCTTGCCGGTGGATTCGGCACCCGAATCTCCGAGGAATCCCAGTTTAAGCCTAAGCCGATGGTAAATTTGGGCGGTATGCCCATTCTGTGGCACATTATGAAGCTGTACTCCGCCCACGGTTTCAATGAATTCGTTATCTGTGCGGGGTACAAGCAGCACGTGATAAAGGAGTATTTCGCGGACTACTTCCTGCATACCTCCGACATTACATATGATTTTACCAAGGGCACCAATGAAATGATCGTCCACCACAACGCCTCCGAAAGATGGAAGGTCACAGTGGTAGACACCGGCCTGAACACCATGACCGGCGGGCGCGTGAAGCGCATCAAGGAATACGTTGGCAACGAGCCGTTCATGCTGACGTATGGTGACGGCGTGTCGGACATCAATATCACGGAGCTTGTAAAGTTCCATAAAGCGCACGGAAAGATGGTCACGATGTCTGCGTACAACGCGGGGCAACGCTTCGGCGTGCTGGACATTGACGAGGAGGGTCGCATCAACGAGTTCCGGGAGAAAACGCAGGGCGACGGTAACATGATCAACATCGGCTTTATGGTCTGCCAACCGGAGTTTATTGATTATATTGACGGGGACAGTACGGTGCTGGAGAAGAAACCGTTGGAAACTGTCGCGAAATTGGGACAGCTGATGGCGTATAAGCACGATGGTTTCTGGCAGTGCATGGATACAGTACGTGAGAAAGAAATGCTGGAAAAGCTCTGGGCAAGCGGACAAGCTCCGTGGAAAGTGTGGGCGGACTGATGGGCGGCATGAATTTGGATTTCTACCGCGGCAAGCGGGTGTTTGTCACCGGTCACACGGGCTTTAAGGGCAGTTGGCTGTGCAAGATCCTGACTATGGCCGGGGCCGAGGTCACGGGGTACTCCCTGCCTGCACCTACTGAGCCGAGCCTGTTTGCCATCTCCGGTGTGGAAAAGGACATGACCTCGGTCATCGGCGATGTGCGCGATTTTGCCGCACTGAAAGCGGCATTCGATGCCGCACAGCCGGAGATCGTACTGCATCTGGCGGCGCAGCCCATCGTCCGTGAGAGCTACAAAAATCCGGCTTACACTTACGAAACCAATGTGATGGGTACGGTAAACATTTTGGAATGTGTGCGACAGAGCAACTGTGTCCGCAGCTTCCTGAACGTCACCACAGACAAAGTCTATCACAACAATGAGTGGGCGTGGGGGTATCGGGAGAATGAGCCGTTGGACGGCTTTGACCCGTACTCCAACAGCAAGTCCTGCTCAGAGCTGGTGACCCATAGCTATGTCAACAGTTTCTTCACCGACAGCGGCGTGGCTGTGTCCACTGCCCGCGCCGGAAACGTGATCGGCGGCGGCGACTTCGCTGCGGACCGCATTGTGCCGGACTGTGTACGCGCCGTGCAGGCGCACAGGCCCATCGGTGTGCGGAACCCCCATTCCACCCGGCCGTACCAGCATGTGCTGGAGCCGCTGTTCGCCTATCTGATGATCGCCCGGCGGCAGTATGAGGACAGGCGGCTTGCCGGCTGGTATAACGTGGGGCCGGACGATTGCGACTGCGTTACCACCGGTCAGCTGGTGGAGCTATTCAAGGGAAAATGGGGCGCGGGCTTTGACTGGGTCAATCAGGCGGAGGCTGACGCGCCGCATGAGGCGAACTTTCTGAAGCTGGACAGCACGAAGCTGAAGACCACCTTCAGCTGGCAGCCTCGCTGGCACATTGATGAGGCCATCGCCAAAACCTGCCAGTGGACGCGGGTTTGGCTGGCCGGCGGCGATGTAGCCGGTGAGATGGAACGGGAGATTAGGGAATACAGCCTCCCGTTGCAAAACTGATCGGAGTGCGGCTTAGATGGAAAAACTACTTGCGCTGTTACGCTCCATCAATCGAGACAATTGGAAGACGGTTCTGATTCAATTCATTAAGTTCGGCATTATTGGCGTATCCAATACGCTGATCTCTACGGCGGTTTATTACCTGTTTATCTGGATCAATACGGATCTTTATTTTGCGGGTAATGTGGTGGGATGGATCGTCAGCGTTTTCAACAGCTTTTACTGGAATAATCGCTTTGTTTTCAAAAACTCAGAGTTCAGCTGGTGGAAGAAATTGCTCCGAACATATCTGGCCTACGGCGGCAGCTTTGTGGTCGGCAGCCTCCTACTGGTGTTGCAGGTACAAGTCCTCGGTATATCCGAGTGGCTGGCCCCGTGGATCAATATGGTCATTACCATCCCGCTGAACTTCCTGCTCAATAAGTTCTGGGCTTTTAAGGCGTGAGGTGCGTTATTCGTGAAGGAGACATACATGAACAAGAACTGGACTACTGAAACAGAGGCGCGCCAGCAGATCAAGGAGCTGGTTGCTGCCTATTACCGTGATTTCAAAGAACAAAAGAATACATTCGTTCCCGGCGACCGTATCAACTACGCTGCCCGTGTTTTTGATGAGAAGGAGATGTGCGCGTTGACCGACGCCACGTTGGACTTCTGGCTGACGACCGGTCGGTTTGCCGACCAGTTTGAGAAGGAATTTGCCGCATGGCTCGGTGTGAAATACGCACATCTGGTCAATAGCGGCTCCTCCGCAAACCTTATCGCCTTCTCAGCTCTGACGGCACCGGAACTGGGTGACCGGCAAATCAAGCGCGGCGACGAGGTCATCACCGTGGCCTGCGGCTTTCCCACGACGGTCACACCTGCCTTGCAATATGGCGCGGTACCGGTGTTCGTGGACGTAACCATCCCGCAGTATAACATCGATGTCACCAAGCTGGAAGCCGCACTGAGCGAAAAGACCAAGGCTGTTATGGTGGCACACACGCTGGGCAACCCCTTCGACTTGGCGGAGGTCAAGGCGTTCTGCGGCAAGCACGGTTTGTGGTTGGTGGAGGACAACTGTGACGCACTGGGCAGTCAATACACCATTAGCGGGGAGACTCGCTTTACCGGCACATGGGGCGATATTGGCACCAGCAGCTTCTACCCGCCCCATCACATGACCATGGGTGAAGGCGGCTGTGTCTATACCAATAATCCGCAGCTGCATCGCCTGATCCTATCCTACCGCGATTGGGGCCGCGATTGCATCTGCCCCTCCGGTCAGGACAATTTCTGTGGACATCGCTTTGACGGACAGTTTGGTGAACTGCCCAGGGGCTATGACCACAAATATGTATATAGTCATTTCGGCTATAACCTGAAGGTCACAGATATGCAGGCGGCCATCGGCTGTGAGCAGTTGAAGAAATTCCCGTCCTTTATTGAACGTCGCCGCCACAACTGGGAGCGGCTGCATCAGGCACTGGAGCCGTTACAGGACAAGCTGATCTTGCCGGAGCCTGCGGTCGGAAGCCGTCCGTCCTGGTTTGGATTCATGATTACAGTGAAGCCGGAGAGCGGACTCTCCCGCAACGAAATTACACGCTATGTAGAGGCGCATAATATCCAGACGCGCCTGCTGTTTAGCGGGAATCTGATCAAGCACCCGTGCTTTGACCAAATTCGCGGCACGAGTGCCTATCGTGTGGTTGGCGGACTGGAGAACACAGATACCATCATGAACAATAGCCTCTGGGTCGGCGTCTATCCCGGCATGACGGATGAGATGATCGACTATATGGCGAAGGTGATCGCAGAGGCGGTGAAATAATGGTGAAAAACGTATCCGATTTGGAGTATGCGGCAAAAGAAATTAGGAAGAATCTTTTGCGGCTGTGCTCAATGCAGACCATCCATATTGGGGGGGATCTTTCTATCACGGATGTGATGACAGTTTTATGGCAATATCAGATAAAATATGATCCCCAAGATATTCGTGCAGAGAGCAGGGATCGATTTGTCTTGTCCAAAGGGCACGCATCTGCTGTGACTAGCTTCAACCAAGCGGCAATAGGATGCTTTTCGGCTGAGGCTGTATTCAACGAATACGCTACGGACGGTGGAAGATTTTCTATGCACTCCTGCAATCTGGTTAATCCTTATGTTGAGGTTTCTACAGGCAGCCTAGGGCATGGATTCCCTGTTGCCTGTGGAATGGCTGCAGGGCTTCGTCTAAAAGGCAACACAACTAGTCGTGTGTACGTTGTGATGGGAGATGGTGAGCAGGCAGAAGGTTCTATATGGGAAGCTGCAATGAATGCAGTTCACTATCAACTTGGAAATCTGGTTGCAATAGTCGATGTGAACGGTCTTGAAAATGACGGGCGTGTCACAGATATTACTGGCTTGGGTGATGTTGCAAAAAAGTATCGTGCTTTCGAGTGGAATGTGGTTGAACTAGACGGAAACGATGTTTCTGAAATCAAAGAGGCGTTTGACAATCTTCCTAGTGCGACAAGCACAAGACCAACTGTTTTGATTTGCCACACGGTAAAAGGAAAAGGCGTACCGTTTATGGAAAACCAAGAAAAGTGGCATGCGGGGAAGATAACCTCGGAACAATATGAAGAATGCATGCGGCATCTGGATGAGGAGATAGCAAATGGCAGCAAATGATGAGGCAAGGAAAGAATTCTTGCGCGATGAGTTAGGCGCATACCTTACAGAGCTTGGTAAAAGAGACTCACGCGTTGTAGTGGTAAATGCGGATTTAAGCAAAACCAGCAGGAATACTGAATTTGTAAGACAATACCCAGACCGCGCTTTTAATGTGGGTATCGCGGAACAAAACATGGTTAGTTTTGCGGCGGGTCTCGCTCATGAAGGATGGATGCCTTTCGCCTATACGATGGCACCCTTCATGTCCATGCGGGCCTGTGAGCAGTGTAGAACTGATGTTGCCTATGCGAATCTTCCGGTACGTCTTATTGGTACGTATGCAGGCGTTTCTGGTGGAATATCTGGAGCGACTCATTGGGGCATGGAAGATTGTGCAATTATGACGACGATGCCGGATATGACGGTGTTAGAGCCGAGCGATGTGGTGCAGGGCAAGAAAATGATGGATGCACTCTTGCAGCTACAGGGACCGGCATATATGCGAATTAGCGTAGAACCGACTTCCCCAATCTACGATGAAGGCTGTGATTTCGAGATAGGGAAAGCATCTATTGCCCATCCCGGAGGAGATGGAGCTTTTATTTGCTCAGGTATCACGGTTAAATATGCAATGTTGGCTGCAAAAAGCATTAAGGAGAGGACTGGGAAATCCATTCGGGTGGTAGACATGCACACAGTTAAGCCAATTGATCGACAGGCTGTGCTTGACGCGGCTGCTACCGGGAAAATTGTTGTTGCTCAGGATCATTTGCTGCACGGCGGTCTTGCCTCTCTCGTTTCGGAAATTCTTGCCGAGGAAAGTTGTGCTGTTCGTTACTGTTCCCGAGGGATACCGGATTGTTTTGAGACTATGGCGCATGCGCCATTTCTATATCGTAAGTTCCTTCTGGATGCAGAAGGGCTTGAGAACAGCATGTTACAGCTGTTTTAGGAGAGAATGAAATGAGACTTGTCGTGAGTGGTGCCACCAGCTTTATTGGTCGGCAACTTTGCAGGAAAGCCGTAGAAAAGGGGCACAGTGTAGTTGCCGTTTTGAGACCCAATTCGGTGCGACCCACTCCTGACCGAGTGGAAATGCTTACCGCACCTATGTCTGAGTATTCAAAGTTGGGAGAACTGGTGGGTTCGTGTGACTGCTTTGTGCACCTTGCATGGAATGGCACAAGGGGTGCATCTCGGATGGATGCCGCTATGCAGAGGGAGAATATAGAATACTCCCTGCAAGGTGTTCATTCTATGCTGAAAGCTGGCTGCGGAAGGATTGTTACGGCTGGCTCCCAAGCGGAATATGGTCCACACGCGGAGTGTATCAGTGAAGAAACGCCCTGCCTTCCCAATACGGAGTATGGGAAAGCCAAATTGCAATTCTACCGAGAAGCACGAGCCCTTTGTGATGATGCCGGTGTAAAATGTATTGAACCGCGCTTTTTCAGTTTGTATGGCCCCGGAGATTACCCCAATACTATGGTGATCTCGACGCTTCACAAGATGATTGCAGGGGAAGGTTGTCCACTGACTCAAGGTATACAGATGTGGGACTATCTGCACATTGAAGACGCTTGCGATGCGCTTTGTGCGTTGTGCCAAAAGGAAGATGTTCCCAGTGGAGTTTATAATTTTGGAAGCGGGGACACCCGCCAGCTGAAGGACTATATTGCGGAGATGGCGGAAATTACGCACACCCAAAGCAAGTTGCTTTGGGGAGCTATACCCTATCCGGAGACCGGAATGGTGTCTTTGTGGCCGGACGTGTCCCGGCTTAAGGAAGTACTCAAATGGGAACCACAAATAGCTTTTTCAGAGGGAATCCAGTCTATCCTTAACGTAATGACTTGCAAGGAGATAACATGAATTTGCCAGATAGAATAACTCTGCGACAGATCTATTTGGATCTTTATTACTGTACCTGATGGCTGGAGTATGGCACTCATAGGCGGCAGTTAACCCGGCATTAAACCTGTTGATGAATGTCCTGCTGAGTTTCTGCTCGGCTAATTCCGGACATTTCGATGAGCAAAGGAAGAAATATGAAGAAAATATCTATTCTAATACCCTGTTACAATGAACAGACTAACGTGCGCCCAATTTGTAACGCAGTAGAGGATGTGCTGCAAGGGGAACTTCCTACATATGACTATGAGATTCTATTTATCGACAACAAGTCAAAAGATGATACGCGGAGAATTCTGCGGGAACTGTGTACCGAGGACGAGCATGTCAAGGCGATATTTAACATGAAGAACTTTGGGCAGTTCAACAGTCCATACTATGGTCTTTGTCAGACTACAGGGGACTGCACAATCTTGCTTTGTTGCGATTTCCAAGACCCGGTGGAGTTAATTCCTATAATGGTGCATAAGTGGGAAGAGGGACACAAGGTTATTTCCATGGTCAAAACCTCCAGCAAAGAGAATAAGCTCATGTATTTTCTGCGTACCGTCTACTATAAGCTGATTCATAAAATGAGCAATATTGAACAAATTGAACACTTTACCGGTTTTGGATTATATGACCGTAGCTTCATCGATGTTTTAAGAACCTTGCATGACCCGACGCCATTCCTTCGAGGTATCGTGGCTGAGTATGCACCGGATCATTTGGAAATACCCTACGAGCAGCAAAAGCGTCGGGCAGGAAAGACCTCCAATAATTTGTTTTCTCTCTTCGATGCTGCTATGCTCAGCTTCACCAGCTATACGAAGGTCGGTATGCGCCTTGCAACCTTTTTAGGCTTCATCATTGCATTTTTGAGCTTCTTAGTAGGGCTTGGGTTCCTAATCGCAAAGCTGGTGTCATGGGATAGCTTTACAGCGGGCTATGCGCCGACTGTTATCGCAATTTTCTTCATGGGAGGGTTGCAGTTGGCTTCTTGGGATTCTTGGGAGAATATGTTATGGCCATGAATACGCGAATCATGAACCGTCCCCTTGTTGTGGAAGAGGAACGTCTGAATTTTGAGACGAAGGAAGATTAAGCTGCATTGGTGTGTAAATTTTCTACATGTGCTAGATGTGTACAGGATAGCAGGAAATAAGTGAGTCGAATCTGGCAAAGTCACTGACACCTTGCCCGGCGTGGTCAGCTGTAGCTGTAATATGATTTTACCGTGTACCGAGGACATGAAGAAGCCGCGTTTGTAGAACCTGTCGAGAGAGGATGCAGCGTAAAGAATGCAGCGACTACCACCCGGCGGTAAGGGCACTATGTATCTCAGACATATCGTTTACTATAAGAATTATCATCGTTCTTTGTACACGTTTTGCAGGTCTATGATCTGCATCCCCGACTGTACCACAGGGCGGGCTGAGGGGACTACGAGGGGAGTAAAGCTGTCAAAAATCGCATCAGGATACGACGCGCTGCGCGAAGCGGATTGACCAAAACCATTGTGCCACAAGTGATTGCAGCAGATCGCCGGAAATTGCGGCAGGGATTTTCTGGCTCTCATAACCCGGAGGTCGGAGGTTTAAGCCTCCCTCCGCAACCATCTTGAGTGACCCAAATAGATACACTGTAAGACCTGCTAACAAAAAGCAAGTAAGAAATTCAGAAACTTAAGCAAGGAGAAATAGGTGCACTAAAACAAGCCACTTCGCATCTAAGATTCAGAAGGTGGCTATCCATATGTGACTATTCCCAGGAGCGTTGAGGTAATTGGACGTTGGGCGTTTTCGAGTTGCTCTGCACTTACTGATGTTTACTATGGGGGAACAGAGGAACAGTGGAACGTGATCGACATTGACTATGAAAATGATCCTCTTACCTCTGCCATCATCCACTTCGGCGGTGCGTCTGAGTCGGTGAAGAAGCCTACTGTGACGGCGGCGGGGACAAAGCAGGAGGTCAAGGCCGGTGCGGATGGAAAGATGGCCATCACCGTTCCCAATGTGGTGAACAACAAGGCGGCCACCGTTACCTTTGACCAGGCAGCGGTGGAGAATATCAGCGGGTACGGGGATATGACCCTTACGGTGAAGGACAACACGGCAAATCTGTCGGGCATACTGAAAAACTCGGCGGAGGTAAAGGGAAAGAACGCCGCGTCCATCATCGTGACGCTGACAAAGGCGGATGGCACGCCGGTATTCACGGAGGGGACGAGCGCGGGCGAGGTCGTCATCACGATCCCGTACAAGACGGGGCTGGTGGCGGAGAAGATCAGGGTGTTCTATGTGAACGGCGAGAAGCTGACCAGTCAGGCGTTTACGTACAACGCGCTGACGGGCATCGTTACGCTGAAGCTGGCGCATTTTTCGGAGTACCTCATCGTGTCGGAGAGCGAGGGTGCGCCTACGCCTACGCCTGGGACTGGGACGACTACGTCCGGTCACGGTCAGGCTGCATCCAGCGGAGCTTCCGGTGCGAAGATTACCTCGGCGGAAACGTTTGATCCAGGTGTTGGGGTCTATGCGGTGACGGCGGTGCTGTCGCTGACAGGTATGGCATGGATCAGGAGAAAGAGACGATAAAGCGATGTTGCGGGTGGTACTTTCGGAAACGGTAGGGGCGGACATTCCTGTCCGCCCCTACGGACTTTTCCGATGTCACAGAGAGGCGAGGGCGGCTTTCTCTGCCACCGGTAATAGGTCTGCTCGCAGATATCATTTTCCTTACAACACCAGTCCCTTACGCTTAGAGCACTGCTCCGGCAGGCCGATACACGCTCTGCCCAAAGTGCCAGTTTATTCTGACCGTTCATTGTCTGCAATTCGCTGCCCATGAAAAATACCTCCATATGTCGGATCTGCCAGATTACTACGACTATATGATGGTCGCATATACTATCCGCTACTATATGAGAGTATTGTTTCACATTAGAGAGCACCTTTCAAGCCGGGGCTAGATTTGACGGTTACCGTTTTCCTTCGCTGTTTCAATCAGGCTATAAATCACGCTGCTGGCCTGTGCACCACCGGACGTATTGGCAAACAGCCAGTTCTTTCTGCCCATTACAAAGGGCTTAATGCTGCGCTCGGCACGGTTGTTGCTCAGCTCCAGACGGCCATCCTCCAGACACCTTGTCAGATACTTGCACTGTTCTCTGAGGAACCGGGTGACGGATATACCTGGAGTGAGCAGGATATGTTCGGGCCGGGCGGAGATAGCCACTGCGGGCCGGAAAAAATAAGCCAAATGTAGCCGGAAATAAAAAGCCACTACCACAGTTCTTGCAAACCTTGTACACTGGAAAGTGCCAACAGCCCAGTGGAAAGGATGCGTAATGAAAGAGACAAGTGGTAATGGCTATGTACCGATTATAGCACAGGTCATAGAAGAAATGAAAGCAGCACAGGGAGATTCCTTCCCTCTGGAGCAAATCAACTTAGCCGAGCTTGAACGCCGTACCGGTATCTCCCGTGGAAAGCTGCGCCGGCTCAAAAAGAACGGCTTTCGGGATAGCCGCCGAAGCGATGAGGTCAGAAAACACAAGATCACCAAGCTCACCGGTAACAAGCAACGAATCTGTCCGTACAGATTCACTTGTCAGGGGATTCCCTGGGACCATGTCGGCAATTCAATCATTCAAAATCAACTTGGCAGTACAGAAAATCAAGAATAATCATTTTAGCCGAAACGCCGCCAAAATCATTCAAAGATACGTTGTAACGGTTGCGTATAATTGCCGCTATCGGCGAAATTGGAATATCATTTCATCATCAAAACTTGATATTTTGCCGATAATGTGCTATACTATCCCTGTGCAGAAAGTGAGGGTTCGCTATGAAATATATTTCTGTCGCAGAAGCGGCGAAAAGGTGGGGCGTTTCCGAACGCAGCGTGCGCGGGTACTGTGCCGAAGGAAAAATCGACGGTGCATTTCTGACCGGCAAGACATGGAACATACCCGAAACCGCAGAGAAGCCCGATCGCATTAACAAGAAAACCGATACACCAAAGACACTTCTTGAGGTGCTGAAGGCCGAGAAAACGGCAAAGCTGCACGGCGGTATTTATCATAAAATCCAAATCGATCTGACCTATAACTCCAACCACATTGAGGGTAGTCGCCTCACCCACGATCAGACGCGCTATATCTTCGAGACGAACACCATCGGCGTATTGGACGGGACGGTCAAGGTTGACGATGTGGTCGAGACCGCCAACCATTTCAAGTGCATTGATATGGTGATCGACAATGCCAATTACGCTCCGAGCGAGGCGTTCATCAAGCAGCTGCACGCCGTTCTGAAAAGCGGAACTTCCGATTCCCGCCTCGATTGGTTTGCCGTTGGGGATTACAAAAGACTGCCCAACGAGGTCGGCGGCATGGACACAACTGCACCGGAGAATGTCGGTGCTGAGATGAAGAAGCTGCTTGCTGAATACAACGCCATTGAGAGCAAAACCTTTGACGATTTGCTTGACTTTCACTACCGCTTTGAGCGCATCCATCCGTTCCAGGACGGCAACGGCAGAGTCGGGCGCCTGCTCCTTTTCAAAGAATGCCTGCGGAACAACATCGTGCCGTTTATCATCGAGGACGACATCAAGATGTTCTACTACCGCGGCTTGAAGGAGTGGCAGAATGAGCGCGGCTATCTGCGTGATACTTGTCTAGCTGCACAGGACAGATTTGAGAAGTATTTGGACTATTTCCGAGTCCCGTATGACAAATAAGCAAATCCGCCCCTGTGCGATACAGAGGCGGATTGCTTTTTCGTAATAAACCCGTGCGTCTATGCCGTAAAAATGTAGGATTTTCAACGTGGTTTCGGGTGTTGCTCACACTTCCGTATCACACTTCCGGACCAGATAAAGTGTGCAATGATTGCACACTTTATTTTTGCCCCATATGGAAGAAAACGCATCCAAAAAGTATTTCTGAAGAGGTCGAAAATTTACCCCGTGAAAGGGGTTGACATGATCAGAAAATATGGTATTGTAGAAGTATAATTACGAAGTATTTTAAATTAGGGAAAGAGGTTTATCCACTCTCCAATTTAAAGACACCGCATGCTTTTGAGACAAGGTTACCTTAGGGTGACTTTGTCTTTTTTTACTAAAAAAAGGCTAGTTACTACTGCTTCATTGCCGCAGGCGCGGGCGTGGACGGAGGGGAGGAAGCCGCTGAAGAGACTATAATAATATATGCGAGAGTACGAATTGCTCGCTCGAAAGGAGAAATAACCCCATGATTATAATAACTAGAATTTAAATACCTCCCCTCCGGCCACTGTGCCGCATGAGGGTTAATATATGAAGCTTAACAGCATCGATTTCTTTGGTGTAACGGTCACTTACCGCGTGGAGGCGCGCAGGGCGGGGCCTACGGTATTTCTGACCTTGCGTTCTAGCGATGGTGTGCACATCGATGGTGCAGGACGCATCTATTACGAGCACAAAGGGCACATTTTCCGCGCACCTGATGAAATTGGACTGGAGGAGTATGTACGTACACTAATTCCCGAATGTCTCCAGCGGGCCTTTGACCCGACTACAAAGGAAGGACGCGCACTGCGGGAAAAATTTGCGAAGGACTTGCCTTTGGCCGCTTTAATCGTGGCAGACTTTAATCGGGTCGCCCAGAGTATGAAGTGGGCGAATTCTACTAAAAAGGAGCATAAGAAACTGCTTGATCTGCTTGTGAGCAAATTTGGTCGGATACCTTTTTGCGAAATTACGCAAGAAAAATTTGCTTTACATTTGCGCGAGGGAGGCTATTCTGACTATCAGATTAATGGTCAGATCTACGCTATGAGGGCTCTGGTTATATATGAGGAGACCCAATATTTGATCTCGGAGCACTTCATGGATACCTTCACCCTGGGAAATCGCCGCGTAGTCGTTGGGCCGCGGGACGCGAGCAGGCATTTCGAGAAAAATATTTTGACTCACGCTCAGGTGAGGGAAATCGTTGCAACCTGCGCCGAGAACCTTGAAAGCAGCCGCGGTTACCTATATTTTGGCCTTATCTTGATGTTGATCACGGGAATCACAATCGGTGAACTCTGCGCATTGACCTGGGGGTCATTTTCTTTCTCAAACACCTATACAGGAATCACTGTTATTGAAATTTCGGCAGGGACAAAGCTTGCAGGAGAGGTCTATCGTACCGAAGAGTTAAACGGGCCGCGGCGACGGACTTTGCCACTGCTGCCGACAGTGGAAAAATTTTACCACAGGGTAAAGGATAACGCACCATGCATACAGGAGGATATGCCATTCATTCGCAGTCCCAAAAACGCGGCGCGGCGGATGCGCCCCGATGAGGTTGAAAAGTGGTTAAAAGTTTTCCTTAGAGGATTCAATTTTGCACAGCAGAAGGAAGCAAAAAACTTATTGAAACATCCTGACCGAGTCTTGCGAGAGACCTTTCGGGCTGCGATGGCAATTTGCGGTTGTGATGAAGAAGAGGTGCGCTATCTATATGGCAGCGTACCTGAGAGCGTATTCGCACGGAACTACTGTGCCTATGACGATCCTCGGGAGCTGGCAAAACTGGCCGCGGTGGTGGAGCACTATATCTTTTCGCTGATGAGTGATTCCGACACTGCACTTGATTTCAAGATCAATCGCAGTGGTGAAGATTACGCTATTGCGGCTGCACCTGGTAGCAGGATCAGCGGCGATTTGACTGTGGATCTCAGTAAAGTTTCGCATGACAACCTCGAGACTGGAAAGGATCTGATTATCAACTTTAAGTCAAGTGACAGCATTTTCATTACGACAAAACTGAATTTGGAGGAAAATTAACATGGTGTTTAAAACTGACGAAGATATGTCCCTGGATAAATATTGGAAAAAACACTGCATTTCTATCGCAAAAGATCGCCACTGGGCAATTCAGGAGGGAGACCAATACAGTTTTGAAACCTGTGCGACGCTGCGCCAATACGACGACTACATTCGGAAAGTCGCAGGTTGCTTGGACATGCCCATCGCTGAGATCACACCAGCAAATATTCTGCGCGCTGTCTCCGATGTTGCTAAGATGTACCAGTACCAAGAAGCCACCGTCAAGACGATCATCTCGTCATTGCGGGACGTCTTTTCCTACGCCGCTACATGCGGACATGCATACAATATCCTCCCCAAAAGTTACGCGGGAGACAAGCCGACAAATCTTACGACTTTGATGATGCAGAGGATCTTAGCCCCAGCAGCGGCAAACGCGGAGCCGAAAGAATTGAGCGATAATTGCCCGCGAGCCTTGACAATCGGGCAGCAAGGACGTCTAGCACTATATGCGGCGGAACATGTGCTGGAGGATGGGCGCTTCAGTGGCATTTTGATTTCATTGTACACTGGCATGCGTCCCGCGGAGTGCCGTGGACTGCGGTGGAACGATTTCCGATCGTTTCCCGATCATCCAGGCCGGCATTACCTGAAAATCGATGAAATTTTGAATGACAAATTGGAATATAGTAAGCAGGTAAAGACGAAAAATGCACTGCGGTGCGTCCCCGTTCACATTGAAATTGAGAGTGCTTTGCAGAAGCGAAGGGAATTTGTGCAGCAGAGCATGGGCGCGAACAAGGATATCGGGGAGTTACCCATTGTCTGCTCTGAAAACGATTTTAAGAACCCCTGCCGCGGGCCGGATTATTCAAATTTTGCTTTCAAATTGTTGAAGGAATTTGGCGTTTCAAGCGAACAGTTAGGATTTTTCTTGCTCGATGAGCCTGATAATTTTACGCCGTCGGATTCCCACCCGCCCATGCGGATATTGCGCCGCAACTTTGCGACCGTAATCCAGGCGTGTACAGACATGTCGCTGGAGGAAAAAGAATATATCTTCGGCCACAGGATCTCCGGTAAGGACGGTGCCAAAAAGCGTGTAGAATATAGTCGGAATATGGATCGCCTATGGCGCATTGCGCAGAAGATGGACAAGGCACCCTTTTGCAAAAAGCTCTACGAACTTCATTTTCCTCAAATCACCGTCGGTGACGGCACCGTGACACAGGAAGGACGTGGGCAGGGAACGATCAGGATTCCCTGGGAGAAAGCCGTGTGCGGGCAAAAATTGCATCTGCATTTTGAGGGCGGCCCAAATACGTCTGTGAGCATCTCGACCCAGAATGCCGTGCGCCCCTTCGGCGGGCTGCCGGTCGAGGTAAAGATGGCTGACGCGCCTATTTCCTGGGGTGACCCTTTACCGCCGATCAACGCGGAGTCGATGCATTGGGAAGCGGCGAAGAAGGTACGTTATTTGAAGAAAAACGGCAAATAGATGATAGATGTAAGAAGCAGGCGCAGGGAATTCCCTGCGCCTGCTTCTTACATTTATTGCGTTTAAGTTGCAGAATCATCCCGCTGCATGGCTTCATCAATGGCACGGTTGATGTAGGCATTGACGGATTCACCCTGCTGTGCTGCATGCGCCTGAATGACATCTTTTTTTCCTTTGGGCATACGGAGTTTCACCTCATCATAGTTGCTTTTTACGTACTTGTTTACCGCACGCTGCTGCGCTTTTGAAACAGCCATAGTCTCCTCCTTGCCCCATATTCCTTGTCTGATATTCTAAGCGAAAAATATACTGGGGGCAATATAAAAACTGCACATAGATTGACCCCAATATTTGTAGAAACTCACTATTGTATATTGTCCCCAATATGTTATAATTTGAATAGAAAAAAGAACAACGGCAGCTTTGAGGAGCGCCAACTCCTCAAAGCCTGCGCAGGTGATTACCGCACCTACACAACGGACGAATCCGCACCGCTTGGGGTTATTATACCCGTTTGACCCCGATTTTGCAAGCGGAATCCGGTCTATTTGTCATACTCATGACACCGTGTAGTGCCTCGGCCTGCACGGTGTTTCTCTTTTCTCATTTCACCGAAAGGAGGAAAACGCATGAGTCAAGATCGTATTCCGTTTCCCGCATCCCCGGCATGTTCTCCGTCCCCGGCTCATAGGCTGTGGCGAGGGGGAATGAACATGGAAGTCAAGCACACCCATCCGCAGTATGAGGATCCGCAGGCACGGCAGCAGCAGTTGAAGGACGCCTACGCCGCCTGCATGGCGAAGCTGCGGGCACTGCGAGCGGCTCAGCGGGAAAAGAGCGCATGAAGACGGACGCGGTATACGCCCGCCAGTCCGTGGAGAAAAAGGACAGCCTGTCCATCGCGGGGCAGATCGACCTCTGCCGCCGCACGGCGGGCGGCGGGGAGCTGCGGGTCTACAAGGACGCCGGCTACTCCGGCAAGAACACCGAGCGTCCCGCCTTTCAGCAGCTGATGAAGGACATCCGCGCCGACCGCATCGGCACGCTGTACGTCTACCGGCTGGACAGGTTCTCCCGCAGCGTGGCGGACTTCGGCCAGCTGTGGGAGGTGCTGCAGGAGCACCATGTGGAGTTCGTGTCGGTCAACGAGAACTTCGACACCAAGACACCCATGGGGCGGGCTATGCTGCACATCATCATGGTGTTCGCTCAGCTGGAGCGGGAGACCACCGCCGAGCGCGTACGGGACAACTACTACCGCCGCGCGGCACTGGGCGCGTGGCCGGGAGGCCCAGCACCCTATGGCTTCGACAATGGCTGCGCACGCGGACGGGATGGCCGGGAAGTCCCGTCCCTTATCCCCAACGACAAAGCGGCGGTGGTGCAGCGGATCTTTCAGGAGTACGCCGCAGAGGGCATGTCGCTGGGGCTACTGGCCCGTAAGCTGACCATCGAGGGCATCCCCGCCCCCAAGCGCGCCACATGGGACAACGTGACGCTGTCCCGCCTGCTGCACAATCCCGCGTATGTGATGGCAGACGAGCAGGTGCGGCTCCACTATCTGGGGCAGGGCGTGGAGGTCACCAGTTCGCCTGAGGCCTTCGACGGTGTACACGGCGTGCTGCTGGTGGGCAAGCGGGAGGCCAATGCGCGGAAGTATACCAAGACGGAGAACCATCGGGCGTCTGTGCTGAACAGTGTCGGCGTCGTGCCGTCGCCGCTGTTTCTGGCGGTGCAGGCAAAGCTGGCTCACAACCGTCAGGTAGGCAACAGCGGCAAGGGCAAGCACACATGGCTGTCCGGCCTGCTGAAATGCGCCAAGTGCGGCTACAGCCTGTCCGTCGTGGTGGACAAGTCCTATCGCTACCTGGCGTGCAGCGGGCGGTATAATATAAACCGCTGCGACGCCGCCATCCACATCAAGCTGGCAGAACTGGAAGTGGTGGTGCAGACGGAGATCGAAAAGCTGCTGGCGCAGTGTCCCCGGGAGCCCGTTGTGCCGAAGCCGGAGGAGGATAGCTACACCCAGCGGCTGCTGGAGCTGGATCGCCGCGCTGAGCGCCTGATGGACGCCTTTGCCGAGAGCGAGGATCTGCCCGCGTCCTATCTGCAAAAGGCACTGGGGAAGATCGAAAAGGAGCGCGAAGCGCTCCGGCAGGCCCAGCGGCGGGAAGCTGGACGCGTTCCGCTGCCGGAAAAGCTGATGTTCGGCGAACTGTCCTTTGAGGAGAAAAAAGCCGTGGCCGCCCAGTTTATCCGTCGCATCGAGGTGGCAGAGGACAGCGCAGAGATCATCTGGGCGGTGTAAAGCAAATTTGATACGAATGAGGAGTAACCATTATGAACGACGAACGTAAAGCAACCATTGAAGTAGACATGACCGACGACGAGTGGATCGAACTGCTGTGTCTGTGCGAGGAAATCAATCTGACGCCAGGGGATCTGGCTGTGGCATTCTGTCAGGAGGTCATCCGTCAGCAGGTGCTGCTGTGCATTATCGCCGCCGCTATTCGCTCCGACATGGCCAATCAACTCAACCGATAACAGGAGGAATTACACCTATGAAAATCGAAAACAAGACACCTATTGCGGAGGAGATCATCCGCAACAATCCCACCGGTTACGGCCTGTTTGCCGGAATCGGGGACAACTTCAACAGCGTGGCACAGGTCATCTGTGAGCTGATGGACGACGCGGTTTCCAACCTCCGCGCCAACAAAGACAATCCCGAACTGTCCATGACGGTAGTACTGTCACTGGAAAATCTGGGCAATGCGGTGGAGATCACCGTGACAGACGGCGGCACGGGCATTGCCGACCTTGGCAGTGCATTGACCATCGCATGTCGGGATGGCGCGCAGACGCCGCTGAACGAGCACGGCTTTGGATTGAAGCACGCACTGGCCTCCTGCGACAGCAGTCCTGACCAGAAGTGGAGCATCCGCACCCGCACGAAGGACGACGCCGCGGCAAACCAGTACCGCGAGGTCAAGGCGCCATATTCCATGGGCACATCTGAACTGGACAAGCCCATGAAGGTGCGTTTCTATTCAGGTACGGGTGATCTGCCCCACCCCACCGGCACGTTGATCTCCGTCCGCTGCCCCATGGCGAAGTTCCGGACGGTGAAGCCCGAGCGTAAGGCGGCACCCTCCGACTTCCACAACCTGGTGCGGTATATCATTGAGGAGCTCTGGTACGTCTATGCGGGCATTCTGGCGAATACGCCCATCACCATGGAGGTGTGGGAGATCAGCGGCAGCGAGGAAACGCAGCATACGCTGATGCCGCTGCTGCCGGTGTGGGAAGAGGGCAGCGTAAAGGATTACGGGGAGATCCCCTGCAACCTGGGCGGCGGCCCGCTGACCATCCGCTGTAAATACGGCAATATCCTGAAGAATCCGTCCAACGCCATCTACTATAAGTGCAACATGGAGTCCAGCGGCGTGGAACTTCGTATCAACGGACGTACTATTGAGCGCGGAATGTTTGACCGCGTCTGGGGCGAGGCCATTCACCCCAGCCAGAACCGCTTTTTGGTGCAGGTGGATCTTATCTCGGACAACCCCGCCGCGCTGCCCGCCACGAAGAACACGAAAACTTCGTTCTGTGAAGCGGATCCGCGCCTGAAGAATCTGCTCAGCTGGATTGCCTCGTATGTTCCCGCCCCGGCCAAGGATGTGGATTCGATGGAATTGCGGTATGTCAAGGAGCTGACTGCCAAGCGGGAGAAGGACCCCACCGCCCTGCGGGTGAGCCGCGAGGAGCCGGTGTTCCAGAAGATCGGGCTGAAGGCCAAGGTCGATCTGTTCGTGGGCTACATCGACCGCGTGACCATCTACGAGGCCAAGGCTGGCAAGACCAAGGCGCTGGACTTGTATCAGCTCCGCATGTATGTGGATGGCTGCGCGCTGGACAATAAGCCGGTGGATGAGGCCGTACTGATTGCCAAGCGTCATTCGGCAGAGGTGAAGGAACTGCGGGACATCCTGAACACTCTGACCACGCCTGATGGTCGTCCCTACAATTTCCGGTTGGCTACATGGGACGAGGAGGGCATCGTGATCCGCCAGAGTGCGTAAGAACAGCCGGGGAAAAGTGTGCAATCATTGCACACTTTTCCCCCGACAGGAAGGAGCGAGATTATGACCGATGAAAGCAAAACGCCGCTTTATGAAGACCCCCCATTGTGATGATGAAGGCGAAGAGATGGACAGACGCATCTCTCAAGTAGCTTTTGTTGCGTATCAGCAGGCCAAGATGAAAGGCATTCCCGCGGCCCGCTATGACGCGGAGAAGAAGGCTGCGTATCTGCTGTACCCTGACGGACACCGCGAATATGTGGACAAGCCGCCTGAGAAAGTGCCAGCATCTGCTGGACTTGCGCCGCAAAATCAGGTACAATGGGAGCAGAAATTCACAAGGGAGAAAGGACGAACGACCATGACATATACTTCCGCACAGGCCAACAAGCTGCTGAAAAAGCTCAACGACGAGCACGCCGCCCTGCTGGACAAGGAGAACCGCAGCAAGGATTTCCGCGCCGCCATGGGTGAGGACATAGAGTCCGTGCGCCCCGCCTACGACTACGCCGACACGCAGAAGAAGTTGGCAGAGCTGGAGCAGCGTATACGTAAGGTGAAGCACGCCATCAACGTCTTCAACGCCACCCATGTTATCCCTGGGTTCGGTATGACCATCGACGAAATGTTGGTCTACATTCCCCAACTGACCCAGCGCAAGAACAAGCTGGCCGACATGAAAGCCCGTCTGCCCAAGCAGCGGGTGGAGGAACAGTACGGGCGGCAATCCAATATCATCGACTACTCTTACGCCAACTACGATTTGACGGCGGTGGAAGCCGATTACGAAAAGGCCGCCGATGAGCTGTCCCGTGCCCAGCTGGAGCTGGACGCCGTGAACCAGCGGGACACGTTTGAACTGGAAGAGTAAAAACCGTTCCGTCGCGCTGTCCGCACCATTTTTTATTACAAGTAGTGACCTCCGACCGTGTTCAATGTTGCTGCGGAGGCAGGTTATTCTATTCGTTATTGAGTTATGTGGCCCGTGTTCATTGTTTCGGGTCGTTGCTATAACTGGCTGCGGAAGCCGCGAAAAAACTTTTTCCCCGGAGGTCGAAGTACGGTTATAGACCTCCGGTTTTTCATCAAAAAAGTGTGCAATGATTGCACGCTTTCCAAGGGAAGGTGACGTATGAACGTAAAAGAACTGATCCTAGGTCAGCCTGCGGCGGACATCGCCGCCGCGCTGCTTGACCGGATGGACGTTGAAGTCTCCAAGCGAGATAAGGGCATCCGCCGCATCACGGCACTCATCGATAGCCTACGCGGCATGGAGCCTGAGGCCACCGATTATATGCTCCTGGGCGTTTATCACATGTACGATGACAAGGAGTTTCTGGATGCCAACCTGTATCGTAAGAGCGAACTCCTCGCCGAACTCGCGCCGCTATCGGACATTCTCGCGGCGAAAGGTGTTGGCGAATTGACCGTGGATGAGACCGAGCAGGCAGCCCGCGCCATTCAGCTACCTCAGTGCTACGCATTTGAACTGTCGCCCTGGCGCGAGGTATTGGGCTATGAGGTCAATATCGCCAACGCACAGGAGGTAGGCATTGCCGCCTTTTGCGCAGCGGTGCTGTACGAGATGACCTTCTTCGGCTTTGACGAAAAGGCAGTGGAGGCAGAACGGCAAAAGCTCTATGACTCCTTCCGCGAGGCAGAGGAATTGGACAAGCTCCCGCCGGAGGAACGGGCAAAACACTTTTTCTCTGCGGAGGAAGTCTTTGCCGAGTTGGGCATCCCTGAGCCCTCCGAGGAGGAACGGCAGGAAACGCATCGGCAGATGTGCAGGGAGATGCTGATCAACAGTCTGAGAACGTATCAGATGCTTGAGAAATATGTGAAAAAGTAATAAACAGAGAAGTCCATCGGCAAATAGCCGATGGACTTCTCTCAGTCTGTCAAAGAACCCCAGCTTTTAGAAGGGAAAAGCTGGGGTTTTCCTGTAATTTGGATGGTAACAAACAAATATCAGTGCAAAAATGGAGATCTTCCAACTCCATTGTGCCAGCTTTTTCAGATTCATGGCAGCATATTTAAGCCTGACCCATCGCGTAATGGCGGCCAAACCTCGGTGGTGTGTATAACGCATGGCGTGTTTCTCCTTCGCATCCGCAAAGACCCGCTCAATGGTTTCTTTTCGCTGGGCGTAAATTCTCTTGCCCAGGTCGGTCTTCCGGACGTCCTCCACGATGTCCAGGTATTCCTGCCAGATATGTGCGGTGTATACCTTTTACCCCTTTTCATTCGCACCGCATTTTGCTTTGCAAGGGCAATTTCTGCACTGCGCCGGTGTGCTTCGGTACGTTCGTTTGCCCTTCCGGTTGGTAGTGGTATGTCTTAATACACTGCATGAGCAGCTTTGCAGGGAGCCGGTGCTGCACGCGGATGAGACGACCTTGCAAGTGCTGAAAGAGCCGGGACGTTCCTCCACCAGAAAGTCCTACATGTGGCTGTACCGCACCAGTGGCTGCACAAAACAGGCTATTGTGCTGTATGAGTACCAGCCCACGAGAAAAGCGGAGCACGCTGAGCATTTCCTGCAAGGCTTCTCGGGATGGCTGCACGCAGACGGATACCAGGGATACCACAGACTGCCGGGGAACATCCGAGTGGTGGGTTGTTGGGCACACGCGAGGCGAAAATTTGACGAGGCACTGAGCACTCTGCCGCAAGAGAAACGGAAGGATTCTCCTGCGGCCATGGGCGAATGGTATGTCTCACAGCTTTTCAAGCTGGAGCAGGCATTGGCAGAGCTGACGCCGGAAGAGCGGTATGAAAAGCGGCTGGAGCAGGAGAAACCTGTTTTAGACGCGCTGTTGTCATGGGCAAATGAGATGCAGGCGAAAACTGCGCCGAAATCCGCGCAGGGGAAGGCCATCCACTACCTGCTGGAGCAGTGGTCGTACCTGACAAGGAATCTGGAGGATGGCCGTCTGGAGCTGAGCAACAACTGTGCCGAGCGCAGCATTAAACCATTTGTGATGGGCAGGAAGAATTGGCTGTTTGCCAATACAACCGGCGGCGCGCGGGTCAGCAGCTTGATCTATAGCCTGATTGAAACGGCGAAGGAGAACGGCTTAGATCCGTACCGTTATCTGCTTTGGGTTCTGCGAAATGCGCCGGGACTGAGCCAAACGGATGAAGCATGGGCTGAAAAGCTGCTGCCCGCGAGAGCCCCGAAAGAATGTTATATGCCTCATAAATAAAAGACCGCCATCTCGCTGAGCAGCAGCTTGTTGAGATGGCGGCCTTTTATGCGCGGGTAGGTTTGACGGTTACGAAGAAAGTGACGAGATAGAGAGACAGCCCTTCAGCAGACGCTGGAGGGCTGTCTTTTTCATATGACGCTAAGGGTGCGCAAAGCGAAGATCCACAGTGTCATGGAGCCTATGGCTAGGATCTCGCTGACCACCAGAATGCCGGCCCCCAGCTCCGCGTCGCCGCCGATCTTTTTGGTCATCACATACACGTTGGATGCCGACGGTGCGCCCAGCATTACGAAGGCCACCACGATCTGGGATGCCGTGCAGTGCAGTACCCAAATGAAGAAGGGCAGCAGCAGGAGCGGCTGTAGAATCAGCTTATACAGGCAGGCCAGCAAAAGCTCACGCTTTCTGGTATGCAGCACCTGCATACTCATGGATGCGCCGATGATCAGCAGTGCCATGCCTGTGGAAGCACCGCCCAGGTAATTCATGGTGGTGGACACGGTTTTCACGATGGGGATCTGCCAGATGGAGAACGGGACCGCCGCCAGGACGGCCAACAGCATGGGATTGGTGATGAATTTCTTCAGGAATTCCCAGGGACCGGTCTTTTTCTTCTGGTCGCCTGTGGCTGTCAGCACCAAGACTGCGCAGATGTTGTACAGCGGCACCAGTACCACCAGAACCTGTGCGCCTACCGAGTCGGCACTTTTGCCGATGATGCTCTCCGCCAGCGTCAGACCGATATAGACGAAGTTTCCCCGGAAGGCACCGTGGACAAAGGTGCCTACCTGGCTCTGGTCCCGGATGGTCAGCTGGGCAAAGCCCCACGCCAGCAGGAAGCCCACAACGATGGAAGCCGCGGTGCTCAGCACAAAGCGCATATCCGCTACCTCGCGGATGTTGGAGCCTGCCACGCTCTGAAACAGCTTGAGAGGCAGACCGATGTAATACAGATATGTGCTGACCTGGTCGACAAAGGTGTCGCCGATCACGTTCTTTCGTTTCAATATGGCACCTGCTGCCATCACCAGAAACAGCGGCAATGTGTTCTGGATGCTGAAGATCAGATTATCAAGCATCTTATATACCTCATCTGTCGGGAGGCTCTCCTTTTGACCGATATGATTCAGGCGAACGATACCGGGTACCGTTCGCCTGAACTGGGGGATCTATGAGGAGAGGATGGAAGAGATCAGTGGTTTCTTTCCTTATAGGTGTCGACCATCAGGTTCACCACGGTGCTGTAATCGTCGCCGCCGTGGCCCGTCTCGATGGCATGACGCCAATAGTCATAGGTGGCGCGGGTGATGGGTAGGTCAAAGTTCAGGCTGTTGGCCTTGCGCATGACCAGACCGATATCCTTGCCCACCGTGTCAAAGGTGGCACCGGCATCATAGGTGCCGGACAGGATGAATTTGGGGAAGCGGATCTCGGTGGCGTAGCTTCTGGCGTTGCCGATGTTGAACACGTCGATCATCGCCTTGGGGTCGATGCCCAGTGTTACACCGAGATCGTATGCCTCGCAGGAGGCTAGGAAGGTGGAATGGGACAGCTGGTTGTGGATCAGCTTCATGTAGTGGCCGCTGCCGGAGGGACCTAGATAGAACAGGGCCTTGCTGACCTTCTCCAGAATGTACCTCACCTCTTCGAAGGCTTCCCGGGTGCCGCCGCACATGATGACCAGCTCGCGGTTATGGGCACCGATCCGGCCGCCGGTCATGGGGCAGTCCAAATATTCCACGCCGTGCTCGCCCAGCATCTTTCCGATGGGGACGGACTTCTCCGGGTCGCTGGTGGTCATGTCGATAAGGATCTTCCGACCGTTGATCCCCTCCATCATGCCCTGGGGCTGATGCAGTACAATCTCCAGACCCTTGGTGTCATTCATTACGTCCAGGATCACGTCGCAGGAACCCATCAGTTCTTTGCCGGTGGCGGCGATCTTCATGCCCTTTTCCCGCAGCTCCTCCAGAACGGCCTGATTCTTGTCAAAGACCATGACCTCGAAGCCAGATTCCAGCAGGTTTAGGGCGATCTCCTTACCCATAAGGCCAACGCCTACAACGCCAAGTTTATGTGTCATATTTTTGCTCCTATTTTCATGATTGGATTGTTTCTTTTTTCGCCTTTACAGCAGGATGGGTAGCCAGGTGCAGAAGCCGGGCACATAGGTAATCAGGATCAGCACGATGAACGAGATCCCCAGGAACGGCAACGCTTCCTTGACCTGGGTGGCAAAGGAGGTGTTGGTCATGCGGGCCGTCATGAACAGGCTGACCGCCACGGGAGGCGTCAGGATACCCAGGTTCAGATTGAACACCACCAGCAGACCGAACTGGATTAGGTCGATGTTGTAGGTCTGTGCCAGCGGCAGCAGCAGAGGAATGGCGATGATCATCGCCGCAGCCGGAGCCATCAGCATGCCCATGATTAGCAGGAAGATGTTGATGAGGATCAGCAGCACGAACTTGCTGACCTGCATGTCGGTGATGAACTGCACGATGGTCTGGGGCAACTGCAGGCGGGTCAGGATATACGCCAGGAAGCTGGACGCGCCGATGACCATGCAAACGTTGGCTGTCTCCTTGATGGCACTTACCAGGCTGCTGTTCATCTTGGCGAAGGGAACCTTCTTGATCAGGCAGAAGATCAGTGCGTAGATGGTCACGATACCGGCGGACTCGGTGACGGTGAAGATACCGGCGGTGATACCCACCACGATGATCACAGGGATCATCAAGGCGGGCAGCGCGGTGACAAAGGAGCTGCCGATCTGCCGGGCGGAGCAAGCCTCATGCTTGGGGAAGTTCCGCTTGGAGGCGGTAATGCGCACTACCAGGATAAACGTGATGGCGGACAGGATGCCGGGGGTCACACCTGCCATGAACAGGTCGCCGATGGACAGGCCTGTCTGGCAGCCGTAGATCACCAGCAGGATGCTGGGCGGGATAATGGGGCCCAGACTGCCTGCCGCCGCGATGATGGCACCGCTGAAGCCGGAGCCGTAGCCCTCCTTTTTCAGAGCCGGGATCAAGATAGAGCCCAGAGAGGCGGTGGACGCCACGGCGGAGCCGGAGATGGCGGCGAAGAAGGCGCCGGCGGCGATGGACACGATGCCCAGACCGCCCTTAAAACGGCCGAACAGGGAGTTGCAGAAGTTGATGAGTTTCTCCGTCAGGCCGGAATCGGTCATCAGATTGCCCATGAAGATGAACAGGGGGATGGCGATCATGGTAAAGGAGTTCAGACCCACAAAGAGCTGCTGCGCCATGACCACGATGTTCAGATTGCCCAGTCCGATTAGACCGGCCGCGCCCATGGCAAGGGCCAGAGGAACGCCCAAGAACATAATGACCAGGAATGCGATCAATACAGTTGCCATTATTCCTCACCATCCTCTTTCTTTTTCGATTCCTTATCGCCTCTGACCAGGCTGATGACAGACTGCACGGCATTGCTGAGTTGGAACAGGCACATCATGCCGAAGGAGAAAGCGATGCCGACATAGATTACGCCGCGGCGGATATTCAGGCCACCCTCGAAGATGGCCCAGGTATTGGTGACCTGCAGCAGGCTGGAATACATCCAGAAGGCGGACACCGCAATAGAGATCAGGTCGCACACCAGCTGTAAGGTATAGTAGGCGCGTCCCTTCAGATGGTTCTGCAGCAGATCCACATTTAGGGCGTTGCGGTCACGCACCACCACGGTGCAGCCGAACACTGTCAGCCAGATAAAGGAGATCTGAGACAGGGGCTCCGACCAGGAGGTGGGGTTGCTCAGAACGCGGCGCGCTACCACCTGCACAGCCACGGCCACGATCAAAAAAGCCATGATCACAATGCAGCACCATTTTAGGATATCCGACACGATGTCCAGTGCTGCGGTAAACGGATTCTTTTTCACAGATTTTTCCTCCTAACACAAGGGGTGGAACTTAGTTGTGAGCCGCTTCCTTCATGGCCGTGGCATACTTGGCTAGCTCGGGATACATCTCGGCATAGCTGCCGTAAGCGGCGGCCTCCCAGGCACTGTAGTCGGGATACACGATTTTGCAGCCAGCGTCCTCAAACACCTTCAGAGCGTCAGCATCCTGCTGCTCCACCTGATCAGCCAGCCAGGCACCAGATTCGGTAGCTGCCTTATCGAAGGTCTCCTGCACGTCGGCGGGCAGTTCGGTGTAGTACTTGGTAGGCACCAGAATGGCATAGTTGGCCGCGCCGTGGTTGGTCATCATCACGGTCTTGGTGACTTCCTGCAGAGCCATGCTGGCGGCGGTGGACATCTCGATCTCCATGCCTTCCACAACATTCTGGCTCATAGCGGTATAAACCTCAGAGGTGCTCATGGGGGTGGGAGCAACGCCCATGCAGGTGAAGCAGTCCAGTACCGGCCGAAGGCCGGCCACACGCAGCTTGCAGCCCTTCAGGTCGTCAATGGTCTCGGCGTCGAAATTCACGAAGGTCTGGCGGATACCCTTGTACATGGGAGCCAACAGAGTGAAGCCGGTCTCCTCGGACACCTTGGCCAGCCATTCCTTACCGGCATCGGAGGCATATGCCTTTTCAAATTCTTCACGATTGGTGAACATATAGGGCCAGGAGTCCACGGCAGCGTACTCGGAGATGCTGGACAGTGCCGTGGTGGAGATGATCTGGAAAGTGGCGGTGCCCACCTGCTGCTGCTCGATGATCTCCGCCATCGCGCCCAACTGGCCGGCGGGATACACGGTCACGGTGTAAGCACCATTGGTGTACTCGGCAACCTTTTCGGCAAACATCTTGGCGCACTTATCTTCCATGCTGTCGGTGGCAAAAATGTGGGCGAATACCAATTCGGTGGAATCTCCGGCATTGTTGCCGTCGCCGTTGGGGGTATTGCTTCCGCCGCCGCAGGCTACCAGGCTCAGAGCCATGACCAGCACCAGGATCAGGGACAATGTCTTTTTCATAATATTCTCCTCTTTTATACAGTCAAATGAATAATGTGATCCGGTTTCTCTTAACAGCCCTTATAGACGGGGGCACGGTTCTGCTTGATGGCGTAGTCCGCTTCCTTTACGTCCTCGGTGGTCAGCAGGGTGATCAGCTGGCCCTTGCCGTACAGAACGGCCTGCTCCAGATTCATGTTCACCATGTTGTAATAAGCCTCGCGACCCAGGGAGGCGGCCACACCGTTGTAGGCGGCCAGCATTTCGGCAAACTCGATGGCGGCATCCAGCACCTTGTCCTGGTCCACTACGCGGTTGACCAGATGCCACTCCTTCACGGTCTCGGCATCTACCAGCTGGCTGGAATAGGCCAGCTCAAACACCAGCTTCTTGGGCAGAGCCTTCATCACGATGGCCAGGGCCAGCATGGGGAAGTTGCCGCGGGACAGCTCTGGCAGACCAAACTTGCAGTCCTTACCCACGATGGCGATGTCGCAGGACTCCATGATGCAGAAACCACCGGCCACTGCATTGCCGTTGACGGCGGCGATCACGGGCTTGGAGCACTTGTAGATCTCCAGCTGTAGATTGCTGAAGGCATCAGCAAATCCCTTCACATCCATGGTCAGGCCGTCGGGGAAGCCGTTCATGCGGCCGCCGGTGCAGAAAAAGTCTCCCTTACCGGTAATGATGATGGCCGCGATGCTGCTGTCCGCCTGTGCGTCGTGCAGGGCGTCGATCATCTCCGAAAGCGTCTCACGGTTGACCCGGTTGTTGTCCTGTACCTGATCAATGGCGATGATAGCGACTTTGTTTTTCTTCTGATACTCGATGCATTCGTACATGGCGTTCTCTCCTTAATAACATTATTCCAACCCGTAAAAAGCACGTGTTTCCGCGGGAGTGGCTACTTCTTTGTTCAGCCCATCTGCCAGGCGGGCCACCCGGGCGATCAGCTGGGCACTGTCCTTGGCGAATACGCCGGGACTGTAATAAATGGAATCCTCCAGGCCGGTGCGGACGTGGCCGCCCAGGGCGATGGCTATGGCGGCAATGGCCGGTGCGGAATCTCCGCCGCGGGTCACGGACCAGTGCCAATCCCCTGGGAAATATCCAATGATGGTCAGCAGTTTCTCCGCGTATTCCTGAAAGCTTCTGCCGCACTCCGACTGGTCGAACACCACGTTCACGAACACCGGCGTCTTTACCAGTCCGGCAGCTACATAGCCCTCCAGCTTTTCCACCATCTCTGCGGTAAATACCTCAAAGACCGGCTTTACGTTGTATTTGGCAAACAGCTCAAACATCAGTGCTGTCTCTTTCTCATCACTTTTTAGGTTGAAGGAGGCACAGTCGGGACGCAGCTGCAGCATGGGCTCTAGCAATTCTGCCACACGGCCTTCGATGGCGCCTACGGACATCTCCAGCACCACCTGGGGATATTTCTCACGATAAGCGTTCAGCAGCGGCACAAAGTACTTGGGATCCCGGGTCTGACATCCGTTTTCGTCCCGGGAATGAATGTGCATCACTGACGCACCCGCCTCGATAGCACCCAAGCCGTGGGCGATGATCTCGTCCGCTGTCAGGGGGATGTATGGTGTGTCTTTGCGCATCCAGAGGTTTCCGTTGGTCGCCGCGGTTAAAATGACCTTGTTCATGTTCTTGCACCTCAACTTGACTCGGTTTTCCTGCATCAAAAGTGCTGCGCTTACTTTTGTACTGTGAAGCGTCCGCTCCTTGATACACTTTTATATTCGGCCATTTGCACAGAATAGTCAAGTTAAAATGCTGACTATATGAATGATTTACACACACTGTTTTCAAAGAATAAAAATATTTGCAGAATTTCTCGGATTTGCGGTGCCGTCTTGACACTTTTGCAAATTTGTGCAATACTCGATTCAGAAATACGAAGGAGGGCTTGCTATGGACACCGAAGCTCTGCGGATGAATGTACCGTCAGAATCGCAACCCAGCCACGATCTGCTCTTCAATATTCAGTATCTTTACCCGAAGATGCCCAGAACCTTCCGGAAGATTTCCGACTATCTGCTGTCTCACCCGATGGATGCTGAGCGATATTCCATCACCCGACTGGCAGGAAAGATCGGCACCAATGCCTCCAACATCACCCGCTATTGTCAGGCGTTCGGTTACAGCGGCTTTGCGGAGTTTAAGTATCGCTTCGGGCTTTCCTACAAAAATCTGGAACAGAATTTGGTGGATTTTCAGGCGGACGATTCCGTTACCGTCATCAGTCGGAAGCTGTGTAAGTTGTATGCCGGCGTATTTGATGACGCGCTTCTCCACTTGAATCCCGACGTGGTGGAGTCGGCTGTTACCACCATTTATAACGCCAGTGTGGCCAACCGGCGCATTTGCCTGTTTGGCACCGGCGGTTCCAGCTACTCCGCCCAGATGGCGGAGCTGATGTTTATGCAGGCGGGGATCAACTGCACGGCCTATGTGATCCCGCAGCTGGCTGTTACCGCCATGGCGCAGCTTCAGTACGGCGATGTGGCGGTGTTTCTCTCCTCCTCCGGCAACGCCGTTACCACCATCGACTGTATGCGCCGGGCCAAGGAGGCTGGTGCCACCACCATCGGCATTACTTGCGACAGCGGTTCCTTGCTGGGCAAGGGGGCGGATATCAAGCTGTGCTATCCCTGCGGTATCAAAAATGATATCCGGTTATTCCCTATGCTGAAGATCTCTGAGTTGTCTGTGATCAGCATGATCCAGCTATGTGTGATGCTGCGGGGATTGTCCCACGACAGCCGCCTACTGGCCAACACCCATGAGAGCTTCTTCAATTCCAAAAACGTCTATTGAACACGATGCCTGTTTCCGTTATTTACCATTAAATGAGACTGCCGTCAACAGCTAAAATCGCGGTAAACGGAAAGAATTGCTGTATGAGGTCAATATCGCCAACGCACAGGAGGTAGGCATTGCCGCCTTTTGCGCGGCGGTGCTGTATGAGATGACCTTCTTCGGCTTTGGCGAAGAGGCAGTGGATGCAGAACGGCAAAAGCTCTATGACTCCTTCCGCGAGGCAGAGGAATTGGACAAGCTCCCGCCGGAGGAACGGGCAAAACACTTTTTCTCTGCGGAGGAAGTCTTTGCCGAGTTGGGCATCCCTGAGCCCTCCGAGGAGGAACGGCAGGAAACGCATCGGCAGATGTGCAGGGAGATGCTGATCAACAGTCTGAGAACGTATCAGATGCTTGAGAAATATGTGAAAAAGTAATAAACAGAGAAGTCCATCGGCAAATAGCCGATGGACTTCGCGGCCTGCCGAAGCAGACCGTTTGAAATGTGTTGATTTGCAAAAGGCAAAAGCAAACCGATAGTTCGATAATCTGGAAGCTGTATGGCACAATATCTTATCGACCTGCCTTAGCTTGCTTATAAAGCAGAATGCCTTTGATAAGCAATAACAGGAACGTTACTGTTATCGCATACGGCTCTCTCGCCATAGCCAAAAACAAAACAGCAATTATACTGAGTCCTACAGAGATGAATGTAACCGCTTTTTTGTCCTTTTCAAATTTGAAATAGACCATCAGTATTCTCACGATTCCGGTAATCGTCAAGCTGATAAACAATGCCCAATAGATTCTGATTATGAAAGCATTGCCGTCTACATACCCTAAGAGATTTACCGAATAGATATATCCATTGACCGGTTTGGGATACAGCGGAA
>OLWA01000423.1_pt1 | contig 54003 bp, 40 predicted proteins | sample 1673251 | NCBI WGS metagenome assembly OLWA01 (sample SAMEA3178937, study PRJEB25190) | human gut metagenome | biome: human gut; feature: human-associated habitat; material: faeces | place: Austria | collected 2013 | reverse complement strand
GGCTCCATGGTCAAGCGGTTAAGACATCGCCCTTTCACGGCGGTAACACGGGTTCAAATCCCGTTGGAGTCACTATATGGCGCAGTAGCCAAGTGGTAAGGCAATGGTCTGCAACACCAGTATGCGCCGGTTCAAATCCGGCCTGCGCCTCTCAAATCCTTGAAACGCTGATGTTTCGAGGATTTTTTTCTATATATAAATACCGAAATAAAACATAACAACAATATAAAAAGCGGAATAGATAAGATATAATTAGCAAGAAATTTAATTGCAGATAACAAATAGATAGTGCAGGAAAGTGGAAAAGGAAAACCTATGAATGATAAGGAAAGCATCAAAAAAGAATCTGTAAAAGAAATTGGATTCCAGGAGGAAATTTATCGGCAGTTTGGAGAAAGTAAATTAAAGCCCGGTCAGTATTCGGCATTGGGACTGGCATACATCGGGGATGCTGTTTATGATCTCATTATACGGACTCTCGTGTTGCGCAAAGGAAATTACAGTGTAAAAGCCTTTCACAAAATGACAAGCAGCATTGTAAAGGCAGAAGCACAGGCAAGGCTGGTGGAGTCTATAGAGCCGGATCTGACGGAGGAGGAACGAAGTGTTTTTCATCATGGCAGAAATGCAAAGTCAGGAACTTCGGCCAAAAATGCATCGATTATCGACTATCGGATCGCAACAGGATTTGAAGCATTGATCGGATATTTATATCTGAAGGAACAGATGCACCGGGTCATTGAATTGATCGCCATGGGATTAGACCGTACCGGGCAATATTCATGAATAGCGATGGGCGATGATCAACCATGCCGGATGGAAAAGCGTATGTGTGGTATAAGAACACAGGATGAAGAAATCTATATTATTTGAGGGAAAGGACGAACAGATATGAGATATGAGGAGCTTACAATAGAAGGAAGAAATGCAGTATTGGAGGCATTCCGTGCAGGAAAGACCATTGATAAAGTGTTTCTGCTGGATGGCTGTCAGGATGGTCCGATCCGGACGATCCTTCGTGAGGCCAAAAAGGCAGATACCATCGTAAACTTTGTAAAGAAGGAACGACTGGATCAGATGTCGGAGACAGGAAAACATCAGGGAGTTATTGCGTATGCGGCAGCATATGAGTATGGTACTGTAGACGAGATGCTTGAAGCTGCGGAAACAAAGGGTGAGGCACCATTTCTGATCCTTCTGGACAATATTGAAGATCCACATAATCTGGGATCGATCATCCGTACGGCGAATCAGGTGGGAGCACATGGTGTGATCATTCCGAAGCGTCGTGCAGTTGGTTTGACTGCAACTGTGGCAAAGGCTTCTGCCGGAGCCATTAATTACACGCCAGTTGCCAAGGTGACCAATCTGGTGCGGACAATGGAAGAACTCAAGGAAAAGGGTATGTGGTTTGTCTGTGGCGATATGGATGGAGATTCGATGTATTCTCTGGATCTGACAGGACCGATGGGAGTTGTGATTGGAAATGAAGGAGATGGAGTGAGCCGTCTTGTAAAAGAGAATTGTGATTTTGTGGCTGGTATACCGATGTTTGGAGATATTGATTCTCTCAATGCATCTGTGGCAATGGGTGTGCTTTCTTATGAGATTGTACGTCAGAGATTAAATAAAGCGAGGAAATAATATCTTAATGTCCAACCTGGAGGATGAAAGAGAATGACGGAAAATTTTGAGACAATGGCGGAAGAAGAACTGATCCGCCGGGCACAGCGGCAGGATCATGCGGCAATTGATGCATTGATGCGGCGTTATAAGGGAATTGTCCGGAAACGTGCGAGATCATTGTTTATGATCGGTGGTGATCAAGATGATCTGATGCAGGAGGGCATGATCGGTCTTTTTAAGGCGATACAGGATTATGACAGCTCCAAAGAGGCAGTGTTTTCAACCTTTGCCCAGCTCTGTATCAGCAGACAGTTATATTCTGCGGTAAAGTCCTCCAATCGTAAAAAAAATATTCCATTAAATACATATGTTTCTATTTATTCTCCGGCGTATTCGGAACAGGATGGCGGCGAGGACGGAAGCTTTATGGTGGATCATTCGCTGGAGACGGCAGAGCTTAGCCCGGAGGAGATTTTGATCGACCGGGAGAATGTCCGGAATCTCCGGGAGAGGATAGAGACGGTGTTAAGTCCATTGGAAAAAAAGGTGTTTGATCTTTATATGGATGGCATGACTTATCAGGAAATTGCAAGGCAGATGGAAAAGGAACCCAAATCCATTGACAATGCCCTGCAGCGAATCAAAACAAAAGTGAATAAAGAACTGAAAAAATAATGTGAATGTGATTTTAATCTTCAAGGAAACTGATATCCAGCAGATCGCCTAAAAGGATAAACCCGTCATCTGTGATGCAGGACAGGAGAAGCTGATCCAGACGGTAATTGGGATTGATCCCGCGCATCCCGCATGTGGTCAGGATCGTATTGGCGAGGCAAATAAACCCATTTGTGGCGTCCTCTTTGCGGTAACCGGTCTGATTATTCTGGGTTTCAATGTCATATTTTACAGCATACGTGTATTGGATCAGAAGAAGGAGATCGGAACGCTGGATATTTCGAACTCTTGTCTTCTGTTTTTTTAATTCTTTTATAACTATTTTATGAGCCTCTCTTACAGAAAGAAATTGCTGCGTCGGATATTTTGAGGAAGAGAGGAGGCGGGCAAGCTTGCGGCTGATCCATTCCGGACAGGCCTGATCGTCCTCAAGCTGTTCTAAGGCTGCATTGGCACGCTGGTAGAGCATTTGCTGTTCCTTCTGGATGGACATGGATAAAAGCTCTGAAACATACTTTGAATTTTCCCATTGCATTTCATCTCCCAGATATTCAGATAATTGTACAAATATTTCATGATTCCATGTGGCAGAATCCTTTTGGTCATTGTGATAAATCTGGTTCAAAAGATCGGATATCCGTGCCTTTGGGGCGTAGGCTGTCACGTAAAGTGTCTGAATATTTTTCAGATCCTCGGGATCAATGGAAATGTTTTTGTGACGCTGAATATTTTTCAGATAACGCCGGATCCGCTCCTTTTCGGTCTCAGAGTCGGAGAGATGGTTGGAAGGAGCGTTTTTCCAGTCTTCGTAGTCGGTACGTGCCAGCAGTGTCTGCAATTCCCCCTGACATTCTTTTTGATAAAAACCAAATGCTTCATTCAGCAGATGAATATAATAGCTGTATACAGTCATACTGTATCCCTTAAAAAGTTCGGCACTGTGACACATCCACAGAAGAAAATCCTGTGTGGACAGGGCTTTTTTCTTTTGATATGTTTTCCGGAGCTGATCGGTACGTGCAGTCTGCAGTGGCCGCAGCTCCTGATCTGTGTGGGTCTCAAAAAAATCAACCATAAATTCATAGGTGTCTCGTCCAAGATGATTTTCCAGGCAATACATGCAGATCATTTCTTCATAATCATTGACCTGGAGATCCCATTGGGATAAAGCGTGAAGAAGATAATGTTCGGTTTCTTCCAGATCCCAGTGAAGGCAGAGAGCACAGGAGAGGAGCTGACGACGGGAAGGCATGGCAAAACCTCCGATGCCAAACCAGTGCTGGATGGTCTGGCGGGATGCGATCTTGAATGGCTTTATGCGTTTGTAGAAATTTAAATAAGCAGTCTGGCGCATGTTGGCGGAAATATTTTGAGCCGGATCATCCGGAGTGGTTTTGGAACCACTTTCTGTAGAAGACTGCTGATCGGGAAGATACCATTTCCGGATCAGATAAAGATCTGAACGCTGACCGGCGGTGTTTTGCAGTTGATGCATTATTTTATCTGCTGTATTCATGGCATTGTCCATTCAAAGAGATGCTCTTTGTCCTTTCCTGTTATTGTGATCTTATAGTCCATCCGGTTCCTGTCAAAAAATTCTGGTTCTACAGTCCGTCCAGATCTCCATCAAAATGCTGTGCATTTTTTCCGGAGGAACTTTTCTTTTGGGAGGAAGAGTTCTTCCTGGTGGAGTTGTTTTTTGATAAAGCATTCTTCTGTGCAGAGGAGCGGCTGTTGGATGAGGAGCTCTTTTGTGTGGTAGTATTGTCCTTTTGGGAAGAACTCTTCTGTGCAGAAGACTTCTTCCTGGTGGAAGCCGCTTTTTGCTGTTTGCCCGGAGATGGAGTAAAGGTTACTTTTGGGGGATTGTCGGTCGTCCGGGTGTGCACGGAAGCAGGGTCTCGCCGGTTGTCTGGGGCCAGAGAGTGCGAAAAGGCGGTTCCGGAGAGGCTGTCTGGGACTGGAGAGTTCGAAATGGCGGTTCCTGAAAGGCTGTCCGGAGCCGGAGAGTGTGAAAAGGCAGCTTCTGAGAGGCTGTCTGGACCCGAAGTGCCGGCAGGGGCTGCGTGATAATAGTAAACGGCAATGCCAAGAGCCAGAAGCACACATAATAACAAGGAAATAGCAGCTTTCCGGTGCCGGAACAGAAAATGACCCTTTTTCATGGAATGGGCAATATCCTCCATCAGTTTTTCGGTAAAATTGGTCTCTGTGGGATCAGAAACGGCTGGAACGATGGTGGAATGTCCGGAAGGGGAGCTTTCCGTATCAGAAATGTCATTTCTGTACAGGTCGGCATACAAAAGAGCTACGGATGGATAACGGTCCTCAATGCGGACAGAAAGACCTTTTGTAATACAGGCGATGGCGTGGCGGCTTAATTTGGTGCCGTCAATACGCTCCAGCGGAAGCAGCTTGTCATCCATAAAACGATTTACGGAGTCATCGGGAATGATACCGGTGACCATATAATACATGGTTGCGCAGATGCCGTAAACGTCGGTCCATGGACCCTGTTCCCCGGCATTGCTGCATTGTTCGATCGGGGCAAAGCCACGTTTGAAGATCAGGGTATATTCTTCGCCTCTTGCTTTCTGGGTAAAGCGTGCAGCACCAAAGTCGATCAGTTTAAGTTTGCCATCCTCTGTCAACAAAATATTGTCGGCACTGATATCCCGGTGAAGAATTCCCTTTTCATGAATCTTGATCAGGCTTTTTAACAGGGGCTTCACCAGAAGGAGCGTTTTATCCCCGGCAATACGGCCGTGCTGATGAATATAGTCCTTTATGCTGGTTCCCTTGACATATTCCATGACAATACAAGGGGTGTCATCCTCATCGAAAAAGTCTCTTGCAGCGGCAATTCCCTCCAGATCATAAAGACCGGCAGCAATCTTTGCCTCCTTTGTGGCTTCCTTCTGGCCTGTAAAGGAGCTGCGGTGATAGACCTTCAGAGCAACAGGGATCCCAAGAGAAAGATCCTGGGCTTTGTAAGTCGTTGCAAAACCGCCACTGCCAATCTCTTCTGATATTTTGTAACGTCCGTGGATGATGTCTCCCGGCTGAAATTGCTTTTTACTGCTGCTCATGGTGTAAGTCCCCTTAATGATTTTGTGAAAAAATTATAATTTATTAATTACTTAAAATATCGGTTTGCAGTATCGCTGTCAGTTATTCGCGGATCTGCAGTACGACTTCTTTGGAATAAAAGCTTCCATTTACACGCTTTTTCGTTTGAAAGGTCTGTAGTTTTATGGCAATCGTCGCTTTACGGAAGGTGTAATGCAGATCGAAGGTTGCTTTTTGCTGCCGGATATTATCATTTCGTAATTGCAGCAGCGTATATTTTTTATGATTCTTGCGGATATAAATATCGGCGTATCGTCCCTGATAACGTCGCAGCTTAATGTGCAGATATCGCTGCCCGGCAGAATTTTTCCGCCGCTGTACCGTCAGAACCGGTGCCATCAGACGGGAGACTGCCTTGCGGGTGTTGCTGGAGTTTCCGGATGTCCGGGAAGAACCCTGAAGGGTGCAGGGCACTATTTTATAATAGTAGCTCCGGTTTGGCTTCACAGTCGTATCAATGTATGTGCTGCAGATGGTTTTGGCTGTTTTTGCCTGAGAGAAATATTTGTTCCGTTTTGTCATATTCAGTGTGGTGATCAGACGGAACGGTTTCTTTTGACTGGAGGCACGGTATATCTGATAACCATCGCAGCGTTTGTTACAATTCCAGACAACGCGGATGCCGCCGCTTTTGTCAGCCACTGTTTTGCGCAAAGTGAGTTTTAGAGGCTTTGGAGAGGAAGCTGTGTTTTGGCCGGTGGCTTCCGGAAGAGTCTGACTGACAGAAGATTTTAGGGAAGGAATCTCTGTGGTAGAAGCCGATTGATCAGGCGTTTTGGCCGGAGACACAGCCGGACCGGGAATCTCTGTGGTAGAGGCCGCTTGATCAGGCGTTGTGACCGGAGAAACAGCCGGACCGGGAACCTCTGTGGTAGAGGCCGATTGATCAGGCGTTGTGGTCGGAGAAACAGCCGGAACGGGAGTCTCTATGGGAGAAGGAGTTGCAGCCGGAGCAACAGGGAAAGAACATTGTGGTGCCAGTGTGATGCGTGGATCGATAATCGCTTGTTCTGTCAGCACAGGATGGTTGTTTCCAGCAGTCCATGAGGCCGGAGCTTCTTCCAGATAAATATAGCCGGATAGTGCATAAAAGGATTTGGAACCCGTCTGTTGCTGTACCCAGGCATTCAGGCAGGAGAGAAGATCCGGATAGGAGCTGTATTCAGAAGCACCTATATATATTGAAGATTCTGTGCCTGCGAGCTGTTCCGTGGAAATCACGGCACATTCTGTAGGGGTTGTCTGGCTGGCAGAGAGAGGCGTTCCATCAATAATGGACTTTTCCCAATAACCACAGAAAGGCAGATCATCCTGTGTCGTGTAACAATAACTGACATTACGTGCATAATCCTTGTCGCAGCAATAGCCGATCAGGCTGGCGGTCAGCACCGGACGGATAAGCTGGTCATCGAATGGGGAAGCGGAAATCTGCCCGCTGAAAAAGCAGTTTTCCACAGTTACAAATCCGGTAGAATATTCCTCTGTCGTGCGGCCGACCAATCCGCCACAGATCGCAAAACGGGTGATCATAGAGGAATCATTGTAGCTGTTATAAATATAGGACTTACAATAGCTTTGTCCCACCAGTCCGCCGATGCATGCCGTTGTCTCCTGAATATTCTGCAGGTCTGCAGTGAGCAGCTTTTTATTGCTGATGAGATACGGACAGGAATCAAAGTATAAGAAGGTTCTTGAGGCGGTCTGCGGAGCCGGCAATATATTTTCCACGATGCCATGGTTACTGCAGTCCTTCAGATATGGTGCAGCACATTGTGCAGCAATGCCGCCGCCGCGGGAGGATGCCTGAATGGTTCCTGTATTTTCACTGTATACGATAACGGTGAGAGGGGTATTGTAAGTTAAACGGTTGTTTTCTGAATGAGTAAAATATTCCTGATCATTGGAGATGCCGATCAGTCCTCCGGCATAAATACCGGAAATAGAGGCGGTATTTTGGCAGTCATTGATAAAAACGGGCAGAGATGTTTCAGGATATACCCCGGCACAGCCTGTCAATCCACCGGCAATACAGGCAGAAGACAGAGAGGCATTGTTCGCACAACTGATCGCAGAAAAGCTGCGTTCTGCTCTGCCACAGAGTCCGCCAATACAAAAGCCGGTATCTTCATCGCTGATCCGGCCGGATACTTTGCAGTTTATAAAAGCCGGAAATACATCTCCAACATAGGTTCCAGCAATCAGCCCACAGGTTCCAAAGGGAACAAATGCATTTGTATTTTTATCGGAATCGCTGGAAGCGTTGCTGTCCTCGGCAGAAGCCGGGGAACAATCAGAAACACTTTGGGCAGAAGTGCCGCTGCGAAGCCGTACGGAAGCATCTACGGTGATCTCTTGAAAATAATCATCCATGGTATCCCCGCAGAGACCACCGACTGCCAGATTTTTTTGGACAAGGGAATTCACGGATAGAAAGGCATTTTGAATGCTGCAGTTTTTGATGGAGCTGCCGAGAATTCCGGAAGAAAGGATGCCGGTGGAATGCACAGAAGCGTAGAGATCATAATCGTCTGTGTACCGGATGGATAAAAAGGCTCCGTCGATGGTCAGATTGGATACCTTTGCACCATCGATCTGTGCAAAAAGACCGAGATCCGTTTGATCAGAAGCCGTGTCCGCTATATTCCAGAGACCGGTAATATGATGACCGTTCCCGTCAAACGTACCATAGAACGGGAAATCTGTGTTCCCGATCGGATTCCAGCCCTCCCCCTCAAAGGAAAAATCACAGATGGTCTGCAACGTAGTATCGGTATAAAACTTCTCGTTTTCTTCATCGTAAACGGCAGCCAGTTTCTCATTTTTATAAATGGAAATGACAGCCGGATCGTCAAGGCGTTCAAAGGTATAATCCGAAAGTGCAATATCATTTTCCAGCCGGAAGGTATAACCGTTTCCGTAACCTGACATGCCGTCCTCAACATAGCGATCCAGCAGGACAAGGTCATTGCGGTTGGAAATGATAATCGTAGAATTGGAAGGCACCTGTGAAGAAAACAGATCCTTGACCGTATAGGTTTCCTCTGCCGCCAAAGCTGGCAATGCAGAAAATGTTGTATGAAAAAGCAGGCTTACGGACAGGAAACCTGCAGTCAATATTTTAGTGATCGTTCTCATGAGTATTCCTCCAATTGCTTAAATATTATCCTTGTATGAGAGCCGGGGCATAATAGCCTGTCATAACATCCTATACTTGTGCAGAATTTGTGAAAGACAAAAACTAAAAGCGTAATGCACGACAGATGCGAAACATCCGGATTTGGGAGCTATCATATCTTATCATCAATTATGCATGAAATAATGTGGATTTGCAACATGTCCCGAGAATCTTTGCATGTGAAAAAATATAAAAATAAAAAGGACAGGCAGGGATAAAATAAAGCTGTAGATAAAAGTGGAAAAATACAAGGAAAAAGACACAGGAAAAGGACAACTTACAACGGTAGAACGATTTGCTAAAATAATAGTTAAAGGCGGTGGAAAATAATGGAAAATAAACAGGAATCAGTACCTGTGTATGCCGGTGTTTATGAAGAGATTGCAGAGATCATCGGTGAAGAGCGGATCGAAGAATTTTATGAGCGTTTCAAAGGGCAGCAGTTTGTCTTCCCGATGAAGCTTTATTCCAGGGAATATGTTATGCAGCAGATCAGTCACCTTTACGGAAAAGAGAAGATTTCGGATATTGCAAAGAAGTTTGGCTACAGCGAGCGGTATGTGAGGAAAATGCTGGCGGAGGCGAACCGGGGGGAGATGTGCGTGGGAGAGGAAAGGATGTAGTGGGAGAATTGTTATTAATAATGTTAAAAATAGTTAGTAAAAAATGAAGGAGGATAAAGATATGGCAAACTACGATGCAGAGTTAAAAGAGTACGCAGGAAAATTAAGAGCACAAATGAGGGGGATTGATCAGATTCAACGACTTAATACAAACGGATTATTGGATGCAGATGTTGAAGAGCGCTTAAGTAAAATAAGGGAAGAGGCATCTAGATTACTTCGTAAATTGGAAAATAATGAATTTGAAATTTCAATTGTTGGTTTGGAAAAGGCGGGAAAAAGCTCTTTTGCAAATGCATTGATGGGAAATGATATTCTACCATCGAAAGAGGCGAGATGTACATACACATCAACAAGTATACGCTATGGTGAAAATAAGGCGCAGGTATGTTTTTTTTCGAGGGAGCAATTTGCGAATGCCTTTCAGAAAAGATTATCAAAACTAGGAATAGAACATTCAGAAGCCTATACATATGAACAATTAACATTAGAAAATTATCGAAGATTATATGAGACGATAAGTCAGGAAAAGAAAGCTTTGTATGGAGGAACCATTAATGAAGATATTGAAGCTATTTTAAAATACAAAGATAGTATCAGACAATATGTAGGACAAGGACCAAGAGTTTTTGCGGGGAATCAGGTCAGAGAAGAAGAATTCAAAAAATTTATTGAGAATCCTCAATATGCAATTGCAGTCAAGGAAATTACGCTTTGTTCCGATCAATTGGAGAATATGAAAAATGCAATTATTTATGATGTACCGGGGTTTGATTCTCCAACACAAATGCATAAGAAGCAGACGAGAGATAAAATGGAAATCGCAGATGCCATTATTTTGATTGCTTCTGCTTTTAAACCTAGTTTTACAGGTCCAGTTGTGGATATATTCAGAGAGACGGATTCGGATGGCTTAAAGTATGGAGATAAACTGTTTGTTTATGCTAATATGGCGGATCGTGCAGATAATCTTAATGATAATGTAAGAGATATATGCAATGAGTTGAAGAAATATAACATCATGAATAGTAGTTTTTTAGAGGAAAGAGTGATTCCAGGTTCAGCCAAGGCAAGTTTACAGGCAAAGGGGAAAATAAGCGGAACCGATGCTATGGAGGGACTGAAGAGAGTAGGTATTGAGGATGGAATCAATTGCATCAAAGAAAAGCTTGAACAGTATAATAAGACATATCGTTTTGAAGTATTAAAGGGGAGAGTAAATCGTTTACAAAGTGAAATAAGAAAAGTGTTTGATGGACGATTTGAAGAAAATGGTTATCAAGAATTTGACAGTAGCTTGAAGGTGTCCGAACTTGCAACTAGATATTTAGATGAATCTAGACAGAAAATAAAAAGAGGACTCGAGGATTTTCGCGCCGATTTTAAATTGGAATATGCACCCGAAACTCTAAAAATGACCAATAAAATGAAAGAGGATGTTATTGATGAACTTGGAATTGATAAATTTCAGGTTACAGATGAGGAATTTGAAAGAGCAAGAAAGGAAAACAGTATCATTGTAAATATTGATATTTTGAAAGATGTTGACAAGATAATACGTGATAAAAAATATATGGATATATATAATGAATTTTCTAAAGGAATTATTAATATTGCCAATCAAGAACACGAATCGTGTGATAAAGTAATTGAAAATATTTTTATAGAAGGTTTAGGTTTAACGAAAGATAATCCATATTATGAAGATTTAAGAAAAGAAATTGAGAATTATATTTTTAAACATAAGGAATTAATTAGTGGTGAAGGATATTATAAGAGTCTGGTGGAACGATTTTCCATTGATTTGTTTGAGACTGTTATGAAATGTTCTTATGGTGATATGAGCCGTTGGTATCGCTTTGCAGAGGCAAAAGAAAATTTTTATGGCTTGTCTATGTATTCGGAAAATTATGATAACGATCTTTCGCCTGCTCAACAGCCAATGTTATATTATATTTTATTTCATGATGAATCACAGAAGAAAAACAGGGTTAATGTTAGGAAAGTGATGCAATTTGTTGAAGGGATAATGGAAATAGGACCGCATCGTGACATTGCTAGAATGATTCGAAAAGTTGTGGATGCAAAAGGGGAGGATGCGGTTAATATTGTTAAAAATGCATTAGAGCGTGTTGAAAAATATGATGATAATACTCGAAAAATTGAGTTTGCACAGAATGCTCTGGAGAGCATTGTTGACAATTTGGATGAAGAGGAATTGTTAGAAATTCCAATAAGCAAAAAGAGTTATGAAGATTATTTTAGTGATAAAAGTGACAAGTCGCTTGATGATGTGAGAAATGACATTGACAAGGATATTTGCATACTTCAAGAGGTGTTGGGAGATACAGTGATTAAAGCAATTTGTATGGAGAAACCATTTCTTGCCTTGGAAATTCAGTTTATAAATAATCTGCAGGAAAATATCAAAGGAGATGAATACAGACAATTTATAGTTAATAATATTTCGAAAATCTGTGTTGAGGAATATTCGGATTTACGAGAAAATGATCAAAAGAAAATGGCTTATGAAAAAATGATGGAGGCCATTAAGGATATTTTGGATGAAATGGGGAACTCAGAAAATATTATAAATAAGGAGGACGTGGAATGAATATAATTATTTTGGACGGAAGCAATTTGGCAAATGATAAAGACAATATACTTGATAATTTAAAAATTGAGGACAATGTTTTTGTGTATCGTGGAACAGGTCATTTATGTGATTATATTGATGCTTTAGGATTATCTAATAAAAATTTGTTTAAACTTAGAATTTGTCAGGAAGTCGGGAATATCAATATTTATTATGAATGTAAAGGGAAAAGAGAAAACTATGATAAATTAAGTGACTTATTATCAATTATAGATATTAATATTCCGGCAAAAGTTGTTGTGTGTGGGGATGTAAATGCAGATGAGAGTACAATTACACGAGTGAGAAATCAACTTAGTAATATTGTACAACAGTTTATTTACCTAAATCTGCCTTTGGATAAAATTCAGGTTATGACAGAAAAAGAGTGTAAAAATTATGATAAAATCATGCGATTTAGTGAGGGAATAGACCAACATATTAAAAATATTCAAGTGTCCAGAGAAAAAATGAATGCAGTAAGAAAAACAGAATATTTTAAAATTGTCAATGAGGTTAATGAAGCGTTAGATCATATTTCAGGATATTTAGAAGATGCTCAAAATAATGAATTGAAAATTGCAATGGCAGCATCTAAAAAAAGTGGAAAAAGCGTCATTGTAAATAGCATTATTGGGTGTGAACTGGCGCCAACCAGCTCAGAACTGGCAACTCCCAATAATTGTATTTATCGAGAATCTAAAGAAGGATATGTATTAGAAACAGAAGGACATAAAAAAACTTTTCCTTCTGACCGGGACATGAGGAGTTATCTATTAGAGCGGTTTAAGGAAGCGGAGAAAAAAGAGGGACTTGGCATACCTGATATGAACATCGGATATGTACCTTTGAAATCTGGTTTATCATCATATACTATTTATGATACACCAGGACCGGATTTGGCAGGAGCTACAGATCATAAAAAGGCTGCTTATGATGCAATTGATAAGACGGATGTTATAGTGTTCCCTATTGATTACAGTAAATATTTAACGACAGGTGAAGTAGCTTATCTGAAGGATATTAAGGAATTATTTAGAAAAAAGCAAAAGAGATATTCTCTGATTCTCTGTGTTAATAAATTGGATTGCAGGTATACAAATAAAGGAGATAAATCAACTGTTCGAATTTTAGATTTTATTAAAAATAAGTTAATTCAAACAGCACCGGAATTTAGTGATGCTATTGTGATTGGAACATCTGCATTGATGTATTTTGACTGTATTGAAGCTGAAAAGATATCTGGAAGTGAAATTTTTCAAAATAATAATGAAAATTTTAGCAGTGATTTGGATAAGTTTATAGAAAAAATAGAAGATGATGACAATACAGATGTAGATGTATTGCAATTTATAAATGTTATGACATCGAATATTCGTCATTTTGATGGAATTAAGATACAAAATCTAGATATGCTTAAAAGGCATAGTGGAATGCCAAACTTACTGGGGTATATTAGGTATATTGCAGAAAATAAGGCGAGGGCAGAAAAAATTGACAATATAATGCATCATATTGATCAAGAGTACGGCAAGATACAGAATTTATTTCATTTTCAAAAGTTAGAAGAAGAAATGGCACAAAATCAGGAGTTACTAGAGCAAGCAAGCAAGGCACTTCAAACTTTCGGAAACGACATAGCGAAGATTTATGATAAAACATATCAAGATATAGGAGAAATGATGGAGGCAGACGAGTTAAAAAGTGAAACATTAAAGGAGGTAGGTAAGTTTAGAAGAATCAACTTTGATATGATTTCAAAAACTGTTACAGATGAATTTGTGGATGGTATGTTAAAATATGATAATATAGAAGAGGATGTTTTAGATGATGAAAAATGTTGTTATCAAAGAGAAATTGAACGTAAATTTCGAGAATCTAATGTTGTTAGATATATCGATGGAAAAGATCGTAAGGTTATTACAGCGAAAGACCTCCAAAATGTCATTAAATATATTGTTGAGGATCTTGAGAAAACGATACCTGGTAAAGTGGAAGAGAATACAGGAAATTTAGCACAAAAATTAAAAGAAGAGTTTGATAAAATTATGAATGATTTGGAGGCATTAATTTGTAACAGAGCTACAAGATTAAAAGATGCTGTGACAACATGTGAAAAATCATTACGGGAGGAATGTGGAATAGAATTTGAAATTGTTTTGCCAGAGTTTCAATTTGAATTTCGAAGAAAGCAGAATGAGACAGGAAAGATGTTAGGCATTGATAAAAAGGGGTTAATTGAGAAATTAAATAAAGTTATATCTAATGAAATTGATCCAAAACGTGATATAAAAGATAATTTATTTGAGGACATTAAAAATAATCTCGCTGATACTCTTTTTGGATCAATTATAAGGTCACTTGGAGGAAAACTAGGAACAGGAAAGGATTTTAATAAGATTTCATATGACAAAGGTTATATTAATCAGTTATATGATGATAATATAAAAATGAATATTGCTAACTGTCTTAAGAACTCTGGAATGATAGATTCTTTAGAAGAAATAAAAAAGAATTTTAAAAATGAAATTATTGAGTACACAAAGAAATTAAAGGAGGAAATGCAGAAACAACAGAAGCATGCAGAAAGTTACAAAGAGTCTGTATCTGATGTAATAGATCATTCGAAAGAATATCATCATAATATAGAAATGTTACGAAATAAGCAGAATCTCCTTGAAGAAATAGAGATATGTGTTAGAGATTTTTGCAAAGAATGGAAGCTGGTTAGAGAATATGATGTGAAACAAGAGGTGTAGAAAATGATTATTATTGATAAGCTAACTTTTCAAAATGCAAAATTACAAAAAACAGATATTTTGAAGAAAATGGATACGATATTATTTCCTAACAATGATAAATCATTGTTACAAATGGATTGTGAAGAAGCTAATAGTGAAATCGAAAGAAAAATGAAGAATTGCATGAAAAATGATACTGTCTATGGAAGTTTGAACCAATTTGCAGAGATGTTTGCAAAGGGGAGCGTAGATATTCAACGAAAGGATACTATAAATGTCATTATCAACAAATTAATTGCACAAAGTGCAGTTATAGAAAAATCTCTCAGTGAGTATGGAAAATATAGGTAAGGTTATTACTATATCTTGTAAATACGAAACGTAAATTATAAGAAAGGAAAATAGGCTGTGAAAGGAGAAAAAAAGTTGATTATATTCTTTGGCAAGATATTACTGGTGTTTGCTCTGATTATTATAACATTTTTTATATTAATTACACTTGTAACTGTAAAAAATAAAAATATAGAGCAAAAAAACAGCGTAGAGGAAAAAAATAAGATAACTACTCAAAATGCATTAGAATTTTGGAAATTGATACAATTAATTGAGGAAGTTGACAATTAAAATTTAGCATCGAGAATTAGAATTTGCTATAATTGAGATTGCAATAGAAAGGAAAATGCGTATGAAGAAAAAAGTTTTATTTGGAGTTGCAGGTATTTTAGCGGGGATAACAGCGGTTGAAACTTGCAAGGAACTTGTTGGAATTGCAAAAATGTTGAAAGATATCCATAAGTTTGGTTCGGAACAAAGATGTGTGCATTTTGTGAAAGAGGAAAAGGATGGTCACCAGGAACTATATTAAGATATTTCGTTTAATGAAGGGTATAGGGTATAAAATCCAGACTGACAAACCTTGTCAGTCTGGATTGAGATGTTTATCATATATGCCGAAAAGGTCTGTTACTGCCTGTTACTGCTCCGGAAGCTTCCCGTTCAGGTATTCTTGAAATTTCTCCCTGGAGATGTGCATTTCAGCCGCAGCAATGTCGATAGAGATATGTCCGGCTTTGCACAGGGATACCAGCAGTTCAATGCGCTCCTGTGCGCGACCTCTTTCGATGCCCTTTTTCATGCCTTGTTCCTCTAGTCTCTGAGCAACACTATACATGGTTGTCACCTCCCCTTTTTGCTCCGCAGGAGCGAGAATTTGTTCATAGCGGCGGTCACCACTCATGACGGCGAGCAGCTTGAGAACCGCGTCCACATGCCGGATGACTCTGGTGTCATCCGGGATATAATCTTTGTTCTTGCGTAATTCTGAAAAATATCTTGCGACAATGCCAAAGTCACTTGTAAACTGGTTGATCTGTTCGTCCGGAAGCCATGCGATTTCAAAGACATGTATGTGGAAGTCGTTGACGTAATCTTCCAGACCATCCGGAATGTTTAATAGTGCCTTCAGGTTTCGTGGTTTCTGCCAGCGTTTCTCTGTTCCGAAATATAAGACAAGAGATATCACAGGCACAATAGTTTCATGATCTAACTGGCTGCGGTAGTTTGCTCCCTCGTATCCAAAGATGCGGACCGGCATCTTGCGTTCCGGCAGGGTCTGATTTTCCAGACCGATCAGTGCAATCTGGATCTGTCCGTCTGTCCATGCCTTCAGGATATCCCGCTCCTGTTCGTGAAGTCTGGAATCATCGGCTTTGTAATGAGATATGGTCTGCGTGGCCAGCAGGGAAGCGGGAGTTACCCGTTTCTCACCATGGAATAGCAGGACATTGACAATGTCAGCAAACACGTCCTCGTAATCCGCAAGTAATTTTTCGGAAATATCTTTCTCTCCCAATAAGTCTCCTTTCTGCGGAAACAGCCGGAAAGGGAAAGGAATACAAAAAATTACTACATAAGTAAACATTAAGTAGTATATCCTGATATTAACCCTATTATATGCCGTTTCCACGTAAAAAACAATGACATAACATACTGAAAATTTCCTCTGATCTGAGGTGATTGATAAAAAGATCTGTAGATAAAAATATCGTACAAGCTTTTTTAGATCGTATTACAATATCTTTGTATAATTGACTGTGTGTATAAAAATGCGAACCTTGAGATGACTATTATAGCATGGCACAGGGAGAATGTCGATGGAAAAGAGTATTTTCTGCATAATGCTGAAAAAGAGAGTGAAATTTCGACAATGTGACGAAAATGATAAATTTTTGGGTGTGCTTTTCTCCATCTCCAATCCAGTGTTCTTCATTGACATATCTCTACCATCATGGTATGCTTTGCATGTTCAGTGATCTATCAGCAAGCCTGCGTGGCAGTAGGTGAGAAGGTATTGTTCACATATGGTCTTGACATGGATTGTTAAGGATATTCCAAATGATGAATTATCTGATCGTGCGGGATAGATTGAAAAGGGAATGCAGTGAGATGCTGCAGCAGCCCCCGCTACTGTAAGAAGGATGACTCTTTCATTGGAACTGATATGGGGAATATATTCGAAACAATGTATTTACACGATCAGAGTCCGAACCACTGTACTGCATCAGGTGGTATGGGAAGGGAAAGAGGAAGGTGATTTCGAGCCAGGAGACCTGCTGGACAGAGACTGATACACAGCGTTTTGATGGAAGAGACCCTCGGTGGGAGGGAAACGACATAAAAACGTTTTTTTCTGTATGGATTTTTTGATACAGGATCCTATGTTTAAAAATAAAGTCTCTGTACAGCTTACGGGCGTACAGGGATTTTTTTAATGTATAGGAAAATGCTTGTAACGTAGTGTGAGCAAGGGAATAACGCTGGTTTTGCCCTTTTTCATAGAAAATCTCTTGTTTTCTGTTAAGTACAATACAATGTGGGAAAAAATGAAAATTTATGCATTATATGATATCTGCAGTTTCTTGAAAGGCATGGTAATAAAATGAAACAAAGAAAATGGAAATACATGGTTGTGGCAATGATTGTGATCTTTGCTATGACACTGGGAGTCCGGCAGACACATTTCCAATCGGTAGATTCTTACCGGCAGGAGCAGGAACGTCTGGCGGAGGATGTGACAGATAATACCGGGGAGCCGGGGGATGCAGATGATACGCAGGCGTCAAAGGCTCCGGCGGATCAGACGCCATCGCCGGGAAAAGCTGACGATGACAATACAGCATCAGGGAAGAAAACGGACAAGATGTCGTCGGAGAATGAACTGGCATCTATCTATGTAAGTCCGGATGCGGAGGGTTCCTCCGGAAAGCAGGGAACCACTCAAACGATATCGAAAAAAGGTGGAAAATCGAAACTAAGCAGCTTAAAGCCTTCCGGCGATGGTACAAGCTCCTCAAAAAGCAAACATTCCGGCAGTCATAAGCCCGGAAAGAGTACTGCAGCGAAGAAGCCGTCACAAGGGAAGGATCGTGATGATAAGAACTCTGGCAGTCCTGCTACGGCGGATGCGGACAGCTCCGGAAATGGTGGAGGCAATGCTGCTGCCGGCGATACGGCAGGAAGTGGAAATGGCGGAGGATCCTCTTCTGCGGGGGATACGGCAGAGAGTGGAAACGGTTCTGGTGCTTCGACCGCAGGCAGCTCTGACTCAGGCAATCACGGGGGCACCGGGAGTAATGCGGGTACTTCGGGAGCAGGAAACACAGGCAGTTCTGGAAATACTGCAGGAGCACCGACGGCGGGCAGTAGCGGCACGAATGGTGGTTCTGCAACCCAGAAGCCGGATGAAAATAAGATTACCTGTACCATTGAAATCCGCTGTGACAGTCTGGCAGAGGATAAGAAGCAGGCACAGGAGAGTATCTGGAAATATATTCCAGCCAATGGGAAATTGATGGATACGGTGTCCGTAAAAGTGGACAAGGGCTCCAGTGCATATGATGTGCTGGAAAAGGCATGTAAAGCAAAGGGAATTGCACTGGATGCAGTTTATACACCGTTATATAAAAGCTACTATGTTAAGGGAATCGGTCATATTTATGAGAAACAGGCCGGAGATATGAGCGGCTGGATCTACAAGGTGAACGGAAAGGCACCCAACAGGGGAGCCTCTGCGTATAAGGTATCAGAGAATGATGTGATCAGCTGGCAGTATACCTGCGATGGAAAAACAACGTGATCATCGGACTGTATATCTTTAATGGAAAAACAACGTGATCAGCAGACGGTATATCCGTGATGGAAAGATGAGATTATGAAAAGGAAAAGCTCAGAATTTGCCGGAAGGCATCCGGCAGTAATATTTCTTTATATACTGGCATGCGTCATCTGGACAATGATAGTCAGACACCCGGCGGCACTGCTGTTATCTTTTGCAGCGTCAGCAGTTTACTGTGTGATACTGCAGGGAATCCGGCGGTGGAGCCAAAGTATACTGGCGGGCCTTGGAATACTGTTTTTTGCCGCAGTAGTATTGCCGTTTTTTTCACACCAGGGTGTGACACCGCTATTTTATGTGAATGGAATGGCGGTGACTTGGGAGACCGTTTATTATGGCGGGATGATGACCGTGATGCTTCTGGCAGTATTGCAGTGGTGTCAGGTGGCAGGCTGTCTGCTGGACAGCGAGAAGCTGTTATATTTCACCGGCAGAACGATTCCGACAATCGGACTGATGCTGATGATGATATTCCGGGCAATACCGGATCTTCGGGACCGGTATCGTCAGATTCATGAAGCACAGCTTGGTCTGGGGGCTGCCGGAGGGGAAGCTTCCTTATGGAAAAGGATTGCACATTTCCTGCGGGAAATTTCTGTTTTGATCTCCTGGGCATTGGAGGATTCCATCGAGGTTTCGGCTTCTATGGAGTCGCGGGGATACCGGACAGGGAAGCGAACCTGGTTTCATTTATTCCGTTTCCGGAGAGAGGATCTCTACTGGATCATTTTTATGACCGCCGCATTTTTCGGCATGTTTTTTTGCGAATTTCGTGGAATGCTTAAGGTATATTATTTTCCGGAAATATATCAGACGCCCCTTTCTGCGTTTGCCGGTATAGCACTGGCAGCAGGAGGTGTTGGCATGGTTGCACCGGCAGTGTATGACCTGTATTACCGCTTGTTGTTTCGCAAAAAGGAAAGGAGGAAGAGAAATGGAGCAGATGCCGGTTTTATCCTGTGAGCACGTATCCTTTTGTTATCCGAGACAGACGGTGGATGCGATCCATGATATCAGCTTTGCTGTGAGGGAATCGGAGTTTGTTGTTTTATGCGGCCAGTCTGGATGCGGTAAAACAACATTGCTGCGTCATTTCAAGAAAAATCAGATTCCTTTTGGAAGCGGAAGCGGTCATATTTATTACCGGGGGGATGATCTGGAGCAGATGGATGACCGGGAAAGTGCTGCAGGGATTGGTTATGTGGGACAAAATCCGGACACGGGACTGGTGACGGACAAGGTGTGGCATGAACTGGCGTTTGGGCTGGAAAATCTTGGTGTGCCTGGGGCACAGATCCGGCGCAGAGTGGCGGAGATCGCCCAGTATTTTGGAATGGAAAACTGGTTTCATAAAAAAGTATCCGAGCTTTCCGGAGGACAAAAGCAGATCATAAATCTGGCGTCTGTGGTGATCATGCAGCCGGAGGTACTTTTGCTGGATGAGCCTACGGCGCAGTTAGACCCAATTGGCACCAGACGTTTCCTGGACACGCTGGTGCGGTTAAACAGGGATATGGGAACGGCTGTCCTGCTGTCGGAGCAGAGACTGGAGGAGGTTCTCCCTCTGGCAGACCGGGTGTTGATCCTGCAGGATGGAAAGCTGGTGGGAGATGTACTGCCGCAGCAGTGTGGAAATGTGCTTTCGGAGTATGAGATGGAACACGGAACGTGTCTGCCCGTTGCGTCGGCTATGCCGGTGGCGGTAAAGGTATGGCAGGCATGTCATGAGGACGAAGAGAAGGAATCCCCGGTCAGTATACGGGAAGGACGGGGCTGGCTGCAGAAATGTGTCCGAAAAATGGGACAGAAGGAAATAGACCAGAGCCGTTTTTCCAGACAGGCAGATATAAAAGGCAGTTATGGAGTCAGTGATGACAAGCCGCATAAGCAGGTGGATCCTGCTGGCACGGAGAAGAAGGCAGAGTCCATGGCACTTTCGGCAGAGCATCTTACGTTTTCGTATCAAAAAGGCAGAAAGGTTCTGGATGATTTTTCCCTGCAGGTTCCAAAGGGCAGTATTTTTGCGATTTTGGGAGGAAACGGTTCCGGAAAATCCACAGCCTTAAAGGTCATGATGGGAATTTATAAGCAGCATCGTGGAAAAGTAAAGGCAGACGGAAAAGTACGTTATCTGGCACAGAACCCGCGGAGCCTTTTTACGGAGCTTACGGTAGAGGAGGAGCTGGCGGTGATGCTTTCCGGAAATGTTTTGACAGGAGGTCTGGAGAGTATTGTAGGGAAGCCGGATGAAATCAGCGGGCAGGAGACTACGGGAAGTGTCCTCGTAGAAAGGCTCCTCTCTTATCTGGAGCTTGCACCGCAGCGGGAGCAAAATCCCATGGATCTCAGCGGCGGACAGCAGCAGCGTCTGGCAATGGGCAAGCTGCTTATGACAGATCCGGATATCCTGCTGTTAGATGAGCCGACCAAGGGACTGGATGGAGCCTTTAAGGAAAAGCTTGCAGTCCTGTTGAAGAATCTGTGTCAAAAAGGCAAAACGATCGTGCTGGTGTCTCATGATATGGCATTTTGTGCAGAATATGCGGATACATGCGGATTGCTTTTTGACGGGCAGATGATCAGTCAGGAAAAGACGGAGACATTCTTCCGGAAAAATGTTTTTTATACAACGCCTGCGGCAAGAATGGCGCAGGGCATCTTTACGGATTGTTTCCGGGCAGAGGATGTGATCCGGGCTCTGCAGAAAGTGAGGGCCGGCTGATGATGAATGGAAGAGACCGGGCAGGAAAGCCCAAACAGAAGCCTGTTTCTTCCAGGCGCTGTTTTGACTGGGAGGAGTATCTGAGAACCCGGCAGATCCGCCGCAGTATCAGCGGGGTGCTGTTGTTTGTGGGTATCGCTTGTCTGTTGCTTTTGTCGGTGGTATTGTTCCGGGGAGAACATTATCTGCTTGTGGGCTTTGGGGGTGTGCTTTTGATACTTGTCCTGTTTTTTGGACAGTATGAGAGAAGAAAGCCACGGGCAAGAGAAGTGGTGCTTTTATCTACGCTGACGGCGTTATGTGTGGTCATGAATGAGATATGTGCCCACACGATACCGTTACATGCGGGAACCACCATGGTGGTGATTTGCGGGATCGGTCTGGGACCGGAGGCAGGATTTCTGATCGGTGCCATGAGCCGGCTGGTTTGTAATTTTTTTGATGGTCAGGGGCCATGGACCCCGTGGCAGATGGCTGCCTGGGGGATGGTCGGATATTTATCCGGCATGGCTTTTAATAAAATGGAACGCAGAAAGACCGGAGAAAGTCTGGCAAAGCGTCTGTCTCTGGAAAAGGGAAGAAGCTTCCGGGTGATCATGGGACCGGTTTTATGTATTCTGTTTGCATGGGTGCTTGCTTACATTGTCTTTGTGCTGCGAGGCAGTGCAGAAGAGAGCTTTTTTGGCTGGAGGCTTTATCTGTACGGGATCGCAGGGCTTGCCGCAGGATGTGTGCTGCAGAGAAAGAAGCTTCCGGTGGATGACATTACAACAACGGTTTTTACGTTTTTTGTAGTGTTTCTGCTGTACGGAGGTATCATGAACTTTGCAGCAATGCTGATGACTTATACTGCAGATCCTGATGGCAGTGCCATAAGCTGGGAGACATTGAAAGCATTATACCTGACAGGGGCACCCTATGACGCAGCACACGCCGGTACGGCAGCGCTGTGTATGTTCCTTTTTGGGGACAGCATTTTACAAAAGCTGGAGCGTATACAAGGGAAATTTGGGATTACACTGTAGACAAAGTTTTAGAAAATGGAGGACAGAAATGAGTAAGAAGAAATGGATGAGCGGTCTTCTGGCAGCAGCCCTGGCATTTACAACAGTATTTAGCACAGGCTTTACTGCAAAGGCTGACGAAGGAAACACTTCTGCAGACAAGATCACGGTATTTGTGGCAGCAGAAGGAAAAGATGCAGAAGGAAATGTAGTAAACACAGGAAAGCTTGCTATTGTGGCTGATGAGGGAAGTACAGTAGAAGATGCTGCTAAGGAAGCGTTTGACTCTAATGGTGTTACATATGATATTACGGAAAGTTCATATGGTGCATATGTAAATGGCATTGGCAACATCACGGCACCGGCTGACTGGACGAAAGGGTACTGGTCATTCTGGGTTAATGGAAAATATTCTGATCATGGCATCAGCCAGACCGTTTTAAAGGATAATGATAAGATTAGCTTTGTTTTTGCATATGGAGATTATGCAACGGCCACCGGTGCAGCCATTTATGCCGATGATCCGGCTAAAAATCCGGACAGCAAGGCATCTGCGAAGCTCCTGACAAACGCCAAAGCACAGCAGGACGTTCTTGCAGATGCAATTTATCAGCAGATGTTTGGAGACGGAACTGTTTACGGCATCGAGCAGCCAAATGCATTATATGCAGCGTTCTCATTGATCCGTGCAGGATACAAGGCAGACGATTATTTCAACAAAATGTATGAAAAGACAGCATCCCAGCTTCAGGAACTGAAGGACAAGGGAACCGTAACCGTTGATGGTGAGGAGAAGGATTTCGATACACTGGTAGGCGGTTATCCGGAGTTTGCATATGCAAAGATCGTTCTTTTTGTTACTGCCATGGGCAAGGACGCCAAGAGCATCCGTGGCTTTGATCTGATCGAAGCAATGGCAAAGAAGAGCAATTATGATAATACCGTAGCAGATATGCGTGACGCAACTATGCTTCTGGCATTTGACTCCGGAAATTATCAGCTTCCAACAGGAAACGATTATATTACAAAAGCACAGCTTGTAAAGAACGTAACCGGTCAGGTTGGTACCGCCATCGCAAAGGTTGCCACAGCTTCCACATGGTCTACGGTAGATGATGTGGCAATGCCATTGCAGGCATTATATCCATATATTTCCGGGGATGCCAGTGCCGCAGCAACAAAGGCAGCAATCAGAGGAATTCATTTTATGGAGAGCCTGCAGAATCAGAAGGGTGCTTATACAGCATGGGGATCTGATAATAATGCATGGTCTCTGGCTCAGGTTATGACTGCTATGGGACAGCTCCGCATCAATCCTTGTGATGAATCAGACGGCAGTGATTTCATTAAAGAAGGAAATACCGTTCTTGATGCAGCTTCTGCATTTGTAAATGTAGAGAAAAAGACCGTGGATAAGGACCTGATGGGTTATCAGCCGGAGCAGCTTCTTCGTGGTTTAAATGCTGTGATCCGTGTCATGGATGGAGAGGATTCTCTCTATGATATGAGCAGTCTGGATAAGGTAGCAGACCAGCCAAAGGAAGTACCATCCACAAGTCCGGCAGTGAGTGCATCCACAATTCCGGCTGTATCAACAGCACCGACAACGGTTCCAACAGCAGCACCGTCTAAGCAGCCGCTGACCACAGCTTCCGCACAGCCTTCTGAAACTCCGGTTGCAGGAGAAACAAATGCTCCCGATTCCACACCAGTGGTATCGCAGAAACCGGTTACAACTCCGGCAACAACGCAGTCTCCGGTTGGTTCTGCAACAACAGCACCGACAAAGGCACCGGCCAAGAATACGGCGACAGCGTCTAAAGTTAAGAAGATCAAGGCGACTAAGAAAATAGTAACTGTAAAGAAGGGCAAAAAAGCTTCTTTGAAGTGGAATGTCACTACATCAAAAAATGCTTCTATCAAGAAGCTGGTGAAGGTAACTGTGAATAAAAAAGCAGTGAAAGTGGTAAAGACGGCTGTAAAGAAAAAGAATGCAACCGTAACACAGGTAACTGTTACTGTGAAGGGTCAGAAGAAGGGAAAGGCGTACGTTACCCTGAAGGCTGGCAGTAAATCCGCAAAAGTCAAGGTTACTGTGAAATAAAAGCAAAGCTTTTGGAAACATTTGAAGAAGTATGAAAAAACCTCGTGGTTTGTTGTATATCGGCTCCTGATGCGGTGAGTATTTCACCGCCGGAGCTGTAACACATTTCACGAGGTTTTTGCGTATGAAAGCGAACCCGCCTCCCGGGGCGGACAAAACAGACCGGGTCATACCCGATAGCCTGCGACAGAGTATTTTACTTGGCAGTCATAGCATCTGCAAGCTGCTCCATTGCCGGAAGATCGCTGTCCTTCATGACGGATTTGATCGTAACAACCGGTTCTACGATCTCGATATTTTTCATGGTTTCCAGAATGGACTTCATGGTGCGGGCGGCCGTTGGTGCCCAGGAACCATTCTCAAGGATACCTACCTTGCGGTTCTGATATGCCTTGCTCTGGAGATGATGCAGGAAATCCTGCATGCAAGGGAAGACACCGGCATCATAGCTGGCAGCAGCGAGTACCATACGGTCATAGCGGAAAGCATCCTCGATGACTTCTGCCATATCCTCTCTGGCAAGATCGCTGACAACGACCTTTTCTGCTCCCTTTTCACGGAGCATTTCAGCTAATTTTTCAGCAGCTTTTCCGGTATTACCATGAATGGAAGCGTACGCAACCAGAATACCTTTGTCCTCCGGCTGATAGCTGCTCCAGGTATTGTAAAGATCCAGATAGTAACCGAGGTTGTCCTTCAATACAGGACCATGCAGCGGACAGATCATTGCGATGTCCAGAGCAGAGGCTTTTTTGAGAAGAGTCTGTACAGGAGCACCGTATTTGCCAACGATATTGAAATAATATCTGCGTGCTTCACAAGCCCAGTCATCCTCGCCTTCTGTTTTGGAAAGGGCACCAAATTTACCAAAGCCGTCTGCCGAGAAAAGGATCTTTTCGCTGGATTCATAGGAAACCATCACCTCCGGCCAGTGAACCATTGGAGCCATTACAAAGGTAAGTGTATGGGTACCGAGAGAAAGAGTGTCCCCTTCCTTAACGGTGAGTGTGTGTCCCTCTAATGGTAGATCAAAGAACTGTGGAAGCATCGCAAAGGTTTTTGCGTTTCCGACCAGAGTTACCTCCGGGAAAAGCTCCACAAGACGGGCAATGCTTCCGGCATGATCCGGCTCAAGATGATGAACCACCAGATAATCTACGGTTCTTCCGTTCAGGGTATCCAGAAGATTCTTTTCCCATTGTTCCATACCGCGTGGATCCACGGTATCCATTACGGCAACCTTATCATCAAGGATCACATAGGAATTGTAAGAAACTCCTTCCGGAACAACGTACTGGCTTTCAAAAAGATCAATCGTGGTATCATCCACACCGATGTATTTTACTGCATCTGAAACAACAACATTCATAAGTAACCTCATTTCTGCGCACAATGATTATTTTCATATGTTATAAAGCAACACGTTATGGAGCGGAGAAGTTTCCAGTGTGATCGGTCAGGATCGTGCTGTTGGAGTGTCGTTTCCGGATCCCGTGCGCCTGGATCTGTCTGCGGCAGTCTGCTTATAGGAAAATTCTCTGTCTCCCGGTTGTATTTATTCTAATTGGGAGCTAAAAATATGTCAATACATTTTTAGTCTAGTTTGATGCCCTGCAACAGCTTGGCAAAAGGACTGGTATCCTGTGATTCCTCCGGGGTATCTGCAGCGTATTCTGCCGGAATTTCATAGGTTTCGTCTTCGGTGTCCGGCTCGTCCTCGCGGAGTGCCTTGATGCTCAATGAGATGCGGTCGCCCTCAATCTTAAGAATCTTTGCTTTGACTGTCTGCCCCAGCTTGACTTCCTCTTTGGGGGATTTGATAAATTTATTGGTGATCTGGGAAATGTGGCATAAACCGGTCAGCCCCTCTCCGATATCAATAAAGACGCCGTAGGATTCCATACGGGTGATGGTACCCTCGACGATATCTCCGGTGGAGAGACGTCCAATATGCTGTGTCTTTTCTGCCAATGCCTTTTCCTTCTGGATCATTTTGGCAGAGAGCACCAGCTTCTGGATATCCTTCTCTACGGTAATGATCACTGCCTGAACCGTCATGCCTATATAGGCATCGGTATCCTCAACGTAGGTGAGGGCGAGCTGTGATGCCGGGATAAACGCCCGGATGCCCTTCACATAGCCAACGACACCGGCCGGAACTGCTTCTGTGATCTTCACATCAAATATCGTGCCCACAGCCATGTCTTCTTTCAGCTCGTCCCAGACGAGAACACGGTTTGCCTCGCGTCTGGAAAGAATCACGTTTCCGCTGGCATTTTCCGGATCCAGTACCATTGCCTTGATCATATCGCCGATGATCACGTCCTTTTTGATCGAGAAGGAAGGATCATCACTGCATTCCTCCAGAGGGATGATCCCCTCTGTGTAATAATTCAGGTCAACCGTTACCTCTGTATCCGATATGCCGATGACGGTCACATCCAGGATATCTCCTTCCCGCAGAACCTGAAAGGAACGCTCTAAGTCGCTTTCGTAGTCTTTCATACTCTTTTCTTCACTCATATCAATCATCCTGCCTTTCTATCTGATCCATTGGAACCGTGGATCCTTAAATGGACTTATACATTACATTTGTATAATGTTCTGCACATTATAACGTAAGATCTTCGACATTCACACCCATAGAAGATAATTTTGCGATCGTCACTTTGATCTGATATTCTAATTCCTCATTTGGTGTGTCATGATTCGCTTTTTTAATGCGCTGTAAGTCTGTGTATTTGTCGATCAATACAGCAATCAATTCCTTTTCGGTCATATCTTCCATCCTTCCACCGCCCTTTCTGATTGTAGTATAGCGGATTTGTACGTTGTTTACAAGATTTGATGGTGATATTCGGACATAGATGATTTTGCTTCTGCCATGAAATCTATAAACCTTACAATATTTCTCCTCCTGATTTGATTCGATTAATATGTTGATTTGATCAGTATGGATTGGTTAAGATTTTTTGACTTTTACCGTGCAGGTTTCCCGGGTGCCATCCTCTGTAAAAGAGATGACAGCAGTGCCCGCACTTCTTGCGGTAAGATTCCCAAGCTGGTCTGTCTGTACGACGTTGGGTTTGCTTGACTTGATCAGAGGAGCATTTCCGCTGGAGACTGTATAGTCCAGAGTGCGCTTTTGCCCAACTTTCATCGTGATGGAGGTGGCAGAAAGTTTAATAGACGGGGATTCCACCTCAATCTCGCAGGTTTTGGAAACGCCATCTGCTTTTGCGGTAATGATGGCGGTTCCGTGCTTCTGGGCACACACAAGACCGGAATCATTCACGGTGGCAACGCTGGAACGGTTGGACTTCCAGGTTGGCTGTATGCCGGAGGAAACATCTGCAGTGAGCTGGATCTGCTGATAGCGGAAAAGCTTTGCATAGATATGGTTCAGTTTAATGCGGGGCTTTTTTACCGTGACCCGGCAGGTGACGGTTGTCTTGTCTGCCTTTACGGATATGACGGCTGAGCCCGGTTTACAGGCGGTGATCACGCCGTTGCTGTCGACGACGGCAACAGATTTTTTGTTGCTGTTAAAATCCGGAATGCTGTTGTTTGAGGTGGCAGCCTGCAGCTTGAAGGTTTCTCCGTTTTCCAGGGAAACGCTTTTGGTATTCAGTGTTATTTTTGTGCGGGCTACTGTCACCTTGCAGGATGCTTCGCTGCCATCCGCCTTTGCGGTGATACGGCAGGTTCCGGCCTGCTTGGCGGTGACCCTGCCATAAGTATTGACGGATGCGACTCTGGAATTAGAGCTTTTGAATGTGGGAAGTGTGCCACTTGCCACAAATGCTCCGAGGTAGAATTCCTGGCCTGCCGAAAGGGAGGCACTGTGCTGGGTCAGAACGATCAGGGTGCCGGATGCTGCCTTTGAAGTGGCGGGAACCAGAACCAGTCCTGAGAGGATGAATAGTGCCGTGATCACAGCGAGAAATCTTCGCTGAACAGATAAATGATTTTTCATAGAACTCCCTCCTTGCCGGGGGAGAAATATTGTAAAGTGATCGTAGTATAACAGCACGCGGTGCGAACGTCAATAGAAGAGAAATATTTTCGGGAAAATGCACGAAAATAAAATTTATTTTTAGAAGAATCCACGGAGAATCGTAAAATGGCAGGAAAGAGATTTGTGCATCATGCTTTTTTGTGGTATAGTGAAAAGGAGTGATGTTTTAATGCATACATGTGCATCAGTATACGAAAAATTGCCGGAGATTTCTAATAAATCCGGCATACATATTGCAAAATGGAGGATAATGACATGGCAAAGATCGAGATGAAGACACCGTTGGTGGAGATGGATGGCGATGAGATGACCAGAATTCTCTGGAAAATGATCAAGGATGAGCTGCTTCTTCCTTTTATTGATCTGAAGACAGAGTATTACGATCTCGGGCTGGAGTACCGTAATGAGACAAACGATCAGGTAACGATCGACTCTGCAGAGGCAACCAAAAAGTACGGTGTTGCTGTAAAATGTGCAACGATCACACCAAATGCAGCCCGTATGACAGAGTACAATCTGAAGGAAATGTGGAAGTCTCCAAATGGCACGATCCGTGCAGCGCTGGATGGTACCGTTTTCCGTGCCCCGATCCAGGTAAAGGGTATTGAGCCTTGCGTAAAGAACTGGGAGAAGCCGATCACACTGGCACGTCATGCCTATGGAGATGTTTATAAAAATACAGAGATCAAGGTACCGGGTGCAGGTAAGGCTGAGCTTGTATTTACCGGAGCAGATGGCAAGGAGATCCGTCAGACGATTCAGGAGTTTGACGGACCGGGTATTATTCAGGGCATCCACAATACGGACAAATCTATCACAAGCTTTGCCAAGGCATGCTTTAACTACGCATTGGACACAAAGCAGGATCTGTGGTTTGCAACCAAGGACACCATTTCAAAGATTTATGATCATAATTTTAAGGATATTTTCCAGGATATTTATGATAAGGAATACAAGGAGAAGTTTGAGGCAGCAGGCATTGAGTATTTCTATACTCTGATCGATGATGCCGTTGCCCGTGTTATGAAGGCAAAGGGTGGATTTATCTGGGCATGCAAGAACTACGATGGAGATGTTATGAGTGATATGGTTTCCTCTGCCTGTGGTTCTCTGGCAATGATGACTTCCGTACTGGTTTCTCCTTCCGGTGTATATGAGTATGAGGCTGCCCACGGAACTGTTCAGAGACATTATTATAAGCACCTGAAGGGCGAGGAGACATCTACCAACTCCGTAGCAACGATCTTTGCATGGACCGGTGCTCTCCGTAAGCGTGGTGAACTGGATAATATTCCGGAGCTTATGGCATTTGCCGATAAGCTTGAGAAAGCAACACTTTCTACGATTGAGAGTGGAAAGATGACAAAGGATCTGGCACTGATCACCAGTATGAAGGATGTGACGGTATTAAACAGTGAGGGATTTATCAAGGCAGTTCGTGAGTCACTGGAAGCGATGCTGTAAAAGGACATTATAATTATGATAAAATTTGAAAAGGAAATTGCCGGTCTTGTGCCGGATCATGGATTTACCCATGGAGCGAAGTTTCATGCGGATGATGTATTTTCGACAGCACTTTTACGCCTGTTGAATCCTGCGATCGAGGTGATGCGTGGATTTGACGTTCCGGAGGATTTCGATGGCATTGTATATGATATCGGAAGAGGAAAGTACGACCATCATCAGCAGGACAAAGAAATTCGTGAAAATGGTGTACCTTATGCGGCATTTGGACTTCTCTGGAGAGAGTTCGGCTCCTGCTTTCTGACGGAGGAGGAGACGGCTGATTTTGATGAGCAGTTTATCCAGCCATTAGATGAATCGGATAATACAGGCTCTGAGAATACCCTGTCGGAGCTGATGGAAAAGTTTAATCCGGGATGGGATTCGGATGCTTCCTATGATGATCGGTTCTGGGAGGCAGAAGCCTTTGCAGAGAAGATTCTCATTCGATATATCGAGAGTATACAGGGACTTCGCCGGGCGTCTGCTGTGGTACAGAAGGCGATGGAGGAGAGTGATGGTGAGATCCTGATCCTTCCATGTTATGTACCATGGAAACGGGATGTGATCGGCAGCAGTTATCAATTCACTGTGTATCCATCCAATCGGGGAGGCTACAGTGTACAGGGGGTGCCAAAGTCCAAAGAAGACCGCAGTCTTGTCTGTGACTTCCCCAAGGAATGGTGGGGCTGCGATCCGTCCAAACTGCCTTCCGTCAGTGGCGTGGAGACTGCAAGATTTTGTCATGCCACCGGATTTATGGGGGCGGCAGATACAAAGGAAGATGCCGTAAAAATGGCACAGATATCTCTAAAACGGATATAAAAGAAAATCCCGGAAGTGATCATGAAAGATGACTTCCGGGATTTTTTGTTACACTATTATGAAATGAGACCAGTTGATCTTACGACAGCTTCTCAATGGCAGCGACCGCATCCTCAAACCAGTCTCCCTGCAGATCCTCGACACTGCCGGCGTCACTTGCGGCAGCAATCTCAGCCGTCATAGGGATTCGGCCGAGGATCGGCAGATCATACTGCTTTGCTACTTCATCCACATGGCTCTCTCCGAAAATGTGGATCTGTTTGCCACAGTCCGGACACTCTACATAGCTCATATTTTCGATGATGCCAAGGATCGGAATATTCATCATCTGAGCCATACGGACTGCTTTTCCGACGATCATGGATACCAGCTCCTGCGGGGAGGTAACGATCACGATACCGTCTACCGGAAGAGACTGGAATACCGTCAGTGGAACGTCGCCGGTTCCCGGAGGCATGTCCACGATCATGTAATCTACATCTTTCCAGAGAACATCGGTCCAGAACTGCTTTACGGTACCTGCGATCACTGGACCACGCCAGATGACCGGATCATTGGAATCCTCCAGCAGCAGATTGACAGACATGGTCTGGATGCCGGTTTTACTCTCTACCGGATAGATCACGGTGTCTGTACCTACGGCGTGTCCGGTGATGCCAAATGCTTTTGGGATAGAAGGCCCGGTGACATCCGCATCCATAATGGCGGTTCGGTGTCCTTTACGCTGGAGATTTACTGCCAGCATGGAGGAGATCATGGATTTGCCAACGCCGCCTTTTCCGCTGACAACGCCGATTACTTTATTGATCCTGCTTTCTTTATTTGGCTGTTCGATCATACTCTGAGGGGAACGGCTGCTGCAGTCTGCAGAGCAGCTTCCGCAATCATGGGAACATTCGCTCATAATTAATCCTTCCTTTCTGGGGGTCAGGCATGCATTTTAAGGAGGCCCGATCTGTTTTAGTGAAAAAATTTCTCCTTTTCTTCTACACATAAAGCATAGTATATCAATTAATTGAAAAAATGTCTACTACCGGTTCTAACAGAGCCGGTGGGATGCATAGAATGTAGGGATATGTGTCAGGCAGGTGAACAAGCCTTGGAAACACTGGCAGAAGCCGGTACAGCGTGAAAAAGACTTGGCTCTGTGTGTATCAGGAATGGAGGGCAATATGAGTGGTTATCAGAGGATGGTTTCCTATCTCTATCGTTATGATCGGGGGATCAAAGGGAAAAATGTCGGTTATGCAAGAATAGAAACGAGAAACGATAGGTGTCGTATCACAGTGCAATTTCAGGATATGATCTCAGTTTCACCAATGCTGTCGTTTTTTATGCAAAAGGAACAGGGGATCGAGAAGCTTCCGGCAGGAAAGCTTGTTCGCACCAACGGAGGCTTTCAGGGGAGGATTGAAACGACCATATCCCGTGTGGCGGGATCTGAGTATTCCTTTGATCAAATTGATGGCATTTATATTTCAGGGCCGGAGGGAGTGTTTTATGCAACCACCTGGAAGGATATTGATATCACGAATAAAACGGAGCTGCCGGGTGAGGCAAAGGTAACACAGCAGCCGGATACGGACGGGGAATCAAAGGATGTACAGAAGATTTCAGAAAAGATTGTGGAAGAAGCGGAGCCTTCCAAAGCAGATTCGCCGGACATGGAAAGCTGTGACCGGAAATCGGGTCGTCCGTCATTTGGAGAACGTATGTTGCAGATATTCCCGAAAATGTATCCCTTTGAAACGGAGGAAATGGGAGAATGTGTGCGGATCGATCTAAAGGATCTGGGAAATCTCCCGGTCGCATATTGGTCCCTGGCAGGAAACCCGTTTCTTCTGAAAGGGTATTACTGTTACCGTCATCTTATCTTTACAAGAATAGAAAAAGATATTTATGCGGTAGGAGTTCCCGGAATATTCAGTGAGGACAATGGCCGGTGGGCAGAGGAATGCCGGATGAGCAGCTTTCAGCCGCTGGCAAAGGTAAAGGATCGTCAGGGAGCCTTTGGATACTGGCTGTACCGGATCAATTTGTGAGGGTGATCATTCCCGTGGGCTGTGTGCAGGGCGATAAGTTTCTTGCACATGGAATTTGTGATGTGTTAAAATAATCCTGCAGATGAAATTACAGATGGAGCAAAAAGAGATGACAAAAGCGATTGACATACAGGAAAAATATATGAAGGAAGCCCTGCGTCAGGCAAAGAAAGCGGCTGATGCAGGGGATGTACCGATTGGTTGTGTGATCGTTCATGAGGGAAAGATCATTGCCAGAGGATATAATAAAAGGAATCAGCAAAAAACGGCTCTGGGACATGCAGAGATCGCGGCAATCCGCAAGGCGGGTAAAAAGCTGGGGGACTGGCGTCTGGAGGAATGTACCATGTATGTGACATTAGAACCGTGTCTCATGTGTGCCGGTGCGATCATTCAGGCACGGATCCCGGAGGTGGTGATCGGAGCCATGAATCCCAAGGCCGGTTGTGCTGGGAGTATTATCAACCTGCTGCAGATGGAGAGATTTAATCACCAGGCGGTCGTAGAGAACGGGGTGATGGAAGCAGAATGCCGGCAGATGCTGAAGGACTTTTTTGGTGATCTCCGCAAACAACAGAAGGAAAAGAAAAAAGCGGAGAAAACTTCTGGTGGAGGGGCAGAAATGAGGGAAGAAAAGGCCTGAGAGATCTCAGGCAAGATAAGTATAAATATAATGATCTTCCCATTTGCCGTTGATCTGGGCAAAGTCATGCAGCAGACCTTCCCGGTGAAAAGTGAGATTTTCCAGAAGGGAAATGGATGCCGGATTATCCGGCATGACGTATGCCTCAATGCGGTGAAAATGATATTCACGGCAGACAAGAGGAACCAGAAACGAGAGAGCTTCTGTCATATAGCCCTGGCGAAGATGGTCTTTGTCCGTTTTATAGCCGATCATGCAGCTGGAAAAAGCTCCCTTCAGAAAATTGCTGAAACATACTGTTCCAATAGGAATATCAGGGGTTCCCTTAAGGTACATCCACATACGAAGATAGCGTGCCTTGACAAAGGAATTGTATTCAAATGTAAGGTTCGTCCTTTGAAAGTCCAGCGTATAAAAGCCCGGTCTTTTGACCGGTTCATATGGCTCCAGAAATTCCCGGTTTCTTTCATAGAACCGGAGAACGCTGTCAGCCTTATCGGGGTGGCTGGTGCTTAAGAGAAGACGGTTTGTTTCGTATTCTGGTCGCATGAAAAGGATTCCTCCCTTGTGATGATCTGTCTGGTGCATAGTTTATCACGGTATCGGAAAAATAACAAGGAAATATCTCTTGACAATGTCCTGTGGGACGGGATATAATAGCATTCTAAATTGTGTGAAGTGTGTCATAAAGCTTCCGTGCTAGCCGGGGAGATAGCGGTGCCCTGTACCTGCAATCCGCTACAGCAGGGGTGATGTTCTGCTTCGGATGCATTAATTGTGGAGCTGCCCGGTATAAGTGGTGATGACGCTTTGGTCTTGCGCAATGGGAACTCATGAACCGTGTCAGGAGGGGAACCTAGCAGCACTAAGTGAGCCCTCCCGTGTGCCGCGAGGTTGCCGGAGCCGAGCTAACTGTACCGGTAACGTCCGTAATGATGCATACAACGCAGAATGCACGGTTTTATCAATAGATATCATTAATATGGGAAGATTGCAGAAAAGTGGACAAGTCTCCACTTTTTTCTTTATTTTCGGAGCGAATTTTGGTAAAATAAGATTAGTTGGAGATGTACGGATACAAAGGGGGAGAAGTTGTGAAAGCAGAGTTGAAAAAAGGAAGCGTAAACCAGATCATCAAGGATACGGTGATCTATGGGACGGGAGATTTTCTGGACTCCATTGCCATGGTAGTGAAAGGCAGGATCCGTGTGCATGGGTATGGGATTAATCTGGTCGTAGGATCCGGATGTTTTCTGGGGATCCGGGATCTGAACAGGGGGGCACACAGTGTTACGTATACGGCTCAGACCAATGCGGTGATCTATGTATTTCCTTCTTCGGGAGCCATGAGTGATATACGCAGGATCATGCAGATCAACAAGGACTATGTTGCTTTGATGGTAGCGGGGCTTCATCGTTCGCTGGCAGAGCAGGAAAAGGCGTACGAGGAGCTGCAGCAGGCGGCACAGGGAGCTTATGAAATGATCAACCGTGTGTATCAGAAGTGCAGGGAGACGTCAAAGCAGACCGGAGCTGCGTTTGCACAGATCCCGGTTCTGGAGAACCTGCATCCGTTTGATGATCCGCAGATGCTTCCGTTGGATAAGGTGCGTTATTATCAGGCGTGTGCTAAGGTGCCGATGGATGTACAGAAGGCATTTTATGGAAGCTCCGCAGAGATATGTCTATATCATGTGAGGGAACAGGTAGATCTGATGCATCAGCTTCATGAATACAGCAAAGCATTGGCGGAGTACCTGGAACTTCTGATAAGGTATCTGGTTCTGGATAACAGAAATCTGTATCATGCCGTGGCTGATTATGTGCTGGTTTTGCAGAGGGCAGGACTGGAACAGCCAGAGATCATGTCCGGGTTAGATGATGTGGTAGATCAGGTCAATGTGCTGGAAACAGTTCTTCTGAAGCGTGCCGATGTGGAGGTGCCAATTGACAGAAATGCCATGGAGGAGATTTATTTTAATCTGCTGAATCCGGTACGGAGTGCAGGTAATTCTCTGGAGATGACCGGGGATACACTGGCTTTGGTGGAGGACACCATGATAAATGCGGCGGAATTAGTAGATACGCTGGGTTCCGTCCTGTCCTTTGGTGAGGTGGATCCGGAAACCGCAGAGCGGTTTGAGGCTCTGGTGAGCCGGTTTGAGGAGCTGGAGGATAAGGAAAGCTCCGCAGATGAAGTGCGTGATCTGAGACGTGCATTGATGAAGGATTATTATCCGATCTATGAACAGGTATTCTGGAAGGATTACCATTCCGCAGAGGAGACTCCGGTGGAGGCAGACCTGTTTCTACGGTATGGCTTCTTAAGCGAACGTCTGCTCCGGGAGGATCTGATCGAAGTGCTTCTTTCTCTGGACAGCAGCATGGCAGGCCAGACCGGATGCCATGTATATGATATGAAGGAGTGGCTGCAGGCGATCGCTTCCGGAGAGCGTATGCCTTCCAAAAATGAATTTGATATGGATTATGAGGAGTCACTCCGGGATAAAGTAAAAAACAAAGAGATCACAAAACAGCAGCAGGAGAACCTGCTCAAGGATCAGACGCAGAAGGTTCATTTTGAGGTTATGAATATGTTCCGCTCCACACATCGTCTTGTCAGCGGTCAGATCATTACCTTTGTGCCGTTTCTGTATACAGAGAATTGCACTGCCCTTGAGAAAAATTTCCTTTCCAAGGACAAGGTCTGTGCGGCATTTAACAGGCTGCGCCGCATTGATTTTTCAGCCTTTTACAGAGAATCTCTTTTCCGGAAACAAGTAGAGGGGATTGACAAGGAGTTTATACAGGAGGAGGTTTGCCCGGATATCATTATCATGCCGACAACGGGCTCTAAGGATATCATGTGGCAGGAGATGAGCGGCCGCAAGAGAAACACGCCGGGACGTATGATCCTGCCGGCATTTATGGAAGGAGATCTGGATAAAGCGGTTGTGCATCTGGCAGGATCCTTCCGATGGGAGCTTTGTCGTACCATGCAGGGAGTATATTGGAACAATATCCAGTATAAATCCCTGACCAGTGAGTATTCTGACTTTCTGCAGTTTTACCGCAAGAACAGAGAACTTTCGGATGACCGCAAGGAGAAGTTAAAGCTTCAGATACAGAAGCACCGGAATAACAGCAGGGAAATCTTTGCAGCGGATTACAGCAGCTGGATCCTGCATGAATCCCAGGGTGGCATGCTCCTGAGCAAGCCTGTCCGGGAGATTATGGCGACATATTGTCCGTTTACCCGGGAGATCCGGGAGAATCTGGAGGGGCAGCCGGTATTTCAGAATGCTATGGCGAGGTTTCAGAGAGAACGTGCCAAAAAGCTTCGGGAATATGACTTGAAATTCCGCATCTGGGAGAAGAATCATGTACAGGTTCCGGAAGAGATCTTGCAGACGAAAGATTTTTACGAAAAATAAAACATACCCGCGAACGGACCGGTCAGATCCATCCGCCATCCAATGTGATGATCTGGCCGGTTAAGTAGTCCGGAGCTTCGGCAATCTGACGGATCATAGCCGCTGCTTCCTCCGGAGTACCTGCCCGTCCTGCGGGTATTTCTTCTACGAGCGTAGATAATTCTTCTGCATCCAGAAAAGCATTCATAGAGGTGTCGATCATGCCGCATGCCACAGCATTGACCTGAATTCCACTGGGAGCAAGTTCTTTTGCCATTGCCTTTGTCAGGGCGTTGATTCCGCCTTTTGATGCGGAATATGCAGCTTCGGTGGATGCTCCGACATTTCCCCAGACAGAGGAGACATTGATGATCCTGCCATGTTTGTTCTGTAGAAAATACGGAATAATAATGCGGCTGGTATAAAATACGGAAGAAAGGTTTGTGCGCAGCAGATCATCCCATTGTTCCGGGGTCATATCCTGAAGAAGTCCGATGTGGGAGATGCCTGCATTGTTTACAATGATCTCCGGGATTCCGAAGGTCTGGATCGATTTCGTCAGGAATGCTTCTGCATCCTGATTGTTGCCCATATCCCCATAAAATGAAAAATATTGTCCTCCGGCGGCCGCAATCTGATCCTTTGTCTGCTCCATTTCCGGTCCCTTATGACGGCAGCAGATGGAAATATTCCATCCCATGGAAGCATATAAAACAGCAGTAGCACGTCCGATGCCGCGGGAGGCTCCAGTGATGATGATATGGTGCGTATTCATAACAATAAAGTCCTTTCCTTTGTTTTTAAAAAGTTCAACGATACAATATATAGTATAATGAAAGGGACTTTGAATGCAAGGCTTTACACATTTTAGGAAGTTTGCTATAATCTGATATAATATCGTGTAAATTTGGAAATAATGCAATCGGATAATTTTATAAATAAAGAAAGGTACTGTTATGAAAAAAAATGCAGTGAAGTTCTTTTTTAAGAGCTTATTGAAATCTATTTTAGTAATCATGTCGATCCTGGCAGTCGGTTTTATCAGTTACAAGGTCTCTTATGAATATCTTTCCAGGCAGTTAGAGGAGGGCAAACTGGATGTACAGGAAAAGGAACTGGAATCAATTCTGGATCAGGCCAAAACGGATGAGATATCGAAAAATCTGATCTATGTTATCAATGACAAGCAGAAGATCACGCACATGATGCTGGAAATCTGTAATACAAACACAAACAACATGGATTATATTACAATTCCGGTCAATACGGATTATACAATTCCGGCAAAAATGTATCAGAAACTCTGTGTGGTGGATGAAGAGATTCCACAGATCGTCCGTTTGTCCATGCTTCGCAAGTATTTTGCAGATATGAAGGATTCGGAAGCATACGGTTACGCAGAGCTTATTATGGAAAAGCTTTTAAAAACTGACATCAGTTATTTTACTGTGATCACAGAGGATATTTATGAGCTCCACTATCAGGAACAGAAGATGACGACCCAGTATACAAAGGTTCAGGACAGTTCCGTTCAGACAGCATCTCCGGATGGCAGCAGCAAGCCGCAGAACTATTCGGCTTCTGTAACCATGAAGGTAACTGTGCTCAGCGATTCCTTTACAAACCAGTTAAATGATCTGGCCGGGGATGAGTCAAAGATCATGGCGTATATTAAGGATCAGTACGGACAGGATGGTGTGCAGTCTAATCTGACGGTTTACAACAAGATTGGATATATTGAGGCATATATGAAGATGGATTCTTCCCTGTATCATTACTGGGGGCTGCCGGGAGAATACAACGGAAAATTGTTCCGGGCAGACACACTGTCAGCATCAAAATTCATCAAAAAGCTGGAAAGTGTCACAGAGACATATACAGAGCCACAGAGCGAGGAGAAGGCTGTGCCGGTCAAAAAGCAGGTCAGCTCTGTCGGCAAGAAGATCATTATTCTGAATGGAAGTAAAATTGCAGGTCTGGCTGCCTTAAAGCAGAAGGAACTGGTGGACGCAGGTTTCACAGTACCCAAAGTGGGAGATTATACACAGGAGGTGCTTACGAGAACCAGGATCATCGTATCCAAAAAGAAAATGGGTGCAGACCTGACAGCGTATTTTAAAAATCCGGAACTGGTGGTGGGAGAGACACAAAACGGTTATGACATTGAAATTATTCTTGGTACGGTAGATGCCAATTAGAATGGGATTTAATTTATGCAGGCTTCAGTTAAAATAATGGATATAGATGTTGATATGATGAGTAACGATGTCTTTATCCGTAAAATGAACGAATACTTGACAGATGACCACTTGGATGTGATTATGTTTGCTTCCACCAAAATGTTGAACAAAGCGATGGAGGACGAAGAGTACCGTACTCTTCTGGACAAGGCAGATCTTTTTCTGCCCGGGGAAAAGGCATTGCTGACCACGCATCATGTAGACGTACTGGAAGCGGGGAATATGGTAGTCAGTTACCGCAGTCTTGGTATGATGCTGGAAAATCTCACCAAAGAGGACAGAACGCTTTATATCATTGCAGATAATGAGGATTCCGTAGAAAAGCTTCAGCATTATTGCAAGAAAATGCAGCCGGAGCTCCGTGTGGTCGGATCTTATTCCTGTGAAATGGACATGGAGGATGCGGCAGTTGTCAATGAGATCAACAGTCATACGCCGGATATGATCCTTTTAAATCTGCCGGTTGGTGTGCAGGAAAGCTGGATCATGGAGCACTCCGCCCTTCTCAATGCAAGGCTTTGTATTGCAATCGGCGGTGTGGCAGAATTGATCCTGGCAATGCAGAGGGAGACGCCGGAATGGGTAAAGAAGCTTCATCTTGAGGAGATATATCACAGGATATTCCGGGAACAGACAGTCAAAAAAGATATGAGAGCCCGTATATTTCGCAAGAAAATAACAAAATATAATAATCAGAACGAAATACATGATTATACAAAGGAGGATGGCAGATAGCCATCCTCCTTTGCGGATACCTGTGGAAGGGAGATTTGTATGAAACAGTCGGCTTCTGATAAAGAGGGGTGGAAGGACTTTGCTGTGATCGCTGCCGGAACAGTGTGTATGGCGTTAGCGGTAAATATAGTATATGAGCCGCTTGGAATGGTGACGGGAGGTATATCCGGCCTGTCCATTATCCTGCGTCGTCTGGCCGGAGTACGGCTGGGAGCGGCTGTGCCGGTATGGCTGTTTAATTTGTTACTGAATATTCCTATCTTTCTTGTTGCGTTAAGGATCAAGGGAAAGCGTTATATGAAAATGACGTTATTTGCAAATTTATGTTTCACGGCAGCATTGTTTCTGATTCCCGTGTCGGCTCTTCACCAGAAGGACTTTGTACTGGCTGCCGCAGTGGGAGGTGTGTTGACCGGCATGGGACTGGGACTGGTATTTTCCAGAGGATACTCTACGGGAGGAACAGATCTTCTGGGGGCGGTGATCCATCATTTTTTTCCTTATTATCCGGTGGGGCAGATACTTTTTGCTCTGGACTGTGTGATCATTGCGGCAGGTGCATGTGTGTTTGGTGTGCGTCCGGCGGCTTATGCGGCATTAGCGGTATATCTTACCACACACCTTATGGATACCATTGTTGCCGGGGGGAATTCTGCCAAGCTTGCCTATATTATATCGGATCATTATGAAGAGATTGGCAGAACGATATTGTCCCAGGTGGGAAGAGGAATCACGGTGCTGGATGGAACCGGGATGTATACCGGAAAAGCGAAAAAAACACTGATGTGCGTTGTGGATCGCAAACAGATCAGCAGCGTCTGCCATATTGCACGGAATGTCGACAAAAAAGCCTTCGTCATTATTTCGGACATCCGGGAGGTTCAGGGAGAGGGATTTGTGGAAAAGCCACAGACATAGAGAGCTTAAAAGGAGTATTTTTTGACGAATTGAACGAAAAAAAATAAAAATATACGGTTTGCACAAAACATTAAAATGTTCTTTGGCTATTTGTGCTATGGTCAATAATGTCTGAATAGTGTAATATAATTCTTGAGTTAAGCGTTAGAGATAAACGTGACGCACTTAAAGGCATATTATTTAAACATTATAGGAGGAACACACAATGGCAAGTTTATCATTAAAAAATGTTGGTAAGACATATCCAAATGGATTCGTTGCAGTTAAAAATTTTAATCTTGATATCGCAGACAAGGAATTTATTATTTTCGTAGGACCTTCAGGTTGTGGTAAATCTACAACACTTCGTATGATCGCTGGTCTTGAGGAGATCACATCCGGAGAGCTCTGGATCGGAAACACAATGGTAAATGATGTAGAGCCTAAGGACAGAGATATCGCCATGGTATTCCAGAGTTACGCTCTGTATCCACATATGTCAGTATATGACAACATGGCATTTGGTCTTAAACTGAGAAAGACACCAAAGGACAAGGTAGATAAGCTCGTTCACGAGGCAGCTAAGATTCTTGATATTGAGCATCTGTTAGACCGTAAGCCAAAGGCTCTTTCCGGTGGTCAGAGACAGCGTGTGGCAATGGGTCGTGCAATCGTTCGTAATCCTAAGGTATTCCTGATGGATGAGCCTCTTTCCAACCTGGATGCAAAGCTTCGTGTACAGATGCGTATAGAGATTTCAAAACTTCATCAGAGACTGGAGTCTACGATCATCTACGTTACACATGATCAGACAGAGGCTCTTACACTCGGTACCCGTATCGTCGTTATGAAGGATGGTGTTATGCAGCAGGTTGCTACACCTATTGATCTGTATACAAAGCCATGTAACCTGTTCGTAGCCGGTTTCATCGGTTCTCCACAGATGAACTTCATTGATTGTAAGGTTGTCAGAGATGAAGAGGGCATTAAGCTTGCATTCGGTTCTTATGCAGTTAAGCTTCCGGAGAGCAAGGCAGAGAAGCTTGTTGAGGGTGGTTACATTGATAAGGATGTTATCATGGGTATCCGTCCGGAGGATATTAAGGATGAGGAGATCTTCATCAATGCCGGCAGCAGCAACGTATTGGATGCTACCGTAAGAGTATATGAGATGCTTGGTGCTGAGGTATTCCTGTACTTCTCAGTAGAGGGACATGATCTTACTGTTCGTGTAAATCCTCGTACAACAGCACGTCCTGGAGATACGATCAAGATTGCACTTGATACAAGCAAGATTCATATCTTTGATAAGGATACAGAGACAACAATCACAAACTAGTCTGCAGTAAATGACCGGTTCGGCAATTACATAGAGAATAGTGATATGATCTGAATTTTCAGAGGGTCGTCCAACGTGACGATCCTCTTTACATTTGTGCAAAATGATGATAAAATGTATGCGGTATTGTATACTCATTAGAAAAAATAACGGGTATTTCAGAGAGAAGTATAATGTATGATAAAAAATTGATGATATGAATGAATGATTGTGCAGGATAACTTGGAGGGGTTGTATGATTTCAAATCAGGTATTACAGACAACAATTGACGGGTTAAAAAACATCACCCGAATTGATATCTGTGTTATGGACACAGAGGGAAAGGCGTTAGCAACAACGATCAATAATGTGGAGGAGTACGAAGATGCAGTTATGGGGTTCGTGGATTCTCCGGCAGACAGTCAGGTGTTACAGGGATACCAGTTCTTTAAGGTGTTTGATGAGCATCAGTTAGAATATGTGATCCTGGCAAAGGGTGACAGCGATGATGTTTATATGGTAGGAAAGCTGGCAGCATTCCAGATTCAGAATCTTCTGGTAGCCTATAAGGAACGCTATGATAAGGATAATTTTATCAAGAACCTTTTGTTAGACAATCTGCTTTTGGTGGATATTTATAACAGAGCCAAAAAACTTCATATTGATACAACGGCGAGACGTCTCGTATTTCTTATTGAGACAAAGAATGAGAAGGACACAGGAGCACTTGAGATTGTTAAGGGGTTATTTGCCGGCAAGACAAAGGACTTCATCACGCAGGTAGATGAAAAGAATATCATCCTTGTGAAAGAAGTAAAGCCAAATGAGACATATGATGATATGGATAAGACGGCGAAGGTGATACTGGATATGCTGAACACGGAGGCGATGACATCGGTTCATGTATCCTACGGCACCATGGTCAATGAGATCAAGGATGTATCCCGTTCCTACAAGGAAGCGAAGATGGCACTGGATGTCGGCAAGATTTTCTACAGCGATAGAAATGTGGTTGCTTACAGCAGTCTGGGAATCGGGCGGCTGATCTATCAGCTTCCAATGCCTTTATGTAAGATGTTTATTAAGGAAATATTTGGCGATAAATCGCCGGATGAGTTTGATGAGGAAACCATCGCCACGATCAACAAATTCTTTGAAAACAGTCTGAATGTATCAGAGACATCAAGACAGCTTTATATACATCGTAATACGCTGGTGTATCGTCTGGATAAACTTCAAAAAAGTACCAATCTGGATCTGCGGGTCTTTGAGGATGCGATCACTTTTAAGATCGCTTTGATGGTAGTAAAGTATATGAAGTATATGGAAACCTTTGAATATTAATTCCATAAAGTGCGAAAGCCCCAGCAATGGGGCTTTTAGACAATATGACCATTATCTGGTCCGGTTGTAGTGTGAAAAGTGAGGAGTTGGAAATGACAGGAATAAAGACATTTGCAACAAGTGAAAATGCGGTTGACACCATGATCCGCATGCAGAATGTGAATCTGGTATATCCGACGGGAACGGCAGCATTGAAGGACTGTTCTCTGGAGATTGGAAAAGGTGAATTTGTATTTATCGTGGGCAGCAGCGGTTCCGGTAAATCCACCTTGATCAAAACACTTCTGGGAGAGCTGGAGATCAGCTCCGGAAGGATTGAGGTGGCAGGAAAAAATCTTGCCAGCATGACAAGAAAGGAACTGCCGTTTTTCCGCCGGAAGCTCGGCGTTGTGTTTCAGGAATTCCGTTTGCTGGATGAGATGAATGTCTTTGAAAACGTTGCACTGGCACAACGGGTTGTGGGGGTGTCCAGCCGGGAAAGACGCCGCAAAAATTCTCTTGCCATGCTGGAGATGGTCGGTCTTTCCAAAAAGCTTAAGGCATATCCAAAGGAGCTTTCCGGAGGAGAACAGCAGCGTGTGGCGATCGCGAGAGCAATGGTAAATAAACCGGCGATCCTGCTGGCCGATGAACCGACCGGTAACCTGGATCCGGAAAATTCATGGGAGATCATGAAGCTTCTTGAGGATGTCCATGAGCTTGGAACGACGGTTCTGGTGGTAAGCCATAATGAGGATATTGTCAATAAAATGCAAAAACGTGTGATCACGTTACATAAGGGACAGATCATAAGTGATGCCAGACAGGGAGGTTATTTGCAGTGAGTACATTGTGGTATGGCCTGAAACAGGGCGTAAAAAGTATAATACAAAATAAGATCTTTTCGCTGGCGGCGATCGGAACCATTACTGCCTGCCTGTTTTTGCTCGGAGTCTTTTATTCATTATTTACGAATTTCCAGCATATGGTATATAATGCGGAAAGCACTGTTGGTATCATTGTGTTTTTTGACGAAGATGCGACACAGGCACAGATCAGCAGTATCGGTGAGCAGATCAAGGGACGGAAAGAAGTCGAAAAGGTGGATTACGTCTCTGCGGATGAGGCATGGAACCGCTTTAAATCAGAGGTGCTTCAGGATCAGCAGGAAATGCTCACCGTGTTCGGAAACGATAATCCTCTGGAGCATTCGGCATCCTATGAGGTTTATCTGAAGGATGTCACGAAGCAGTCGGAAATAGTTTCTTATATCGAGGGACTGAGCGGGGTCCGGAAGGTCAACAGTGCCCAGGATGCGGCAACAGGGTTTGGCAGCTTTAACATGTTGATCGGTTACGTATCCATATCCATTATTGTGCTGTTGATCATGGTATCCATATTCCTGATCTATTCTGCCGTAGATATGGGAATCAATGTCCGTAAGGATGAAATTGCCATTATGAAGCTGATCGGGGCGACAGATCTTTTTGTCAGACTGCCGTTTATTGTAGAGGGAATCGTTATGGGACTGGTCGGAGCGGCAATCCCGCTGGCGATCACCAGGATACTTTATGAGAGAGTGGTATCCTTTATTATGGAACATTTTTCCACACTTTCCGGCTGGCTTGCCTTTGTAGGAACAGGAGAAGTGTTTGGTGTGCTTGTTCCATTGTGTATAGGAATCGGCGTCGGGATAGGTGTTCTGGGAAGTACAATGTCTGTTCGAAAGCATTTACATGTATAGACAGGGGACGCAGAAGAGACAACAGATTGGAGTGGAACAGAGATGAGACACAGATGGAAGATTGTGGCGGGTATATGGTTTGCCGGAGCTTTTCTGGCGGGAGCCGCCGGATTTATCAAAGAGGACAGTTCCGTATGGAAATCCATGAACCGGGTTTATGCGGCTCCTCAGGCGAGTGAAAAACCGTCATCGGAGCCAGACAGCTCTATCTCCTATGATGGCAGTACGCAGAGCCGGTTGGATGCGGCACAGCAGAAGCAGGAGGAGATGAAAAAAGAACAGGAGCAGTTAGAAAATAAACTGGACAGTATTCAGGATTCCGTATCGGATGTGGCAAAATACGTAAGGACACTTGACCTGCAGATGACAAACCTGCTGGATAAGATCGATACCAACAAAAAACAGATCAAAGAGGTACAGCAGGAGATCGAGGAAGTCAACGAAGAATACAATACAGCACTGGAAAAACAGCAGGAACAGTACGAGGGAATGAAAGCACATATCAAATATATGTACGAGAATTCTGATAGTAATTATCTGGTTTATCTGATGGAGTCCCGCAGTCTGGCAGATTTTTTGAGCCGGGAGGAATATGTCCAGAAGGTGACGGATTACGATAAGGTGCTGCTGACCAGATATCAGCAGGTACTGGATGAGGTGACGGTGGCACAGCAACGGGCAGAGGAAAAGAAAAAGCAGGTTACTGCCGCCAAAAATTCCCTTAAATATGAAAAGCAGAAGCTTGATCAGCTTTCCGATGAAAAAACACGTCAGATTGAAGTGTATCAGGGGATTGTGAAGGAAAATCAGCAGAATGTTGCGGATTATGCCGCACAGATCGCTGCACAGGAAAAGGAGATCGAAGACATTCTGCAGCAGGGCAGAAGCAATATTGCACAGCAGGAGCAGGCGGGCGAGAGTGTACAGGTGATGCCGACGACAGGAGAATACGCATGGCCGCTTCCGGTGGCAGGGAGGATCACATCCACATTTGGTTACCGGAAAGCTCCGACAGCCGGAGCCAGCAGTTATCATAAGGGTGTGGATATAGCGGTAAATACAGGGACAAATGTATTGGCATGCAAGGAGGGAAAAGTGGTGCTTGCCAGATATTCCGCATCGGCAGGAAATTATGTGGCGATTTATCATGGCGGCGGCATTTATTCTTATTACATGCACTGTTCCCAGTTAAAAACCTCTGTAGGAAAGCGGGTACAGAAAGGCCAGGTGATCGCAAGATCCGGATCCACCGGAATATCAACAGGACCGCATCTTCATTTTGCGATGTTTAAATCAGGTAATTATGTAAATCCAATGTATTATGTAAAGCAGCCGTAAGGTTTATAAAATACTCAAACTTCCCACACCAGAAAATAAATTGTGCCCAGACTGTTTCGGATGTGGCACGGTTTTCAATATGATTTTTGTCTTCTGAGAAGAATGCACCCGGAAGGCAATTTCCAGACACAGCTCCGGGTATTCAGACCCTTAAAAGACAAAAATCATATTCAATCCCCCGGACATCCGAAACAGTCTGGGCATATTATAGTTCTTGGTGTGGGAAGTTTGAGTAAAATACCTGCAGTGAGAATCATGCTGCAGGTATTTTATCATTATATAGAAATAAAATGTGTCTGTGGTGTGAAGCCGCAGAAATTTGGAAAGGCATGGTGATAACGGTGAAAGACAGGAAGTTTTGGCAGGGATTTCTCACAGGGGGGTTAAGCGTTCTGGCATGTCTGCTGGCAGTATGCATTATATTGACCGCATCGGGAAAACTGGATCTGGGAATGGCCATACAGGCACAGTCCGGATGTATTATGAATAAAGAACTCAAAGGGAAAATGCAGCAGATCCAGGCATATGTTGATAAATATTTTCTGGATGATATCGATCAGAGTAAAATGCAGGATGCGGTCTGTAAGGGCATGGTAGATGGTCTGGGAGACACTTATGCAGCCTATTATAATGAGCCTGAATACCGGGACATGAAAGAGAAGACCTCGGGAAATTATTGCGGGATCGGAGCTTATGTGAGCCAGAGTGCCACAGATGGTTCTATCAGTGTAGTACAACCGATTAAGGGCAGCCCGGCTGAAAAAGCAGGCTTAAAATCCGGGGATATTATCAGCCAGGTCGATGGAGCTTCCATTGAGGGGATGGATCTGACGGCAGTTGTCAGTAAAATGAAAGGAAAAGCCGGTACAAAGGTGGAATTAACAGTAATCCGGGATAATCATCCCAAAACTTTTCATCTTACCAGAGAAGAGATCCATTCACAGACTGTGGCATCGAGAATGCTGGATGGAAAGATTGGTTATATTGCGGTCAGCTCCTTTGAAGAAGTGACAAAGCAGCAGTTCAGGGAGGCTCTGGATAAACTGGAGAAGAAAGGAGAAGAATCGCTGATCATCGATCTGCGGAATAATGGCGGAGGGCTTTTGAGTACTGCCGTCGATATGCTGAACCGGCTGCTTCCGGAAGGGGTCGTAGTTTACACCAAGGATAAGGAAGGAAAGAAAGAAGTGTACCGTTCGGACGGGAAGGAATCGTTTGATAAGCCGGTCGTCATTCTCGTAAATGAAAACTCTGCCAGTGCATCGGAAGTCTTTTCCGGAGCAATGCAGGATTATGGAAAGGCGGTTCTTATAGGGACTACAACTTTCGGTAAAGGGATCGTACAGACGGTATTTGATCTGCCGGACGGAACTGCACTGAAGCTGACCACTTCGAAGTATTACACTCCTAAGGGGAGAAATATCCACGGAACAGGCTTAAAACCGGATGTTTCCGTGGAACTGAATGGCCAGACGTTTACAGAGGAAAAAAGCGGTCTCGTGATAGATAATCAGCTGGAAAAGGCGGTTGATTATTTAAAAAGCAGGTGATAAGATAGGGGTATATCGGATAAAGCGGAAAACAAGGAAGTATATTAAGAAAAAGGTAAATTTGTCCGATATATATTACATAAATTTTAGGAGGGATGATACTATGAACCGTGGTAAAACAGGTAAAAAAAGCTTATCCTGGTTACTGGCATTATCCATGGTGCTGAGCTTATTTGGTGGTGGAAGTATTGTACCACAGAAAGCAAAGGCAGTAACAGGGGATGCAACCATTAACTTTGGAGATGCAAAAGTTTCTTCATCAGGATATTATACATATCCGGATGTAAAGGTAACGATACCGGATGCAACAAAGAGAATTCACAATATGACTGTCACAGTAGATAGTGGATACATTAAAGTAACCGATACGACGATTGAAGATATTCGTGGTACGAAAGTAACCGGTAAAGGTATTCTGACAACAGAGAGTATTCAGGAGCGGGAAGACAACGAGGGCAACAGTGGTATGAGTGCCGGAAGTACTGTTGAGAATCTGTCAAAGGATAGTACCTCCAGATATGAAGCAGTTTCTTTTGATTTTGATGGTGCATATGCCAGTGGTTCCATTTCACCGGGTGCAGAAGCGGCAGAGGTGGAAAAGTATCTGGCAAATCTTCGTTTCACAACCAGCAAGACAGGAAACCAGACAGTTACGATTACTGCGACCACACTGGGAAACTCTGACTTAAAAGCAGACGTAAATGGCAGAGAAATCGAGCTGCATTATTATAATGGTCATTTTTATGGTTATGTAGATTTTGCAAATCCGAGTCAGGGAATCTGGTGGGCATCCGGAAACTGGAAGGATGCATATCTTGATTCACAGAAATCAGATTTCAAAGGAATTAAGGGGTATCTGGCAACGCTTACTTCCCGTGGAGAGGATCGTTTCCTGTATTCAACATTTCCGTTGAACGATTCCGCTGACAATAAGAAATCCAAAAAGGGATGGATCGGCTGTACAAGAGCCGATATGGATTTTGTGACAAGTGATGCGACGACCACTACATTACCAGAGATGACATCCCAGAATGATCCGAATTTTATCTGGCGCTGGGCAACCGGTCCTGAGGCAGGCACGGAATTCGGCCAGCAGACAGCCGCATGTGGAACTTTATGGGGCGAGCATAATGATGGCGGCTTTAAAGCATTTGACGGATATTTTGAAAACTGGGGTAAATGGACAGATACAGAGCATAATGACGAGCCGAATGGCGGTATTAAAAACGGAACCGGTGAGGAAGGCTTTGGTTATTACGGACAGTATGATTACGGTCGTTGGAACGATTGGTCTCTGAACCAGCCGCTGGCAGGCTATTTTATTGAGTTTGGTGGTATGGATGGCGATGATGACACCTTAAAGAAAAATCTTGGAGACGAGATCATTGTTACGGAGAAGAAAAATGAGCCGGGTATTGTAAATCCGGACGCTACTCCGACCCCGGCACCTACAAAGGATCCGAATGCCAGTGCGACACCGGAGGGGACTATAGATCCAAATGCTACCGCAGATCCGGATGCCAGTGCCGTGCCAAGTGCTAAACCGACTGCCGGTACAGAAGTAACGGACAGCCCGAAACCGTCTGAGGCACCCAAAAAGAAATTAACAGGTACGCCTGTGATCAAGCAGGTTGATGAGGGTGATATCGAGGAAGGAACCCGCCTGAAAGCAGATACTTCAGATGTGGGGCCAAAGGATGCACTGTCTCATATTACATATGTATGGTACAAGGAAAATAAGAACACGAAGGTATGGGAAGAAATACCGGGAGCTGCCGGCAAAGATATCTTCAACCTGACTAAAGATACGATTGATCATAATATTAAAGTGGAAGTTGTAGGAAAGGATGATTATGAGGACAGCGTACTTGCGTCCAAGCCGTTTGATGCAACCCACACGAAAATAGAGATACAGACCATATCTATCGAGAAGAAAAACAGCAAGGATAAACTGGAAAGTGGTACTGTTCTGAAAGCGAAGCTGGATGAACTGGTGATTCCGGCAGATGATGAGATTGGCAGTGAGCTTCACTATCAGTGGTATGTTGTTGATGAAGATGGTACAGCAACGAAAGCCGGAAAGGACGAGATGACATATGTTATTCGTCCGGAGGATATGGGCAAAAAGATTCAGCTTAAGGTAACAGCCAGGGACGAATCGGAAAAATATACAGGTACATCTGTTTCAACATTATTTGAAATTCCGGCTGCACCGGTTGTTACAAGTACGCCGTCTGCCAGTGATGAGCCTGTGGTCAGGGATATTACCGGAAAGCCGATCATCGAGAGTAATACAACGGACACAGATGGTACTCCGATCAATAAAATCGGAACGATCCTGACTGCCGATGTAGACCGGATCGGACCAAAGGAAGCAAGAGATAGTCTGATATACCAGTGGTATATCAAAGAAACGGATGGAAGCCTGACTCCGATTGACGGTGCGAACGACAAAACTATAAAGCTTACGGAGAGCGAGTTGGATAAAAAGCTGGTGGTATCCGTGACAGGAAACAGAGATGCCGGATACAATGGAACCAGAAATTCCAACCCGTACGAGTCGACACAGACTAAAACATCTATCACCGGAACGCCAAAAATCATCAATGAAACAAAAGGAAAAGATCTGGAAACAGGTAAGTCCTATGAAGTAAAACGTGAGGGAACGATCCTTACGGCAGATGTTGATGGGATTGAGCCGGAGGGGTCAAAGGATTCGCTGACTTATCAGTGGTACATAAAAGATTCCGATGGAAAGATGACTCCGATACAGGATGCGACGGATAAGAGTTATGTTCTGACATCGGATGAGGTTGATAAAGAACTGGTAGTAGAGGTCACCGGAAACGGCAAATACAAAGGAAGCAAGATATCCGATGGATATGACACCACCAGAACAGATGCTGATGTGAAGATTGAGGATGATGGAGATGGTCATAGAAACATTGTGGTTTCTCCGACAATGAAGGATACCGTTTATGCGATTGTGGATGCCAGTGATAAAGAAGGAAAACCATTATTGGATGTTCCAACCATTGATGCCAAGGGTATGCCGATTTCACCAAGTATCTATACAGATGAGCTTCCGGGGTATTATATGACAGAGCCGGGCGGTAAGCTTACATTTACGGTAGACAAGGACAAAGAGTATATTATTTATGCCAGAAAGGAGACTTCTCTGGATGTAGTTGTTGTCGGCCCGGAGATCAAGGATGTAACGGTTAAGGATTATGATGACAAGAATACATCGACAGACAATGAAGATGACACTGTCTCCATTGAAGTGAATCCGGCAGATGTAAATTACCAGTATGCGATTCTGAAAAAGCAGGATGGAAAATACTACGATCTGACGGTAAAATATGATGAAGCAAAAGGGGAGTATGTTTATGACAAAGATGCCAAAAACAGTTACCTCACAAAAGGCAACGAAGGCCGTGTGACATTCTCCAATCTGCCGGCAGACGGAACATACAAAGTAGTAGCTATTCCGAATGGCAAGACGCTGGACGATGAAATCTTCAAGGGATTAACACCGAGCCAGATCCAGGGTGGATCAGAGGATATTGTTTCTTCTGCGAAGCCGCTTAGTCCGGAAGCAGATGGCACAAAGGATCCAACCGCCACTGCAACATCAACACCGGCGGCTCCGACTGCAACACCGGTCATGGCAGATGCCACAGTACCGACGGCACCGGCACAGGCAGGATCTTCTCTTACTCCGGAGCAGGAGAGCAGAGTTGATAAATTTGTCAATGAGCATGGCAAGGATCCGTCCGGCAACATGATCAACAAGGTGGATGAACTCACAAAGGATATTATCACTTCCGGTGAGCCGGAGTGGAATAAAATGTCGGCAGAGGAGCAGGCGGCTGTAAACCAGCGTCTCAAGGACGGTGGCTGTCCGTATACATATCCTCAGCTTCTGGAAATGGCAAATGCATATAAGATTCCTGGTTTCAAGCTTCATAAAGTGATGAAAAAAGGAACCAAATCCAAACTGAAGCTTATGAAGTGCAAGGGTGCAACGATCATTGTAACTTCGACCAATAAGAAGGTTGCTGTTGTAAATAAAAAGGGTGTGATCAAGGCAAAGAAAAAGGGTAAGGCAACCCTGACAATTACAGCAGTAAAGGGCAAGTACAGTAACCGTCTGGTGATCAATGTTGATGTGCGCAAGAAGTTTAAGAACGCAAAGGAACTGAAGAAATTCAAATCCAACCGTATTAAGACCCCAACTATTCTGATCGCCAAGAAGAGACAGGTGAAGAAGTCTACCAGGATCAAGATCTATGGCCTGGAAAAGAATGCAAAGGTGAAGTATTTATCATACAACAAGAAGGCATTGCCGTTGAATAAGAAGGGGCGCTATACAGCAAAGAAGAAGGGAAAATCCCTGATGCGTGTTAAGGTAAAGCAGAATGACAAGACATACCTTCTGTATCTGTATGTAACTGCTTACAAATAAAAATAAATAAAAACTTATAAAAATAAGAATAGGAGTTATGCACTGAATTCAGTGCATAACTCCTATTCTTATTTACATAAATTATATATTTGATTGCAGGTAATGATATATTTTTTATTGAAGATACAAAGAAAAAATAGTATACTTTTATTGTAAAATGTAGTCTCAAGGGAAAATACAAGATGGGAGGATTTCTTAAATGAAGAAAAAAATTTATTCTGTCATACTATCTATTGCAATGGTGTTATCGTCAGTAGATAGTAGCATGTATGTACATGCAAGTAAAGCAGTGACCGGGACGGCTGTGACAGAGCAAGAGGTTACTGCAAGTAAGAATACACCTTCGGCGAATGTTTCAACAGCCGATGTTACGAGTGGTGAAAAAGATACTAATGATGGGAAAGACACATTAGTAAATAATGAAAGCAGTAAAGAATCACAAGATGTCAATGGGCCAGTGGCAGTTTATAGTGATTTGAGCAGTGACGACGATTCTGTAATAGAAATTTCATCAGAAAGTGATCTGCTGGCCTTGGTAGAACAGGGAAAGAGCGAGATTATTACAGGAAGTTATATATTAACGGAAGATATTAGTTTGACTACATCAAATTGGATTGGGATTGGCAGCTCGTATGATTATTGTTTTGCGGGAGAATTTGATGGAAATGGCCATACGATTTCTGGAATCAAAACATCGGGGAATGATTATGTAGGTGGTTTATTTGGATATAGTACCGGAATTATTAAAAATTTAACTGTAAAGGGAAGCCTGATTGATGGAAAATCATATGCAGGAATTCTGTGTGGTTACAACGATGGAACCATTCAGTCCTGTACCGCATCAGGAAGTATAAACAGTACTGCAAACCGGGGAGGACTTGTTGGTTATAATAACAGCAATGGACAAATACTGGAGTGTTCTGCAAATGTAAAGATAGAAGGGGATACAAACAATAGTGCAGGGGGACTTGTAGGATCAAACCATGGAACGATCAAATACAGTTATGCTGCAGGAAACGTGTCAGGTAATAATTATGTAGGAGGCCTCGCAGGATATAATGGAAGTAGTGGAAATATTACCTGCAGTTATACATCAGAAACGGTAACGGGGAATAATGGATCTTATGTAGCCGGTTTTGTTGGAGATAATGATGGAAATATCACATATTCCTATGCAAGAGGAAGTGTAAATAGCGGATCCGGAAGTGGATTTGCAAGAGGAAATGCCGAACAGATATTTTATAGTTACTATAACTCTGTAAATACGGGAAATAAGGTGGGCTTTGCAGAAAGTACAGTAAGGCTGAAAAAGCAGGATACATACTACGGCTGGGATT
>OLWA01000420.1_pt1 | contig 54178 bp, 46 predicted proteins | sample 1673251 | NCBI WGS metagenome assembly OLWA01 (sample SAMEA3178937, study PRJEB25190) | human gut metagenome | biome: human gut; feature: human-associated habitat; material: faeces | place: Austria | collected 2013 | reverse complement strand
GGGGCCAGATCCAGTTGTCGGTGTCGCCGCCGAACTTGCCGATCGACGAGGGCGGCGCAGCCACCAGGCGCACGTCGTCGAACTGCTCGTAGACGAACAGGAACTGCTGGTTGCCGTAGTACATCTGTTCGACCGAGGCTTTGTAGCCCGTGCCTTCGGCCTTGGCCTTTTCGACGATCTGCGCGGCCGTCTCGCCCGCGGCGATCCGGTCGGTCACCTCCTCCATGCGGACGAGGAAGCGGACCCAGAGTTTTTCGTTGGGCAGCTCCTCGGCCCGCGACATGGCCCAGAAACCGTTGGTCAGGTAGTCGTGCTCGACGGTCGAATGTTTCTGGATGGCGTCGTAGCCGCAGTGGTGGTTGGTGAGCAGTAGGCCTTCGGGCGAAATGAGTTCGCCCGTACAGCCGCCGTTGAAGAGTACGACGGCGTCTTTCATCGAGGCCTTGTTGATCGAGTAGATGTCCTCGGCCGTGAGGCGGAAGCCTTTTGCACGCATGTCGTCGATGCGTTCGGAGATCAGGCTCGGGAGCCACATGCCCTCGTCGGCCAGCGCAGGCAGGAGGGCAAGGGCGGCGAGCAGGGTCAGCAGGGTGCGTTTCATGGATTCAAAAATTTATCTAATTCGGTGTATACTTTCTGGATGGGAAGCCCCATGACGTTGTAGAACGAGCCTTCGATGCGCTCGATGGCGGCGTAGCCGATCCACTCCTGAATGCCGTATGCCCCGGCCTTGTCGAAGGGTTGGAAGGTGTCGACATAGTAGGCGATCTCCTCGTCGGTGAGCGTGCGGAACCAGACATAGGTCAGCGAAGTGAAGTGGGTCATCCGCGCGGCGGAGCGCAGGGTGACGCCGGTTGTGACCAGATGATGCGCGCCCGACAGGATTTTCAGCATGCGGCGGGCGTCGTCGCGGTCGCGGGGTTTGCCGAGAATCTCCCCTCCGTGCCATGTCGAGCCTTCGGCCGTCATCCGGAATTCGCCGCCGGACAGCACGACGGTGTCGGCCGTGAGCAGGATGTCGTTTTCGAGCAACGGAACCGGATAGGCTTCGCTTTTGAGCGTCGAGAGGTACTCCGAAACGCCGATAAGCGGAAGGTCGTCGGGATAGGTCTCCTCGCAGTCGAATTTTTCGGCCAGCTCGTAGGGCAACCCGCAGCCGGTCATCAGCTCCCGCCGCCGTGGCGACTGCGACGCCAGCAGCAGGCGGTAGGGTTTGAGTTTGTCGTTGAGCAGCATGTATAAAGGTGAAAAGTTAAAGGTGAAAGGTGAAAAGTTTTACGGAGCGGTTCTGCATTTTTTTTCGATTTCGGAACAATCGTTTTTCAAGGTTCATCTGATGTCGAAATTTAACAGTTCGCGTCCTTCGAGCGCAGCGCGCAGCGTGTCGCCGGGGCGGACGGGGCCCACGCCGGCTGGCGTTCCGGTGTAGAGCAGGTCGCCCATGCGCAGGGTCATGTACCGCGACACCGTGGCGATGATTCGGTCGACCGTGAAGAGCATCTCCGCCGTGTCGCCTCTCTGGCGGCGCTCCCCGTTCACGTCGAGCGTGAAGTGCAGCCGCTGCACGTCGCCGCCCAGCTCCTGCAAGGAGACGAATTCCGGCGAGATCGCCGCCGAGCGGTCGAAAGCCTTGCAGCTCTCCCACGGAAGCCCCTCGGCGATGGCCCGCCGCTGGAGGTCGCGGGCCGTGAAGTCGATGCCCAGTCCCACCTCGTCGTAATAACGGTGGGCGAAACGCTCGGCGATGGCCTTGCCCACGCGGTTGATCCGCACCACCAGTTCGCATTCGTAGTGCACCTCCTGCGAGAACGACGGGATGTAAAACGGGTCGTTGTTGCGCAGCAGCGCCGTGTCGGGCTTGAGGAAGAACATCGGTTCCTCGGGGAGTTTTCCGCTGTCGTTGAGCTGTTCGTGCAACTCAGCGGCATGTTCGGCGTAGTTGCGGCCTATGCAGATGATTTTCATGCTCTCTCCTTATTTATTGTGGTCGTAGCGCTGTGCCCGGACCACCATCCAGATCACGTAAACCGGCAGGTAGACAGCGAGGATTATGGAAAAAGCCTCCTGTTGGCCGGTCAGTTCGAGTATTGTTGTAAATAAAATCAATAAACCTCCGATTATCACCAGGTGTCGTCGCATGAACGACGAAAGACCGTCGATGTCGACGTTTTTGCGTTTCTCCTTCGGCAGGGTGTTGTAACCCGAGATCAGCATCGGGAACCGTTTGACCAGCAGGCTGCATACGATTACAAATGCTCCGGCGAGCAGAGGAGCGAGCGGGTCGTTCATCGGAAGCTATTTTATTTTCTGTGCGTGTAGTTCTGCGACCATCCGTGCCGCAAACCGTTCGCTGGCTCCCGGGCCTCCGATGATCGTTTTCAGTTCGCCGAAGTCGGCGAGCATCTTTCCGCGCTTGCTGCCGCCGCGCAGGATCGCCCGCAGCTCGCGTTCGGCGCGGTCGACCGAGAAATCCGACTGGATGATCTCGGCGACGGCCTCGCGCCCCAGGTTCAGGTTCACGAGCGACACCCAGGGGACCTTCAGCACGTAGGGCCGCAGCCAGACCTGCCACCACACCGTGCGGTAGACCACCACTTCGGGAATGCCCAGCAGGGCCGTTTCGAGCGTCGCCGTGCCCGACGTCACCACGGCCGCCTCGGCCGCCGCAAGCGTCTCGTAGGTCTGGTCGCAGACGTAGCGGATGTCGCTTCCGGCTGTGTATTGTTCGTAAAGCGCCCGGTCGAGCCATGCGACGCCCGCCACCACGAACTGGCGCTCGGGGAATTTTCGCGACAGCGCGGCCATTAGCGGCAGGTTGTCGCGGATCTCGTTCCGGCGGCTGCCGGCCAGCAGGGCGACGATCGGGCGTTGGTCGAGGGAGTTGCGGCGGCGGAACTCCTCGGGCGTTGGGAGCGTCGTCCGCCGGGCCTCGATGGCGTCGACGAGCGGGTTGCCCTCGAAAACGGGCGTGATGCCGTGTTTCGGGAAATAGGTGCGCTCGAAGGGGAAGATGATGAAGAGCCGGTCGACGTATCTGCGGATCGCCTTCACCCGCCATTCGCGCCACGCCCAGACCTTCGGGGCGATGTAATAGAAGGTGCGGATGCCGTGCTCTTTGGCCCAGCGGGCCATCTTCATGTTGAATCCCGGGTAGTCCACCAGAATCAGCACGTCGGGGGCGAACTCCGCCACGTCGGCCTGACACTCCCGCATCTGCCGCCGGATGGTCCCGAGGTTCTTCAGCACCTGCACGATGCCGAAGAACGAGGTCTCCCGGTAGTGTTTGCGCAGATTCTCCGCGCCGCCCGCCGCGGCCATGCAGTCCCCGCCCCAGAAGCGGAATTCCGCCCCGGGATCGGCTTTTTGCAGCCCTCGGATCAGGTTTGCGCCGTGCAGGTCGCCCGAAGGCTCCCCGGCGATGAGGTAGTATTTCATCTTTTCGATTTTATAGGGCGCCTTTTGCCCTGCCTCGTCCTTCGCAAAAGGGAAATACACTGGTATGTCCCTTCTGCGTCGGCCTTCGTTATGTCAAAATCCGCTCCTCTAAAATCAAAAAGTGCGGGAGCGTAAGGGGGCTGCTATTCGTTGAGCAGGTCGGGGCGCAGGCGCTTGGTGCGTTCGTAGGCCTCGTTGTCCTGCCATTTGGCGATCTCGGCGAAGTTGCCCGACAGCAGCACGTCGGGGACCCGCCAGCCGCGGAACTCCGCCGGCCGCGTGTAGACCGGGGGAGCCAGCAGGTTGTCCTGGAACGAGTCCGTGAGGGCCGACGCCTCGTCGCCGATGGCCCCGGGGATGATCCGCACGACCGAGTCGGCGATGATGCAGGCCGCCAGCTCGCCGCCCGTCAGCACGTAGTCGCCGATCGAGATCTCGCGCGTTACGAGGTGCTCGCGGATGCGGTGGTCGATGCCCTTGTAATGGCCGCAGAGAATGATGATGTTTTCGAGCGTCGATAGGCGGTTGGCCTCGTGCTGGTCGTAGCGGATGCCGTCGGGCGAGGTGTAGATGATTTCGTCGTACGGCCGTTCCGACTGGAGCTTTTCGACCAGTTCGAACACCGGTTCGCACTTCATGACCATGCCCGCCTCGCCGCCGAACGGATAGTCGTCGGTGGTCTTGCGGCGGTCGTGGGCGTAGTCGTGCAGGTTGTGGACGACGATTTCGACCAGCCCTTTGTCCTGCGCCCGCTTGAGAATCGACTCGTTGAGCGGCGAGGCCAGGAGTTCGGGAACCGAGGTGATGATGTCAATGCGCATGGCGATTCATAATTCAAAAAGTAATCAAGTTGTTATTCTGCTCTGATTCTGGTTCCCGACCGCCGTATTCGTCGTCTTCGACGCCGTTTGCAAGTCTGACCCCATCCCAAACCCTTCCCTCGGGGAAGGGCTTGGTGCCGCTGTGCGGCAAAATCGGAGCTTCCGACCCTCGGAGCAAAATATAATTACCATTCATAGTCAGTTTCCGGGGCGGAAGATGATGTCTTTCGACGAGTCGTCCGTCAGCGGGATCTCCCGTCTGCGGTCGAGCGTGTAACCCGTGTAGCCCAGTCCGGTGAAGAGCGCGACGATCTGCGGGCGGTTTTCGCCGCCCGTCTCGATCAGCACCGTGGGGCGGTGACGCTCCAGCAGGGGACGCATTTCCCGCATCACGATGACCTCGTAACCCTCGATGTCGCATTTGATGAAATCGAGACGCTCCAGTTTGCCGAACAGCTCGCTGCCGCGGCGCATCTGGGCCGTGAATTCCACGTCGGCCTTGCCGCCGGCGTCGTTTACGAAGTTCTGCCCCGTGCCGAAGTAGCCCGTCTCGCGCGCCGAGTCGTTGGCCATCACGATGGGTTTCGACTCCGTGCCCAGGGCGTAGGGAAGTATTTCGGTGTTGGCGCAGCGGCGGAGGTTGCGGCTCAGCACCTTGCGGATCGGGGCCACCGGTTCCACGGCGTAGACCTTGCCCGCGGGGCCTGCGAGGCGGGAGATCGTGCGGGCGTAGTAGCCGAGGTTGGCGCCGATGTCGATGCATGTGTCGCCCGCGCGTACCAGCTTCGGCAGGTGGTAGACGTACTCCGTGGCAGGGGCCTCGCGTCCGATGCCCATCCGCTGCCAGAGGAAGAACAGCCGGCTCACGGCGCGCAGGTAGCCTTCTAACGGCAGGGTGCGGTAGAGAATCTTATGGATGAATTTCCCCAATTTCAATTTTTAATTTTTAGTTCCGGTAGTTGACCTCCTCGTTCAGCACCTCGACGATGAAGGGGTTGTAGAGCGTTTCGTGGCCGATCGTCGACTCGGGACCGTGGCCGGGATAGATGTGCACCTCCTCGCCCAGCGGAATCAGCGAGTCGAGGATCGAGCGCATGATCCACGAATAGTCGCCGCCCGGCAGGTCGGTGCGGCCGATCGACTCGCGGAAAAGCGTGTCGCCAGTGAAGAGCGATTTCGAGTCCGGCTCGTACAGCGCCACATGGCCGGGGGTGTGGCCGGGGGTGCGGATCCCGCGCAGGGCGGTGTTGCCGAAACGCACTTCGGACAGGGTGTCCAGGTCGAGGTCCGCCGCGGGCATCGCGCCGATCTTCACGCCGAAGACCGAACCGCTCGTCGCTGCGTTGTCCAGCAGGAACCGGTCCTTCGACGAGAGGGCGAAGGGGATGCCGTAGCGCTGTTTGAGGTGCTCGACGCCCAGCGTGTGGTCGAAATGGCCGTGGGTGTTGACCGCCATGACGGGTTTCAGTCCGTGCTCGGCGATGAAGTTGTCCAGCGCGGCGTCCTCGCGCGGGTTGCTGTTTCCGGCGTCGATGACGATGCACGCTTTGGTGTCGTCCCAGACGACGTAGGTGTTTTCCTGTATCGGATTGAATTGCAGGCAGGCGATTTTCATAATGATGGCTGTTTTAATGCAGTCGGTTTTGCAAAGATAGTGTTTTTTACGGGATTTTACCTATCTTTATGACCCAAAACGACCTGATTCCATGAAACGATTTTTTGCGCTTTTCGCGGCTCTGACCCTGCTCTGCACGGGGATTTCGGCCCAGACGGCCGCCTGCCGGACCGAAACCGGCATCGCCTACCGCGACGCGGCGGGCGACGGCTATGTAGATTCGCTTTGCCGGCTGGACATTTGCTGGCCGGCGGATAGGAAGGGATTTCCGACCGTCGTGTGGTTCCACGGCGGGGGACTGACCGGCGGGCGGCGCGAGATTCCGAAAGCGTTGTGCGGCAAAGGATTCGCCGTGGTGGGCGTGGATTACCGCCTCGCTCCGCGCGTGAAGGTCGCCGACTGCGTGGCGGATGCCGCCGCTGCGGCCGCATGGGTGGTGAAAAACATTGCTTCCTACGGCGGCGACCCGCGGCTGATCTTCATCGCCGGACATTCGGCGGGCGGTTACCTGACTTCGATGATCGGGCTGGACAAACGCTGGATGGCGCCCTACGGCATCGACCCCGACACGGCGTTCGCGGCGCTGATCCCTTACAGCGGGCAGGTCGTGACCCATTTCGCGCGACGCCGCGAAATGGGGATTCCCGATACGCAGGTGGTCGTGGACGACATGGCGCCGCTGAACTACATACGTCCCGACTGCCCGCCGATCCTGATCCTCTCGGGCGACCGCGGGCGGGAGATGTTGGGCCGCTACGAGGAGAACGCCTATTTCTGGCGCATGATGCAGGTGGCGGGGCATCCCGACGTCGAGATCCGGGAATTCGACGGGTTCGACCACGGCAACATGCCCCAGGCGGGCCATTACGTCGCGGTGCGCTACATCCGCGACTTTGTGAAAAAACTGGAAAGATAATTGCGGGCCGGACCCGTAAACGGAATGACGATGAACGGATGGATGAAACTGGCGGCCGCGCTTTTCGCCGCGGCGTCGTTTGCGGGGTGTTCGCTGCTGAAGGTGGCCGTGGCCACGGGCGACCCTCTGTCGAAGGAGCAGATGAACGTGCGGACCATGACGCGCGGCTTTTACTACGACATGGCTGGCGAGGTGGCCCGTGCGGCCGACTCGATCGTCGCTGCGTCGCCCGACGTGAATGTGCGCGTAGCGGCCGTGCGGTGGAAGATCCGCGCCACGCGCGCCGGGGTGACCGCCGCCATGCAGGGCATTCCCGACGTGGCGCTGGCCGACCTGTGGATTCTGTGCCGCCGCATGAACGAGGGTTTCGCCCAGGCGCCCGATTCGCTGCTGTTCGGTCTTCAGAGCGACATCGCCCGCGACGCCGCCCTGCGGCTCGACCGCCGGGCCGGAAGGCTCGCCCGGCAGGTGCTTCCGGACGACCGCTATGCGCTGATGGAGCGGTTCGTTACGGACTACGTGCGCGACAACCCCGCCTCCGAGGGCGACGAGACCGACAATACGACCCTCGCGTGGCTGGAATACCTCCGGGCGGCCGGCGTCGAACAGGATTACGCCACCGGCTCGATCGCCGAAGTGCTGGCCGACGTCAACGACCGGCTGAGCGGCCAGACCCAGCAGGTGACCAACAGCGTGAGCTGGTCGAAGGACATCTTCGAGATGCGGCTCCGGCAGGACAGCCTGCGCCTGCAGGTCGGGGCGCAGCTCGATTCGCTGGAACGCAGTTTCAACCGTATCGTGGTCGTCGCCGAGCACCTGCCCGAGATTTCGGACAAGGTGCTGGAGGAGCTGAACCGGCAGGCCACGCAGCTCATCTGGACGATGAACGCTTCGGTGGACAACGCTTTCGCCGACTTCGACCGCCAGCGCGGCGAGTTGCAGCAATACGTTACGCGTGAGCGCGAGGCGTTGGTCGAACAGTTGCGGGCGACGGGCGACGAATTGGTCCGGACGACGCTCGGCGCCGTGCCGGGGCTTGTCGGCAAAATCCTGCTCTACCTTGTGCTGGCGCTTGCGGTGCTGATCGGCGGGCCTTTTGCGCTGGGCTTCTGGCTGGGCGGCGTGCGGGCCAAAGCCCGAATTAAAAATGAAAAATTGAAAATGAAAAATTAAGCGTTGACGGTTCCGTATGATGGTTCCGATACGTTTTGCGGGGAAATAATTTTGAATTATGAATTTTGAATTATGAATTGTTTTTAACTTTGCACGCAAAGTTAAAAACCGATGGCAAGAAAGAAAGCGAACTATCCCCTCGTCGAGGGGCTTGAAATAACGACCCTCGCGGCCGAGGGCAAGGCCATGGGCCGCTGGAACGACGTGGTGGTCTTCGTTCCGCTGACCGTTCCGGGCGACGTGGTCGACGTGCAGATCCGCTCCAAACGCCGCCGCTTCATGGAGGGCTTCGTGGTCCGCTATGTGAAGAAATCGCCCCTGCGGGCCGAGGCGTTCTGCGAGCATTTCGGCGTCTGCGGCGGCTGCAAGTGGCAGAACCTGCCCTACGGGGAGCAGCTGCGCTTCAAGACCGATCAGGTCCGCGACCAGCTGACGCGCATCGGCAAGATCGAGCTGCCGGAGATCGCGCCCTGCCTCGGCTCGGCCGAGACGCAGTTCTACCGCAACAAACTCGAATTCACCTTCGCCGACCGCCGCTGGCTGACGCGCGAGGAGATCGAGTCGGCGGGCGACATCGGCGACGCGCCGGCCGTGGGATTCCACATCCCGGGGATGTTCGACAAGGTGCTGGACATCCGCAAATGCTGGTTGCAGCCCGACCCGTCGAACGGCATCCGCATGGAGGCCAAGCGGTTCTGCGTGGAGAACGGCTACACGTTCCACAACGCCCGTTCGCACGAGGGGCTGATGCGCAACATGATCGTCCGCACGGCCTCGACGGGCGAGGTGATGGTGATCGTGGTCTTCAACAGCGACGACCGGCCCCGCATCACGGCCCTGATGGACCATCTGGCGGCCAAATTCCCGGAGATCACCTCCCTGTTCTATATCGTCAATACGAAGTTCAACGACTCGGTGGGCGACCTCGACCCGGTCTGCTACCGCGGCAAGGACCATATCATCGAGGAGATGGAGGGACTGCGCTTCAAGGTGGGACCCAAGTCGTTCTACCAGACCAATTCCGCGCAGGCCTACGAACTTTATAAGGTGGCCCGCGACTTTGCCGACCTCCGGCCGGGCGACGTGCTTTACGACCTCTACACCGGGACGGGAACCATCGCCAACTTCTGCGCCGCGCGTTGCGCCCGGGTGGTGGGCGTGGAGTACGTCCCCGAAGCCATCGCCGACGCCAAGGTCAATTCGGAATTGAACGGCATCGAAAATACGGTCTTTTACGCCGGGGACATGAAGGCGGTGCTCGACGACGGATTCGTCGCCGCGAACGGCCGTCCCGACGTGATCATCCTCGACCCGCCGCGCGCGGGCGTCGACGAACCGGTGATCGAAGTCATCCTGCGCGCCGCGCCCGAACGGATCGTCTATGTGAGCTGCAACCCCGCCACGCAGGCCCGCGACCTCCAGCTGATGGACGCCGCCTACCGCGTCGAGGCCGTGCAGCCCGTCGACATGTTTCCCCACACGCACCATGTGGAGAACGTCGTGAAGCTCGTGCGGCGGTAAACGGCGCGTCCGCGCGGGACGCAACCTGAACTGCAACCTGAACCACGGACCGATGATACGAATTTTTCTGACTGCATCGTTCGCCCTGATGTTCGTCGGGGCGGTCGCCCAGTCGCCGACCATCCGCACGCAGCGGAATGAGAATAACTCCGTGGATTTTATCCTGGAGAATAAGACGCGTCCGGGGACGTTGACTGTTTTTCTGACGCTCCGGGATTTGCAGAACTGTAACACCGCTTCGGGGACCTTCAGATACGAGACCCGCTATACCGGGACGCGGCTGCTGTCTCTCCGTCCCGCCGACGATACCCGGGGCGTGAGGTACGGTTATTCATACCGCTTTTTTTTTAGGCCCTGTCGATAAGGAGCCCGATACCGCGTTTGTCTACCGCATGCCCACCACTGTTCGCTGGCCGGTGCGTGTGTCGCGCGGCGTGAGCGTTTACGACCGTTTCCGAAAAGAAAAGAAAGGGGCTTTGGGGTTGCATTTCGAAATGGAAAAGGGCGACACGGTCTATGCGATGCGGCGCGGCACGGTCGTGGAGGTCGGCATTCCCGAACGGGAACCCGATGCCCCGGCGGTGAGTTTTACCTCCGAAAGCCCCGATTTGCTGGTCGAGCAGCCCGATGGCACGCTGGCCTGGTATATCTGCCTCGACGGCGACAATGTGCTGGTCGAGGTCGGGGACGAAGTGCTGCCCGGAACGCCGCTGGCGCTGGCGGGAAGCTATGACGGCGAGCGATACAAAGTTTCCGTGCAGACCTTCTGGTGGGAGAGTAATCCGGACCCGAAGGAGCGGGAGCGAAAACCTTTCATCCGCAAGCATTTCTTTCCGCAGTTCGTTACGGAGGAGGGTGTCGTGTGCGTTGAAAAGGGTGTTTACCGACCCGTTGAAACCGAGGAATTGGTAATCCGCGAGATGAACAGGAAGGAGCTCAAGAAACACCGCGGAGGCAAAAAGCGATAGGGAGTTGTTCAAGGCCTGATTTCGCATCGGGGATGCAGTATTTTCGTTTTTCGGCGTTTTACTGGATACAAAGGGATGGAAACCGGCCCGGCTGAAAACAGTTCCGCGCGACGCCCGGCTTGCATAATCTTTGTAATAGGTTATTTAAAAACGAAAAGACAATGAAACGACTGATTTTATTGGCGGCGGTGGCGTTTTTCGCCCTCCCCGCGGCAGCGCAGATGCAGGAGGCGTTCCCCAGCTACATTCAGGTCAACGGACGTGCCGAAAAGGAGATCGCGCCCGACGAATTCTACTTGCAGATCATCATCAACGAGCGCGACTCGAAGGGCAAGATTTCGGTCGAAAGCCAGCAGCGCGATATGATCGCCGCGCTCAAACGTGCCGGGGTCGATGTCGAGAAACAGCTCAAGATGGCCAACCTGTCGAGCGAGTTCTTCAAGAAAAACACCTCGGTGGCCACGGCCAAATACCAGTTGCAGCTGGGTTCCTCGGCGATGGTCGCCAAGGTGTGGCAGGCGTTGGACGGACTGGGCATCTCGAACGTCTCGATCCTGAAGGTCTCGCACTCGAAAATCGAACAGTATAAGGCCGAAGTGCGCGTCGAGGCGATGCAGAACGCCCGCCAGAGCGCCGCGACGCTGGCCGAAGCCGTCGGGCAGAAGATCGGCAAATGCTTCTACATCTACGATTCGAACAACAACGTGATGCCTGTTTTTTACGACAACATGGCCGTGATGCGCAGCGCCAAGGCGATGGGCGTCGCCGAGGACGCCGCTGCGGACGAACCGCTCGATTTCAAGACCATCAAGTTGCAGTACAACGTGCAGGCGAAGTTCGTGCTCGAATAGGACGGTTTCCGATTCTCTCGGGTGTCTTTCACCTCGCCTTGTCCGGGCTGAACGGGAAATGCGCTTGTGTGTCCCGTCCGGCCCGGACTTCGTTAAGGCGAAATCCCCTCCGCGATAGTCGCAGACGGCTCGCGGCGTCCGTCCGCCTCGTTCTTTGCGAGGTGCGGAACCCTCCGGCCTGCGGACCCGGCCGGCCGGGTCCGGCGCCAAATCCCCGTTCGTCGGCCGGAAGGTCCTGAAAATAAAACAATTCATCCGGGTTGAAAGCAAAGAGACTGAAAAAGTACGATTCAGTAAGCGATTTCTGAAAATTTTAGTATCTTTGTAGTTCACCCCTGTAAAAAAGGAGGAGTTATGGAAAAGCAGTTTTGTTTCGATTATGAACATTACGCGGCGCTGTCGGAGCTTTCCGAAGCCGACCGCAGGCTGGTCGCCGAGGCCGAACGGGCCACGGCCAATGCGCATGCGCCCTACTCGAATTTCCACGTAGGCGCCGCCGCGCGTCTGCGCAGCGGGAAAATACTCTACGGCAGCAACTTCGAAAGCGAGGTCTATCCCGCGGGACTCTGCGCCGAGCGGTCGCTGATGTTCTACGCCCAAGCCAATTATGCCGACGATCCGATCGAGACGATGGCCATTGCCTCGAACCCCTCGGAGCGCGAGTGCTATCCCTGCGGCCAGTGCCGGCAGGTGATGGTCGACGTCGAGCGTCGTCAGGGTTCCCCGATGCGGGTGCTGATGAGCGGCCACGGTACGGTGACGGCGGTCGATTCGGCCTCCAAACTGCTGCCTTTCACCTTTATTCTGTAATTTCCGACGATGTTCAACCCGGACGACATTCTCTACGAAGACAACCACCTGCTGATCGTCAACAAACGCTGCGGCGATCTGGTGCAGCCCGACCCGTCGGGCGAGAGCGCCCTCGAGGACCAGATCAAGGCCTTCATCAAACGGCGCGACGCCAAACCCGGCGAGGTGTTCCTCGGCGTGGTGCACCGCATCGACCGCCCGGTGAGCGGAGCCGTCGTTTTCGCCAAGACGTCGAAGGCGCTCGTCCGTCTGAACGAGATGATCCGCGAAGGCCGCATCCATAAGGTCTACTGGGCGCTGACCGAAGCCACACCCGATCCCGAGAGCGGTGAACTGCGCCATTATATCCTGCGCGACGGCAGGACCAACCGTTCGCGGGCCTGCGACGCCCCGAAGGGCGACGCCAAGGAGGCGCGCCTGCGTTACGCGACGCTCGGGGCGGGGACGAACTACACGCTGGTCGAGGTCGAACTGCTCACGGGGCGTCACCACCAGATCCGCGCCCAGCTCTCGAAGGTCGGGTGTCCGATCCGCGGCGACCTGAAATACGGCGCCCGGCGCTCCCTGCCCGGGGGCGGCATCTCGCTCCACTCGCGCCGTGTCGAATTCGAGCATCCGGTGCGTCGCGAGCCGCTCTCGGTCACGGCTCCCGTGCCTGCGGGCGACAACCTGTGGACCTATTTCGAAAACCTCTGAATATCCCTGCCATGCGATTGCTCATTCAGCGTGTAAAACACGCTTCCGTCGCTATCGGCGGCGATGTCTGCTCCCGGATCGGGGCGGGACTGCTGGTGCTGCTCGGCGTCGGGTGCGACGACACCGACGAGGACATCGAGTACCTCGCCGGAAAACTCGTGCGCCTGCGTATCTTCGACGATGAAGCCGGGGTGATGAACCTCGACGTGGTGCAGACAGACGGCGAAATTCTGGTCGTGAGCCAGTTCACGTTGCAGGCCTCGACCCGCAAGGGCAACCGGCCGAGTTATATCAAGGCGGCCCCCGAAGCCGTTTCTCGCCCGCTTTACGAACGGTTTACGGCCCGGGTCGCCGAGCTGCTCGGCCGCGGGGTCGCCACGGGCGAATTCGGCGCCGACATGCAGGTCGAGCTGGTCAACGACGGGCCGGTGACGATCTGGATGGATTCAAAAAACAAGGAATAACATATTTATATCAAAATGAAGAAAATTTTTGCATTTCTGCTTCTGGGCCTTACCGTGGCCTTCGCCTCCTGCGGGGATGAAAAGACGGAGCCCGGAACGGACTGGTTCCTGACGCCTGTGGCCGAGGTCAACGGCACGACGGTCGGGTTGAGCTGCCAGACTCGTTTCGGCGAGGGCGTGCTCGAAAACACGAGCGTGGGTTTTTCCTATGCTGCCGTTGTCGACAATAAAATCGGCGCGTTTGCCGATGTGGCGGGTTCCGCGGTTGACGGCACCGGCATTGCCGCCACGCTGACCGGGCTTCAGCCCGAAACGAGCTACGTGGTTTTCGCCTATGCCGGCCTGTCGACCGGACGGGTTCAGAGCGCAGGGGCGGTCTTCAAAACCGGGCAGGACGACATGCCCGACCCCGATCCCGAACGGCCCGCTTTCGGAACTCCTGCGGCGTCGGGCGTGACCAAGACCGAGGCGACGCTGAGCTGTACGTTCAATTTCGAAGATACGGCCGACTACGACGTCTATTTCCGGTATAAGCCGGCTTCGTCGGGCAGCTATGACCGGGTAAACGTTCCGACGGGAACGGGAACCAAGACGGCGGCTCTGACCGGCCTGACGCCCGGCACGACCTATGAATTCGCGCTCTGCGCCGACTGGGGCGGGCAGACCTACACCAGCGCCGCGGCGACCTTCACCACCTCGTCGGACGGCGGCGGCGGAAATACGGGTTCGGCCAAGTATTCGGGCTGGCCCGAACTGCCGGTCGAGGTTGCGAACAGCGACTACTATTACGCCTATCACATCTGCCCCGACTTTTCGGTAGGCGGCCACAAAGCGCGTAACTATACGGTTTGCTTCAGCGCTGAAAATCATTGTCCGCTGTGGGTCTCCGCTCCGCGTCATGCCTGCTACGAGGTGAAAAACACGGACCGCACCGATGCTTACGGGCGTGATCCGAAGATTCCGTCCAATATCCAGTGCAGCAGCAAGTCTACCGGAGGCGGTTGCAACAAGGGACACATGCTCGGTTCGGCCGAGCGCCTCGTAACCCGCGAGGTCAACAAGCAGGTCTTCTATTACACCAACATCGCTCCGCAGTATTCCGGCAGTTTCAATACCGGCGGCGGCGCCTGGAACAACCTGGAGGCGTTTGTCGATGCGCAGGTGTGCGCCGACACGACCTACATCGTGGTCGGAACGTATTTCAAGCCTTTCACCGACGCCTACGGGCAGAGCTGCTCCCCGGCGAAGATCTCTTTCGGCGGGCGCAACGACGTAACCCGTCCTTCGATGTTCTACTACCTGATCCTGCGGACTAAGAGCGGTTCTACGCGCAAGTCGGTCCGGGACTGCCGGGCGGACGAGCTTAAGTGTGCGGCGTTCGTGCTGCGCCACAATATGGAAAAAGGCCATAAGCCGCAGGCGAAGGATATGATGAAGGTTTCCGATCTGGAAGCGCTGACCGGATTCCAGTTCTTCGCCAACGTGCCCAACGCGCCGAAGAGTTCCTATAACCCTTCGGACTGGGGTTTGTAGCGATGACTTACCCGTGGGGCGATACGAGGCGGTTCAACTCCTATGCGGGGTACTTCCGCCGTCTGTTCGGCTGCCGGGTGCAGAAACTTTCCGTCGATGCGGGCTTCACCTGCCCCAACCGCGACGGGACGATCGGAGAGGGAGGGTGTACGTTCTGTAACAACGGAGCGTTCACCCCTTCTTATTGCATGCCCTCGAAGAGCGTCGGGCAGCAGATCGCCGAGGGGATCGAATTCCACCGCAACCGCTACCGTTCGGCGCAGCGCTACCTGGTCTATTTCCAGGCTTTTTCCAACACCTACGCCCCGCTGGAGCGGCTGAAGAGGCTTTACGATGAGGCCCTCGCGCATCCCGGCGTGGCGGGAATCGTCGTCGGCACGCGCCCCGACTGCGTCGACGAGCGCAAGCTCGATTACTTCGCCGGGCTGGCCCGGGATCGGTATGTCGCCCTCGAATACGGCATCGAATCGACCTTCGACGCCACGCTCCGGGCCGTCAACCGGGGCCACGACTTCGCGTGCGCCCGCCGCGCCGTCGAGATGACCGCCGCGAGGGGCCTGCACGTCGGCGCGCACTTCATCCTCGGACTTCCCGGCGAGACCGACGCGATGCTGCTCGACCAGGTGGAGCGGATCAACGCCCTGCCGCTCACGACCGTGAAGTTCCACCAGCTGCAGGTTTTCCGCGCGACGCCGATGGCCGCCGAGTACGACGCCGCACCGGAGCGTTTCCGCTTCTGGGAGCCGGAGGAGTACATCGACCTGTTCGTCGAAATCCTCCGCCGGCTGCGTCCCGGCGTGGTCGTCGAACGTTTCGCCTCGGAGGCTCCGCCGCGCTACCATTACGGCCGCAACTGGGGCCTCGTGCGCAACGAGCAGCTGCTCGCGATGCTCGAAAGAAGATTGGAGGAACGCAATGTATACCAAGGCGAAATTTTTACTACCTTTGCCGCAGACAAACTTCGGCAGAGGTAGGCTGCGCCTCGGCAGAACGCGGGTGGACCCGGCTCTGCGTCCGGCCTGCGCCGCCTTTGCGGAGGCAAACCCCGAATAAACCCCTTCGTTATGAAACCCATCAATCCCGACATCGTGCTCAAACCCGTCAAGGAGTATGTTCTGATGGCTGTCGGCATGCTGATGTACTCTTTCGGCTGGATCGGCTGCATACTCCCGGCCGGCGGCGTCGGCGGCGGCGCCGCAGGTCTGTCGCTCGTGCTGTGCAATGCGCTCTCGACGGCGGGAATCGACCTGCAGATCGGTACGATGGTTTTCATCATCAATGCCGTCCTGCTGCTGGTCGCCGGATTTATCGTGGGGTGGAATTTCGGTCTCAAGACCATCTTCTGCGTGGTGATCATCTCCTTGGGCATGAACTTCTGGCAGGAGGTGCTTCCCGATGGCAACTTCCTCGGGGTCGACAACCTGCTGGCCATCGTCATGGGCGGTATTCTGGCCGGCGCCGGCATCGCGCTCTGCTTCTCGCAGGGCGGCTCGACGGGCGGCACGGACATCGTGGCCATGATCATCAACAAGTACCGCACGGTCAGCTACGGCAAAATCCTCATCTACTCCGATTTCGTCATCATCGGTTCGGCCCTGCTGGTGGGCATGGGCATCAGCGCCGTGATTTACGGCTACGTGATGACGGCCGTCGTGGGTTATACGGTCGATATGATCATGGCCGGAAACCAGCAGTCGAGCCAGGTCTTCATCGTCACGCACGACTACGAGAAAATGGCCCAGGCGATCGTCGACAACGTCCACCGCGGGGTGACGCTCATCGACTCGCAGGGGTGGTATTCGAAAAAGGAGTCCAAAATCGTCATGGTGGTCTGCCGCAAGCGGGAGACCTCGATGATCCTCAAATTCGTCAAGACCATCGACCCCGAGGCCTTTATGACCGTCGGATCGGTCATGGGCGTCTACGGGAAGGGATTCCAGACAATCGGGAAGGGCTGATGCAGCTCTACGCCGACATAGTTCTTCCGCTGGCGCAGCCCGTCTACACGTTTGCCGTGCCCGGAGGCACGGACGTCGCGGCCGGGCAGGCCGTGGCGGTGCAGTTCGGCGCACGCAAATTCTATACGGGCATCGTGTGGCGGGTCCACGACCGCCGGCCCGATTTCAAAACCGTCAAACCGATCCAGCGCGTGCTCTACGATGCGCCTCTGCTCTCGGCGCAGCAGATGTCGCTGTGGGAGTGGATCGCCTCGTACTACATGTGCTCCCTGGGGGAGGTGATGCGCGTGGCGCTGCCTGCGCTGATGAAACCTTCGGGCGACACGGAGGAGGAGTTCTCCGGCGACGAGTTCCGTCCCCGCACCGAGTGTTACGTGTCGCTGGCTGCGGAACTCCGCGACGAGGGGCGTTTTCACGAAGTCTGCGAGAAGATCGAACGGCGCGCCCCGAAGCAGTACGAGGCGCTGCTCGAGCTGGCTGCGGCCGGCGACGAGACGCGCATCGCGACGGGCGAGGTGGCCCGCCGCCTGCTCCGGGCCGATTATGCCGTGCTGCACGCCCTCGAGCGCAAGAAATACATCGTCTGCACCCAGCGCGAACGTTCGGTCGAGCGCGGCGAGTCGGCCTTCCGCCTTCCGGAGCTGACGGCGCACCAGCTGACGGCGCTGAACGCCCTGCGCGAACAGTTCGCCGCCGGGAAAACCACCGCTCTTTTGCAGGGCGTCACCGGTTCGGGCAAGACCGAGATTTACATCCACCTGATCGCCGAGGTGCTCTCCCGGGGCGGCGATGTTTTGCTGCTGGTGCCCGAAATCGCCCTTACGGCGCAGCTGATCGAGCGCATGGAGCGCATCTTCGGCAGCCGCGTCACCCCGTACCATTCCAAACTCACCAACCGCCGCCGCACGGAGATCTACCTGCGGCTGAACCGCTCCGACGGGGGCGAGTTCGTGGTCGGCGTGCGGTCGTCGGTCTTCCTGCCGCTGAAGCATTTGCAGCTGATCGTCGTCGACGAGGAGCACGACGCCAGCTACAAGCAGACGGAGCCTGCGCCGCGCTACAACGCCCGCGACTGCGCCGTGGTGATGGCGCGCCTGACGGGGGGCCGGACGCTGCTGGGCAGCGCCACGCCGTCGCTCGAAACGTGGCTCAACGCCGCGTCGGGCAAATACGGGCGCGCGGAGCTGACTGAGCGTTACGGCGACGCCCGCCCGCCCGAAATCCTCGTTTCCGACACCCTGCGCGCCGCCAGGCGCGGCGAGCGCAAGGCCCATTTCAACAAACTCCTGCTGGACCGGATCGGCGAGACCCTCGACCGGGGCGGGCAGGTGATGCTGTTTCAGAACCGCCGCGGGTTTTCGCCCTACGTCGCGTGTTCCGAGTGCGGCTGGACGGCCCGCTGCCCCCATTGCAACGTGACGCTGACCTACCACAAGGGCGGGCGGAAACTCGTCTGCCACTACTGCGGCCATACGGAGGACGTGCCGGCGAAGTGCCCTTCGTGCAAGGTCACCGATGTGCTCCCGATGGGCTTCGGGACCGAGAAGGTCGAGGAGGAGATTTCCCGGATTTTCCCCGAAGCGCGGGTTGCCCGTTTGGACCGGGACAGCGTGACCTCCGAAAAGGCGTTCAGCGCCATCATCGCCGATTTCGAGGCCCGCCGGACCGATATTCTGGTCGGCACGCAGATGATCACCAAGGGTTTCGACTTCGCGGGGGTGTCGCTCGTCGGCATCCTCAATGCCGACAACCTGCTGAACAACCCCGATTTCCGGGCCGCCGAACGGGCTTTCCAGCTGATGATGCAGGTGGCGGGCCGCGCCGGACGGCGCGATGACGGGGGCGAGGTGGTGATCCAGACCTCCGAACCGGGGCATCCCGTGATCCGGCAGGTCGCGGCGGGCGATTTCGAGGGGATGGCCCGCGCACAGCTCGCCGAGCGCAAAGCCTTTTTCTATCCGCCCTATGCGCGGCTCACGTCGCTCACGCTGCGCCACCGCGACCCTTCGGTGCTCCGAAACGGGGTCATGGACCTCGCCGCACGCCTGCGCACCCGTTTCGGCCGCCGTCTGCTGGGGCCGATGACCCCGCCCGTCGACCGCATCCGCGGCGAATACCTCGTGGGCCTTCTGCTGAAAATCGAGAGCGGCGCCTCTTCGGCCCGCGCCCGCGAACTGCTCGCGGCCGAGCTGAAAACCTTTGCCGGAAACCCGGCGTTCAAGTCGATCACCGTCGTCGTCAATGTCGATCTTTGCGCCGGACTCCGCCACGATCTTCTGGATAACGGAGCCGCCCTTGCCGATAACGTCGCGGATCTTGTCCGGGTCAATGTGCATGGTGATCATCTTGGGTGCGTACTTGCTCACCTCGGCGCGCGGCTCGGCGATGCAGGGCAGCATCACCTGATCCAAGATCTGCACGCGGGCATCGTAGGTGATGTCCAGCGCGTTCTTGATGATCTCCATGGTCAGACCGTCGTTCTTCAGATCCATCTGGATGGCGGTGATGCCCTTCTTGGTGCCCGCCACCTTGAAGTCCATCTCGCCGTGGAAGTCCTCCACGCCCTGAATGTCAATAAAGGTGGTGAAGCTGCCGTCGTCGTCCTGGATCAGACCGCAGGAGATACCGGCCACGGGAGCCTTAATGGGCACGCCGGCGTCCATCAGTGCCAGCGTGGAGCCGCAGATGGAGCCTTGAGAAGTGGAGCCGTTGGAGGACACCACCTCGGACACCACGCGGATGGCGTAGGGGAACTCCTCCACCGGGGGAATGACGGGCAGCAGAGCGCGCTCTGCCAGCGCGCCGTGACCGATCTCGCGGCGGCCGGGGCTGCGGGCGGGCTTCGCCTCGCCCACGGAGTAGCCGGGGAAGTTGTAGTGGTGCATGTACCGCTTCTCCGTCTCCTCCCAGATGGTATCCAGCTTCTGGTTGGCGGACAGGGTGTCCAGCGTGGCGACGGACAGAACCTGGGTCTGCCCACGGGTGAACAGACCGGAGCCGTGAACACGGGGCAGCACGCCCACCTCCGCGTCCAGCGGACGGATCTCGTTCTTCTGGCGGCCGTCCACGCGGTGACCCTCCAGCAGCCACTTCTTCACGATCATCTTCTGGAACTTGTAGGTGATCTCCTCCAAATACTGATCCATGTTGGGATACTCTTCCAGATACTTCTCGTGCCAGTGCTCGATCATGGCGTTCCAGCGCGCCTCGCGGACGTTCTTATCGTCGGTGTCCATGGCGGCCTTTGCCTCGTCCATGAACTCCTCGGTGATCTTGTTGAACAGCTCGTAGTTGAAGTCGGCATGGGGATACTCGAACTTATCCTTGCCGATCTCGGCGACCATCTGGTTGATGAGGGCGATCTGCTTCTGGTTCTCCTCGTGGGCGGAGCGGATGGCGTCGAACATCACGTCGTTGGGCACCTCGTTGGCGCCGGCCTCGATCATGACCACCTTCTTGCCGGTGGAGACGACGGTCACGTCCAGATCGCTGACCTTGCGCTGCTCGCTGTCGGGGTTGAACACCAGCTTGCCGTCCACCAGACCCACCTTCAGGGCGGCAACGGGGCCGTTCCAGGGGATGTCGGAGATAGCCAGCGCGGCGGAGGTGCCGATAAGGGCGGCGATCTCCGGGGAGCAGTCGTGATCCACCGCCATGACGGTGCACATCACGGACACGTCGTTGCGGAAGTCGTAGGGGAACAGGGGGCGGATGGGGCGGTCGATGACGCGGCTGGTCAAAATGCCCTTCTCGCCGGGGCGGCCCTCGCGGCGGTTGAAGCTGCCGGGGATACGGCCCACGGAGTACAGCTTCTCCTCAAAGTCCACGCTGAGGGGGAAGAAGTCGATACCGTCCCGGGGACGGGGGGCGGCGGTGACGCAGCAGAGCACGCGGGTGTCGCCGTAGCCCACCATGACGGCGGCGTTGGCAAGCTCCGCCAGCTTGCCCGTCTCCAGCGTCAGAGTACGTCCGGCAAGCTCCATGGTGTACTTGTGATAGTGGGGGAACTGGCGTTTGGTGATGATCGTTGACATATCATTTCTCCTTTTTTGTGAAATAGCATCCCGCGCCGCCACCTATCGCCGTTAGCACTTGAAAACACCCCGAATCCGGCGGTTTCGGCGCATTTTCAACTGCTAATGGTCAATCGGCGCACGGTGCAGAATGTGAAAGAAGGGTGATGCGCCCGGCACATCACCCTGTTTCAACTTACTTACGCAGACCCAGCTTGGCGATCAGGGCACGATACCGCTCGATGTCCTTCTTGGCAAGGTAGTCCAGCAGACGGCGACGCTTACCGATCATCATCTGCATACCGCGGCGGCTGTGGAAGTCGTGGGGATGCACCTTCAGATGGGCGGTCAGCTGGCTGATGCGCTCGGTGAGGATAGCCACCTGCACCTCGGGGGAGCCGGTGTCCGTCTCGTGGGTACGGTTGGCCTCGATGATAGAGGTCTTCTGGTCTTTCAGCATCATGGTTGTATTTCCACCTTTCATAAAGTACGCCCGCAGCCTGAGCCATGGGAGAGATGGAACGCTCCGCACCGCTAAGGAAGGGGTCAAGTACGCACTGCGCGTACTTTGCAATATTACCACAGAAATTTCCCGTTGTAAAGCATATTTTTCCGGGAAAGTGCGGTTTTTTTACACCTTCACCGTGATCGCCGCCACGGGGCAGCTGTCCGCCGCCTCCTGCACGCCGATCTTCAGTCCGTCGGGAATGGGGTTTTCCGCCACCCTTGCCGGTTCGCCCTCCGTCAGTGTGAACACCTCCGGGCACAGCCCCGCGCACAGTCCGCACCGGATGCACGCCTTTTCCACCACCATAGCCTCCATGGAAAACTACCTCCTATTCATTGATATGGCAGTATTTTCCCCGCTTTTCGGCGGTACTATTCGTGCCCCGGCGCACCGGGCGGAATTTGTGCTCAGCCCTCCGCTATCCGCCGGGCGAACGCCGCCGCCCGCGCCTCGATCCCCGGCAGCTTCACCAGACTGCCCCGCTCGTTGGCGGTCTCCATCAGGCAGAACCGGGGCGGCAGGAAGAAGGACTTGTTCATGTTCAGCGCGGAGATCAGCTGCCGCGCCAGCAGGTCGCCGCCGGAGTACCCGGACACCACCAACCCGAACAGCCGCTTGTCGTACATCCTCGTCTGCCGGAACAACGCCGTCAGCCGGTTGACGAAGGCGGTCAGATTCGCCGCCAGCGCGTCGTTGTAGTTGGCGCACAGCATCACCAGCGCGTCGCACCGCCGCACGGCGGGATAGACCTCCTCCACCATGGGGCCGCCGTAAAAGCACCCGCCCTGCTCCCCGAAGTGGAGGCAGGCGGTGTAGCTGCACCCGTTGCAGTCCGCCATGGTGCCGTTGCGGAGGCAGATCTCCTCCGCCTCCACGGTGCCGGGAAGCTCCGCCTTCACCAGCTCCCACAGAGCCAGCGTGTTGGACGTGCTCCGCTGGGAGGCGTGGAGAGCCAGCACGTGCTGCACCGGCGCGGGCTTTTTCCACCCGTCCAGCCGCCCGATCAGCTCCGCCGCCGCCGCGTGGAACGCCGTCACCTCGTCGGTGCCGCCGATTTGCGCCTGGGTGCGGAAATTCCGCAGGGAGCCGGTGGCCTCCACCAGCGGACGCCCGATAAAGGCGCACCCCGCCTGATTCGCGGCGAACACCATGTCCCGCGCCACGTCCTTGGTGTAAAGCTCCCCCACGCCCGTGACGATGCACCCCGCCACGCACCCCTCCAGCAGCGTATCGCTCCGCCGCAGCCGGGAGAGCATCCGGTAGTACGCCATGCTGCATCCGCCCTCGTCCAACGCCACGGCGAACAGCAGCCGCCGCCCCGCCAGACCCTCCAGGCCCCTGTCCGGGTCGCGGAGCTCGCTGCCGTCGGGCAAATGCGCCGCCAGCAGCTGCCGCAGCGGACCGCTGTATTCATTTTCCGGAAGCAATACCGTGAGCATATTCCACCTCCGTCACTGGATGGCGTCCAGCCGCGCCCTCGTCTCGTCAATGCGCCGTTGCAGCGCGTGGGGCAGCGTCAGCTGCTCCACCTCGACGCCCTCCGGCGTCAGCCGGTTCCGGCACCCCATGAACACCCGCCCGTCGAACACGGAGGAGTAGTGCCACTCCCCCCGCAGCAGGCACAGCAGGCTCAATGCCCCGGAGGACAGTGCCGGTGCCGCGTAGGGCTTGTACCCCAGCCGCCGCATCTCCAGATTGGCGTGCGCCACCTTCTCCGTCAGCTCGCGGGACAGCGCGTCGTCGTAGTGCTCGACGGAGTTGGCAAGCACCAGATCCTCCCCGTGGGGTCCGAAGGCTCTGCCCTCGGTGAGATAGCTTGCGAACCGCCCGTCCTTCCCGGCGTAGTACATCGCCCTCGCGTGCATCACGCCCAGCCCGAAGCCCCGCACCTGCGCCGGCGCAAGACCGCTCTCCCGCAGCGCGGCGCGGCACAGGGGGTCCACCGGGTCGCTGACCACGCAGAACAGCCCCCGGTACGCTTTTTCCCGCGCCATCCGGCTGTACGATGCCACCAGCTCCCGGTTCAGGGCGTACTGCGCCATGCGGACGTCCCCCTGCGTCACGGAGGTGTCCGGCACCATCCGCGACGCGCAGAACAGGAACACATCTCCGTCGAACAGCTTCTCCGGCGGGATAATGTCCACCGGCGGCATCACCGCCCCGTCCGGCGACTGTATCTGGTTCAGCTCAAACTCCCACCGCTCCGCCGCGCCGGGGCGCACGTCGCAAATGCCGATGGAGCGTATCACGTCGCCGCCCAGCAGCCGCAGCCCCAGCAGCAGCGTGCTGCCCACATCGCCCAGAGCCAGCAGCGTCACCCGGCATTTCTCCGGCAGACGCGGCAGGGTACTCTCGTTCATTTTCATGCCTCCATTCCACTGCTTAATGGTGCTTTATCGGTTGGGGCGCATACGCTTCAGCAGCTCGATGTCCCCCTCAAGGTACGTGCTGGCCGCCCGGCTCAGGTCGTAGGTCATGCACCCGCCCTTGTCCGGGCACAGGGGCAGGATCACCGCCTCGCCCAGCCGGCTCAGCGTCAGGTTCCGTGCGTACAGGCTCCGGAACTCCGTCTCCAACGCCAGCAGGATGTCCCGCGCATTTTCCAGGCAGCACAGGCTCAGCTCCCACGCCGTCTCCCCGTCCGCCTCGGCGTATTCCGGCGCGGCGTAGGGCAGTATGCGGTTCACCGCCGGCTGCAAGCCGCCTGGCAGGGCTTCACTGCGCCGCACGGTGTCGCCGCCGATGAAGGGATACAGGGTGGACTCCACCAGCCGCAGCTGCAAATTGGGCAGGTAGTAGATAGCGTCCACGTCGTAGCCCAGCTGCTCCATGAGATCCCGTCCCATGCCGGTGAGATACCCCACCAGCACCTGATCCACCTTTGTCCCCGTCTCCGCCAGCAGGGGGGCGATCCGCCGCATACGCTTGCCGTCGTGGAGCAGATCGTCCACCAGTATCACAGGGCGGTCAAAGGCGTGGATGGTTCGCACCTGATCGGCAAGGGGGGAGTAGTCCGGGTACGCCTCGATGGAGTACCGGCTCAGATCCGGCTCGTACACCTTGTCCGTCCGTAGCGTCTTGGTGACGGTGTTGGGCACCGCCACGCCCCGCAGGATCTTGCCGTAGGGCACGCAGATGTCCGGCCCCAGCACCCGCGGGCTCGTAGGCTCCGCCGGCACGCCGTTGCGCCCGGTGATCCGCTGCAAAAGCCGGTGATAGACGACCCCGGCGGACAAGCTCAGCACCAGCGACCCCGGACGCAGCTTCGTCAGCGACGCCTGCAAGTGCCGGTGGGCGTTGGCGATCGCCGCCAGCACCCGCGGGGAGGAGCTGAAGGGCGGCTTCACCGCCGTGTCCACGTTGCGGCTCAGCACGATGGGGCAGCGCATATCCACCGCCAGCGCGTCCGCGTGACCCTCCACCGGCAGGAATCCCTGCAGCGTCAGCAGCTGCCGCCCGTAGCCGGAGGCGGCTCCCTCCACGGGCACGTACAGCGCGTAGGTGAACTCCCGGCTCAACGCCAGCGTCACCACCTCCGTGATCAGCAGCTGGCAGATGTCGCTCTGCCGCTCGCCCCGGGGCACGAACAGCCCGCTGATGACCAGCGTTCTGCCGCCAGCGTTCTGCCGCACCAGCGCGGACAGCGACGCATCGCCCAGCCGCGCGAACAGGTGGGCGGAGTCGATGCACCCATACGCCGCCGCTCCCAGAATACCGCCGTCCGCCCCGCGGCAGACCATCACATCGTCGCCGCACCGCTCCAGCTGCTGGCGCACACCGGCGGCGGTGGCGGGGGAGAGCATGGTACGCAGGAACTTCTCCAGCGTCTCGTGGGAGGCGGGCAGGAAGCTCAGATCCTCCGTCCGCAGCACCGGCTTATCCTGCGGCTCCCGCAGATACAGCCCCCGGCGGTAGATAAACTCCTGCACCGTGGGGTCGATGAGATTGGAGATGTCCCGGTTGGCGTCCACCGCCTCCCGTATGCGGGTGGAGCTGATCTCCTCCAGCTGGGGCGGCAGCGTCAGCTCCACCACCCGCCCGGTGATGCAGCTGTAATCGGGCGTCTCCGCGTCCGGCTCCGTCCGGCGGAACACCACGTGGTCGAAGGTGTGGATGGAGTCCGCCGTCACCGGCTTTTGGTAGGAGGAGGCGTGGAGCACCACGTCGCTGCCCACCACGATGGACACGCGCCTGCCGGGGAACGCCGCGCGCAGCTGGTGCAGGTTCTCCGGATTGGCGATATTCACCGGGAAATCCTCCGGGAAAATACTCACATGGAACACGTCCGCCACCGACATGGCGGCGATCCGCCGACGCAGCCGGTAGGGCTGTGTTTTCTTCGACCACGAGAACTCGTCGATGGCGAGCATCACCTCGAAGCCCAGATCCCGTATGGCGTTGACGATGCCCTTGTGGGACAGGGTGAAGGGGTCGAAGGTGCCGGGGAAGAACGCCACCGGGCGCGGCTCCCCGAAGTCGAAGCCCCCGTGGAACAGCCGCTCTTCCGTGAGGAACCGGTACAGCTTCCCCAGCATGAAGGCGCGGTAGTAGAACGTCAGCCCCTCGCCGGAGAACTCGTCCTGTGCCGACAGCAGCTTCCGCTCGGTGAGCATAAAGGCGCGGTGCTTCTCGTGCCGCCCTAACTGCCCGGAGCCGAACACCCGCCGCCCCAGCACGTACAGCGACTCCTGCCGTGTGGCACCGTCAATGCCGCTCAGTCCCCGCATCAGCAGCCCCAGCAGCCGCTCCCGGCGGCGGCGGTACGCCTCGTCCGTCTCCGGGAACCGGGCGCGGTACGCGTCGTACTCCTCATAGATCACGCCCACAGTGTCCAGCACCGAGGCGGTCACCCGGCTGTCGGAGGAGCTGAGGTTCACCTGCAAGTCGTTCAGCACCTCGTCCAGCTCCGCCGGCGGCAGCCACAGGGCGAACCGCCCCAGATAGTCGGGGATATATTTGGTGAATTCCTGCTGTCCCAGCTCCAGTCCCCGGCACAGCTCCACCGCCACCTCATTCCGCTGGTCGGCGGTGAGCCGCGGTGCCAGCGACAGCAGCGCGTTGCCCGCGCTGTGGCGTACCGTCACCCGGTCGCTGACCTTGATAAGATTGGAGAGATGGGTGGCGATGTGCAGCGCGGGGCTTCGTCCGCTGCGGGCGAAGTCCGTCAGCAGCTGCAAATTCGCCTGCTTGGTGATCCACGGCGTAGCGGTCTTGAGGTTGTCCAGAAATATCTCCGATACCACGTCCTCCGGCAGCAGCAGCGCGTCCCCTTTGGCGAGGATGTCCTGCTTCAGATACCGCAGCGTGCCGCTGTCCTCACAGGGCACCGCCTCCACCACCCGCAGCGGCCTTTCGTCGCCGGGGTACAGGTGGTACAGCCGCTCCAGCAGCAGCACCGCCGCCATCCGCACGGTCAGATCCTCCCGCCGGGACAGGGCGGCGGCGAAGCTCACCATCTCCCGCGCCCGCCGCGCACTGTACGCCTCGTCCGGCAGTGCGCCGGCGGTGTCCAGCAGCTGGAACGCCGTGTAGTCGTCCAGCGTCTCCGGGCGGCGGTAGTAGGCGAACACCGGCGCGAGGAATCGCTCCTCCCTGCCGGGGCAGTGACTCAGCAGGGAGCCTACGGCGAATTTCAGCGTATAGCCGATCCACCGCCGGTGCTGGGGCATCAGCTTGTGGTCGGGGTAGAGGATCTTGTCCAGATACAGCCTCCACTGCTCCACGTCGGTGATGGCGCGGGGGTCGGGGCGGCTGTCCTCCGGACGCTCCTTGGCGTACCCGGCGTGGAACCCGGCGATGATCTCGCCCAGCAGAGCCGCCGCCTGCCGGCGGATGTCGCCCTCCCGGTGCATGAGCAGCTCGTATAAAAAGGTCAGCGTCTGCACCTTCTGGGGGATGTGCAGATACAAAGAGTAGGACTCGAACACCGCCAGATATGCCCGCAGCCGCCGCCAGTCCGTCTCGCCCCGCGCCTCCTCCAGCAGCCGCGCAAAGCTGCGCTGGTCGGTGAGGCGGTGCATCAGCGTCATGTTGTGCTCCACGCACCGCAGCGTCAGGGCGTGGAGGGCTTCGTCGTCGGTCATCAGGGCGGTGTGCTTCTCCGGCAGCGGCGCGGTGTCGCCGCCGGACATGGTCACGTCCACGCCCCGGCTGATCATGTACTGCTCCAGATCCTCCAGCCGGGCGTACACACGCATATAGCGTTTTTTCTTCTCGCCGTCCACGTCGTCCAGCTTGTCCAAAATCACCTGAAACGCTTCTGCCAGTGTGGATACGCGGGTGATCTCCCGCCCGTCGCCGCTTCGCAGCTGCTTCACCCGGAAGTCGGCGTAGATCAGCAGCAACGCCTCGGCGGACAGGTAGTCCGGCTCCAGATCCCAGACGGAGTGGTTGGCGGCGATGTGCCCGATGTCGGTGATGCGCCGGCGGCGGAACCACAGGTCGGTGTAGTAATAATGGAGGTAGGGCACCCGCTCGCCGGGGCGGCAGCCGAATTTGCCCAGATCGTGCCCCGCCGCCGCACCGGAAACCAGCGCAACGTCAACGGGCACAAGGCTTTCGCGCAAAGCGCGGGCGGCGGTGACGGCGATGTGATGGACGCCGGCGATGTGCTCAAGTGTGCGATAGGGCGTTACTTCCAGCCCCAAACGCATGAGTTCATAGATAAATTCGCGCTTCCAGAGACGGAGGAAACGGGCGTAGGAATTGGCGGAGGGGGAGGCGGAAAGCTCCTCCTCGGAGAGAAAGTCGAAAGTCCAGAGAGGGTCGTGTGGAAGAAGCTCCCCCTCGGCGGTGAAGAGCACCTGCAGCACGGAGAGGAAGAACACCGCGCCGGGGGCGAAAACGTCCGACGGCGGGGACTTTTCCGGGAAGAGGAGGCGGCGGGCATAGTCGTAGGTATACGCCGCCCAGCCGCCCTCCGGTTCCCCGGAAGCCTTGGGGCACAAGGCTTCCAAGTCCGGGCGGAGGAGGGAAAGAACGTCGGCGCAGCGCAGGCGGGAGCCGTTGAAAAGGCAGGTGAAACGCTGCATATAGCCCTCCGTTTCCACCTGCTGGAGCAGAGAAAAGTCCGAGGCGGGACGGTCGGAAAGGCGGCGGCGCAGCAGTAGATCCATCTGGCGGATGCGTTTTTTATTCATGGTTTTCCCTCCTGTGGGCGTCAGCAGACATGGGGTGTGTCCAATAGAAAATATACCTGTATATATGGTTGATGTTCCACTTGCACACGGCATATACCATAATAATAGGACGCGTGGGGGGTGCCTGTCAATATTTCCGGGTCGTTTTGCCACCGATTTGACGCAGAAGATTATACAGGTCTTAAGGGGGCGTTCATAGTATGTTCACAATTTGGGGTCGGGCGGCATGGTATGATAAGACAGACTCGGCGACGTGGCGAAAAACGGGACAGGAATACGAAAAAACGGAAGCCTGGAGAAAATCGCGAAAGAGGCGGAACGGAAAAAACGATCCTGCCGTCTAAACGGGTAGGTAGAAATTTCCCGCGGCGGGGGAGGGGACTCTCCCAGCGGCGGGGTGAGAAAAGTTCCCCACCGAGGCAGTGGGTAAGAAAAGGAGATAAAACGATGAAGAAAGCTGCTTTTGTGCTGGCGTTGGTCATGCTGTTGGGCTGCGCCGCAGGGTGCGGCGCGGCGGAGGGCGAGGCGTCCGTCCAGTCCGTGTCCATGGTGTGCGGGCTGGGCTCCGTGGGGCTTGCCGACCGGTTCGCCGGGATCGTCAGCCCGCTGGGGGAGACGACCATCAAAAAGGACGAATCCATGACCGTGGACACCATCAAGGTCAAGGTGGGGGACAAGGTGAAGGCGGGGGACGTGCTGCTGACCTACGACCTCAGCGAGATACGGACGAATCTGGAGATGGCGGAGCTGGAGCTGGAGCAGCTGAAGGCGAAGCTGGCAGACCAGCAGGCGGATCTGGAGAGCGCGCAGAAGCTGATGGACGAGACGTATGACCAGAATCTGAAGCGGCAGTACGCCCTGGACGTGCGGGAGCGGAAGGCGGACATTCTGACCACCAACGCCAGCATCGCCACCAAGAATAAGGACATCGCGAAGTACCGCAACGGCATGAAGAACGCCACCGTCACCTCGCCGGTGGACGGTGAGGTGCAGGCTCTGAACGCCGGCGGCGGCACGGACAACAACGGCAATCCCCTGCCCTTTATGACCATTGTGGAAACGGGGGGCTGCCGCGTCAAGGGCTACGTGAACGAGAACAACGCCAGCGTGCTGACGGAGGGGGCGGCGGTGGTGATCCGCTCCAGGGTCAGTGACCAGACGTGGAAGGGCACCATCGACTCCATCGACTGGAACAACGCCCAGCAAAAGCGCAGCGACAACGGCGACAGCGACACCGCCATGTCCAGCAAGTATCCCTTCTACGTGACGCTGGACGGCGGCGGCGAGGGGCTGCTCATGGGGCAGCACGTGTACATAGAGCCGGACGTGGGCCAGGAGGACGAGGCGGAGAAGAACGCCATCAACCTGCCGTCCTACTTCGTCAACGACGCGGAGGGGAATCCGTGGGTGTGGGCCCAGAGCAGCAAGGGCAAGCTGGAGAAGCGCAGCCTGAAGCTGGGCGAATACAACGGGGAGAACGACACGTACCCCGTGCTGAGCGGGCTGACGGCGGAGGACTACATCGCCTATCCCGACGACAGCCTGAAGGCGGGCATGACGTGCATCACCTATGACGACGCCACCTTTGACCCCAGCGCAGGCGGCAGCACGGGAGATATGGACGGCAAGGTTGACACGGACGGTACGGACAGCAAGGACGGCATGGACGGCGGCGATATGCCCGCTGAGAACGACACCGTCACGGACAACGGCGGCACCGCAGCCGTGATTCCCGGCGGCGCGGCCGCCTCCGCGCCGGCGGTCGTTCCGCCGATGGAGGGCTGAGCATGATTTTGGAAATGCGCGATATATGCAAGGACTATCCCATGGGGAAGTCCGTGGCACATATCCTGAAAAACGTGAATCTGGACGTGGAGGAGGGGGAGTACCTCGCCATTATGGGCCCCTCCGGCAGCGGAAAGACCACGCTGATGAATTTGATCGGGTGCCTGGACGTGCCCACCAGCGGCAGCTATCTGCTGGGCGGGCGGGACGTGACCAAGTGCAGCGGCAACCAGCTGGCGGAGGTGCGGAACAAGGAGCTGGGCTTCGTGTTCCAGAGCTTTAACCTGCTGCCGAAGCTGACGGCGGTGGAGAACGTGGCTCTGCCCCTGCTGTACGGCAACGTGAAGAAGGCGGAGCGGCTGGAGCGCGCCCGCGCCGCACTGGAGACGGTGGGGCTTTCCGACCGGGTGGAGCACCGCCCCGACCAGCTGTCCGGCGGACAGTGCCAGCGCGTTGCCATCGCCCGCGCCATTGTGGGTAAGCCGAAGCTGCTGCTTGCCGACGAGCCAACAGGCGCGCTGGACAGCGCAAGCGGCGCGGCGGTGATGGAGCTGTTCCAGCAGCTGCACGAGAGCGGCTCCACCATTATTATGATCACCCATGACCGCTCCATCGCCAACCACGCCGCCAAGGTCATGACCATTCGGGACGGCGTGCTGTCGGGAGGTGACAACAATGGATGATAAGCAGAGGATGGAGAAGCAGGGGACGGAGAAGAAGCCCTCCCTCCGGGAGAAGCTGCATTTGGGCGGAAGGCTGCGCGTGGGCGAGAAGCTGCACGTGGGCAAGAGGCTGAAAAAGACGCTGATCATCGTTGCCTGCGTGGCGGCGGGCTGCGGCGCGGTGTGGGGCGGGCTGACCATCGCACGGAACGCACAGCGGGGGGACGTGAACGTGTACGCCGTGAGCGATTTCGCCATGACCGACTACTGGGGCGACAGCTCCAACACCAGCGGCATGGTGACGACGGATAAATTGCAGAAGATATTCATATCCCAGAGCCAGACGGTCACAAAGGTCTGGGTCAAGGAGGGGGACGAGGTACGGAAGGGCGAGCCGCTGGTGAGCTATGACTCCACGCTGACGGAGGCCACGGTGGAGAAGGCGAAGGTCGCCTACGACAGAGCGGTCGCCAATCTGGAGGCGGCGAAGGGACAGCTGGAGCTGCTGAAAAAGGCGGAGAACAAGGAGCAGCTGGAGGCGGAGCTGGCGAAGCTGGAAAAGCAGCTGGCGGAGCTGAAGGAGAAGTACGACAAGGATTCCAGCCATCCCTACGACCCAGATGCGGTGGTGATGGAGAAGGAGCTGTCCATGGTGACCATAAAGGACGACGACGGGAGCATCCATAACGTATACTACTACGCGTGGACGGCGAACTCCGTGCTGTCGGCGGAGCGTCTGCTGGGGACGACCTTCGGCGGACGGCTGCGGGCGAACGAGGAAAAGCCGAAGGTCGTGACGAATATCGTGCTGGTGAAGCGCACCGGAGACAAGGTGGGCGGCGGCGTGGAGGCCAGCTGGGGCGTGCGGGTGACGGAGGAGTACAAAAAGACCGGCACCGGCGCGGACGAGTACAAGGTGTCACAGGACGTACGGCTGGTGACAGACCTGCCGGCGTATGAGGACAAGGGGCGTACCTACGAGGACAGCGAGGAGATCACCAAGCTGGAGAAGAAGATCGCCTACGCACAGGAGCTGGTGGCAGCGTCCATGAGCCGGGAGGAGCTGAACAAGGCCATCGCCGCGAAAACCCAGGAGATCAAGGAGACGGAGATCAGCAACAAGCTGGCGAAGCTGGATCTCGACAAGAAGCTGAGGGAGCTGGGCGACGGCAATGTGTACGCGGAGTTCAGCGGGACAGTGAAGACCGTCCGGGACGCCACGGAGGCGTATAACAACAGCGAGGCGGTGGTGGAGCTGTCCGGCGGCGGCGGGTACTACGTCAGCGGGACGCTCAGCGAGATGGATCTGGGCAGCGTGAAGGTGGGGGACACGGTGCAGATCAGCAGCTGGCGCACCGGGGCGTTCTGCGAGGGGAAGATCGTGTCTATCGACGACTATCCCACGCAGAACAGCAACAACTGGGGCGACGGAAACAGGAACGCGTCGTACTATCCCTTCAAGATATTCGTGGAGGAGGACGCCAATCTGGAGCCGAACGATTATGTGGATATTCAGTACCAGAAGGTGTCCACCCAGCAGCAGACGGGGAGCTCGCTGTATTTGCAGAGCATGTTTATCCGGGAGGACAACGGCAAGAGCTACGTGATGGTGCGGAACGAGGACGGCAGGCTGGAGCAGCGGTGGGTGCAGACCGGCAGGGATCTGTGGGGAAGCTATACGCAGATCCGGGGCGGGCTGACCATCGACGACTATGTGGCGTTCCCCTATGGGCGCGACGTGGTGGAGGGGGCACAGACCAAGGAGGCCACCGCGGATCAGCTGTATAACTACGGCGTGTAAGGAGGCGGGAGATATGTTGGAAAATGTGAATCTCGCCTTTCAGGGCGTGTGGAGCCACAAGCTGCGGTCGTTTCTGACCATGCTGGGCATTATTATCGGTATCGCCGCGATCATCACCATCGTGTCCACCATTCAGGGCACCAACGAGCAGATCAAGCAGAATCTGATCGGCGCGGGAAACAACGTGGTGCGGGTGACGATCGAGGCATCGGACAGCCAGAATTACTTCGACATGAATTACTCCGCGCTGCCGGAGGGCATCGACACGGTGTCGCGGGAGATGCGGGACGAGATGGAGAAGCTGAACGGCGTATCGCTGGTGGGTATGTACCATGCACGGGAGTGGTGCGACAACGTGTACGTGGGCAATACGGCGTTCAGCGGGTCGCTGTACGGCGTGGACGACCACTTCCTGTTGGCGGTGGATTATACGGTGAACTACGGCAGGAGCTTTCTGGCGGCGGACTATGAAAAACGGCGGAATGTGGCTCTGATCGACGCGAAGTCGGCAAAGTCGCTGTTCCAGGGGGAGAACCCCATCGGCGGCACCATCGAGATCAACGGGATGCCGTTCACTGTGGTGGGCGTGGTGTCCGCCCGGAGCAGCTCGGGACCCGTGATCAACAGCTTTAAGGATTATCAGATGTACGCCGGCGGCACGGCGGGAACGGTGTTTATCCCGGATGTGTGCTGGTCGGTGCCGTATCGGTACGACGAGCCGCAGTACGCGGCGGTGCGCGCCACCAGCACCAACGACATGACCACCGCAGGCGACAGCGTGGCGAAGTATCTCAACGAAAACGTCATGCGGACGACGAAGTATAAGTACCAGTCCAAGGATCTGTTGCAGCAGGCCAGCGATTTGCAGAGCCTGTCGGAGAGCACCAACAAGCAGCTGATCTGGATCGCCGCCATCTCGCTGGTGGTGGGCGGCATCGGCGTGATGAACATTATGCTGGTGTCGGTGACGGAGCGGACGCGGGAGATCGGCCTGAAAATCGCCATCGGCGCGCAGCAGAGCCGGATACTGTGGCAGTTTCTGACGGAGGCGGCGGTGCTGACCAGCATGGGCGGCATTTTGGGCGTTGCCAGCGGTATCGCGCTGGCGGAGATGATGTCACACGTTATGGGGACACCCGTTGCCATCAGCGTGCCGGCGTGTATCATCGCCGTGGCGTTCTCTATGGTCATCGGCGTTGTGTTCGGGCTGGTGCCCGCCATGAAGGCGTCGAAGCTGAACCCCATCGAGGCGTTGCGGAGAGAATAAGCGGGACAAAAGCCAAAGACCGGCGGGAGCCGGTCTTTGGCTTGGGGGCGGAAAAATCGGGGAAGGGGGTTGACACGCGGAGGGAAGTGTGGTATCCTAATCCTTGCCGAATCCGCCGGTGTGGTGGAATGGTAGACACAGGAGACTTAAAATCTCCCGGCAGCAATGCCGTACCGGTTCGAGTCCGGTCACCGGCACCACCGGTACAGCGGGGCAATTAAATATCGCGGAGTAGAGCAGTTGGTAGCTCGTCGGGCTCATAACCCGGAGACTTTTCCGATTCTTCGGAGCTCTAAATTCCGCAAAAACTCTATATCGCGGAGTAGAGCAGTTGGTAGCTCGTCGGGCTCATAACCCGGAGGTCGCAGGTTCAAGTCCTGCCTCCGCAACCAAACAGGAACCGCAAACCCATTGATTTCAAAGGGTTTGCGGTTCTTTTTGTTTTAACCGCACCCTTAAATCTCTTTGCTCATTTTGCTGTGACACCAACCGACACCAATGTGTCAGCGTCCTGCATTGTTCGGGCTTTCGGATATTTGATGTTGCGAAAGTGTGGTTTTCTGATACTCTTTCATGCTCTTGACACCAACGATTGACACCAACCGTTTCCCTGACACCAAATGACACCAGTTTTGCTGGCAAGTCATACTGAAAAAATAAGCTGCTCATTTGAGGTTGTTTTTCAATTCTGGCGTGGATGGCTTTTGCTTTGACTCCAACGCGTTGGTGTCAAAATCAGCTTGCCTGAGCTTGTTCCTCGTTTGCGTTGGTGTCAGCGGTTGAATCGTGAATTTGCGGCATAGCTGTATTGGTGTCACCACTCAGTTCCAGTCCTTGGATATCCTCTGCAGCGATGCTGATGGCCGGCTCTTGATTATGCTGGGCATCCTCTATGGTGCTAATGATCGGGTCTTGAGTCTGCGGTACATCTGCGGAAGTATCATCGGAACTGCCGCTTATACTGCTGCAGCTCATATAGTTGCCTCGCATTTTCTCCATGCTGATCTTCTTATGATCCGGAAGAACATGTCCATAGAGATTAAGCGTAGTTGATGCCTGCGCATGACCCAGTAATGCAGACAAGACCTTAATGTCCATACCTGACTCCAACGCTCGTGTCGCAAACGTATGACGCAGCGCATGGAAGTTCGCAGACTCGATTCCGGCAGCGGCTACTATGCGCTTAAAAAGCGTTTGGTAGACTTTCGGATCGTTGTGATGGCCCAGTGGCGTGGCAAAAATATAGCCCTGATCCTGATACTCTGATCCCAGTGCATCCTTTAGAGCGTTCTGCTTTTCTTTGTATGCCATCAAGTCGTCCCACAACTCATCGAACAATGGTATCTTTCGCATGGACAACTCAGATTTAGGCGAACGCACAACGATTTCCGTTGATGGAGTTCCTTTTTCTTTTTTAACGAGATGCCCTTTTTCATCAACCTTCTGCAGTCTGCCAAGTGTCCGCCTGACGTAGATGTAGTGTTCTTTTTCATTTACATCTTTCCAGCGCAAGGCAAGCAGTTCACCCAAACGAACCCCGGTACTGACTGCAAAGGTTATCCCATAGGCATGCAATTCATCAACACGGCTTACAGCGTCCTGTAATACCGCCTGCTCTTCCACGGTTAGAACGCGCATTTCTTTGGACTTGACCTTTGGCAATTTGACATTCAAAGTCGGATTTCTAAGAATCTTGTGGTCAGCAACTGCTTGGTCTAATGCCGAATGAAGCATATTGTAAATATTCCGCAACGTCTTCGGAGCTAACCCCTTCTTCTCTTCTGTACCGGCTTTTTCCTTAAAGAACTTCTGGAGATCCCTGGTGCTCAAAGATGTCAGCTTTATTTGCCCTATCTCCGGGACAAGGTGTATCCGTACATATCCTTCATAGGAGATGTATGTTGACCGCTTCACCGTTGGCAGGGCATATAACTCTAACCATTCTCGCAGCCATTTTTCCACGCTGTATTTATTGGGTTCTACGTAGGCACCTTTTGCAATCTCGTTCAGTATCTCGTTGAGTTTCTGCCTCACCTCCTCGAAAGAATCGCCATAGACCGCTTTTCGTTTGCTTTCCACTGTATAGCGTCCCATGTAGCGGCCATCTTTGCGTTTTGTAATGGATCCTTCTCCATTTGCTTTCTTTTTGCCCATACTTTTATTGATCCTCCTTACTGTCGTACAGGCATACAAATCGTACCATGTGGGATATAAACCTTTAGGTTTTTCCACACATAATATCTATACGACTTTCCGAAGGAAAACTCAACAGGAATCAAAGCAAATAACAAAAGTGCCTTTTATGTATTGTTGCGTTCTTTACCAAAGTTGGCGTCCATCCACTCCAAAAAGTGTTTTTTGCTGATGATGATTCTTCTGCCAACTCGGATTTTAGGAAAATCATACCTGTTTACGACCTCATAAGTCTTATTTTTAGAAATGCCCAAAATCTTTGACAATTCGCGCGGGCCAAATATCATGGGGATTTCTTCTATATCTTTGTAGTGATCCATATCACATCTCCTTATCGCTTTTTGCGCCACCTGCCGGCCCATTTCCTGCGCTCCCTTTGACCGCGTATTAGCAGGCTGCCGCTGTGCGGCACTTATGCGGTGGGTGCGCTCCCTTATGTTCTCGCACACTATCCGCCGCTCCTGTATAACCTCCGGTGGGGCTGTTCAGTTTTCAAGGTGCATGTAATAGAACCAGCCATCTTCTGACTGGCTTAGCCTTACACTAAATAAAAAGAAAGCAGGCACCGTAAATTTAACATGCGAAGGAATACTTTTTTAAATTCTCTATATGAGTGATATTGTTTCTTGACTACCACAATATATTGTGGTACTATTACCATGTAATTGTTTTTTGTGCAACGCCTATACAGGCATTTCAGAGTGTTTCTGAACCGCACACGTTGTTAAGCTTGTATTTTAGTCAACAACACCACTATGCCGCAGAGCAGTGGGCTGTTGACTTTTTTGTTTTTGAGGGGACATTTTCCCCTGCAGCGAGAATGACACCGGCCATGCCATCGGCAGGCGCAAGTATCCGAGAGGATCAGGATGTCATTCTCGCTTTTTTTATTTACCCAAATGCCGTAAGGCTTTGGAATATATTTGAAAGGTGGCATCCACATGAGCAGAAGGAATTATCCCGGCAAACGCTTGTATCGGTATCGAGAAGGAGACCGGCGCAGGCAGAAACTCAGGAAAACGGATCGGAAGGCGGCAAAATACCGCCGCAGCTATACCCGCGTTGTACCCCATCAGACGGGGCAGCGGAGGGTATAGCCATGGCAGTCGCAAGCGAGTCTTATGCGCCGTCAGTCCTGGTCAGCACGGAGGGTCTTCCTGAGAAAGACTGGCTGGAATACCGGCGCAGGGGGATCGGCGGCAGCGATGCAGCCGCCATATTAGGAATCTCACCGTTTGCTACGGCACGGGATCTCTACTATGACAAGCTGAAAATCGTGCCTTTTGACGACTCGGAGAGCAACTGGGTAGCTAAGAAGATGGGGCATCTGCTGGAGGATCTGGTGGCAGAGATATTCCATGTGAAAACGGGGTATCGCATCTATCAGATCAAGAAGATGTTTTATCATCCAGTACATACGTTTATGCTGGCGGATATTGACTATTTTGTAGAGCTTCCCGGAGGGCGAACCGCGATCCTCGAAATAAAAACCACCAACTATAATGCAAAGGATCACTGGTGGTCCGAGGATGGGCAGGAGAACGTTCCCCTCAACTATGAGGCTCAGGGGCGGCACTATATGGCCGTGATGAACATTGATGAGGTCTTCTACTGCTGCCTGTACGGCAACAATGAAGATGAAGTCATCATCCGGCATATCGACCGTAACCGGGACTATGAGGCGGAGCTGATCGCGCTGGAGCAGGATTTCTGGGAGAACCACATCCTCACCGGCATGCCCCCACCCTATACGGAGGACGGCGATCTGATCCTTAACAGCGTCAGACGTCATTTCGGGCCAGCTGACCCATCGGCGCCGGAGCTGATACTGGAGGGGAATATGGCACTGCTGATCCCCCGGTATCTGGAGCTTCAGACCCAGCGAAACGCAGAGAAACGAAACTATGAGCACATTGAAGCGGAAATGCGGCGGCTGCAAGGCCGCATCGTCGCAGAAATGGGACGAAGCTGCACGGCTGTCTGCCAGGGGCGTGAAGCGGCTTACAGTATCAGCTATAAGCCTGTGCGTAAATCCGGCATCAGTAAGGACAACCTGCAGCGTTTGCAGGCGCAGCACCCGGACATCTACGAGCAGTACGTCACTGTTTCGGAAAGCCGGCGCTTCTATGTGAAAAAGCGACGAGAGGAGGCTGCATGAGTTGGCTTATACAGGCATCTATGAACGGACGATCTTCTATAACCCTGTCAACAAGTACAGCGTGATCAGCGTAAAGACCTCAGACCGTTCTATCCCAGAAAAGGCTCGCAGCGCGTACCGGCATCGGGACAATATGATCCATTTTGCCGCCGTGGGCTATGAGCTGCCGCGCACCGATCAGGTCAGCATGATACTGGACGGTGAGTGGAAAGAGGGTAAAAACGGCTTTCAGCTGCATGTGACGAAATGTGAGGAGGTCGTACCTCAGACCCGCGAAGGAATCAAGGGGTATCTTTCCTCACGGCTTATCAAGGGCATTGGCGGCAAGACCGCCGAGCTGATCGTAGACCGGTTTGGCGCAGATACACTGCATGTGCTGGAGAATGAACCGGAGCGGCTGCTGGAGATACGGGGCGTCAGCAAGGCAAAGCTGGAGGAGATCATTGCCTCCTATAACGAGAGCCGAACACTTCGTGATCTGATGCTGCTGTTGGCCCCCTTTCAGATCACCCCCACCACCGCCACGAAGATTTATGACCATTTCGGCGCACACAGCGTGGATATTCTGCGGGATAACCCCTTCGAACTCTGTCAGATATCCGGATTTGGCTTCAAGCGCGTGGACGCGATCATGCGAAAGAACAATTGGCCGCTGAACTCACCCATGCGTATCCGCGGTGCGGTATTTGCCGCGCTGGAGGGTGCAAAGGGAGATGGCGGTCATCTGTATCTGGATGCAGAGCAGCTTCGCAAGGAGTCCATGGCTCTGCTGAACAGCATGATCCCCGTTCCTCAGATGCGGGTAAAGGCAGATGATCTGGAGGCTGTGATCGACGACATGCTGCTGCAAGGCAAGATCATTAACAGCAACGGCAACTATTATCTGGTCAAGACCTTCGCGCAGGAGGACGAAACGGCCCGCAGCATCGCAAGGCTGCTCTGCCGCCCGGTAGAACGGGTGGATGTGCAGGACTTGCTGACAAGGGTACGGCGTCAGTTGGGGGTCGAGCTCTCTCTGCGGCAGACGGAGGCTGTTCACATGGTATTCCGCAGCGATCTGTCCATCATTACCAGCTCACCCGGTACCGGCAAGACCACCGTCCTGAAAGCGGTCATTGAGGTGTTCAAGCTGCTGAAGCCATCGGAGAATATCCTGCTGGCAGCCCCCACCGGCCGGGCAAGCCGCCGCATGGCGGAGAGTACCGGCGTAAACAATGCCAGCACGCTGCACAGCCTGCTGGGACTGTTTGGTGAGGATGGCGGCTTCCGGAAAGAGGAAGAAGATATGCTGGACGCAGGCCTTATCATCGTGGATGAATCGTCTATGATGGATATGTGGCTGGCACGGCAGTTCTTCTCCCGCATTGGGCCGAACACGAAGGTTCTGCTGGTGGGCGATGCAGACCAGCTGCAAAGCGTTGGAGCCGGTGATGTGTTCCGTGAGTTGATCGACTGCGGGCTGATCCCTGTGACGGTGCTCAATGAGATATTCCGTCAGAAGAAGGACAGCCTTATCGCCTATAACGCGCAGAAGATCAACAACAATGACACCGGCTTTTTCTACGGCAATGATTTTACTGTCTGCAAATGCGCCAACCAGGAGGAAGCCGCCGAACATCTGCGGAATCTCTATCTGGCACAGGTGAAGCAATACGGTGTAGACCGCGTGCAGATCCTATCGCCCTTCCGCTCCACCGGCGCGGCCTCCGTTGACCAACTCAACGAGGCGATCCGAGAGCTGGTGAACCCGCAGACGGAGGAAGCCGATCTGAAGGTGGGCAGCCTCTATTTTCGGGTAGGTGATAAGGTGATGCAGAACAAGAACAGTATTAAGGCGTCCAATGGCGATATTGGCTTTATCCGCAGCTTCCGCCATGATGAGCGGGACGGTATGCGCATATCGATCCAGTTTTCGCCCACGAGGGTCGTGGAGTACTCCATGGAGGAAATGGGCCATGTGGAGCTTGCCTATGCTACCACCGTCCATAAGGCGCAGGGCAGTGAGTTTGATGTGGTACTATTCCCTTTGCTGAGGAGCCATGCCCGGATGCTGACGCGGAGCCTTGTCTACACGGCTATCACCCGCGCTAAGTCAAAGGTCATTCTGGTGGGTCAGATCGGCATGCTCTACATGGCGGTTCACAAAGACGATACCGGAAAACGCAACACGCAGTTAGGACACAGGATCTCACTCTATACCAATACGTTCAAAGTGCAACAGCGCAGTGCTTGAGTATCACTGTGAATATTTTGTAAAAATGAGGCAAGCGCGTTAAATCTACGCCCTGTCTCATGTTTTTATTTAGAAAGGAGCTTTTGAAATGAATACACCCGAATCCACTTTGTTCAATGCTGTCCCCGTCGTGTCTGAGCTGAACCGTGTCGCAGGCTTCGATCCGTTGCGATTCTTGAAAAAGACCGCCAACGGACACGAGCTGGACCTGCGATATAAAAAGCTCTGGTTCCGGCTGAAATATCCCGCCGGACGCACGCGGCTGACGCCGCTGCGCATCACGGATCAGTTGGCGATCATCGAGGCAAAGGTATTCTTCGACAAGGATGATGCCGACCCCGCCAGCAGCTACATCGCCACCATGACACAGGAAAACGCGCCTGCCGGTCTGTATATTCAGGCTGCGGAGCATGATGCTCTGGACATGGCGCTGACCAACGCCGGCTTCGGCGTCCAGTTCGCACCGATGCCCAAGGCGGATACGCCTTACGCAGAGCCGATCACGCCTGTTATGCGGAGCGAGCCGGCCCCTGCACCTCAAGCGGCAGCGGAACAGGTCAGAACGGAACCTGCTGCGGTACGGGCCGACATTGAGCCTGTGGTCGTACAGCAACCTGAACAGGAAGTGGTTCACCATGCAGAAAAAGCCGTACCTGACACGGCGCCGGTGGAAGTCTCTGCGGAACAGCCTGCGGAGGCCGTTGTAGAGCCTGCGGTAGAAACGGAACTGCCCTTCGTATATGACGAGCCAAGTGCCGCCAGTTATACCAAGGACATGGATGTGGATACCATCTGCACTCTGATGACCGAAGCGGAGGCCGAGGAAATCATCGTGCCCATCGGCACATGCAGCGGACAGACGCTCAAGCAAGTCGCCGAGCGGCGGCCAGCCAGCCTCAAGTGGTATGTGAAGGGCTATTCCGGGGATGACAATATCCTGCGGGCCGGTGCCAAGCTGATGCTGGACAAGCTCCAGCGTCTGGCAAATGCCAGCTGACAGACGAATCGTTCGAGATGATGGTAAGGAGGTGGCGCGGTGGCGCAGCCACAGGAGTTCCCGTTCAATATCATGGATGTGGCCGAGCTGCTGCATCTGCATATCCGGCGCAGACAGGCGGACAGCGTATATGCCGACTGCCCGATCTGCGGTGATAAGCGGGGGAAGATGAACATCAACTTTGCTAAAAACCTCTGGCGCTGCAACTACTGCAACGAAGGCGGCGGTATGCTGTCTCTCTACGGAAAGGTATACGGGATCAGCAATTCCGAAGCCTACCGTGAGATCTGCGACACGCTGCAAAACGGCCTTACGGCGCCGGAGTACACCGCAAAGGTGCTGCCGGAGCAGACGGCGATTGAGCAATCCGTCCTTGCCTCACCGCAGGAGATCCACCAGACATTTTCCATGCTGCTGGAGCTGTTGACGCTTACGCCTCAACACCGCAAGCATCTCCGGGAGGTGCGCGGGCTGACCGACGAACAGATAGAACGGCTGGGGTACAAAAGTACCCCGCCCTTCTACCTGTGCCGGTCACTGGCGCAAAAGCTGCGCAGCCGAGGCTGTAAGGTGGAGGGCGTTCCCGGCTTCTATGTAGGTAAGGATGACAAATGGACGGTCAACTTCAATTCCGTCACGGCAGGGATCATCATCCCCGCCAAAGGTATTGATGGGATGATACGCGGCGCACAGATCCGGTTGGATACGCCTATCCGAGAGCAGGAGAGCGACCCTGACAAGAGCGGGACAAAGTACCTGTGGCTATCCTCCGCTTCCAAGAAACGCGGAGTATCCTCCGGCAGTCCTGTCCATTTCGTGGGCGATCCCTTTGCGCGGGTTGTCTATGTGACGGAAGGGCTGTTGAAAGCGGACGTGGCCCACTTTCTGATGGATCGCTCCTTTGCGGCTACGGCAGGTGCCAACAACGTCAACAAGCTGGATATGCTGTTTGCGCTGCTGGCCGCCAATGGCACAGAGGTCATCATTGAAGCCGAGGATATGGACAAGTATCACAACGCCGCTGTCAGCAAGGGCGCGTCGAAAATCTATCTCATGGCACGCAGCCATGGGTTGGAGTGCCGCCGCCTGACGTGGGATCCGAATTATAAAGGCATTGATGACTGGCAGCTTGCCATGCGGCAGAAAAAAGAGCAAAGAGATGTTTCTCAAATGAATTTCAGAACGCGGTTTGTCTGCGGGCTCTGTTCCTTTGACGCCATCAGTGAGGAGATCGCCGCATGGCACGAGAGGAACATCTGCAGCAGTACGCTCCACGATCACCTGGGTCTGAGTGAGCAGGAGTACGCCCGCTTTTTGCGGGATGGTGACGCGGCACTGGAGCAGTATCTTTTATCCCTGCGAGCGCAGCAGTGTTTCCGTATCTACCAGCCGGATGTATCTGAGGGCAAGGCCGCAGATTTCGCCTTTGGCGGGATCAGGGCTTTGCAGAAGGCCGGCTATGAACAGCCGCCTGCCTCGGAGTACGCGCTGGTCTATGAAGGAGCTCTGGTGTGTGAAGTGCAGCAGGACGACGCCATCCGTCTGAAACTGGTGGCGGCGCGATACAGCGGCGAGCTGCCTGCGGACTATCATGGACGTAGCGTTTCACCCTCCACGGTGATCGAGTTCTTTGACGAAAACGGGCGCAGATACTTTTACTTTGATGGGAATGATAAATTCCTGCCGGTAAAGTTCTCGCCAAAGCTGGCAAAAGATAAACGGGAACGGCACTGAGCTGTTCCACCATAAACGAACGGCATCGGGCAGGTGTTTCTATCACCCGCCCAATGCCGTTTTATTTTGAAATGGAGGAGCCTTATGGGAGTATATTCAGAGATGGCCGCAGACTTGCGGGATAATGTACAGGATCGAAGCCCGGCGATACAGGATGCCGCAGAGTTGGCGTCCAGACGGGCAGACGACCGGCAGCAGGCTGAGGAGGAGCAGGCGAAGGCTCTGCTCTCCCAGATGCAGCAAAACGCAGATGATTCCCCTTCACCTTCCAATCTGAAAGCAGATAAAAAGGCGGAAGAGGATCGTAAGCGGCAGGAGCATGAGCAGGCTGAGGCCAAGCGGAAAGCCGAGTGGGAGGCCAGGCAGCGAGCCAAGGAGGAAGCTGAACAGGCCGCATGGGAAAACGCGGTAGCGATGAGCGATGACGAAGTGATGGCCGCCTCTATGAAGCGTGTGGGCGACGATTCCGAACGACTGACACGCCGCAACATGAAGCAGTGCGTCACCGAGTATATCCAGACGCTTTGCCTTGAGGATGTGGCCTTTGCCCGGAATGTCATGCACCCCCGCAAGAACATGGTCAACTGCTTCCGTTATATCAAACGCAGGGCATTTGAGTTTGCCAAGCAGGAGATGGAGGACAATGACGTCAAGCCCTCGGCTGAAGGCTACGGCACCGACGTGCCGGACGGGCTTTGCTACCAGTGGGCGGAGGATTACTTCAAAGATATGAACGCAAAGGAGGATCGTGGTCAAGAAGAAAAGTTTGTTCCTAAACCGTATTACGGCGGCAGGAGCAGCACGACGAAAAAGGCGGAGAAGAAAAAAGCGGAGAAGCCCGCCGCCAAAGCGGAGGAAAAACCAGCCGACACGCCAACGGAAGCTGCACCCTTGGACGAACAGATCTCTTTCGATAGCCTGGGGGTGAGCGCATGACTCGTAAAATAGACAAACGCGCCTGCCGCAAGTTTGCCATGCCGGAACTGGAATTCAATCTGAATGAAGGCGTGCTTCATGTAGAGAGCTGCCCCTATATTATCCGCACGGCAGTGCGGAATATTGCCGGGCAGCGTATCCTGGTGCTCTATATCTATCAGAGGGAGAGCATTCTGGCGGGCAGCATCAAACCCCGTTGGGTCATGTTCCACAGCCGGGATGATTTCGCCACGCTTTCATTTAGAGAGGATGCGAAGGCCACATGGCAATGCTCAACATTGGGTTCCTTGGATCGAATATGGGGCTTTGACAGTAAGTGTGCTTTCTACCGGCAGCAGGACGAATCTCGCGTAGCTCGCTTTTGTAAATGTGAGCGCGGCGCTATTTCAATGTTAGGTTATCTGCAACGGCTGATTTCATACCGCAAGGAGTTAGAACGCAAGTGGAAGAAACAGCGTGCGATCATAGACCGGATGAAATATGTGCCAGTGCTGCCCCGAGACCTGAAAGGTTTTATCCACCGCGAAGTCATGCCGCAGTATATCTTCTATGATTACCAGCGGAAAGGGCCAGAACGCGCTTTCTGTACCGCGTGCCGGCACGAGGTCAGTATCGCGGCAGCCAAGCACAATGCTTCCGGCACCTGTCCTCGCTGCAAAAAGAAGATCACATTCAAGTGCAGAGGAAGGCGTGGACGTATTTTTGACCGCGAAACGGTTCAAGTGCTGCAAAAGGCGGAGGCTAACGGACTGGTACTGCGGATCATAAAGGTGTACCGTTCGTTTGCTGACTCAGACATCCCAAACCATTTTGAGATCTGGGAAAATGCACGGCAGTTTATTACCCTTTCATCGAGCGGACAGTGCAGCGTTGATGCCTACTACTATCATTATAAGGCTGGATACGATTTGACTCCGTGGTGCAATGGATACCGCCCGGTATTCGACCGGTGGAAATATAATTTTACGGCAGATATGAGCGGGGTCTTATATCAACGCAACTTATCTGATACGCTGAAGGATACGCCGTGGGCCTATTCACAGCTGGAGGCATTTTCCGGCATCGCTTCGTTTTCGGGAGTGGCAACATTCTTGAGTGCATATATAAAACGGCCCAAGATTGAGCATTTGATCAAGATGAAGCTTTACCGCTTGGTGAGTGGCATCATATATGGAGGTTATAGTTACTCCGCACTTCAAGCCATCAATTTCAACGGTGAGAACATGCGGGCCATATTAGGTATTGATCGGCCTTATTTTCCACTCTTACGGGAGTTGAATCCTTCAATCGACCAATTACATCTGATTCGTCAGCTGCTCCAAGCAGATCACAAACCGAGCACGGAACAAATAAAGTGGTTTATTGCCAGCAAGATCAGCAATGCCGACGCGGCGAAAGAGTTGCTTGCTCACATGAGTGTGCATAAACTGCAGCGTTATGTGAAGCAGCAGTTTGCTCCGGAAGATGAAGCGGCTTTGAAGCGTGTAGACTATTACAAGATGAACACGCTGATCACCGACTACCATGACTATCTTTGTATGTGCAAGGAACTGCAATATGACGTGAAAAATAGCTTCATACTGTTTCCGCGCGAGCTGAAGGCTGCCCATGACAGTGTAGCAAAGACACTGAAGGACAAACGCACGGCAGAGCATGAAAAAGCTATCGCAGGCAGCTTTGACGAATGGCAGAAGCGGTATCAGTATCAGAGCAAAGAACTCATGATGATCCCTCCGCATTCCGCAAAAGAGATCGTGGATGAAGGTGCGGCGCTTCATCACTGTGTGAGACTCTATGTTAAAAATGTTGCCGAAAAAAAGAGCGTCATTCTCTTTGTGAGGAGTGTTGACGAGCCGGACAAATCACTTTGTACCGTAGAGGTAAAGGATGGTCAGGTTACGCAGGCACGAGGCTTTGACAACGAGGAGCCTCCGGCTCAGATCACGGCATTTATTGAACAATGGAAACAGCGGGTGCTGTATGCCTCCGATAAGGCCGCAGCTTAAAAAAGGAGTTGGACAGTATGAAACAATTAGGGAATCTTGCCATCGTCTGCGCAAAACGCGCAGATGTATCCTTGCAAATTTCGGAGGGCCGGGTCTTCGTGCGTTGTGACACCATTTCCCCGCAGCCATGGTCTGCACCGTGGAATGACGATAACGCTATTCTTGCCATGATCCGAAAGCTGAATTTCGGTGATAGTACCAACGAAAGGAATGAACATAATGGCTAACGCAGTAGAAATGAGCACTATGAGAAAGCTGGTCGCACAACTCAACCGATACCGGCACGAATACTACAACCTCAATGCCCCCAGCGTAGCAGATGATGTGTACGACTATATGTACGATGAATTACTGGCGTTGGAGGAGCGTACCGGTGTCTGCATGACAAATTCGCCCACACAGACGGTTGGGTATCCTGTCGTGTCAGCATTACCAAAGGTCACACACGACATTCCCCTGCTATCGCTGGATAAGACCAAGAGCATTGAGGATCTGATCGCATTTCAGGCCGGGCGTACAGTTGATCTGTCACTGAAGCTGGATGGCCTGACAACGGAGTTGATCTATGAAAACGGTCAGCTTATCCGCCTCTCAACGCGCGGAGATGGGTCTACCGGCGAGAATATCACACACAATGCAAAGGCGATCTCCGGCATTCCCGAGCGTATCCCCTATGAAGATCGATTGGTGGTTGTCGGTGAGAGCTTCATCCACAACAGCGATTTTGAGAGTCTGAAAGCAATCACGGACAGCGCAGGCAATCCGTATAAAAACAGTCGCAATCTGGCAGCCGGGTCCATAAGGGCTTTTGACGCAGCGATCTGCGCCCAGCGCCATGTGTCATTTCTTCCCTTCTCGGTTTTGGAGGGATTCGAGGAGTACACGGACTGGGCAAACGGAAAACATACGCGGCTTCTGAAACTCACTGAGTTTGGGTTCGGCGTCATTCATGCCGTACAGTTGCAGAATGGCGACAAGGCACAATATGAACAGCTCATAGCCCAAATGCGCGAGGCCGCAGAAAAGAGCGATCTCCCCATCGATGGTCTTGTCCTGACCTACGATGAGGTGGACTACTCCAGGACCTGCGGGCGCACCGGTCACCACTTTAAGGATGGTCTCGCCTTCAAATTTGAGGACGAGTTATACGAAAGCGTCCTGCGGGATATCGAATGGACTCCTTCGCGCACCGGCGAGATCGCGCCGGTGGCGGTACTCGATAGTGTGGTGATTGATGGATGCTCCGTATCGCGTGCCAGCCTGCACAACTTGTCTTTCATTGAAGGGCTTGAACTGATGCCCGGCTGCCGTGTGTTGGTGTCCAAGCGAAACATGATCATTCCTCATATTGAGGAGAATCTGGAGCGTGGGCATTTTGATCTGGATGCTGTAACGCCGAAGCACTGCCCCTGCTGCGGCGCAGAAACGCGGTTTCATATTACAGATGGTGGAAAAAAGGCACTCTTCTGTGATAACCCAGACTGCGCCATGCGAAAGCTTCGGCGGTTCGTGCATTTTGCCAGTAAAAAAGCTATGGATATTGAGGGTTTATCCGAGGCCACACTGGAGCGTTTGATTGCTCGCGGCTGGCTACACAGTTTCACAGACGTCTATCGCCTGGATCACTATATGCAGGAGATTATCTGCATGGACGGATTTGGCGAGAAATCGTGGGATAATCTGTGGGGCGCCATACAGCGCAGCAGAAATACCACATTTGAGAGGTACCTGATTGCCATGGACATCCCGATGATAGGTAATCATGCCAGTAAAGTGCTGGCGAAGCAGTTTGGCAGCTCGCCTTCCGATTTCGAAGAAGCCGTGGAAAATGATTTCGATTTCTCACAGCTTCCCGATTTTGGAGAAACACTGCACCAAAACATTCATCAATGGTTTGCACAAGAAGAGAATCGTATTCTTTGGGAGGAATTACAAGAAATGGTGACGATCCAAACCGTAACTACCGAAACGCACTCAATGGAGGACAACCCGTTCGTGGGCTGCACGATGGTTGTGACCGGAAAGGTCGAGCCTTATACCCGCAGCGGCATCAACGCGAAGATCGAATCGTTGGGTGCTGTGGCCGGCAGTTCTGTAACAAAAAAGACCGACTATCTGATCTGTGGTGAAAACGCCGGCAGTAAGCTGGATAAGGCACGTGCCTTGGGCATCCGTGTACTGTCACCGGGCGAGTTTTTCCAGATGATCGGAGAATGAGGCTCAGACGTTAGTCGCAAAAGGGGTAGAGAGCGCAGTGCTCTCTACCCCTCCACTCTAAAATGCAAGAAAGGTGTGAATGAAGTGAAAGAGCTCACAGAGCTGAAAAACGAGTTTTATGAGGTTATGTACAAATACGAAAAGAGTTTTTCGGAAGAGGGTGTTATGGCTAATCTGACAGCCTGGCAGACAGCGAAAGCGGATCTGCTTTCACTGCTGCGGCGTCATCCCAATTGGAACGAGGATGAACAGGCTATCATCTTCGACTGTAATCAGGCCCTCTCTATTCATCCTGATATGGTAGATGAAACGGCCTTCACGCTGCTGGACATCGCCTCTGAGATGCTCAGCGGTGAGCATCTGGAGGATTTCCGCACAGCACTGCATGCGGCCGTGTCAGGCTATAGCTGCACCGTTTCTGAAGAAAATCTGGAGATCCTACGCCAGCGCGGCGGGATACGCTGTGCTAAAGATCAGAAAGCCAGCCGCATTATTGGAAAACTTTGCAAGAAATACGGCGTCGATAGGCACACCCGGTACAACGCCGTTTTTGCACAGCTTGCCGACGCTCTGAACCCGTTGACCATGCAGGAGATCGGAGTTCTCTCCGTACATCCCTGTGACTTTTTGGAGATGTCCAGCAAATCCAACACATGGGTGTCCTGCCATCGCCTTAGCGACGGAGGGTACCAGGCGGGTTGTCTTTCCTATATGAACGATAGCGTCAGCATGGTATTTTATGCCGTAGATGCCGACGTTTCTGGGGAATACCGCAAAGCCATACGCCGATACCGGCAGATGTTTTTCTATGAAAACGGCACCCTGTTCCAGTCCCGGCTTTATCCTGCCGATACAGGAAACGCGCTGGAAGTGTCCAAGCTGTTCCGCCATCTGGTGCAGCAGGCTATTTCCCGATGCCTGACGGAACCAAATCTCTGGTATCTGAAAACAAAACGTCCTGACTTGAACGCCCATCTCTCGACTTACCGATGCAGCTTACATTATCCGGACTATAATTATCACGGCAATCTCTCAGTCCTGCAGGGACATAGAAAAGACACGGAGTTGACCATCGGAGCTGCGGCTCGGTGTGTCTGCTGCGGCAATGAGTTGCGGAGCAATGGTGCCATCAAGTGTTCTTGCAAAGAGGTGGTCGTCTGCCGTAAATGCGGGCAGACGGTAGCGCGTGGTCAAGGAATCTATCTTGAAGATGGTTTTTATTGTAAGACGTGCCTGCATATTTGCGCCGCCTGCGGCCGCCCCACTTTAGGCACTATGTACCCAGCCTATAACCGGCGCGGCACCTTGGTGGAGGTCTGTCAGGACTGCTACCAGCAGTTGACCTCCGGTTGCGCATCGTGCAGCATGGCCTCCGCCTGTCGTGCTATGGGTCATACGCTTTGTGAAAAAGCTACCGTGGCGGTGGCGTGAGGAGGAGCATAATGAATATTTGCGAAGCTATGGGAATGAGTATATCCCATTTTGAAAGCATCTTGAAGATGACCCAGCGCGAGCTGAAAGAGCATCTTGTGCAGCAACTGCGCGCGCACGACTATGAACCCGTCTGCAAAAGCGGATTTCTTTATGCAGAAGGTACTGTCCCCGTGTTGCTGGTCGCCCATCTGGACACAGTTCATACCCATCGGCCGGATATCATCTGCTGCTCCGAGGATGGACGCTACCTGATGTCGCCCTACGGGATCGGCGGTGATGACCGTGCCGGTGTGTATATGATCCTGATGCTGATGCGCGAGTGCCATTGTCATATCTTGTTTTGCGAAGACGAGGAGCTCGGCGGTGTGGGTGCAAGGAAATTTACCAACAGCAAGCTGCGTCCGGAGGTCAACTATATCGTTGAATTGGATCGGCGCGGCAGAAATGACGCTGTATTCTATCACTGCGATAACCCTGACTTCACGGAGTTCGTTTGCAGCTTCGGTTTCAAGGAGAACTCCGGCTCGTTCAGCGACATCTCTGTGGTCGCACCGCACTTGAAAACTGCGGCTGTCAATATCAGCGCAGGTTATTTCAATGAACACCGTCCCCATGAGATGATCGATACCTATGCCATGTGCGAGAATGTCCGCAGGCTAACCGCTATGTTTTGGCAAAACACCTGTCACTTCCCGTATAAGGAGCGCGTACACGCACGCGGCTCCATGTTTGGAGAGCAAAGCAGCCTCTTTGCTCCGATGGTGGAAAGACCGTCGCGGGCAGCCACGTGTAAGCTGTTGATGCCCCTGCCGGAAGAAACGCGGCTTTATATGGGGCAGCATCAGATTGGCTCTGCACCGGAATATAGGATGGATCGTTCCGGGAATCTCTATATGTACTTGGAGCGACTGAATGCCGCCGTAGAGGCAGAAGGGGTGTTCGCCTGCGATGCAGGAGGTCATCCACCCGTGTTCTCGGCGGTCTGCGAAGGGACGAGGTTCCTGCCGGTATATACCTATGAAGAAGCCGTTGAGAGACTTGAAAATGCATAGTTATTAGTGAAATTGGGAAGCCCAGCTCGCCTTTCATGCGAACTGGGCTTCTTCCTTGCAGCGGTTAAACCATTATTTCCATAGAACGTGACCGAGAGAGTTCTCTCTATCGAATATTGAACTTTGCCACGCACTTCAAGAACAGCAGGCACAGTTCCTGAAGCAGATCCTCATCAAAGATCCCGTTGACCACGGATTCCTTGTATAAGAGCGGGTAGTACATATGCAGAAGTTCCTCCATTGCAGACGAATCCCCGTTCTTCGCACTCATGAACAGCTCCATGAAATCATTCACCTTTACCACCTCCCACAGCGTTTCTCAGGCGCAAGACCGTGCGATGATAGGACATGGCCGCAGCTCCATAGGTGATACCGAGCGACAGCGCAATCTCCGAAAGACTCATCTCTCCAAGGACTTTAGACAGAAATATGTAACGCTCTCGCTCGCTTAACCCTTGCATAGCAGCGAACAGACGCTCATTCTCCAATCGCTGCATCAGCGGCAGCCCACAGAAGAAGTCCGTTTCCTCACATAATTCCATCACCTCGCTGTGTCCCTCCATGGGCAGTTCTGTCCGAAGAGCTGTGGAAATTCTCCTTAAATACGTTCTTTTGTAATTGCGAATCGCGGCAATCAGATAGGCTGTAAACTGGTTCTGTACCGCGCACGACTTGTACTGACTATCCCGCATGGCAGCAGGCCTCCTTTATCATAATGGTTTCGTTGGGGGAACGGCCATTATGGGCGGACCTCTGCACCGCACGGTGTTTTTCGTTGCTTTTCGACACAAGAAAAACGCCCGCATTCTGCTCAGGGCAGAATGCGGGCGTTTTGATATTCGGCGTTGTCTCAGCTCAAAACGTATTCGCGTAAAGGGCTGTCTTTAGCGTCACTTTGTATCTTGTCCATAGTTCAGGCAAGGTCTTTTTGGTGTGTGTCGGTAAAAAAATGAAGCCCATCCTTTGCAGAACATGCAAAAGAGGGCTTATCCCCTTTATTTATCTTCGCTTCGGTTACGGTGCAGGCTTGCCTTCAGTGCCGTGACAGTATCCGTGATGATTTTTACTTCATCCTCGTTACAATCTGCGACCAGATCAGAAAGCCAACTGTTCAGGACAGGCCGCACACTGCGCATTTCCATGCACAGCACCTCGGCGGGATCACAGTCCAGAATATTCATCATTTGCACAAGCAGCTTTGTGCTGGGGATCGTCATGCCGGTTTCAATATGGCTGATATGTGTAGACCCCACATCAGTCATCGCAGCCAGCTGCTCCTGCGTCATGTTTTTCCGTATGCGCGCTTCCTTGAGCCGTGCGCCTATAAATGCGTAGTCTATCATACAAACAAGTCTCCTGCAGATGAAGTGTTCTTAACTTGTATTGTATGTGCATTTTGGGCATGTTTTAATATCCTAAATGTGCAACCGCCCATATACTTATAGTTGCAGGGAAATTTATGCCGTTTTTTGGTACATCAGTGTATTATTTGCCTAATTAAGTCAAATTTTTTCGTTCAACTATTTTTCCCTCTGAGGTTCGCCGGCTTCTTTTTTGAAAAAACACAGTCAGCGAAACGCCCTTTGCGTATACAACTGCAATTGTTCGACCTTGAGCGTATTCGTAAGCAAAAGCAGAAGCAAATGCAGCCCGCGAAAGGGCGTTATAGAAAATCCGTTCATTTCATACGCCGGAACGTCTTTCCGGTCTTCTCCTCAAGAAATCGTTTGAATTCCTCCACCGTCCCGCCGATAAGAGTACGCTTATCCAGAGGCTGCGCATAGCGTTTTTTCATCAGAAAGATGATGTAGTCCTGCGACTCAGCCAGTGCGTCGATCAGCTCGTAGCGGAAGGTGGAGGTGGTGGCCGCCGTAACGACGGTATAGGAATCCTCGCCGAATGCGACATGATATTCCTTTGTGCCCGCCAGCGTGTTTTTGCGGGCGATCATGCCATTGAATCGATCCTGAAACAGCAGAACGGACAGCAGCATCACCTCTACCAGCAGGGAAGTCACCGTTCTGACATCAAGCGCAAAAGGCTCTCCGTCAAACGGGATCAGCAGCAGAGCGTTGATGAAAAAGACGGTCCATCCGAAGATGGCCCACATAATGCTTCTCTTTCGCCGCAGCACCTTTCGCATCGCGCGGGCGGCTATGGTCATAGATCGATTTGTGAGATCACTGTGAATTTCAAAAGTCATGTGTATTCTCCGTTGTAAGTAATTCTGCACCCGCAGGGCGTTGGGGGCCGTGCAGCTGCCGCCGGGCAGCGCGGCTGGCGCTCATTCATTGCATCAGCCGCATCTCATTCTCAAACTGCTCCATTGCCTCCTGTCGGCTGGGAACTTGTGCAAGCGTACAGGAAAACGGCTGGCCGAATAGGGGTTGGGACAGTGTCTCCGCCCAATGCGTCAGCACCTCCGGAGTGAGGGGGCGCTCCTCCCGGAGAAAGATCACCCCGTAATAGGGCGGTACAGACGGGGAAAGCAGCTGTGTCAGCGGGACGCCGCTCCGAACGGAGGCGTTGCAGAAATGCATCTCCTGTGAAAAAAGCGGATAGTACAGCGCCCCGACGAACCAGTCCTGTTCACCGCTTCTGAGCCGCCTTGCCTGCTCCAGAAAGTACGGATGATCCGGGTTATCCGGCTCCACAAACTCACCGTCCCGAATGGTCTGGTGAAGTGCGGAGAGGTTATGGAAATCAAAGTGGAAAAAGGGCGTCTCTCCCGCCTCGTCCTCGGAAAGAGAAAACTCAGCCGCGTCGAAAGGGTTCCAGTCCTTGCCGCAGCGGTAGTACCCCCACCAGTAGTTCCAGTCATAAATATGCAGATATTTTTTTGTTTTGCAGTCCATAGATGTACTCCATTCTGACAATGTGGGCACAAGAGGAGATCACGGGAAACTCTCCGCCCGGCACCAGCAAAGACTCTTTCCAGGCCCGTCCTTTTTGCAAGAGGGACGCTCAAAGGCGGCGCGGTGATCTTCTTATCTGCTCACCGGAAAGGATATCTCGAAAACGGCGCCGGTGTCCCCGTTGTAGGCGCGGATCGTCCCTTTATGCAGGTGAATGATCTCCTTCGTCAGGGCAAGGCCGATGCCGGATTTGCCGCTTTTCCCCATGTAGAAGCGCTCAAAGATGTGGGGCAGGTCTTCTGCGGCAATACCGTCCCCGTCGTCCTGTATCCGGATGGTCACATGCCGTTTCTCCGTGCGGCAGGTCAGGTGCAGCTGGCTGTGGGCATACCGCAATCCGTTGGTCAGGATATTCGTGACCGCCCTG
>OLWA01000419.1_pt1 | contig 54191 bp, 48 predicted proteins | sample 1673251 | NCBI WGS metagenome assembly OLWA01 (sample SAMEA3178937, study PRJEB25190) | human gut metagenome | biome: human gut; feature: human-associated habitat; material: faeces | place: Austria | collected 2013 | reverse complement strand
TTTTAAGGATAACTCGATTGTTTACAAGGGAACTGATTCAAGGCTTTGCAGTATTGAGCATTTCTATATGCTCATGAATAATTCAGGTTTAATAAAAAGTCTGGCAGGAAAGGGAGGTATTTATGATGAGCGGCAATATAGAAAATGGCAGAGAGTACCTGCTGCATGTAATGGAATGTCTGAAGAAACGTCTTGCCGAGACAGATGCTGCGATCCTTGAGGGTGAGAAAGAGATCGAGGATATGCACGAATATTACTGGGAAAACTATACAGAGATGGATGAGTACGGTTATGAAAACTTTGATAACCAGCAGGCACTTTTTCGTCAGATGAATGCGAATGAAGAACAGTTCCTTCTTCGCAAGAGATTTAAGAAGATGATGGATTCTCCGTTTTTTGGAAGAGTGGATTTTCAGTATGACGGAGATGACGAGCCGGAGCTTTTTTATATAGGGATCGGAAATCTTTCGGAGCGGGCGGGAAGCCTGCCGCTGGTGTATGACTGGCGTGCTCCGGTCAGCGGACTTTTTTATGATTATGACAAGGGGCCTGCGTCCTATGAAGCACCTTCCGGTGTGTTCGAAGGCGAGATCACTTCCAAATGGCAGTACAAGATCCGTGATGGAAAAATGATCTACGAGTTTGAAAGCGATGTCAAGATCGATGATGAGATCCTGGGCGCAGAGCTTGGAAGCAAGGGTGAAGTCCAGCTCAAAAACATCGTCCGGACGATCCAGAAAGAGCAGAATACAATTATCCGAAACACAAGTGATAAGATTATGGTGATCCAGGGAGCGGCAGGAAGTGGTAAGACTTCTGTTGCACTTCACAGGATCGCATATCTTCTGTATCACGACAGAGAAAATCTGAAATCTTCCAATATCCTGGTCCTTTCGCCAAATGGTGTGTTTGCAGATTATATCTCACACATCCTGCCGGAACTGGGAGAGGAAAATATCCGCGAGATGAGTTTTGATCTGTTTGCCTACCGTGAACTTAAGGGGATCGTTTCTGACTGTGAGGACAGGTATGACCAGATCGAGCGTTCTGTCCTTATTCCGGAATCACAGGAACTGTGCAGGGAGAAACAGTCGGCAGGATTTGCCGGTCAGATGGATGCTTACATGCTTGGGCTGGAAGATGAACTGATGAATTTCAAGGACATAGAGTACAAGGGCTGTACGCTTTCCGAGAAGGAGATCATTGATCTGTTTTACTTTAAGTTCCTGGATATTCCGCTTCTTTCCAGAATGGAGGCAGTGGCAGAATATTTCATCGACCAGGTGGAGACACTGAGGGGCAGAGACCTCGCAGATGAAGAAAAGGAAGAACTGACGGAACGTTTTCTGCGTATGTACGAGACGAGAGACTGCTATATTCTGTACAGCCGTTTTCTTGAGGAAGCAGGTTACGATCCGCTGCCGCGTATTCCACTGGAGAAGCGTAAGTTACGTTATGAGGACGTTTATCCGATCCTTTACCTGAAATATTCTCTTTTCCGCTGCAAAAATCATCATGGAATCAAGCATGTCGTGGTCGATGAGATGCAGGATTATTCCTGGATCCAGTATGTGCTCCTTCGGAAACTTTTCCCGTGCAGGATGACAATCCTCGGAGATAAAGCACAGACGATGGAAGAACAGCAGCAGGATGTACTGAAATTTTTGCCGAAGATCTTTGGCAGGGATATCCGCAAGATCGTTATGAACAGAAGCTATCGAAACACGATGGAGATCGCGGAGTATGCCAATAAACTTACCGGGATTCAGGATATGGAACTGTTCGAACGCCACGGCGAGCCGGTTGAGGAGCGGTCTTTTGCGAAGCTTGAGGAAGCACTGGATCAGGTGATCGCAGACTGGGAAGCAAAGAGAGCAGACTATGAGACAGAAGCGCTGATCCTTTTTACAGAAAGAGAGGCAGAGCATGCTTATCTCTATATAGAAGAGAAACTGAAAAAACTGGACCCGGACGGAGAGTACCAGTTATCGTACATGAACCGCGACAGCCAGAATTTCAAAAAAGGTCTGACAGTGACCACGTTCTATCTTGCAAAGGGTCTGGAATTCGATCAGGTATTCGGAGTTTTTGCGGCAGATGCAGAGGACGGACTGAGTAAACAGGCGAAATATATTGCAGCGACAAGGGCGCTTCATGAGCTGCATATGTATGATTACAAAAAGCTCTGAAACCCGTATATTTTCAGGAAAAAACGCAGATAAAAGATTACAGAAAAGAAGATATCCGACACAGAAAATTCACAATATTTTACAGGATTTTCATAAACCATCAGGGAAAATTCATTGACATGTCTGTAATAAAATTGTAAAATATAGCACAAAGGTTTTTAAATGAACTATATCATAACCGATATTAAGGAGGATGTTATGAGAAACAAAAGAATTCTTGCGATTTCAGCAATTGCCATATCAGCATCTGTATTTATGGCTGCCTGCAGTTTCGGCGGCGGTAACCCGGATGAGTCTGTTGCAGTAAGTGTGACACCGACACCGGTAGCAACCGAGACACCGGCTCCGACAGCCACGATCGCTCCGAATGTACAGGCGACTACCTATACATCCGCAGACAAATCCGTAGCGATCAACCTTCCAAACGCAACATGGGCAAATAAGACAGATGAAGCAGACACACTCAGCTTTGAATCTCCTGACGAGGGCAAGATCCTGATCCTTCACGGACAGGGAGCAGACACCATGGCTTCAACCGTGATCCCGAGCACACAGGACATGGCTACCTCTCTTGAGCAGGCAGACGGAGACAAGGTTGACGGAACAGACTTTGAGATTCAGGACTACACTTCTACAGATGTGAATGGCATTGGCGTGTACACCTACACAACCAAGATGCTGAACACAGAGAAGAGCAACGGAAGCCTGTATGTGATCCACAAGGTTATCGCAAACGATTCCGAATACTACAGCATCGAAGCATCTGTTAACAAAGAAGATGTTCTTTCCGCAGTGAAATCATCCGTAGATTCTTTCCAGATCCTTGGTGATTCTTCTCTGAAAGAAGCAGCTCCGAAGCAGGCAGCAGCTTCCACTCCGGCAGCCGACAATGCAAACGCAGCTTCTTCTGATGCAAACGCAAATGCAGCAGACAGCAGCGCAGCAGCAGATACTTCTGCGGCAGGAACAGACAGCAGTGCAGCCACAGATACAACAGGAAGCACAGACAGTAGCAGCGACGGATCCGAAAGCTATGACAGCTCCAGTGATTCCAGCTCTACAACAATTTCCAACTCTGCAGGATTCACAGATGAGCAGCTTTCCAACACAGATGAGACAAGAACCATCTATCGTAATTCTGACGGACATCCGCTTGTGATCACACCGGACGGAAACGGAAGCTGGGTTGACTTTGACGGAAATACCTACAACTTTACCAGCGATGAGGACGCTTACGACGAGAACGGAACAAGCTACTACTGGCATGGTGAGGGAGCAGACGTATATTATATGCCTGTTCAGTAACAACAGAACACGATCTGATTTATCGTCAGCATGAGATAAGAAGGAAAGGCAGGTGAGCGATCATCTGCCTTTTTACTCACAAAATATAAACAGGGGGACGACGATGGGAGCATATGAGAAATTTGCACAGGTGTATGACCTGTTCATGGATAATATTGATTATGAAGAATGGGCGGATTATATCACCGATCATCTGAGAGAATATGGGATCGAGGATGGTCTGGTACTGGAACTTGGATGTGGAACAGGAACGATGACGGGATTGCTTGCGGACAAGGGTTATGATATGATTGGTGTGGACAATTCCGAGGAGATGCTTGCGGAGGCAATGGAGAAAAGAGTCGAATCCGGACAGGATATCCTGTATCTTCTGCAGGACATGCAGGAGTTTGAACTGTACGGAACGGTGCGGGCCGTTGTAAGTGTCTGCGACAGTCTCAATTATATTACAGACAGGGATGAACTGCGTCATGTTTTTGAACTGGTAAATAATTACCTTGACCCGGAGGGAATCTTCCTGTTTGATATGAATACCGTACATAAGTACAGGGATATCCTTGGGGATACGACGATCGCAGAAAACCGTGATGAGGGAAGTTTCATCTGGGACAACAGCTACGATGAGGAAGAGGGACTGAACTATTATGAACTGGCAGTTTTTCTTCCGAGAGAGGACGGACTGTATGAGAAGGCAGAGGAAGTCCACTGCCAGAAAGCATATCCGAGAGAAGAGATCGAAGAACTGATCCGCGAGGCAGGAATGGATCTTCTCGCTGTATACGATGCCTACACAGGCAAAGCGGCATCCGAGGAGAGCGAGCGGTTATTCTTCATCGCAAGAGAAAAAGGCAAAGCAAAATAAGAAACGAGGTAAATTCATGAGTGATTATATAGTAAGAGCAATTGCGGCAGACAGCCAGATCCGTGCGTTTGCAGCAGTGACAACAGAGACAGTAGAGACAGCAAGAAAGGATCACAACACCAGCCCGGTTGCAACAGCAGCACTTGGACGTCTTCTGACAGCAGGTTCGATGATGGGCGTGATGATGAAGGGCGATAAGGATATCCTGACACTTCAGGTCAAGGGTGACGGACTGCTTCAGGGAATCACGGTTACAGCAGATTCCAAAGGCCGTGTCAAGGGATATGTCGTTGAACCGGATGTTATCATCCCGGCAAATGCCAAGGGCAAACTGGATGTTGGCGGTGCTGTTGGACACGGTTTCCTTCAGGTCATCAAGGATATGGGACTCAAAGAACCATATGTGGGACAGGTGGCACTTCAGACAGGTGAGATCGCAGAAGACCTGACTTATTATTTCGCAGCAAGTGAACAGGTTCCGTCCGCTGTAGGTCTTGGTGTTCTGATGAACAAAGATAATACCGTGCGTCAGGCAGGTGGATTTATCGTTCAGGTCATGCCGTTTGCAGAGGAAGAAACGATCGCGAAACTGGAAGCAAACGTACAGAAGATCCAGTCTGTGACTACACTTCTGGAGCAGGGACACACTCCTGAGAGTCTTCTGGAGCAGGTACTGGATGGATTTGATATTGAGATCAACGACAGGATCCCGACAGAATTTTACTGTAACTGCAGCAAAGAACGTGTAGAAAAAGCCCTGATCAGCATCGGAAGAAAAGAATTAAATGAGATGATCCAGGAAGGCAAGGAAGTAGAACTGAACTGCCATTTCTGTAACACCAATTATACATTCAGTGTAGAAGAACTCAAAGAAATCCTCAGAAAGTGCAAATAAAGGAGAAGCAGGAACATGAAGGACGGGTTTATCAAAGTAGCGGCAGGAACGCCGGATGTGCAGGTAGCAGACTGTGAATTCAATGCAGCTGAAATTATCAAAATGGTCCGTGAGATGGAAGCAGAGGGAGCCAAAGTCATGGTTTTCCCGGAACTGTGTATCACAGCATACACCTGTGGAGATCTTTTCTGGCAGGAAAATCTTCTGGAGGAAGCCAAAGTACAGCTTGTGCGTATTGCAGAAGAGACAGCAGATGTAGATGCGATCATTTTTGTAGGACTTCCGCTGGAATACAAGGGCAAACTTTATAATGTGGCAGCCGGACTGAACCATGGTGAGATCCTTGGGTTTGTGCCGAAGACTTATCTGCCGAATTATAATGAATTTTATGAGGCGAGATATTTCACTTCCGGAGAGGATGTAGACGGAACTGTGACAATCAGAAGGTCTGAGTATGGATTACATCATGACGAAGAGATGACGGATGAGGACGTGGAATTTGGACTTGAGGCAGAACTCGAGGCTCTGGAGGAAGAAGATTCCTTTGAGGAACTGGAAGAGATCGATGAGGAACCGGATTATATTGATGAGGATGAAACAGAAGAGTTTGATGAAGTGGATGTCCCGATCTCCTCAAATATCCTGTTCATCTGTCAGGAAATGCCGAAACTCAAGATTGCGGCTGAGATCTGCGAGGACCTCTGGGTTCCGAATCCTCCGAGCGTAGGACATGCATATCATGGAGCAAACCTGATTGTGAACCTGTCTGCGAGTGATGAAGTTGTAGGCAAGGATTCTTATCGTAAGAGCCTTGTAAGTGCACAGTCAGCAAGACTTCTCTGCGGATATATCTATGCGACAGCAGGAGAGGGAGAATCCACCCAGGATGTTGTCTACGGCGGCCACAATCTGATCGCAGAAAACGGCACGATCCTTGCAGAGAGCAGACGCTTTGTCAATGGCGCACTTTATGCGGATCTGGATATCCACAGACTGGATAATGAGAGAAGAAGGATGACGACCTGCCGCTTTGCACCGGATCTTGCACCGGAAGGACAGGATGTTTTTTATAACGAAGTTTATTTTAATGCAGGCAGAGGAGTAACACCGCTTACCCGCAAATTTGATTCCAGACCATTTGTACCGGGGATCAAAGAAGAGAGAGAACGCCGCTGCGATGAGATCCTGAATATTCAGGCAATGGGACTTAAGAAGCGGCTGGCACATATCCACTGCCAGAATGCAGTGATCGGACTGTCCGGCGGACTGGATTCCACACTGGCACTTCTTGTGACAGTACGTGCATTTGACATGCTTGGAATGCCGAGAGAAAAGATCACAGCCGTAACAATGCCATGCTTTGGAACAACTGACAGAACTTATAACAATGCCTGCCAGTTAAGTGAATGTCTTGGTGCAACCCTCAAGGAAGTCAACATCCGCGAGGCGGTAAATCTCCATTTTCGCGATATCGGACATGATCCGGAAGTACATGATGTCACTTATGAGAATGGTCAGGCACGTGAGCGTACACAGATCCTGATGGATATTGCAAACCAGTCCGGTGGTATTGTTATTGGAACCGGTGACCTTTCGGAACTGGCACTTGGATGGGCAACTTACAATGGCGACCACATGTCCATGTATGCAGTCAATGCATCCGTACCGAAGACGCTTGTCCGTCATCTTGTGAGATATTATGCAGATACCTGTGAGGATGCGAAGCTTTCAGAGATCCTTCTGGATATCCTGGATACACCGGTAAGCCCGGAACTTCTGCCGCCGAAGGATGGCGTGATCTCACAGAAGACAGAAGATCTTGTAGGACCGTATGAGCTTCACGATTTCTTCCTGTATTACATGCTCCGCTGGACCTTCCCGCCGAAAAAGATCTTCCGTCTGGCACAGAATGCGTTTGCGGGCGAGTATGATGATGAGACGATCCTGAAATGGCTTAAGACTTTCTACCGAAGATTTTTCATGCAGCAGTTCAAGCGTTCCTGCCTGCCGGATGGACCGAAGGTTGGTAGTGTGGCAGTTTCTCCGAGAGGAGACCTGAGAATGCCGAGTGATGCATGTGCGAAACTCTGGCTGAAGCAGATCGAGGAACTTGAGGTAAGAAATTAAGGTAACTTTTTGAGGTGTGATTTATCACACCTCAATGTATTTTTTGGGTAACTGTTTTCAGGAAGAAGCCGCTTTCTGGACAGTTTCTTTAATGGCCTGAATAAGCATCTGGGCTGTATATTTCTGGTCGCTGGCGTAATCGAGATTTTCCAGAGACTGCGTAGAATAGATCTGGCTTGCAAGAGAGTCCAGGACCGGCTCTACGAGAGGAAACATAGCGGCAGTGCTCTCGCTTAAGTTTGCCAGATGGATGGAACGGATACTGTCGGCATTGACGGTCACTTCCAGGTCAAAGGAATTATTGTTGAGCTGGACAGACGTGCGGTAAATGCCGGGGGTATATCTGGAATTGGTCTTTGGAGCGGTATTCTGTGCTTTTCCGGGACCGAACATAAAAAAGACCAGTACACCCAGGATCACAAGGAGAAGAAGGAAAATACAGGTGTAGATCACCTCTTTCATATGTAGAACGATGATTTTTGTTTTGGAGCTCATAGTCTGCGCCTCCTGATTCGCGGTTACGGTTCCCCGGTATACTTTCCTTATATCCTATTAGGCTCTGTCCTGATTTATGTCAGAAATATCCCGCGAGGTGCTATTCAGAAAAAATGTTGAAAGGGGTAAGATATGTCCCTGCAGTTTATTATAGGAAATTCCGGTGCAGGCAAATCCGGCACCGCATATGAAAATATCATCCGGGAAGCGTCAGCAAATCCCGACAGACTTTATTATGTGATCGTCCCGGAGCAGTTTACGATGCAGACACAGAAAACTCTGGTGGAAATGCATCCGGATGGGGGAATCCTCAATATTGATATCTTAAGTTTTGAGCGTCTTGCGTACCGCGTTTTTGAGGAAGTTGGCGGTGATACGAGACGGATCATGGAAGAAACAGGCAAAAACATGGTGCTCCAGAAACTGGTACAGATGAACCAGAAGGATCTGGTCTATCTCAGAAATCAGATGAAGAAACCAGGCTATCTGGATGAGGTAAAGTCTCTTATTTCGGAGTTCATGCAGTACGAGATCAAAGAAGAGAAACTGGATGAGATGATCCGTGAGAGCGAGGATAAGACGCTTCTCCAGATGAAACTCCAGGATGTGAAAGTTCTGTATCAGGCGTTCCGTGAATATCTTTCCGGACATTTTATGACAGCGGAGGAAGTTCTTGAGGTTCTGGCAAAAGAGATCCAGTTTTCTGAGAAACTTAAGGGAAGTGTCCTTCTTCTGGATGGATACACAGGATTTACACCAGTACAGCTTGAAGTCCTGCGGGAACTTCTGGCTGTCTGTGAGAGAGTTTCCGTGACGGTGACGATGGATGTCAGAGAACAGTTTCTTGCGATGGGAAAACCGCACGAGCTTTTTTATATGAGCCATAAGATGATCCGCTCTCTTGCGGAACTTACGAAGGATATCGAAGAGCCTGTCTGGGTCGCGCCGGGCAGAAAGTCACGGTTTGCGGATGCCCCGGCACTTGATTTTCTGGAACAGCATCTGTTCCGTTACCACAGGGCTGTCTATGAGCGGGAGCAGCAGGAGATACAGATCTTTTCGGCGAGAGATCCGGAGAAAGAAATGGAGGAAACTGCCCGACGGATCCTGCGGCTGGTCAGAGAAAAGGATCATCGTTACGGACAGATTGCGGTCATCACAGGAAATCTTGAGGAATATGGAAGCGTAGCCGCACAGGTTTTTGAAGATGCCGGGATTCCATATTTTATTGATGAAAAACATTCGATCCTTATGAATCCGTTTGTGGAATATCTTCGCGCGGCACTTGAGATGGTCGTTCAGGGATTCAGTTATGAGAGTGTATTCCGTTATCTCCGCTGTGGGATGTCTGATATCTCCAGAAGTGAAGCGGATAAACTGGAAAATTATGTGATCGCGCTTGGAATCAGAGGAATCCGCAGATGGAGAGAGAAATGGGTCCGCATCTACAGAGGTATGGATCCGGACCAGATTCAGGAGATCAACGAGATCCGGGAGCGTTTTGTCGGAGAGACAGGAATCCTGGCAGATGGTTTTTCCGGAAAAAAGAAAACAGTGGAAGAGTACTGCCGGTATCTGTATGAATTTATCGTACAGAGCCAGATCCAGCAGAAACTGAAAGGTCAGGAGTTCTATTTCCATGAGACCGGAAACAAGGCAATGGAAAAGGAATACGCGCAGATCTTTGGTATCATGATGGAACTTCTGGATAAGATGGCAGAGATCCTTGGGGACGAGGTGGTTTCGCCGGAGGAGTTTCGGCAGATCCTGGAAACGGGAATGACACAGGCGAAAGTTGCGCTGATCCCGCCGAGTATGGATCAGGTGCTGATCGGTGATATGGAGCGTACCAGGCTCAAAGACGTGCGTGCACTGTTTTTTGTCGGCGTAAATGAGGGAAATATCCCAAAGAACACGCAGTCCGGCGGGATCCTGACAGAGATGGACAGGGATTTCTTTAAGGATCAGGGAATGGAACTTGCCCCGGGTCCCAAAGAACTGATGAACATGCAGAGGTTTTATCTTTACCTGAATCTGACTAAGCCGAGGGAACTCTTAAGCCTTTCCTACAGTCAGTCAAATGGAAGGGGAGAGGCATGCAGCCCTGCGTTCTTGATCCATACGATCAAAAGGCTGTTTCCGAAACTCAAAGAAACACGTGCAGATCAGCCAGAGAGCCAGATGGAACTTCTGGAGACACCGGGAACTTCCTTGGAATATCTGCTTGAGGGGCTTTCAGAGGAAAATACAGATGAGCTGGATCCTGTTTTTGAGGAACTGTACAGCTGGTATCTGAGAAGTCCAAAATACAGGGAACTGGCAGAAAAACTGACAGATGCCGCATTTTTACGAAAGCCGGAGGACAAGGTCAGTGCGAGTGTTGCGAAAGCTTTGTACGGAGAAGTATCTCCGCATGGAGCGACAAGACTGGAACGTTTTTCTGCGTGTGCGTTTGCGCATTTCCTGAAATATGGTCTGGCTGTGACAGAGCGTGTGGAATATGAATTCAAGGCGATGGATATGGGAAATGTCATCCATCAGGCATTGGAAAATTTTGCTGTCGAACTGAGAAGAAAGAGACTGGACTGGAGTGACCTGGATGACAAAGTCCGTGATGAGATCGCAGATGAATGTCTGGACAAGGTGGCGGCAGACTATGGGAACACAATCCTTAAAAGCAGTGCCAGAAATCATTACATGGTCGAGCGTACAAGAAGGATCCTTAGAAGAACGGTCTGGGCTTTGCAGGAACAGCTTAAGAATGGCGAGTTCCATCCGGAGGGATTTGAAGTTTCCATTGGCGGCGGCAGAATCGACCGTCTGGATGTCCTCAAAGAAGACAACAAAGTTTACGTCAAGATCATTGACTACAAGACGGGCAATACTTCTTTTGACCTGGTGAGTATCTATCACGGGCTTCAGCTTCAGCTTGTCGTTTATATGGATGCGGCGGTGCAGGCAGAGCAGCGGAAATATCCGGACTGTGAAGTAGAACCGGCGGGGATTTTTTATTACAATGTCAAGGACCCGATGATCCAGAAAACGCTTCAGGAGGATCTGGATGAACTTGATCCTGAGATCATGAAGAAACTCAAGATGAACGGGCTGGTATCTTCTGCCCCGGAGGTGATCCGGAAACTGGACGCTTCGTATGCATCCCTTCCGCTGGCATACACGTCAAAGGGTGCGCTGCGCAAAGGCTCGTCTGTCGCAAGCCCGGAGCGGTTCCGTCTTCTGAATGACTATGTGAAGAAAAAGATCACTGAAGTACAGGATGCGATCCTCACAGGAAAAGCAGATGCTTCCCCGTATGAGATGGGGAACAAAAATGCCTGCACGTACTGTGCATATCAGGGAAGCTGCGGCTTTGACCGCAAGATCCCGGGCTATGAATTCCGGAGACTGAAACAGTTTGCCGATGAAGAAGTCTGGAAGAATTTTGAACAGGAGGCAGAGTGATATGGGAATGAAATGGACTGAAGAACAGAGCAAAGTCATCACCCTGCGGGACCGCAATATTCTGGTCAGTGCAGCAGCGGGTTCCGGTAAGACAGCCGTGCTGGTTCAGAGGATCCTGAGCAAGATCATGGACCCCGACAGACCGGTGGATATTGACCGGCTTCTGATCATGACGTTTACCAGGGCAGCAGCGGGCGAGATGAAGGAGCGAATCTCCAATGCGATCGATCAGGCACTGTACGAAAACCCGGACAATGAACATCTCCAGAGACAGGCAGCACTGATCCATAACGCACAGATCACAACGATCGATGGTTTCTGTTCTTATATCATCCGGAACTATTTTCACATGGTGGAACTTGATCCGGGATATCGGACAGCGGAGGAGGGTGAGCTGAAACTTCTGCAGGAAGATGTCATGAAAGACCTTCTCGAAGAAGCATACGAAAAGGCTGATCCGAAGTTTCTGAGTCTGGTAGAATGTTATGCATCGGGGAAATCCGATGATGAGATCCGTGATATGGTATACAAACTCTACCAGGCGGCAATGAGCCATCCGTACCCGGAAGAATGGCTGGAAGAATGCATGGAAGTCTACCGCGTGCAGACGATCGAAGAACTCCGTGAAACAAGCTGGATACAGCTCCTTTGGGAAACGCTGGATGAAAAACTGGATCAGGCAGAGGCACTGACAGAGAGTGCAAGAAAAATCTGCAATGAGCCGGACGGCCCTTATTTTTATGACGAAGCACTTGTTGATGACCTGAATTTCTGGCGGGAAGTACGTCGATGCAGGGAAACCAAAGATTATGATAAGGTTGCGGATATCCTGTCCGGACATACGTTTGCGAAACTTTCTGCCAAAAGAGACAGCTCCATAAATCCGGTCAAAAAAGAACAGGCAAAAGAACTCAGAGATGAGGAAAAAGAAATCTGCAAGGATCTTTCGACGAAGTTTTTTAATCAGAAAGAGGAAATCCTTCTGGAGCTGATCGCCTGTGCAAGAGTGCCGCTGGAAGGACTGGCAGAACTGACCCTGCAGTTTAAGGAGGCTTTTGCCAGAAAGAAGAGAGAGAAGAATCTTCTGGATTTCACAGATATGGAGCATTTTGCCCTCAGGATCCTTGTGGAGAAAGTGGATGGAGAACTGATCCCGACACAGGCAGCAAGAGAATTGTCTGAGAAATACGAGGAAGTCATGGTGGACGAGTATCAGGACAGTAACTTTGTGCAGGAACTTATCACAACGATGGTGTCCGGATGGGTAGAGAAGCGCAAAAATATCTTTATGGTAGGAGATGTCAAGCAGAGCATCTATCGTTTTCGTCTGGCGAGACCGGAGCTTTTTATGGAAAAATACCACAGCTATTCTCTGGAAGACAGCGAGGAGCAGAGGATCGACCTGCACAAAAACTTCCGAAGCCGGGCAGAGGTGCTTACCTCGGTGAATTATATTTTCCACCAGATCATGGGCGAGGATCTGGGCGGGATCACTTATGATGATGACAATGCACTGTATCCGGGAGCGTCTTTTCCGGAAGGAGCGGACCCGGAATTTACCCGGACAGAGGTCCTTATCGTAGAAAAAGACGGCGAGGAACTGGAAGACGAACAGGGACAGAAGAATGCACAGGAGCTGGAAGCACTGGCGATCGCACAGCGAATCCAGAAGATGGTCGGAAACGACAGGATCCTGGACAAAGAAACGGGAGAATACCGCGAGATCGGATATGGCGATATCGTGATCCTTCTGCGAAGTGCGACGGGATGGTCAGAGACGTTCAGCCAGGTTTTGAGCTCCAGAGGAATCCCTGTCTATTCGGCATCCAGGACGGGATATTTTTCCGCGCAGGAAGTGGTGACGCTTCTGAATTATCTGCGTGTCTGCGACAATCCGCTTCAGGATATCCCGCTGACAGGCGTTCTGCATTCCCCGATCGTCGGATGTGATGCACAGGAGCTTGCAATGATCCGAAGTGAATGTCCGGAAGGGATGATCTACGACAGCATCTGCGCTTATGCGGAGAAAGATGAGGAGAAGATCCGGCTCAGAAAAAAACTCCGCACTTTTCTGGAACAGCTTCGTAAGGTCAGGGATATGGCGACGTATACACCGATCCATGAGCTTATCATGTACATCCTCAAAGAGACAGGTTACGGTACTTATGCGAAGGCGCTCCCGGGCGGTGCACAGAGAGGCGCAAACCTCCATATGCTGGTCGAAAAAGCGATGGATTATGAGAAGACAAGTTACCGTGGACTGTTTAACTTTATCCGCTATATTGAGAAACTTCAGAAATACGAGGTGGATTTTGGCGAAGTCAATCTGGCAGATGCGGGAAGCGGCGCGGTGCAGATCATGACGATCCACAAGAGTAAGGGACTGGAGTTTCCGGTCGTATTTGCGGCAGGAATGGGTAAGCAGTTCAATTTTCAGGACATCAATGCCAGGTTCCTGATCCATCCGGAACTTGGTTTCGGCGTGGATGCGATCTTCCCGGAAAGACGACTGATCGTATCGGCAATGCAGAAACAGATCATCCGAAGGGCACTGAAACGAGAAAGTCTTGGAGAGGAACTTCGAGTTCTGTATGTTGCGCTGACAAGAGCGAAGGAAAAACTCATCATCACAGGCTCTATGGGGAACATAGAAGCAGCTCTGCGTTCTGTGTCCCGGTATATGGACAGTGAAGAGACATTACTTCCACTGGGCGTGCGCTCCGAGGCAAAAAGTTACTGGTTCTATATCCTTCCGGCACTGGTGCGCCATCCGGCAGTGAAAGAACTTCTGGCGGAGTACGGCATCTTTGGAAAACAGGTGAAGATCTGTGAGAAAGAAAATGCAGATTTCCTGATCCACAGGGTAACGCTTGGGGAACTGGTGCAGGGTGAGATCCTGGGACAGACGGATGCACAGATGAGAGAAGCATTTTTCAGAGAATGGGACAGTCAGAGGATTTACGACGAAACGATCCGTCAGACGCTGGAGGCGAAGTTCGGCTTTGCGTATCCGTATGCATATCTTGAAGAGCTTCCGGTCAAGGTCAGCGTTTCGGAACTTAAGAAACGCAAGTATGCAGACGAAGAGGAGATAGAATCTGCACTTTATCCGGAACCGGAGATAGAGGAGATCGTCCCGGCGTTTATTTCCGGTGAGAAAGAAGTAACGCGAGGGGCTGCGCGGGGAACCGCTTACCATCGTGTGATGGAATGCCTTGATTATACGCAGGTAAAAACCTATCAGGAGATCGACAGACAGATACAGACACTTGTCGAAAGCCACAAGATGTTGCCGGAAGAAGGCGAATGCATCCGAAGAAAGGATATCCTGGCTTTTGCAGGTTCAGAACTGGGAAGGCGGATGCAAAGGGCGGCACAGGACAAGAAACTTCACCGAGAGCAGCCATTTGTCATGAAAGTGGATATGAAAAATCTGGATGCTTCCTGGAATGGAGATGAGACGGTTCTTGTACAGGGAATCATTGATGCGTATTTTATAGAAGGAGAAGAGATCGTTCTGGTGGATTACAAGACAGACAGGATCGGTCAGGGAGAAGAATCAAAACTGATCGAACGCTACCGCACACAGCTTGAAGATTATGCACTGGCACTGGAACGGATGCTTCATAAGAAAGTAAAGCAGAAATATATTTATTCATTTGCCCTGCAGAAAGCAATAGAAATATAAGGTTACTGTTCACAGGGTAGTATCCCGTGGGAAGGAGAGTATCAGACTCTCCATCCTGCGGGATATTTGTTTTTGAGTGTCGCACCGACCAGCTTGCCGAATCCGATGGGATAGCCGTCCGCGCAGAGAAGATGCCAGCCTTTGGTGTGAACTGCTTCTTCTGGTTCGATATTCAGTGTTTCGCCCTTGAGATAACGGGTCAGGCGCTCGTCCGATACCGGAAGGGAGATGACTGCCTCAGCGTCACCCTTATGCAGAGCCAGTGCAAAAGGTTCTGACGGCTCGAAACGGTTTTTCTTGAGGTCGCCCAGGTAAAGGCCGTTTCGAAGGAAGGCCAGTCCGCGGAAATCTCCGGTGAGAGGCGGGAGATAGTAGACTTTATCTTTACGTGTTTCCACACGGTTCCAGTCGAATGGTTTTCCGCCGAGGGTTTTGAGCCCGATCTCTTTAAGGAAAAGTTCCAGCCATTTGCGTGTGTCGGCATTCGGTTTTGCAGAGGACATGGTACCGATCAGATCCGTTTTGCCTTCTTTGCGGAACAATGCCATGAAATGTCCCTCGCCCTGCATGGTGTGCGGGAAGAGATGGACGCAGCGCGTAAGGCGCGGATCACCGTTGCCCCATTCTGGAACGCCCGGCGTGAAACCTTCATAAGAAGGAAGTTCGATCAGTTCCATATCCGGACGGTTTTCGAGAAGCCAGGAAACAACGCCCTCATCCTCATCTGGCGCAAAGGTACAGGTAGAATAAAGAAACTGTCCGCCCGGACGGAGCATGTCAGCTGCCTGAAGAATCAGTTCTCTCTGGATCGCGGCAAGTTCCTGTGATTTCTCAGGAGTCCAGTCTCTGGCAAGTGCTTCTTCTTTACGGAACATTCCTTCGCCAGAACATGGCGCATCCAGCAGGATCTTGTGGAAAAATTCCGGGAAGCGGTCTCTGAGACGTGCCGGAGTCTCATTGGCAACAAATGCATTTGTGAAGCCAAAAAGCTCCACATTTCGAAGAAGGGCACGGGTACGGGAAGCGCTGATGTCATTTGCGACCAGCAGTCCCTCTCCGTTCAGACGCGCCCCCAGTTCTGTCGTTTTGCCGCCCGGTGCAGCGCAGAGATCCAGTACATTCTCGCCGGGAGTGACAGGGAGACAGGAAGCCGGTGTCATCGCGCTTGGCTCCTGGAGATAATAGAGCCCCGCCTGATAAAACGGGCAGTAGGAAGGACGGACATCTTCCGGATAAAAATAACCGTTCGGGATCCACGGGATCGGTGTCACCGGGAACGGAACAAGTTTTTCAAATTCTTCGCAGCTGATCTTGGCGGTGTTGACACGAAGTCCGTAAGTTCTGGGTACTTTGTAGCTTTTTATAAAAGAATCATATTCTTCTCCGAGCATTTCCTTCATGCGGGCGAGAAAGGCCGGATGAAGAAGTTCTGTGATATTCTGTTCTGACATGAAAATCTCCTGTTCTGTGTAAGTTATAAAACATGGTTTATTGTGAAAGTTGTTACTGTTCACAGGTAGTATCCCGCGAGGCGTTTTGCCATGAATAATGGCAAAATCCCGAGACATACGGGGCAAAATCCCATCACCGTAGGTGATTTGGAATGGATTTTGACCAAGTTGCTGTGAACGGAGTGAACAGCAACTAAAAGTATAAATCAGGCATGGAAAATAGAAAATACTATTGACAAAACTATATTATATGATATATAGTATTACTAATGAAATAATATTATACAAAATAATAATATTATAGAATATATGAACAGGAAGTGAGAGCATGGTATTTAATACAGGTGCAGCACTCCTGGATGCGATCGTGCTGGCGGTAGTTTCCAAGGAAGAGGAGGGAACCTACGGTTACAAGATCACCCAGGATGTGCGGAGTGTGCTGGAGGTATCTGAGTCCACGCTGTATCCGGTCCTTCGGAGATTACAGAAGGATGAATGCCTGGAGACCTATGACATGGCATATGCAGGCAGGAACCGCAGATACTACAAGATCACAGAGAAAGGAATGGCACAGCTTAATCTTTACAGAGTTGAATGGAAGAACTATTCAACCAAGATTTCGAAACTGTTTGAGGGAGGCATAGAGTTATGAACAGAGCGCAGTTTATGGAACAACTGGAGAAGTTGCTTTCTGATATCTCTGAGGAGGAAAGGCAGGAGGCTCTTGATTATTACGAGAGTTACTTCGACGACGCCGGAGAGGATCAGGAGGCAAATGTGATCAGGGAGCTTGGAAGTCCGGGCAAGGTAGCTGCCATTATCAAGGCAGACCTCAGGGAAAGCTCACAGAATTACGGAGAATACACGGAGAATGGATTTCAGGATGACCGTGTAAAGGAGGATATGCAGATGCCGGAGCAGAGAGGCAGCCGTGCGGAGCGTGGATACCACGCAGAGCGTAAGGGCAGTAATGCAGGAGTGATCCTGGTACTGATCCTGCTGGTATTTATCTCACCGCTGATCAAGGGTGCAGTCGGAGGAGTCCTCGGATTTATCGTTGCACTGGCACTTCTTCCGTTTCTGATCGTATTTGGGATCGGGGCAGCGGTCGTAGGGCTTTTTGCAGCAGGAATCGCAGCCATTGGAGCAGGGATCGGGGCATGCTTTTCTGCCAGCATCGGATTTGGGATCCTTGGGATAGGGGTCGGACTCTTGATCCTTGCATTTGCACTGGTCGGACTTGTATTTCTGGTCTGGGCAGCAACGAAAGTACTTCCGGCGATCCTGCGGAAATTTGTAGATTTTTGCAGTCGGCTTGTAAACAGAGGAAGTAAGAAGAAGGAGGCGGGATTATGAGAAAATTTTCCAAACGGATTCTTAAACTGGCATTAGTCCTTGCCGTTGTCGGGCTGGGACTCAGCATAGGAGGCGTTGCCATGGGAGCGACGATCACAGGTATCAATCTTACGAAATATGGACTGAATGGAAATATCAGGAAAATTGCGAATTCTGCCTTACAGGAGAGCCATGATTCCTGGGACGAAGACTGGGATGAGATCACACAGCTTAAGCCGGTCACGACAGAGGATGACAAAGAAATCTTTGAGATCGATCCGGTATCGGATCTGGATTTTTCCCTGAGTGGAGATGCACTTAAGCTTCAGAGCTGTGACGGAGACAAGATCCGTGTAGAAGTGTCCGGTTCGAAGAAAGACAAGGTAAGGATCGGTACAGACGATGACAGCCTGGTCATCGAGTCACTTGGCAGGACACAGGAACGTGAGATCACTGTGAGTTATCCGAAGGACCTGAGGTTTAAGGACACTTCCATAGAGGTTGCAGCAGGTACTGTTACGATGTGTGATGATTTTAGAACAGATGACCTGGATGTGTCTGTAGGAGCAGGCGAGTTTACAAATACAGGGAAGATCAGCGTAGCTAACGATATCTCGGTTGAAGTCGGCACCGGAAATGTAGAAATATCAGAACTGGATATGCATGATCTGGAAGTTGACTGCGGTATCGGAAATGTTGACCTTGACATCCTTGGCAAAGAAGCGGACTATAATTATGAGATTTCCTGTGCGGCAGGAAATGTTGACATCGGTGACAGCTCGTACAGCGGCATCGGCCACGACAAAAATATCACGAATCCAAATGCCAAAGGAGATATGGAACTGAACTGCGGCGTTGGTAATATTACAGTTAATTTTAGTAAATAAGTTTTTTTGAGAAAGAAGGCAGATTTTATGAATAACAAACGACTTTACAAATCTTCCGCAAATTATATGCTGTGCGGTGTATGCGGAGGCATCGCTGAATATTTTGATATTGATCCGACACTGGTGCGTCTTGCATGGATCATCTTTACCTGCTTCGGCGGCGCGGGGATCTGGGCGTACATCATTGCAGCCATCATTATTCCGAAAGGCTGATCCTGAGTGAATAAATTTTCTCCAAACTGTCCATACTCCAAAAGAAAAGCAACAAAGGAGTGAAAGGACATGAACAAGGAGAAAGAAGTGGAGGCATATCTGCGGGGCGAACTTCCCGAAGAAGAAAAGATCAAGTATGAGATCGCAGAAGAAATGGGGATTCTTGACAAGGTCCTCGAGAGCGGCTGGAAAAGCCTTTCGGCCAAAGAAACCGGCAGGATCGGAGGCCTGATGACCGGCCGCAGGAAAGAAAAGGATTCCACACTTTAGAAAAATTTAAGACAAAAGCACTGTCCGGACGCTGTTCTGGATGGTGCTTTTTGTGTTATACTTAAAAGTAACTACAACGGTATAACGACAGGGAGACGTGGATGGATAATACAGAAGCATACGTAAAATTAGATAAAGTTTCCAAGATATACAAGATGGGAGAAATTGAGATCCGTGCAGTCGATGAGATCAGTTTTGAGATTTCCAAAGGTGAATTTGTAGTCATCGTAGGACCGAGTGGGGCCGGCAAGACGACTGTTCTGAATATTCTCGGCGGCATGGACACTGCATCGAAGGGAAAGGTTCTGGTAGATGGAAGGAATATCACAGATTATAGTGGCAGACAGCTTACGGCATATCGCCGTGATGACATCGGTTTTGTATTCCAGTTTTATAATCTGGTTCCGAACCTGACAGCGCTGGAAAATGTAGAACTCGCCATGCAGATCTGCAAGAATCCTCTGGATGCGGCACAGGTCCTCAGAGAAGTCGGGCTTAAGGATCGAATGGGAAATTTCCCGGCACAGCTTTCCGGTGGCGAACAGCAGCGTGTTTCTATAGCAAGAGCTCTTGCAAAGAACCCGAAACTCCTTCTCTGTGATGAGCCGACAGGTGCACTTGATTACCAGACCGGTAAGGCAATCCTCAAACTGCTTCAGGACATGTGCAGGGAGAAGGGAATGACGGTGATCGTCATCACGCATAACTCCGCGCTGACACCTATGGCAGACCGTGTGATCCATATCAAAAATGGAACCGTTTCTTCGATGGAACTGAATGACCATCCGACACCGGTGGAGGAGATCGAATGGTAGGAAAACGCAGAAAAAAAGCATTACACAAAGATTTCTGGCAGGAGATCCGAAAGAGCAGAGCACGTTTTATTTCCATCTTCTGTATCGTGGCACTGGGTGTTGCTTTCTTTTCCGGGATTCAGGCGGCATCGCCGGATATGCGTCTTTCGGGAGATGCTTATTATAACGAAGCCAGCCTCATGGATCTCAAGGTCATGGGAACTCTGGGTCTTACCGAAGATGATGTAAAAGCGATCCAGTCGATCGATGGTGTGGAGAGCGCGGAAGGTGCGTACTCGACGGATGTCATCTGTGGAGAGAATGAGAAACAGAAAGTTCTTCATATCGAATCTATGAATCAGAAGGTCAATCAGCTTACTGTAACAGAAGGCCGTCTTCCGGAAAAAAGCGGCGAATGTTTTCTGGACTCGACGTTTGCCGCGAATCAGGGATATGAGATCGGCAGCACGATCAATATGCGCCAGGACGGGGACAGTAAGCTTCTGCTGACAGAAAACTATACGGTAGTCGGACTTGGCAAAAGTCCGCTGTACATTTCATTCAACAGAGGAAATACGACGGTCGGTTCCGGTGAAGTGAATGGATTTGCCTATGTGCTGCCGGAGAATTTTGACCAGGAGATCTTTACGCAGATCTATATCCGGGCATATGGAACCGATCAGGTGATCAGCTATACAGATGCTTATGGCAACCTGATAGAGAAACTCCAGTCCAAAGTTGAGGCAATTCAGGAGGAACGCTGCCAGATCCGTTACGACGAGATCGTTTCCGAGGCACAGGACAAGATCTCTGATGCAGAGCAGGAACTTGCCGATGGCAAGAAAGAAGCCGACGAGAAGCTTGCTGATGCAAAGAAAAAACTCGATGACGGCGAGAAAAACCTTGCCGATGGCAGAAAGCAGTACGAGGATGGCAAGAAACAGCTCGAAGATGCAAAGAAAGAAATTACCGACGGCAGGAAGCAGATCGCAGATGCCAAAGCGCAGCTCGCCGATGGAAGGGAACAGCTTGCTTCGGCGAAAGCCAAGCTTTCTGATGGTCAGTCCCAGTTATCTATGGCACAGGCAAAGCTGGATGACGGATGGGCGCAGTATAATGCAGGAAAGAAAAAGTATGATGCAGGCAAAGCGAAATTCGACAAAGCAAAACAGCAGATAGAATCCGGCAAGAAACGGCTCGCAGCCGGACGAGCCCAGCTTGAACAGAAACAGAAGGAGCTGACGGCAGGAATCGCGCAGGTAAAGGATGGCCAGACAGCGGTGGATGCGCAGATTACACAGCTGGAAAGCCAGATCGCACAGATTCAGGCGGGACTGGAGCAGCTCTCTGGTGTAAAAGATCAGCTTGCCGCGGCACAGCAGGCATACGATCAGGCGAGCGGCGCAGTGCAGGCAGCGCAGGAAGCTGTAAACAGTGCACAGGCAGCTTACGATGCGGCAAAGCAGCAGGTTGAGGCAGGAGAACTTTCCGAGGAAGAACTGGCAGGATATGAGCAGGCTCTTGGCGAGGCACAGGGACAGATGGAAACAGCGAATGGAGCTCTCAGTCAGGCTCAGTCGGCATTGGATGCCTGTCAGCAGGCTGCAAATCAGAAAGCAGAACTCCAGAATAATTTAAGCGCAGCCCAGGGAGGACTCAGCCAGGCACAGGCAAAGAAAATAGAACTGGTGCAGGCTTTGCAAAGTCTGAATGCAAGTCAGAAGACGATCGACCAGAAGCGGGCACAGCTTGACAGTCAGGAGGCTAAACTTACATCAGGGCAAAAGGAACTTCAGGCGAATGAGAAAACCCTGACAGAGAGCAAGAAGAAACTCGATGCAAGCCTCGCACAGCTTCAGAGCGGACAGGCTGAGATCAATGCAAACCGCGAGAAATTACAGAGTGGTCAGGCGGAGATCGAGGCTAATGAAGCGAAGCTTTCTTCCGGAGAGGCAGAGATCGCGGTCAATGAGAAGAAGCTTGCAGACGGCGAGAAAGAAATCGCAGAAAACGAACAGAAACTTAAAGATTCCGAACAGAAACTTGCCGATGCCGAGAAAGAATTAAAGAACGGAAAGAAAGAATACGAAGATGGCAAGAAGGAAGCGGAAGATGAGATCCGCGACGGTGAGCAGAAGATCAGCGATGCGAAAGAAGAACTGAACGACCTCAAAGAACCGGAATGGATCATCACAGACCGCAACAGCCTTCCGGAATATTCCGATTACGGAGACAATGCAGACCGTATCAAAAATATCGGTCAGGTATTCCCTGTGATCTTTTTCCTGGTTGCAGCACTCATCAGCCTTACGACTATGACACGAATGGTCGAAGAACAGCGGACACAGATTGGAACGATGAAGGCGCTTGGCTATAAGAAACTGGATATTGCTTCCAAGTATTTAAGTTACGCATTCCTTGCAACAGCAGGAGGAAGCGTGACAGGGATCCTCATCGGTGAAAAAATTCTTCCATATATAATTATCAAGGCATATGGGATGATGTATCACAATGTTTCCAACAGCCTGCAGATCCATTATGAGTGGAAATATGCGCTGACTGCTTCTGTTGCGGCGCTTGTATGTACGGTAGGGGCAACGATTCTTTCCTGTCGTCAGGCACTGGCAGAGACACCGGCATCCCTGATGCGCCCGCCGGCACCGAAGGAGGGCAAGAGGATCCTTCTGGAGAGGATTCCATTTCTATGGAAACATCTGAACTTTACATGGAAATCATCGCTTCGAAATCTTTTCCGCTACAAGAAACGACTGTTTATGACGATCTTCGGCATTGCAGGAAGTATGGCACTGATGCTGGTGGGTTATGGAATCCAGGATTCTGTTTCGGATATCGTCAATCTCCAGTATGCAAATATCCAGCATTATGACGGTACGATCATCTCCGATGACGATGCGACGGAGCAGGAAAAGACAGCACTTACAGAGGAACTGGATAAGAATGAAAAACTGGAGCACTACACGAAGATCCAGCTTTCCAAACTCACAGCACCGAATGGCAAGTCAAATTTAAGCGTATATGTTTATGTCCCGGAAAATCTGGACAACTTTAAAAAGGATGTTACGCTCAGAAACCGCAAGACGAAGGAAGAATATGAGCTGACAGACGCAGGTGCGGCAGTCAGTGAAAAAACAGCCAGTCTTCTGGACCTCAAAGTGGGAGACGAACTGACCGTCAAAAAAGACGACAGGAAATATCAGGTGAAAATTGCTGTCATCACAGAGAATTATGCCGGACATTATGTTTATATGACACCGAATGTTTATAAGGAAACCTTTGGTGAAGATCCGGATTATGCAGATATTGTTTTTGCTGTCAGAGATGAATACAAGGATCAGACAGAGTCGATCGGACAGAAGATCATGGAATCTCCGGCAGTCTTGAGTATCAGCTATACGGCAAGCACCATGGATATGGTAAACCGTATGCTCAGTACACTGGGGATCGTCATCATTGTGCTGATCGTATCGGCTGGAATGCTGGCGTTTGTTGTCCTTTACAATCTGAACAATATCAACATCACGGAACGCCAGAGAGAGCTGGCGACACTCAAAGTGCTGGGATTTTTTGACGGGGAGGTTTCACAGTATGTGCTGAGGGAAAATATCATTCTCACCATCGCAGGAATCCTTTTCGGTGCGGGATTTGGTATTCTTCTGCACCGCTATATCATCGTGACGGTAGAGGTTGACGCAGTCATGTTCGGAAGGAACATCCGGCCGATAAGCTTCGTATACTGTGCGGTGATCACCTGTATTTTCTCGATCATCGTAAATATCTTTATGCACAGGAAACTCAAGAAGATCGACATGGTAGAATCTCTGAAATCTGTCGAATAATAAAAATTCTGGAATATATGTGATTTTTCATCAATCCTTCTTGACAAGGTCGAAAAATGCAATTATAGTAGTTTCAGAGTTAGGCAAACATTGCCCTTCACACAAGCAGTGTGAGGGGCTGTTTTTTCAATAAAGGAATTAGCCTATATAATAGGAGGACATTATGAGCAAAGAACTTGCAAAGACTTATGACCCGAAAGGGCTGGAAGAACGTCTCTATCAGAAATGGATGGACAACGGATACTTCCACGCAAAAGTAAATCCAGATAAAAAACCATTTACCATCGTTATGCCGCCGCCGAACGTAACCGGCCAGCTTCATATGGGACATGCACTTGATGAGACCATGCAGGATATCCTGATCCGTTTCAAGAGAATGCAGGGATATGAAGCACTCTGGCAGCCGGGAACTGACCACGCAGCGATCGCAACAGAGGTCAAAGTCATCGACAAGCTGAAAAAAGAGGGAATCGACAAACACGACATCGGACGTGAAGAATTCCTCAAACATGCATGGGCATGGAAAGAAGAGTACGGCGGAAAGATCATCAACCAGCTCAAGAAGCTCGGTGCATCTGCTGACTGGGAGAGAGAACGTTTCACCATGGACGAAGGATGCTCCAAGGCAGTACAGGAAGTTTTCATCCGTCTCTACGAGAAAGGTTACATTTACAAAGGCTCCAGGATCATCAACTGGTGTCCGGTATGCCAGACTTCCATCTCTGATGCAGAAGTTGAGCATGAGGACCAGGACGGATTTTTCTGGCACATCAACTATCCGATCGTAGGCGAAGAAGGAAGATTCGTAGAAATCGCAACCACACGTCCGGAAACACTGCTCGGTGATACCGCAGTGGCAGTAAACCCGGAGGATGAGAGATACAAGGATCTGATCGGCAAGATGCTGAAACTGCCTCTGACGGACCGTGAGATCCCGGTTATCGCAGATGAGTACGTTGACAAAGAATTCGGAACAGGTTGCGTTAAGATCACACCGGCACACGACCCGAACGACTTCGAAGTAGGTAAACGCCACAATCTCGAAGAGATCAACATCCTGAACGATGACGCTACCATCAATTCCCTTGGCGGCAAATACGCAGGAATGGACCGCTACGAAGCACGTAAGGCAATGGTGGCAGACCTCGATGCACAGGGACTTCTGGTCAAAGTTGTTCCACACAACCACAGCGTTGGTACACATGACCGCTGCGGAACAACTGTAGAGCCAATGATCAAACCACAGTGGTTCGTCCGCATGGACAAAATGGCAAAAGCAGCTATGGACGCTCTGAAACCGGGCGAACTGGAATTTGTTCCGGCAAGCTTCGGCAAGACATATCTGCACTGGCTGGAGAACATCCGTGACTGGTGTATTTCCCGTCAGCTCTGGTGGGGACACAGGATCCCGGCTTACTACTGCGATGAGTGCGGTGAAGTAGTCGTTGCAAGAGAAATGCCGGAGAAATGCCCGAAATGCGGCTGCACACATCTCCATCAGGATGAGGACACTCTGGATACATGGTTCAGCTCCGCTCTGTGGCCGTTCTCCACACTTGGATGGCCGGACAAGACACCGGAACTGGAATACTTCTATCCGACAGATGTCCTGGTAACAGGATACGATATCATCTTCTTCTGGGTTATCCGTATGGTATTCTCCGCACTGGAGCAGACAGGAGAAGTTCCGTTCCATCATGTACTGATCCACGGTCTGGTACGTGACTCTCAGGGACGCAAGATGAGTAAATCCCTCGGAAACGGTATCGATCCTCTTGAAGTTATCGACAAATACGGCGCAGATGCACTTCGTCTGACTCTGATTACAGGTAATGCACCTGGAAACGACATGCGTTTCTACTGGGAGCGTGTAGAATCCAGCCGTAACTTTGCAAACAAGATCTGGAACGCATCACGTTTCATCATGATGAACCTGGAAGGCAAGACAGTCACCGAACCGGCAGACCTTAATGAGCTCTGCTTCGAGGACAAATGGATCCTTTCCAAACTCAACACCGTGATCCGTGACGTAACAGACAACATGGATAAATACGAACTTGGAATCGCCGTACAGAAAGTTTATGATTTCCTGTGGGATGAGCTCTGTGACTGGTACATCGAGATGGCCAAGGTACGTCTCTGGAAGGCAGACGAGAATCCGAAGGCAGCCAACGATGCACTCTGGACACTGCGTACAGCCCTGACAGAAGGACTGAAACTGCTTCATCCATACATGCCGTTCATCACAGAAGAAATCTACTGCACACTTCTTCCGGAAGAAGAGTCCATCATGATCTCTGACTGGCCGGTATTCCAGGAAGCATGGGTATTCCCGGAAGCAGAAAAAGCAGTAGAGAGCTTCAAGGAAGCTGTCCGCGGAATTCGTAACACACGTACAGAAATGAACGTGCCGATGAACCGCAAGACACATCTTTACATCGTAGGTAAGGATGCAGACACCTGTGCAAGATACGAAGCCTGCAAGAAATCCTTTGTAAATCTCGCATTTGCAAAAGAGATCCACGTACAGGAAAATAAAGACGGCATTGGCGAGGACGCAGTATCCGTTGTTGTATCTGATGCAGTTGTATACATGCCTCTGGAAGACCTTGTTGACAGAGAAAAAGAGATGGAACGCCTCAAGAAAGAGCAGGAGCGTCTCACCAAAGAGATCGTAAGATGCCAGGGTATGCTCAACAATCCGAACTTTGTAAACAAAGCACCGGAAGCAAAAGTAAACGCAGAAAAAGAAAAACTTCAGAAATACGAAGAAATGATGGAAAAGGTAAACGTACAGCTGAAACAGATGGAAAAATAATAAAGGAGCATTCAGATGAAATGGTATAAAGTGTGTAACCGGATTTCCCTGCTGCTTCATGCACTGTGCAGTGCACTTGGCTATTTCCTGATCGAGATGATCAGCCGCCGTTCTTTTTCGGCAGCATGGACATATATGACCACGAAACCACTTGTCTTTGCATACAATGCTGCACTGATTTTTACAACTTCACTGATCGTGTATCTTTTCCGCAGGAGATGTTTCTGGCGAGTTCTGATCTCGATCTTGTGGCTGTTGCTTGGTATTATCAATGGAGTGATCCTGTCCAACAGGGTTACTCCGTTTACCGGACCGGATCTTCATCTTCTGACAGACGGAATGGCAGTCCTGAATAAATATCTGCCGGCATGGGGCGTAGTGCTTGCACTGATTCTTCTGGGACTTTTTGCACTGCTGCTTCTGATCTTTCTGATCAAGGCACCGAAGTACAAACGTAAGGTGAAGTTCCGCTATGACCTTCTCCTTGTCGTTGTCGGAGCGGCTCTTTTTGCGGGAGCGACACAGCTTGCACTTGAGAAGAGGGTCCTGTCCAACTATTTTGGAAATATTGCGTTTGCATATGAGGATTATGGATATCCTTACTGCCTCGCAGTAACGATCTTTGATACAGGGATCAGCTGTCCGAGAGATTACTCTGAGCAGGAGATCACCCGTATCGAAAAGACAGAAGACAATCTTCCGGCAACAAACGAGGACAGCAAGCCGAACATTATTTTTGTACAGCTTGAGTCCTTCTTTGATCCGACGCTGGTAGAGTATCTGAACATCTCAGAGGATCCAATCCCGAATTTCCGTAAACTCATGAAAGAATACACTTCGGGATATTACAAGGTTCCGGCTGTAGGAGCAGGAACTGCCAATACAGAATTTGAATCTATCACCGGTATGAGCCTTCATTATTTCGGACCGGGTGAGTATCCATACAAGAGCATTCTCAAGGAAACCACCTGCGAAAGTGCACCGTATGTGCTCAAGAATCTTGGATATTCGACTCATGCAGTACATAATAATGAGGCGAATTTCTATGGAAGAAGGAGCATTTTCCCGAATCTTGGATTTGATACCTTCACTTCTGCAGAATACATGTCGGAGGAAGAGGACAAGAATCCGCTTGGCTGGACCAAGGATGAAGTTCTGACGGATGAAATTATCAAATGTCTGGATTCTACGGAGGAATCGGATTACATTTATACGATTTCCACGCAGGGACATGGAGCCTATCCGGAAGAACAGCTGATCGACGATCCGGAGATCACAGTTTCCGGAGCCGAGACAGAGGCTCAGAACAATCAGTGGGAATACTACTGTAATGAGATCCATGAGATGGATAACTTTGTCAAGGAACTTACAGATGCGCTTGCAGATTATCCGGAGGATGTGATCCTTGTTATGTATGGCGATCATCTTCCGACCATGGGACTTACTGTGGAAGATCTCAAGAACAAATATCTGTTCCAGACACAGTACGTTATGTGGGATAACTTCGGTCTGGAGAAAAAAGATGAAAACCTTGCAGCTTATCAGATGGCAGCAGAGGTCATGGACCGTGCCGGTATCCACGAAGGTACGATCTTCCGTTATCATCAGGCGAGAAGAAATACAAGGAATTATCAGGTGGATCTGGAGACTCTTCAGTATGACGTGCTTTACGGCAAGAAATATTCCTATGACGGAGAAAGCCCGTTCCAGAGGATCAAGATGCGGATGGGACTTTATGATGTGACACTGGATTCCATGGAAGAGATATCTACAGTGGATCATACCTACCGGCTCAAGGGAACGAATTTCACGCCATCCAGTCAGGTCAAACTGAACGGAGAATGGTATGATACAGTCTATGTAAATCCGACCACTCTGATGATCTCGGGAACAGAGATCAATGATTTTGACCGGGTTTCTGTTGTTCAGCGAAGTAACAGTTCTACCAGAAAAGCACTGAGCAAGAGTTACGACCGCTCGGCTTATATGTTGTATAACGAAAATAAATGGAAACTTCCGGCAGAAAATTAAAGATTTTGCCGAATAAAAGATTACGATTGGTACTGGACATCTTTCACCACTCATATATAATGAATATCGTAGTAGTTAAGGAGCGTATGGCTCCTTGCTACTGCGAATACATTATAGGATAAAGTGGTGAATTTTTTTATGAATTACGAAGAGGCAGTTGCTTATATTGAAGAAATCCCGAAATTTACGACCAAGAACAAGATGGAGCATACGAAGGAATGTCTGAAACGTCTTGGTGATCCGCAGGATAAATTCCGCGTGATCCATGTGGCAGGTACAAACGGCAAGGGAAGTACCTGTGCATTCCTGACGTCTGTTCTGAGAGAGGCAGGATATTCCTGCGGACTCTTTACTTCTCCGCATCTGGTCGTGATCAACGAGCGTTTTCAGATCAATGAGAAAAATATCGATGATGAGACGTTTCTGCATGCATTCTGCAAGGTCAAAGCGCTGGCAGATGAACTGGTAGAAGAAGGAAATTATCATCCGACATATTTTGAATTTCTGTTCCTGATGGGAATGGTGATCTTTGCAGATGCCGGGGTGGATTATGTAGTGCTTGAGACAGGGCTTGGCGGCAGACTGGATGCAACAACAGCAGTAGAAAATCCGGTTGCCTGCGTGATCACATCGATCAGTTTTGACCATATGCAGTATCTGGGAAATACGATTGAGGCTATCGCAGGGGAAAAAGCCGGGATCATTGTTCCGGGAGTGCCTGTGATCTACGATGGAAACGATCCAAAGGCAGCAGGAGTGATCAGAGCAAAGGCACAGGAACTGAACAGCCCATATTATGAAGTGACAAGGAAAGATACAGAAATTATCCGAAATACACGCTCTGGCATTGATTTTTCATTTAAGAATGAGTATTATGATAACACAGTATTTTCCATTCCGTTTATTGCTGTTTATCAGGTGATGAACAGTTCTCTTGCCCTCAAAACGATCGAAGTGCTGAAGGACGTCATTCCGGTATCTGCGGATGCAGTAAAGAAGGGACTTCTTGAAACACGCTGGCAGGGAAGAATGGAAACTGTACTGCCGGGCGTAATCGTAGACGGTGCACATAATGAGGATGGAGTTGCAAAATTCGTGGAGACAGCAGCGCATTTTCAGAAGGAGTATCCGCTTACGCTGCTGTTTTCGGCAGTTGATGACAAGGATTATACAGATATGATCCGTACAATCCTGGACAAGATCCAGTTCAAACATGTGGTAGTTACCCAGGTGGGCGGTTACCGTAAAGTACCTGCAGAACATCTGGCAGAGATCTTCCGTGAGAATGGCTGTCCTTCCGCAGAAGTCTGTGATGACGCGGAGGAGGCATTTAAGAAAGCACTTGTGGTCAAGGGCGAAGATGGACTGCTGTTTTGCGTAGGTTCCCTGTATCTGGTAGGCGAGATCAAGACCGCCATCCTTAAGGGAATCGGAAAATAAGGAGAATTTATTATGATCGATTATGAAGAGGAACTGAAGAAATTTGAACCCTGTCTGGATGTCACAGACGCAGAGGGTGCGATCTATGACAGAGAGCTGACTGATATTCTGGATGTCCTTCAGGAGGTCTTAAGAGAGGCAAAAAGCAATCGACGCACAAGATAAGACAAAGCATACGAAGTACACAAAGGGAGAAATAGTGAATGAATTGTGTGAACTGTGGGGCATTTCTTACAGACATGGATCTGGACTACTGTCCGAACTGCGGATATAATGTACTGATCCAGAAAAAAGTAGATTATCTGTCCAAGAGTTTTTACAATCAGGGTCTGGAGAAGGCAAGCATCCGTGATCTTTCCGGAGCAATCGCCTGTCTGAAACAGAGCCTGATCTATGATAAGAGAAATATCAAGGCGCGAAACCTCCTTGGACTCGTTTATTTTGAAACAGGCGAGGTGGTTTCAGCACTCAGTGAATGGGTGATCAGCAAGAACCTGCAGCCGACGAGAAACCTTGCAACAGAATACATCAATAAGCTTCAGGCGAACAGAAACCGTCTGAACGCGATCAATGAAACGATCAAGAAATATAATCATGCGCTGTATATGTGCCGTGAGGGGCATGAGGATATGGCTGCGATCCAGCTTCGCAAGATCCTTTCGCAGAATCCGAAGCTGATCAAGGGATACCATCTTCTTGCACTGATCCAGATGAAAAATCACGAATGGAACAAAGCGCGAAGGACTCTTCGGAGAGCAGCTCGTATTGATAAGACGAATACGACAACGCTTCGTTTCCTGAGGGAAGTGGATGAACAGACAGGAGTTACGACCAATCTTGAAAAGAAGGGGAAAAAGGGATTTTTCCATTCGGGCGGTTCAAAGAAACAGGATACAGATATACTGGTTCCAGAGCAGGTTGTGCAGCAGCCGGTTTACAGGAGCCGTTCCAGGATTTCTCTGTTCTTTATCCTGATGGCAGGGATTGTGGCAGGAGCGGGCGCGTTCTGGCTGCTGGCAGTCCCGGCGATCCGTCAGGGAATTTACAAGGAAGCGAACCAGCAGATCGTGCAATACAGCGAATCACTTGCAAGCCAGGCGGCAGAGCTTACCAAGGCGCAGAATGATGCGAAGGAAGCTACGAATTCAGCAGATGAAGTTACGCAGCAGCTGACTTCCGAACAGGCAAAGAGTACGAGTTATCAGGCACTTCTGCAGGCATACGCAGATTATCAGCAGAAGAATCTCGATGATGCTGCACTGGAACTGCAGAATGTACAGGCTGATGTTCTTTCGGATGCGCAGAAAACGATCTATAATACGATCAGCCAGGCTGTGAGTTCTGGAAATACCGGATCAGATGATACTTCTGGTGATGGAAGCGATGACAGCGGTGATTACGATGAATCAGATTACTATGAATAATATTATAGTGAACAGTTAGTGATAGCTGCAGGCAATGCAGGGACAAAACGCTATAAGAGGAACCTCGGAGAAGGGGATGTGTATGATGCACATCTCCTTTTTTGTATTTGTATATTGAGGATGCCTGAATGGAATAGTAAAAATAAATTGCAGGGGGAATGAAAATGAATGAATTGTTTGAATTCAAAGACGCAATCCTGACGGTACATCTTCCACAGGATCTTGATCATCCGCAGTCGGACTGGATCCGAAAGGAGACGGACAGGATCATGAGCAGGACCTATGTCAAAAGGATTGTTTTTGATTTTGAGAATACGGAGTTTATGGACAGTTCCGGTATCGGACTGATTATGGGGCGATACAGGGCGCTGGGGATGGGGCAGAAGTGTATCATGGCAGTCAATGCAGGCAATCATATTGACAAGCTGCTCCATTTATCAGGAGTCCACAGATATATGGAGATTCAGAGGGCAGAGGAAGAAGGAGAAGATTATGGAAAAAGCAAATGAAGTAACACTTGTATTTGACAGCAGGCCGGTAAATGAAGCATTGGCAAGGATTACAGCGGCATCTTTTTGCACACAGCTCAATCCAACGCTGGAAGAGGTGGCAGATCTCAAGACAGCAGTTTCTGAGGCAGTTACCAATAGTATTATCCATGCTTATGCGGGAGAGATACATAAGATAGAGATGAAACTATGTATTACCGGTCAGGAAATTTGTGTGGAGATCACAGACCATGGGAAGGGGATAGAGGACATTCAGAAGGCCATGGAGCCGATGTACACCACGAAGGCAGACACAGACCGGTCCGGCATGGGATTTACCTTTATGGAGGCTTTTATGGACGATCTGAAAGTAGAATCGCAGGTCGGCGCAGGAACCCGGGTGTGGATGAAGAAGATTATCGGACGATAAGGGGGAACTATGGAACATACTCTTGCCCTGATTGGGCGTGCGCACCAGGGGGATAAAGAGGCAAGAGATACGTTGTTTGAAGAGAATACAGGACTTATTTACAGCGTGGCGAGACGCTTTCTGGGACGAGGTGTGGAGATGGAAGATCTCTTTCAGATAGGAAGCATCGGGCTCCTCAAGGCGGTGGATAAATTTGACCCCGCGTTTGAAGTGAGGTTTTCCACATATGCCATCCCGATGATCTTAGGAGAACTGAAACGCTTTTTCAGGGATGATGGAATGATCAAGGTGAGCCGGTCCATCAAAGAAAACCAGCACAGAGTCTATCTGGCGAGAGAAAAGATAGAGAAAGAACTGGGCAGGGAACCGAGCCTCAAAGAAATCGCAGAAATGCTCGGAATGCCGCCCGAAGAAGTCGCAATGACTCTGGACTCAGCAGCAGAAGTAGAATCCCTGTACAGAACCGTCTATCAGAGCGAGGGAACCGACATCTCCCTCATAGACAAGATCCCGGAAAAAGAAAACGCCGAAGAGCATCTCCTGAACCGGATCTTTCTCGAAGAGATCCTCGGGAAACTGGAATCCTCTGACCGCAAACTCATCTACATGCGCTACTTCCAGGACATGACCCAGACCCAGGTCGCAGAAAGACTCGGAGTATCTCAGGTGCAGGTATCGAGGATGGAGAAGAGAATATTGGGGAAGCTGAGACAAAATTTAACAAAATATTCAGATTGACAGAATCTGTCCCTGTGAAAGTGTATGATAGAAAAAAATGTAAGAAACTTTATAAAAGGTGACGGGGATGGATGAACAGATAAAAGACAGGATTCTGGACAGAGTGAGAAAGATTGAGAGCATGGCAGAAATCATGGAAATGTGTTTTGGAAATTTTAGAGAATGCCCGGGCTCTCAATCATTCGAATGCTGCATGCATGCCATTTGCGAGGAAGCAGATGGCATCAGAGCATTATTAAAAAATTAAAGAGTTTTCTGTTTCTGATGCTCTAATTCATGAAGCGCAGCCAGCAGGACATCCATTTCACTGACAGTGCAGGATGAAATTAAAGAAAGAATTTCGTGCGTTTTTTGTGTGCGTGTCCGATCAATATCTGGCAGAAGAAGTGCATCTATAGAAAAATGCAGTATCGAGGCAAGTGAAAACAGAACTTCAACAGAAGGCTTACGATGCTCACTTTCGATATGTTTCAGATGCGTAGGAGTGATCTGAACAGCTTCAGCCAGTTCTTCCTGAGTCATTTTGCAGTTAAGTCTTGCCTGACGGATAGTATTTCCTAATAATCCTGGTTCCATAAGTCTCTTTCAGCTCCTTTTTTATAGCATAAAGTTTCTGAGATTTATTGAAAATTAGCTTTAAGAGATTTATAATATCTCTTATAGAGAATGTGCGTTATGGAGGAAAGTATGACAGAAGAAAAAAATAATAAAATCGAAAGGGTCCTGGGAATTTACACCAGGCTTCTGAATGGCAGCATTGTGAAAAAATCTGAGGAAGCGGCAAATTATGGTGTGAACGAACGCAGTATTCAGAGAGATATTGATGACATCCGTAATTACCTCGAATTGGACGGTGAGAGAGTAGGATGCATAAACAATGTGATTTATGACCGGAGCAGCAAAGGTTATCGTCTGGAGAAGGTATGCAAGATGAAACTTTCTAACAGTGAAGTACTGGCTCTCTGCAAGATCCTTCTGGACAGTAGAGCATTTACAAAAACAGAAATGACACAGATGCTGGATCGGCTGATTTCCTGCTGTGTCCCGGAAACGAATCAGAGAATGCTGAAAGAACTGATCCGCAACGAAGAATTCCATTATGTAGAACCAAAACACAGAACCGTATTTATGGATAAGCTATGGGAGCTTGGAACTGCTATTAATGGATGCAGATGCATAGAAATCGAATATACCAGAAGCAAAGATAAAATCACTGTCACAAGAAAACTCAGACCTGTAGCAGTTATGTTCTCGGAGTTTTATTTTTACCTCACAGCATTCATTGACGATGAGAAAGTCCAGGAGAATTTTAAGGTTCTGAACGATGCCTTTCCAACCATATATCGTCTGGACAGAATCAAGAAACTGGCCGTACTGGATGAGAGATTCCATATCCCGTACAGCAGCCGCTTTGAGGAAGGCGAGTTCCGGAAGCGGATCCAGTTCATGTACGGAGGCAAACTCCAGAAAGTGAAGTTCCGATATTCCGGCTACGATATTGACGCAGTATTGGATCGCCTGCCGACAGCAAAAGTGCTGAGTGAGGAGGATGGAGTGTATACAGTGGAAGCTGAGGTGTTCGGGCAGGGAATTGATATGTGGATGCGGAGTCAGGGAGATTTGGTGGAGAGGATAATTTGAACAAATAAATAAAATACGATGGAGGGAAAGAGAGATTATGTTTAATTCAGCTTATAAAAAAGAAGTTTTGGCAAAATTGGAAACATGTGCAAAAGAACATGATATAAAATATAATGAAACCATTAAAGTAACAGAAACTCTTCATGAGGAGAAACAAATATCTGTTGGAATAATAAGAGAAGCGGAAGAGTATGTGAATTCTTTATCTAATTTGCCAATAGAGTTTGAAAAGAGTATATCTGAAATTAGTGTACTTAGACAAAGGTTTGAAGATGAAGTAACGGATCTTCAAATTAAAAGTGAAAAAGATGATAAAATTAACAAACGTGCTACCGGAGCGGGAGTAGCGGCCGGAGCAGGAGTAGCAGCTTTTGGCCCTACAGCCGCAATGGCAATAGCCACAACATTTGGAACAGCTTCTACAGGAACCGCGATAGCAACATTGTCTGGTGCTGCGGCAACTAATGCTGCACTTGCATGGATTGGTGGTGGTGCACTTGTGGCAGGGGGTGGAGGAATAGCAGCAGGTGAGGCTTTTCTTGCTATGGCGGGTCCGGTAGGCTGGGCTATTGGTGGAGCGGCCTTATTAGGCGGAGGGCTAATGGCGAACAATAAAAATAAGAAAATTGCAGAAGAAGCAGAGAGAAAAATTATAAAAATAAAAGATGAAATAGAAAAGCTTAAAAAAATTGGCGAAAAAGTTAATAAGGAAATTGGGGTAATAAGGCAGTTGTGTACGACAATTGATTTATTATTAAACATATTAAAACGATTACCATATCGTGATTATGACTGTTTTTCAGATGATGAAGCAGATATGCTTGGGCAATTAATGAATTTGCTAGAAACGTTATCTGAACGAATTGGAGCAAAAATCGAATGATAAATAATGAACCATATGTAGTACAAGTTACAGAACAGGAATGGACAAATGCAAAATGTGATAAATATGATTATCTGATAGCTGCATTTTGCGGAGGAATTTCTGGTCTTATAGATGTATTTTTTGTAGGAGATCCAATTACCAGTAAATTAGGAAAAAATGTGGATAAAGTAGCCGACAGACTGGTACAAAAAGCTGCAAAAGCTTTTTGGGAGCAGGATAAAAGAACAACAGGAAAAAGCAGAAACTGTCCACAGACACTGGAACAATGCATAAGTTATCTGGAACAGGCTTTTCCAGTAAACTATGATGCCCGTTATGCAAAAGATTTAATTGTAGAAGATGGAGTTTTGGCTGGAATGAGACCGAAAAACCACCATCTTTTGTCTCTGGCGCACAGTCCGGATCCAATAGGGCTGATATTTTCTATTATTGACCAGTTTATGGGATATGCAACTTTTGTAGATAACGGGAAAATAATTCATGTTATTCCAAACAAAACAAGCAAAGCGATTCCATATATGCAGGAAAGTAATCTGCTTTCAATGTTATTTTGCGGTTTTGTTAACTGGATTGGACATCTGCTTTCTGATCTTGCTGGTTCAAGTTCGACGAGAAGAGGAACCTCTGGAGGAAGGGGAAGTGGTATTCCTATTCCTTTCTATGAACTGTTTTTAGGTTGTGAATTTGGCGACATTCAGGGAATGACACTTGCTGAAACAATGACAAAAGTTTTTGAAGAAGGATATGATGGTCGATTTGGTGCAACCATGACTATTCCTGTTGTGCTGAATGATATGATGATTAAAGCCATTTGGGTCATTCGTCAGAAGTGTATGCGAAAAAAGCATTGGAAAGAATGCCTTCCTACCAGTGAACATGCGGATCTCCGTATTATGCTGATAGTAGGAAATGCTACATTCTGTGTAGTGGATGGTACAGATGCAGCAGTACATGGAATAGCTGAAGGTGGAAACGTGATCAGCTTTATTTGCCACTTAAATCTTATTGGATGGGCAAGACTTGTGATGCTTGTGCTGAAGGAATTGGTGATTCGTTTTGGACCGGCTTTAAATCAGATCATAAAATGGTTTGCATCTGAAATATTTAATATCACAACACCGGCAGAAAAAAAGCGTATTACAGAATTTTATGCCAGATTAAATGCATATGATACGGAACTTGCAGCTTTACATGCGGAATTTGTAAAGCAGATAGAGGCAGAGTATGAGCAGCTGTACATAGAACTTGATGGAACATTTGATGAGAGTCTGAGCAGCAGTGAACGTGTGCAGCATTCTGCAAAACTGGCTGAGTTGTCAGGTGTGGACGATAGTAAGATTATACGAAACAGAAGCCAGTTGGATGCGTTGTTTTCCAAAAAACAGAGATAGATATAATACTGTGAACTATTGAGTATGAAAGAGGAGAAACAAAAGAATGGCAAAGACAATAAAATTTAATTTGATCTGTGACAATTATCCGGTGCGGACAATTGAGGATTTGCAGGAGCATTTTAGCGTAGAAGATGTATATGGATATTATGAAAATGGTCTTTTGCGTAAATGGTTAAAGGTTCGTGGGTATGAAGAACAGTTGAAAAAAGTAGAGGAAATCAACTGTCAGGATGCAATAGAGGTTTTGAAGGAACTTGTCAAAATTTTTGAAATATTGGAGTGCGAGGAAGAAGACCTGAAAATGTATGAATTTAAACTTCGCTACGAAAAGAAAAAAGAAATGGTTCATACAGAAAATGAGACAAGAAAAAATGCAATTAAGATGTATACAGATGAATATGAGGAATTAAAACGAAAAATTCTGGATGCTCCAAAGGATATAGAAATAATTAAGTTGAGTCTTGAAACCATTATAGAAGACTATACATGGATGTTTGAACATGATTGTAAAAATATATTTTACACATTTTATAATAATAATGCATGGCTGGCAATTGCATGCCTGTTGATGAATGAGAAAATCAGAGAATATATGTTTGAAAGAAACAGCGGTGATTTTCAAGACGAAGACAGAGAACAGATGCTTAAAGCGTGTTGGGACATTGGCGAAGACTATAAGATTAGGGATCAATTGAAAGACTATTATAAATGTGTGACAGGTATGAATACAAATGAATCATGGTATAGACTTGAGCCACAAGGGAAAAAATATATGATTCTCCATATGACAGGTGGCAGTTATATTAAGCTGACAGGAGATGAAATTAAGGAGACGGATGTGAAATTTGCTACTGTTACTATAGGGTGGGGCAAAAGCAGGCATATCGTGGAAACTGAAAGAAAACCAGAAAATTCTTTAGATTATAAAGATGTAAATGGCAAATTTCCAATTGTAGATGGGATTTTATATAAATGCAACAGTGTGATGAATTCATTATATTACATGGAGGTATAAATGTGAAAAGAAGCAGCATCAATATTCTTGCATCTTATGTTGATGCATTTCGTCCGATCATTTATATTAACCATTTTGACTTTAAAGTAATTGATGAAGCAATTGCTCAGGTGGGAGCACGGGCGAAATGCAATGAGTTTAACAATGCACTTGGAATGATTGATTTCAAAACCAAAATTCCTATGAGAGAATATAATCTGGAAGAGTTTTTGAAGGAGACTATGGATGATGGATTTGATCAGGAAACATTTCTTATACTGAAGGATATCCATGGAGAATTAAAAAATCCCAGAATCATAGCACTTTTAAAAAGAATAGCCGAAAAGAATCTGTATAATGATGATTTTTATGAAACTATTTTTATTGTGTCTTCTATTCTGGTAATACCAACAGAATTGGAAAACTACATTACAATATTTGACATTCCGCTTCCGTCAACAAAAGAAATTTCAAATATTATCCGCAATTTTATTTCAGATATGGAAATTGAGGTGAAAGATGAGGTCATAGATGACATTGCATTATCGTTTAAGGGATTAAATGAATTTCAGATAAAACAGATATTGAATCTGGCATATCAGGATGGAGGATGCATTGACAAAGAAGACAAACGTTTGATTTTGCAGGAAAAAGAGCAGTTCATAAAGAAGACAGGTCTTCTTGAACTGATTAATTTTTCAGAAAAATTTAAAGATATTGGCGGTCTGGAGAATCTGAAAAGCTGGCTGACACAAAAAGAAAAAATTTTTTCAAATCTGGATAAAGCGATTAAGTTTGGCGTTGATATTCCAAAGGGAGTTTTGATTGTCGGAATGCCAGGCTGTGGGAAGAGCCTTACAGCAAAAGCAACAGCCAGTTTGTTTAAAATTCCACTGGTACGACTGGATGTTGGACGACTTCTTGGAAAGTATGTAGGTGAATCCGAACAAAATATGAGAAAAGCCTTGAAACTGGCAGAAGCAATCAGTCCATGTGTCTTGTGGATTGATGAACTGGAAAAAGCGTTTTCAGGGGTAGGAGATGGTGGCAGTGGAAATGATGTCACAACCAGATTGTTTGGTCAGTTTTTGACATGGATGCAGGAAAAAGAGAATGCCGTTTTTGTTGTGGCAACTGCGAACAGTATTGCAAAACTGCCACCGGAATTTTTAAGAAAAGGGCGTTTTGATGAATTATTTTTTGTTGATCTGCCAAATAGAGAGGAAAGAAAAAATATACTGCAGATTCATTTGACAAAGAGGAGAAAATGGAAGAAAAATATAATAACTGAAAATCTCATTTCTTTGACGGAAGGATATAGTGGAGCAGATTTGGAAGCGGTGGTTAAAGACGCTGTAGAAAGTGTTTTTGTAGAAAGGGCTATTAAAGAAAGTGACTTCACATCAGAAAGTGTTCGTATTACCACAGAAGATCTTGAGAAATCAGCCAAAAAGATAAGAAAAAATTCTGGCGCAGAAAAGGATAAGGTGCAGGAGATGAGAGAAAACTTCAGAGAACGAGGCTTGCAAAATGCAAGTTACGTAAAGAAATAATTAAAGGATGTGCATAAGTTTATGGAAAATAAAGAAATTTTATACATTGATGAAGAATACAAAACTCCGTCTAAAGAAGAACTTAATGAATTCCAAAATATCTTGAAAGAATTTGAAACCTGCTATGTGGAAAACCAGGAAAAACCTGTTGAAGACTGGCTTGCACCTAAATTGCAGGAGCAGCTTCCGGAAAAAAGTCCGGCAGAAATTCAAAAAATGACAGAAGAGATTATTTCGTCATTAGAAATGACAGAAGAAAATAAAAAATCTCTGGAAAAATCAATTTCCAAGGGCCGGAGTAAGGAAAGCTGGTTTGCATCAAAGGCACAAGAAGCTGTTTCTGCAATGTCAACGAGAGAATCAGTAAAATATCTGGAAGAACTGGATTTAGCTTTAAAAGAAGTGAATCAGGCTTTACATAGAACAATTACAACAAAAGCTGGGAATATCAGTCAAAATCCAAGTTTGGATGGATTTATTGCGGAGCAGTATCATGTGCAGACTTTTAATATGAACGCAGAAGCATCAGGCAGTCAGTATCGCGCTAAAGTGTTAGAACCAGATGGGACTGGCTATAGCAAAAATTCTGTAGACATTGTAATTGTAGATAGTGATGGAAAAGTTGTAAAACGATATCAGTCCAAATATTGCAAGGATGCAAAAGCAACAGAAAAAGCATTTGAAAAAGGGGATTACAGAGGCCAGCAGAAACTGGTTCCGGAGGGGCAGCAGGAAGAGATTTCGAAGAAATCGACAGAAGTGCTTGTCGCACCAGATGGAACAACAAGCAATAAGCTGTCAAAGTCTCGTGCAGAACAAATGAGGGATGAGGCGCAGAGTGGGAACTGGAATGATCTTAACTGGAATGAGTATGCCCTAAAAGATCTGGCAAAAGGAATCGGAAAACAGGCAGGCTATGCGGCACTTCAAGGAGCTGTAATTGGAAGTGGAATAGAGGTTGTGCAGAAACTTTATAATGGAGAAGAAATAGAAGCTGATGAGGTGATTCAGAAGGCTGTTGAGAGTGGGGCTGATTTTGGCGTCAAAGCGGCAGCGGCAGGAGCACTTAAAGTTGGTGTTGAAAAAGAAATTATAAAGGTGATTCCAAAGGGCACACCGGCAGCTACATTTGCGAATATTGCTCATGTTGCAATTGAAAACATAAAAATTTTCGGAAAGGTAGCAACAGGCGAGCTGTCTGTCCATGAAGGAATTGAGAAAATGGAAGAAACGACTATGTCAACGGTAGCCGGATTGACAGCTATGGCGAAAGGCACGGCAGTCGGAACCGCAATAGGAACAATATTTGGTCCAGTTGGAAGCGTGGTAGGAGGTTTTATTGGTGGAAGTGTTGGATATATGGCGGGGTCTAAAGCAGGCGAAAATATGGTGAAAGGATGTAGAAAAGTTCAGAAAAAAGGAAAAGAAATCATAGAAAAAGTGTCTGCTTACATAACAGAAACAGGAGCCAATATAAAGAATACTTTTTTGAATTTAAAAGACAGGTTTTCCGGGTTGTTTGCATAGCAAAGTTCTTGAAGACTATTGCAAAAATGGATTGATGAAAATACACAAGCTCGAGTATAATAAAAGAAAATCTCTTCACACATTTTAAGGTGAAGTGAGAAAGGAAAGCTATGAAAAGAAAAATATTAAACTTATTAAGCGCAGGCTGCATCTGCTGTGCATGCGTCAGCCTGACAGAAATTCCATTTACTACAATAACTCCGGTATCTGTATATGCGGCAGATGCAGCAACGCAAACAACAGACAGTGGTTCTGTTGTAGAGTATATTCTTCCGGACAGCGGCAGCCGAGTGATCAATCCAGAGGAATTTGGTGATTTTTCGATCAATGATATGCAGATGGCAATCAATGAGATCTATGCCCGCCATGGAAGAAAGTTCCAGAATAAAGGGATTCAGGCATATTTTGACGGCAAGAGCTGGTATTCTAGTACTGTTGAGGCGGAAAAGTTCGATGAAAGCGTGCTAAGTGAAGTGGAACGACAGAATATTGATACGTTGAGCTACTGGATGCAGCCAGAACTGACTCATAGCAATCCAACAACGGTGGATAAGTATTACTATGGAGTGGATGCTACAAAAGCGACTGGTAAAGAAGATGCATCAGAAAACCCATATAAATTTCTGGAAGGCACATATAAGAGCAGTGCCACAACGGTAACATTTACACTGGAAATATATGATGAGCCGACTCCGATAGCAGAAGGTTCGGCGGATTACAGTATTGGAAAGGCAGTTATTGACTGGGGAACAGGGAAAGAACCAGCGGAGCTTTGCTTATCCTATTATGTAGGTAGTGAATACTATCTTATCTCATCCCAGTTGGGTAAAGGCAAAGAAACAACAAGACTTTATAATACCGGCGAGAATGAACTCACAGCAACATTTCCATTCGAACCTCAGAATGATGGAATTTATACAAAACAACAATAAAACAAGAGGCTGCCAGGCAAATCCGGCAGCCTCTTAAAATTTTATTTAGAATAACTTGCTTTCCCAAAAACAGATCCTTTCACCTTGGAAAGTGCGGTGAGGACGATCATTCCGAAGATTCCGCAGGAGATGACTTCGCCGGCACCGACGGTCAGCATCATGAGCGGGATTGGAAGGTTTACACCGTATCCGTAGTAAAGAACGAAAGGTACGATAACCGTATTAGCCACGATTGGCGGTAATGGAGCAAGCCATTTGCTGGAACCGCGCAGTTTGTAGGTAAAGACTGCACCGATCAGTGTTGCGATACTTCCGAAGATGATATCTACAGGAATCGCACCGCCAAGCAGGTTGGAGAGGATACATCCTACAAATAATCCCGGAATTGCAGCAGGTGTGAAGTACGGAAGGATCGTCAGTGCCTCAGAGAAGCGAACCTGTACTTCGCCGTAGCTTAATGGGGCAAACAGCAGAGTCAGAACTACATAGATAGCACCGATAGCGGCTGCCTGCACAAGGAACATTGTGTTTTTGCTTTTCATTATTTAGTTCTCCTTTAGTTTTGTTTTACATGTGGAAGGTCACGAACACATGATTCATTTTACGCCGGGAATCGGCGGGAAGCCCTGTAAGACCTTGGTGTATTGCATATCGGGGAAACGCCAGCGGCGCATCCGCTGATTCTGAGGGCTTCATAGCGGTAATGAGTATAGCATAACAACACAGGAAATGCAAGAAAAAAAGAATACCGCATCCCTGAAATACAATCAGAGAAGCGATATTCTTTAGAAATATCAGATACATAAAAATATCAGTTTTAAAATCAGAATTTAATTTCCTGTCCTTCCAGACGCCACTGTCTGAACTCAGCAGAAGCAGAGAGCAGAAGGTCGGAAGAAGAGTTCAGGGCTGTTTCTACGGAGTCCTGGATAACACCGATGATGAAACCAACTGCAACAACCTGCATGGAGATATCATCAGAGATACCAAACAGAGAGCATGCCATCGGGATCAGAAGAAGAGATCCACCGGCAACACCGGAAGCACCGCAGGCTGAAAGTGCAGCCAGGAGACTCAGGATGATCGCAGTCGGGATATCTACATGGATACCAAGTGTAAAGGCAGTGGCCATTGTCATAACCGTGATCGTGATCGCTGCACCATCCATATTGATCGTTGCACCGAGCGGGATAGTTACAGAGTAAGTATCTCTGTCAAGTCCCATTTCCTCGCAGACTTTCATGTTTACAGGAATGTTGGCGGCAGAACTTCTGGTGAAAAATGCAGTCAGCGCGCTTCTCTTCAGGCAATGGAAGATCAGCGGATAAGGATTCTTGCGGATGCACCAGTAAACGAGCATCGGGTTGGTAACAAAATAGATAAACAGCATACAGCCAACCAGCAGAAGAAGCAGTTTACCGTAAGTAGTAAAGATATCCAGTCCGTTTGTAGATACTGTGTTGAACACGAGACCGAAGATACCAAATGGTGCCATGTTGATGATCCAGGTAACAACTGTGGAAAGTCCGTTTGCAACATCAGCAAGAACGTTCTTGGTCATGTTGTTGGCAGCACGTAAAGCAAGTCCGATCAGGACAGCCCACATCAGGATTCCAACATAGTTTGCATTTACGAGAGAAGAAACAGGGTTTGCAACGACGTTCAGCAGAAGGTTGTTGAGGACTTCTGCGATACCCTGTGGTGCAGCAGTATCAGTAGCAGCAGTTGTCAGTGTCAGTTCAACCGGGAAGATCATGCTTGCAAATACTGCGATCACAGCGGCAAGAACGGTACTGAACATGTAAAGTATGATTACGGTTTTGATAACACCGCCGTGAGATTTTCCGGCATTGCACAGAGAACTGATAACCAGGAAAAATACAAGAAGCGGTGCGATCGCTTTGAGGGCTCCGACGAATACGTCACCCAGAATAGAGACTGCAGAAGCTCCCGGTACAGCGATTCCCAGGATGGCTCCCAGGATCAGTCCTACGAGGATTCGCTTGACCAGTGCGATCTCAGTCCATTTGGTCCAAAGTTTTTTCATTTGTTTACTCCCTTTCCTTTTACCTCTTTAATATGGTAAAACACTAATAAAGCATATTATAAACGAAAAATGCTTATAGTGCAACAAAATCATAAATTTTCGTAGACATATTTTGGAAGTTGCGGTAAGATGATACAAGGTCGCTGTGAACAGTAACGATACAGGCTGATGTCAATATCAGTAATTACAGAAAGGCAGATTTACAGATATGGAAGAGAAGATTCTTGATTTCATCATGGAGTACGCACAGGAGCACGAAAACGTTCCGTTTCAGGTTATTGAGGAGACGTTTAATATTCAGATGGATGAGAGCTTACGATCTATCATCAGTGATGCGATCTGGGACAGAGACAATGTTTCAGATGTAGTCATCGAAAATGAAGGCTATGTGATCAGTTGCTTCGAGGACTGATCGTTAAGTCAGGGAAAGTAAAGTGTTTGGCAAATACAGGGCAGAGACGGCATGGCGTTCTCTGCCCTGTGTTTTTTGCCATAAACAGTTATTTTTCGCGGTTAAGATCTTCAAGGATCGTGGTGTTGACATCATCTTCGTATTTACGCATCTGTACCTGCATAGGTGTGGGGTCAGCAGAAAACTTCAGATGACTGAAATGATTAAAGAAGAACAGGACTCCGATGGCGAGCCCAATGGAATAAGAAATCTCCAGTATGGTAAAACCGCTGGAGATTTTTCCTGTTACCTGAAAATAGATCTTTTGGAAAAGTGTGCCGACATCCACATCCGTATTAAAGGTCATGATGGAAAATGCCGCGCCAAAAAACGTGGCAAGGCAGACAAGGATCACTTTGAGCCAGCGGAAAAGCGTGCCGGGAGTGGATTCTTTTTTATAGGTAAGAATGAAGTCCGGTTCGCCGACAGGTGTGATCGTAAGTTCCGGTTCTTTTTTCTGGATCATGTCGACAAGATCCATGACAGACATGACATACCTTCCCGGCTTTTCTGAATCCAGGTTCGCAACAGGCAGGACACGGAGCCTGTTCAAAATTTTGGGATTGGTACAGGAAAGCCGTGCGATATCCTGGAGATACACATGGGGATGCTGTACCTGTATGTTCATGTCAAGCTGCAAATATAAAGTATCACTCATAAAAATCTCCTTCTGAAAGACCGCAGGTCAGTCTTTCATTTTGGGTTTGAAGATCAGGCTGGCGAGATAGGAAAAAATCAGCGCAGCAGAAACTCCAGTCGCACAGGCTGTGAATCCCCCGGTAAAAAGTCCGAGGAAACCGTCCTGGTCGATGGCTTTTTTCATACCTTTCCAGAGAACCTGCCCGAAGCCGAGAAGCGGAACAGAAGCGCCGGCACCTGCATAGTCGGCAAATGGCTGATAGATTCCGATCGCGCTCAAAAGAGCACCCGAGCAGACCAGAATGACCATGACCCGCCCGGGCATCAGCTTGGTCTTATCAAGAAGAATCTGGACCAGGGCACAGATCACACCGCCGACCCAGAATGCATTAAAATAATCCATAAAAAACTCCTTTCAGGATAATTGAATGTGTTCAAGAACGATTCCGTGGGCGATTCCCGGAACGGATTCTCCTTCATTAAAGCTTACTTTGGAGAGCATTGCCCCGGTAGGCACGAACAGGACACGTTTCCACTGGCCGGTAACGATGCGCGGCAGGATAAACGCAGCCAGCACGGAGGCGGCGCAGCCGCAGCCACTTCCGCCGGAATGCGTATCCTGTGATTTGTTATCAAAGATCAGAAGTCCGCAGTCATGATGGATGGAACTGATGGAAAGACCCTTTTCCCGGAGCAGATCAAATAAGATCCTCTGTCCGACCACGCCGAGATCTCCGGTGATAATGGCATCGTAATCGGAAGGCTTCCGGTCAAAATCGGTCAGATGGCGGCAGATCGTATCGCAGGCAGCAGGAGCCATGCAGCCGCCCATATTCATGGAATCACGAAAACCAAAATCGACAACCGTTCCGGTAGTAAGCGCAGTGACTGCCGCACAGCCGTTTTCGTGCCGGAGGGGAGAGGCATTTTCTGTGTTTTCCGGAACTGGCGGATTGTTTCCAAGGACACAGGCTCCGCTTCCCGTCACTGTCCAGGTTGCAGAGAGTGGGCGCTGGTTTCCATAGCCGAGCGGAAAACGAAATTCCTTTTCGGCAGTAGCAAAATGACTGGATGTGGCGCAGAGGATATGTGCACCGTAACCGGCTGTGACGGACATGGCTCCGAGAGAAAGGGACTCACCGATCGTGGAGCAGGCACCATACAGCCCATAAAACGGAATCCCCATATCAGCAATGCCAAAAGAAGATGCGATCGTCTGTGCAAGAAGATCCCCGGCAAATGCCATTCGGATATCAGAAGGCTTAAGACCGGCTTTTCCGATCGCCAGTACAGCAGTTTCTTTCTGGAGAGTGCTTTCGGCGTTTTCCCAGGTATCTGTCCCGAAGCGTGGATCTTCGCTCACCATATCAAAACAGTCTCTGAGCGGCCCTTCGCCTTCTTTTTTGCCGACGATCGAAGCCGCACTTTGAATATAGACCGGCTCCTGAAAAGCGAGACTTGCTTTTCCGGTCTGAACTGCTGGTTTCATCCGACCACCTCCATAAGTTTGAGAATATAATAGACAATGCCAAGAAGCCAGGAACTTAAGATCCCGTACAGGATCACAGGACCAGCGATCGTAAAAATCTTGCAGCCGATGCCGAAGACCTGCCCTTCTGCCTGGAATTCGATCGCAGAAGAGGCAACCGAGTTTGCAAAACCGGTGATCGGAACAAGTCCTCCGGCGCCTCCGAACTTTCCAATCTTGGAATACAGATTCAATCCGGTAAGAAGTACACTCAGAAAGATCAAAATAAGCGAACACCAGTTTCCGGCAGTCTCTCTGTCTGCGCCCATGGTCTGAGCGGTGTTTAAGATCCACTGTCCGAAAAGACAGATCAGGCCTCCTGTGACAAAGGCTTTTAGCATATTTACAGGGAGACTGTGAGTGGGGGTGATGGATTTGACATACTGCTCATATTTTTTCTGCTTTTTTATTTGCTGTTCTGAAGGCATGAAATCTCCTTTCTGTTTGACTTTTGTCTGGTTTATGCATATAATAATGAGGCTTATTGCCAGCCAAGAAAATAAAAAAGAAGTGTGCCGGTACATTTTCCGGCAGCGATCGCTATGATAATGGCAGGAAAGCCTTCCGTCAGACGGATCCTTCTGGAAAAAACAGGGAAGACGTCAGCGACTTCCGCCAGCGCCAGGATCCAGCTTCCGAGGAATATCCCGGAAAAGACACCATACAGTATCAGAAACGGGACTCCAAGCGGCAGAGAGATCTCAAAGATCCAGAAAAGATTTCCGAGTACGAATCCAAGCAGGGTCATATCCTCGTAAAGCAGGAGAGAATCTGCAGTATGTGTGATCCCGGCATATCTTGGAACAATGGAAAGTCCGATCATCAGTCCGACAGCACCGCCGGCAATGATGACCCCTGAACATATTCCTACAAAGCCAAGAAAAATCTGCTGCCACATACAAAAGAACTCCTTTTTTATTGATTTTGATGAGTAGTATGTGAAAATCTGAGAGAATCATACATTAATTCTTAAAAAAATATGAAAACCTGTACTTTTATTTGATTGGATAGTATAATTAAAAGGAATGGGAATGCACGGCATTTTCAATATTATTTATAAGGATGTTACGAGGAGGTTTTGCATGTACGACGCATATTCCCGAATGGAGATCCTGCTAGGTCAGAAGGGAGTTAACCGTCTGAGTACAGCTAAGATTGCTGTTTTCGGTCTGGGAGGTGCAGGCTCCTATACAGTGGAAGCACTGGCACGATGCGGGGTTGGCAGTCTTACACTTGTGGATCATGAGGCAATAACGGTCACAGATATCAACAGGCAGCTTTATGCGCTGCAGCCTACGATCGGTCATAAGAAAGTTCAGATAGCCAAAGAACGGGTCCATAATATAGACGAGGATATTCTGGTTCACACCTATGAAACATATTATAATGAAGACACTATGGGGTTATTCGATCTGAAAGCCTATGATTATATTGTGGATGCAATGGATACTGTTTCATCCAAGATTCTTCTGATAGAACAGGCTCAGAAATATCAGGTTCCGGTTATCTCATGCCTGGATATGGGGAATAAGCTGAATCCGTCAAGCCTGGAGATCATGGACATTTCACGCGTTGCGGCAGATCCGGCAGTAAAGAAAATGCGTGCGGAACTTCGCAGGAAGGGAGTACGCAGGCTGAAGGTACTGTGCTCCAGAGAACATTCACGCAGAGGTTTTGAATTCAGGAGAAATAAAGAAAATATCGAGAGAAATATCCATGGAAGCATTTCTTTTGTGCCGGGGGTTGCAGGACTTATGGCAGCAGGAGAAGTAGTACGGGATATTTTGTCAGAAAAACACAAAAAATAATATGAAGATCAGGAAAATAAGCCTGAGGTTTAAAATAAATAGAAAGATAGAGGATAGCATTTGTGAATGAGCAGATCAGACAGAAATTTTGCCTGGAATTAGGAACAGAGCAGGTGCTCTTTGATGAGCCGATGAAGAAACATACAACTTTTCGCATCGGCGGTCCGGCAGATGTTTTTGTGATGCCGAGAACAATAGAAGAAGTGAGTAAAGCGCTTGAGATATGTAGACAGGAACAGCTGCCATATTTCATACTTGGAAACGGAAGCAATCTTCTGGTCAGCGACCAGGGGTACAGAGGCGTGATCATACAGCTGGACCGCAATATGGAGGAGATCACAGTAGATGGTACAGAGATCCGTGCAGCAGCGGGGGCGCTTCTTTCTTCCATCGCTGTGGCGGCCAGAAGAGCTTCTCTTGCAGGCTTTGAGTTCGCAGGAGGGATCCCGGGTACACTTGGAGGAGCTGTTGTGATGAATGCGGGTGCATACGGCGGAGAAATGAAGGATGTACTCAAAGAAGTCACTGTGATGACAGGAGACGGCGAAATTCGTGTGATCCCGGCATCAGAGCTTGAGATGGGCTACAGAACAAGCATCATCAAAAAAGCAGGTTATCTTGTGCTCGGCGCAACGATCTCACTTAAGGAAGGTAATCTGGAAGAGATCAAAGCGCTTACCAGAGAACTCAGTGAGAAGCGTACTTCGAAACAGCCGCTTGAATTTCCAAGCGCAGGAAGTACATTCAAACGTCCGGAAGGATATTTTGCAGGCAAGCTGATCATGGACAGCGGTCTTCGCGGATATCAGATCGGAGGAGCGAGAGTATCTGACAAGCACTGTGGTTTTGTAATCAACGCAGGAGATGCAACAGCGCAGGATGTTGTGGCACTGATGGATCATGTGACAGAGGTAGTCCGTGAGAAATACGGAGTGACTCTGGAACCGGAAGTGAAATTTTTGGGGGATTTTAACTAAACTGCAAAGCAGTTGAGAAACGGGAGATAAGAGATGCGACTGGTAATTGTTACAGGAATGTCCGGCGCGGGCAAATCTACGGCGATGAAGATGATGGAAGACGCACAGTATTTCTGTGTGGATAATCTGCCGATCCAGCTGGTGGGGAAATTTGTCTCTCTGGTGTCGGCAAACCAGGGAGAGGATGTTCAGAATGCAGCAATTGGACTGGATGTCCGCAGCGGCAGATATCTGGAGGGGCTGGAAGAAGTACTTGACCAGCTTAAAGCAGAGGGATATAAGTTCGAGATCCTTTTTCTTGATGCAGATGACCGCACACTGGTCAAACGATACAAGGAAACAAGGAGAACACATCCGCTTGCTATGACAGGGCGCGTGGATGAAGGAATACAGAAGGAGCGGGAACGTTTAAGTTTTCTCAAAGAACATGCCGACTATATCATAGATACGACACATCTTCTTACCAGAGAACTTAAGAAAGAACTGGACAAGATCTTTGTAGAAAACGGCAGATTCGACAATATGATGATCTCTGTATTGTCGTTCGGATTCAAGTACGGGATCCCGGAGGATGCGGATCTTGTGTTTGATGTGAGATTCCTTCCAAATCCTTATTATGTGGATGAACTGCGGCCGCAGACAGGAATGGATGATGGCGTCTACAATTATGTGATGCAGAACCAGGTGGCACAGGATTTTGCCGACAAACTGGAAGATATGATGAAATTTCTGATTCCGAATTATGCAAAGGAAGGCAAGACCAATCTTGTGATCGCAGTCGGATGCACAGGCGGTAAGCATCGTTCTGTTACACTGGCGCGTGTCCTTTATGATCGCCTTCATGCAGAAAGAGGATATGGGATCCGCCTGGAACACAGGGACATCGGTAAGGATGCGCTTCGCAAAAAATAAGTAATATAAGAACAGGAGAGAACGGGAATTGTCTTTTTCAGGGATGGTGAAAGAAGAACTTTCCAGACAGGTCAGCACAGCAAGACACTGCAGGATCGCAGAAATAGCTGCACTTTTGAGCGCCTGTGGCAGAATGACAGCAGATGGGATACTGCATTTTCAGACCGAAAATTATGCTGTTGTAAGAAAGTACTTTACATTGTTGACAAAAACCTTTAATATAGATACAGCAATAGCTATTCGGGAAAGCTGTCAGATGAAAAAAGGAAAAGTATATTTTGTCGAAATTGCAGACCCGGCACAGATAGAGACTGTACTTCAGGGGACGAAACTTTCTGCAGATAAATGTAGCGGAGAAACGTTATATGCAGGTAATGGGCTCGTTATACAGCAGAGTTGCTGTAAGCGGGCTTTTATCCGCGGGGCGTTTCTGGCATCCGGCTCGATCAGTGATCCGGAGAAAGGGTATCATTTTGAGATCGTCTGTTCAGATGAGCAGAAAGCCGGACAGCTTCGAGAACTTATCCGCAGCTTTGAGATTGATGCCAAAATTGTCATGCGCAAGAAGTCATATGTGGTCTATGTGAAAGAGGGTGCGCAGATCGTAGATATGCTGGCAGTTATGGAAGCAAATGTGGCTTTGATGAACCTTGAGAATATCAGGATCGTCAAGGAAATGCGAAATACTGTCAACAGGAAAGTAAACTGTGAAACAGCGAATATCAACAAAACGGTGAATGCAGCAGTGAAGCAGACAGAGGACATCAGATTGATTCAGGAAAAGATGGGATTTCACAATCTGAACGAAGGTCTTGCTGAGATCGCGGAGCTGAGACTGCAGTATCCGGAAGCTACACTAAAAGAATTAGGTATGATGTTAAATCCGCAGGTTGGGAAGTCGGGGGTAAATCACCGCTTAAGAAAGCTCAGCCAGATCGCTGACGGACTGCGGGTGAACGAGGAGGAGTTATTATGATTAAAAAACCAATCACTATTCAACTGTCTACAGGACTTGAAGCACGTCCGGTTGCACAACTGGTACAGGTTGCAAGCCAGTTTAACAGCGAGATCTATGTTGAGATTGGAAGAAAGAAAGTAAATGCCAAGAGTATTATGGGAATGATGACATTAGGGCTGGACGCAGGTGAAGAGATCACACTTTCTGCAAATGGCGATGACGAAGAAGCAGCCATGACAAGCATAGAGAAGTATTTAAGCAACAATCAGTAATAAAAGGATCATAACAGAATCATAAGAAGCATTGCCCGGAAGAAGACCAGTCCGGTGTAATGCTTTTTTTGTATCCCGGACATTATCGAAATACGAGATTATAAGTTGACCATAAAACAAAAACAAGGTATAATATTAAAATGTTAATGAATGTAAACCAAAGCGAGGGAGATACCAATGTCTAAATTTTTGAAATTTATTGTACATTTTGTGATCGTATGTACGATCGTACTGATACTCGGTATGGCGCTGCCGCCGTTTTTCGGAGTTACGACTGTGATCGTGGACAGTGCAGATAAGGCCAGCAACCTGCCAATGGGCTCTGTGACATACGCGATACCGGTAAGGACAGAAGAAGCGATGAAGGTAGCGGGAACACCGATCCTGGTAAAGAAAGATTCTATGACATATCGCTACAATCTTATAAACGTAGACACAAGTAACAATACAGGTACAGTGATAGATCCAAGTGCGTCCGCACAGAGCAATATTATGGTATCGGTTAAGAACTGGGTGCCGAAGGTTGTTGTTACGATTCCTTTTGTGGGATATATCCTGACTGCGACAGAGAGTACAGAGGGACTGATCGTTCTTGGACTTGTTGTCCTTTTCCTTATCATCCTTTATGTTGTGGCAGAACTTCTTAAGAAAGAGCCAGAAGATGAATATGAGGATCTTGTCGGGGAACGCAGACATGTCAAGACTGCAAAGGAACTCCGGATGGAAGAGAAGGAGCGTGCGAAACGCATGGATGAAGAAGACAGAGAGCTTCTTTATGGAGAGAAAGCGCGTCGCAAGCAGGCCAGGAAAGAAGAGAAGAAACGCAAGAAGATTCGCACAGGTGGATTTGTAGATGAAATTTATGAGGATGATCTTGAGGAAGAGCCTACACAGAAGCCAATGCGTCCGGTAAGAAATGTCCAGATGGCGACCAGCGAGGCGCATGAACTCCTTAAGAGAGAGATTGCAGCGGCTACTGCTGAGGATGATCAGGAATACGATACTGTGAGAGGATATACAGAAGAACTTCCTGAGATCCAGGAACCTGAGGAAGAACCGGAAGAAGAGAAACCAGTAGAGATCAAAAAAATGGCGATCCCGAGTTACTCTGCTTCCCAGCTCGCTGACAAAGCAAGAAAGGCCGGCGATGCTCCGGACATTGTAAGAGATTCCATTACTAAGGTCACTTTGTTTGACTATTCCGACATCATCGGTGGTGACGAGGAATCCGAAGAATAACTGAATAATATCCTATTTATATAGGAAGAAAAATGTTAAATGAGATGCAGTGAGGGGATACAGAATCCTTTCACTGCATTTTGCACTATAATAAGAAAAAAGTGCCCTGAATTATTGTGCACAAATTTCTTCAAAAAAATAAAAAAAAGACTTGCATAATTCGGAATCATCGTATATACTAATATCTGCTGTGACATGATAGCTATGAAGCGCGAGGTTGCTGCCAGTTACCGGCAGGTTTTCCGTGGAGCGAATGTCAAGTTAGGAAACTGACGACAAGTCACTGTACAAGTTCAGAAACCATCATCGGGATGGACGTGTGGATAAATGTCGCATGACACACACGGAGATGTGTACAGTCGCCGCTTGTCGTACTGCATAATTGAGTACGAATAGGAGGAGACTTTTTTTATGGCAAATCAGGTAATGAGAATCACTTTAAAAGCTTACGATCATCAGTTAGTAGATGCATCCGCAGCAAAAATCATCGATACTGTTAAAAAGAATGGAGCAACTGTTAGCGGACCGGTTCCGCTTCCGACAAAGAAGGAAGTTGTTACAATCTTAAGAGCTGTTCACAAATACAAAGATTCCAGAGAGCAGTTCGAGCAGAGAACTCATAAGAGACTCATCGATATCATGACACCAACCCAGAAAACAGTAGATGCACTTTCCAGACTGGAAATGCCTGCAGGTGTTCACATCGATATCAAGATGAAAACCAAATAATTTAACTCGTTTTTAAATGTCCATCGGGCATTTCAAAAAACTATATGATTGCCTTTATGGTAATCCGCTATAAGGAGGAAGAAAGAAATGAAGAAAGCTATTTTAGCTACTAAAGTCGGAATGACTCAGATCTTCAATGAAGACGGACAGTTAATTCCGGTAACCGTTTTACAGGCTGGTCCATGCGTTGTAACTCAGGTTAAGACAGAGGAAAACGACGGATACGCATCAGTTCAGGTAGGATACGGCGACATCAGAGAAAAACTGGTGAACAAACCGGAAAAAGGCCACTTCGACAAAGCTGGAGTTGCTGTTAAGAGATTCGTTAAAGAATTCAGATTCGAAAACGCTGCTGAATATACAGTAGGACAGGAAATCAAAGCTGACATCTTTGCAGCAGGAGATCACATCGATGCTACTGCAATCTCCAAAGGTAAAGGCTTCCAGGGAGCTATCAAGAGACATGGACAGTCCAGAGGACCTATGGCTCACGGTTCCAAATATCATC
>OLWA01000410.1_pt1 | contig 54555 bp, 46 predicted proteins | sample 1673251 | NCBI WGS metagenome assembly OLWA01 (sample SAMEA3178937, study PRJEB25190) | human gut metagenome | biome: human gut; feature: human-associated habitat; material: faeces | place: Austria | collected 2013 | reverse complement strand
AGCATCAGCCTTCCAAGCTGAGGGTCGCGAGTTTGAGCCTCGTCTTCCGCTCAAAGGAAAACAACGCCAATGTAGCTCAGGGGTAGAGCACTTCCTTGGTAAGGAAGAGGTCGCGGGTTCAAATCCCGCCATCGGCTCTGATTTGCAATGAATGCCTCGGGGGCGAATACGCTTTCGTGGCGCTTTGTTGAAAAAGATAATTTTAATCACAACACAATAAAATAACAATAGTTATGGCTAAAGAGAAATTCGAAAGAACCAAACCGCATGTTAACATCGGTACTATCGGTCACGTTGACCACGGTAAGACCACTCTGACTGCAGCTATCACTAAGGTGCTCGCTGAAAAGGGTCTTTCTGAAGTTAAGTCATTCGACCAGATTGACAACGCTCCCGAGGAAAAGGAACGTGGTATCACAATTAACACTGCTCACGTTGAGTATGAGACTGAAAATCGTCACTATGCTCACGTTGACTGCCCGGGACACGCCGACTATGTGAAGAACATGGTAACCGGTGCTGCTCAGATGGACGGTGCTATCATCGTGGTTGCTGCAACTGACGGTCCTATGCCCCAGACTCGCGAGCACATCCTTCTCGCTCGTCAGGTGAATGTTCCCCGTATCGTTGTGTTCCTGAACAAGTGTGACATGGTTGACGACGAAGAAATGTTTGACCTTGTTGAGATGGAAATGCGTGACCTTCTTTCTTCTTACGAGTATGATGGCGACAACACTCCTATCATCCGCGGTTCTGCTCTTGGTGCGCTTAACGGCGAGCCTCAGTGGGTAGAGAAGGTAATGGAGCTTATGGCTGCCGTTGACGAGTGGATTCCTCTGCCTCCCCGCGATATTGACAAGCCTTTCTTGATGCCTGTTGAGGACGTGTTCTCAATCACCGGTCGTGGTACTGTTGCTACAGGTCGTATCGAAACCGGTATCGTTAAGGTAGGTGACGAAGTTCAGATCATGGGTCTTGGTGCTGACCTCAAGTCGGTTGTTACCGGTGTTGAGATGTTCCGCAAGCTCCTCGATCAGGGTGAAGCCGGTGACAATGTAGGTCTTCTTCTCCGTGGTATCGACAAGAAGGATATCAAGCGTGGTATGGTAATCTGCCACCCGGGAGTTGTTAAGCCTCACAGCAAGTTCAAGGCTCAGGTTTATATCCTGAAGAAGGAAGAAGGTGGTCGTCACACTCCGTTCCACAACCACTACCGTCCCCAGTTCTACATCCGTACACTTGACGTGACCGGTGAGATTACTCTCCCCGACGGAGTAGAGATGGTAATGCCCGGTGACCACGTTGCTATCAACGTTGAGCTCATCAACCCGGTAGCTTGTGACCTCGGTCTCCGTTTCGCTATCCGTGAAGGTGGTCGCACCGTAGGTTCTGGTCAGATTACTGAAATCCTTGACTAATAAATAAACTCGGGGGTGTCTCTGACACTCCCCGATATACGGGACTAGCTCAGTTGGTAGAGCACCGGTCTCCAAAACCGGGTGTCGGGAGTTCGAGTCTCTCGTCCCGTGCCAAAGTATAAGAAATGAAGAAATTAAAATTGCTTACGGATATACAGGAGTCTTATACCGAGCTTCGATATAAGACTTCTTGGCCTACCAAGACCCAGCTGATCAAGAGTAGCTGTATAGTGCTTATTGCTTCCATAATTATAGCGCTTATAATACTTGTATTTGATCAGATAATCGACCACTTCATGCATTTTATTTACGGTCTTTAAGATTTAAAACGTAGTCGCAATGGCTGAAAGAAAGAAAGAATGGTATGTGCTTCGCGCCATATCAGGAAAAGAAGCTAAGGTTAAGGAACTTCTTGATGCTGCAATCAAGAACACAGACTTAGGCAACTACGTGTTTCAAGTCTTGATTCCTACAGAGAAAGTGGTTACTACGCGTAACGGGAAGAGGGTTGTAAAAGAACGCAACCTTTATTCCGGCTATGTGTTTATAGAGGCTGATCTTCAGGGCGAGGTTATGCATGAACTTCGCAACACCACCAACGTGATTGACTTCCTCGGAGGAAGGGGTAAGGGCTCTGCTCCGGAACCTCTCCGCCAGAGCGAGGTTATGCGCATGTTAGGTGCTGCTGATGAGATTAACGATGCTAACGATGACGGCTTCGGCGACTTCCTTGTCGGCGAGCATGTGAAGGTGACATTTGGACCGTTCAGCGGTTTCAACGGCGAGATTGTAGATCTTGACCCGGAGAAGCGCAAGCTGAAGGTTGAAGTGAAAATCTTCGGTCGTAGCACACCTCTTGAATTGGAGGCTTCGCAAGTAGAGCGGGAATTGGCTAAATAACGGTTACGAGTTATGTAAACCGGTTATCCGCACGTTTAACCCAACAAAATTTGTATTAAAAAATGGCTAAAGAAATTGCTGGACAGATCAAATTGCAGATTAAAGGTGGAGCAGCAAATCCATCGCCGCCAGTAGGTCCCGCTCTGGGTTCTAAGGGCATCAACATCATGGAGTTTTGCAAGCAATTCAACGCCCGCACCCAGGACAAGGCAGGCAAAGTGCTTCCGGTAGTAATCACTTACTTTACCGACAAGAGCTTTGACTTCATTGTAAAGACTCCTCCGGTAGCTATTCAGCTTCTTGAGGTGGCTAAGCTCAAAAGCGGTTCTGCAGAGCCTAATCGTAAGAAGGTGGCAGAAATCACTTGGGAGCAGGTGAAGGCGATTGCTGAGGACAAAATGCCCGATTTGAACTGTTTTAATGTTGAGTCGGCAATGCGCATGGTTGCCGGTACAGCCAGAAGCATGGGTATCACCGTAAAGGGGGCATTCCCTGAAAATAACTAATAAACTTCAATTGACATGGGTAAACTTACTAAAAATCAAAAGTTGGCTTTACAGAAGATTGAAGCTGGGAAGGCTTACTCTTTGGCTGAGGCTACAGAGAAGGTAAAGGAAGTAACCTATACCAAATTTGACGCTTCGCTTGATATCGATGTACGTCTTGGCGTTGATCCCCGTAAGGCTAATCAAATGGTACGCGGTGTCGTTACTCTGCCTCATGGAACAGGCAAACAGACTACCGTATTGGTTCTTTGCAACCCCGACGCCGAGAGCGCTGCGAAGGCTGCAGGTGCCGATTACGTAGGACTTGATGAATATATTGAGAAAATCAAAGGTGGATGGACTGACGTTGATGTAATCATCACCCAGCCCGCTATCATGGGTAAGATTGGTGCCCTCGGACGTGTCCTCGGACCCCGCGGCCTCATGCCTAACCCCAAGAGCGGAACTGTTACCAACGATGTCGCTAAGGCGGTTGAGGAGGTAAAGAAGGGTAAGATTGACTTCAAGGTTGACAAGAACGGTATTGTTCACTCTTCAATCGGCAAGGTGTCATTTACACCCGAGCAGATGCGTGACAATGCACGTGAGTTCATCAACACGTTGATCAAGCTCAAGCCTGCTACTGCAAAGGGTACCTATATTAAGAGTATTTATCTTTCGAGCACAATGAGTCCCGGTATCAAGGTTGACTCAAAGTCAATCGATGCTTAACCCTAAATGACTAAGTAAAATGAAAAAGGAAGATAAAGGTATTATTATAGAGAAAATAGCGGAAACCGTTAAGGAATATCCCTGCTTCTATCTTGTTGAGACCGCAGGTCTTGACGCAGAGAAGACAAGCGACCTCCGCCGTGCCTGCAGCAAGGCTGACATCAAGCTTCTTGTTGTAAAGAATACACTTCTCCACAAGGCTCTCGAGTCACTTGACTATGACTATTCAGAGCTTTATCCCTGCCTGAAGGGTGCAACCTCTGTGATGTTCTCACATGTAGGTAACGCTCCTGCAAAGCTCATCAAGGATGTGCTTAAAAAGGATAAGGAAGCTCAGCTTCCCCGCCTGAAGGCTGCATTTGTGGAAGAGACTGTTTATGTAGGCGCTGACCAGCTTGACACCCTTGCAAGCATCAAGAGCAAGAACGAGCTTATCGCTGACGTTGTGGCTCTTCTACAGTCACCCGCCAAGAACGTGGTTTCTGCCCTTACTTCGGGCGGTACCAAGCTTCACGGTATCCTTGAGACACTCTCCAATAAATAATCAATCATTTAAGAAAAATAACTCAATTAAATCATACAAAAATGGCAGATTTAAAAGCTTTTGCAGAACAATTAGTTAACCTCTCAGTAAAAGAAGTAAACGAACTTGCTCAGATCCTTAAAGATGAGTATGGCATCGAGCCCGCAGCAGCAGCTGTTGCTGTAGCAGCAGGTCCCGCAGCAGGTGCACCCGCAGCTGAAGAGAAGACTTCATTTGACGTTATCCTCAAGTCAGCTGGCGCAAGCAAGCTTGCAGTCGTTAAGCTCGTTAAGGAACTTACCGGTCTTGGCTTGAAGGAAGCTAAGGAACTCGTTGACGGTGCTCCCGGCGTAGTTAAGGAAGGTCTTGCCAAGGCTGATGCTGAAGGCCTCAAGAAGCAGTTGGAAGAAGCTGGCGCTGAAGTTGAACTTAAATAATATTGCCTGTTAACCAGGTAATTAGGTTAAGAATCATTTTTTGTGATGATTCTTAACCTTTTTGTGCTATAATTTAAGTTGAGTTCCCCTTAACATTTTTTTTAATGTCAGTTTCATCTTCTAAACCCCGTATAAATTTTGCCTCGGTAAAGAATCCGCTTCCTTACCCTGACTTCCTCGAGGTGCAGCTCAAGTCATTCCAGGATTTCCTACAGCTTGACACTCCTCCGGAAAAAAGAAATAATGAGGGCCTTTACAAGGTGTTTGCGGAAAACTTCCCCATTGTGGACACCCGCAACAACTATGTACTTGAGTTCTTGGATTATTACATCGATCCGCCGCGTTACACAATCGAGGAGTGTCTCGAGCGCGGACTCACCTACAGTGTGCCCCTCAAAGCTAAACTAAAGCTCTATTGTACCGACCCCGATCATGAGGATTTCGAGCCGAAGATCCAGGATGTATACCTGGGTCCGATTCCTTATATGACTGCTCAAGGCACTTTTGTCATCAATGGTGCCGAGCGTGTCGTGGTGTCTCAGCTTCACCGTTCACCCGGTGTGTTCTTCGGTCAGAGCACTCATGCCAACGGTACGAAACTGTACTCTGCACGTATCATTCCTTTCCGTGGCTCATGGATAGAATTTGCTACTGACATTAATAACGTCATGTATGCCTATATCGACCGTAAGAAGAAGCTCCCTGTTACAACGCTTCTCCGTGCGATTGGTTTGGAAAGTGACAAGGATATAATCGAGATTTTCGGTCTTGCCGAGGAAATCAAGGTCAACAAGACCAACCTGAAGAAAGCTGTTGGCAGAAAACTTGCAGCCCGTGTCCTGAAGACCTGGGTAGAGGACTTCGTTGACGAAGATACCGGCGAGGTTGTGTCAATCGAGCGTAACAATGTGGTAATCGACCGTGAGACTGTGCTTGAGGAAGAGCACATCGATGAGATTATCGAATCAGGCGCGCAGACTGTATTGCTTCACAAGGAAGATGCAAATACCAGCGACTACTCGATTATTTTCAACACTCTGCAAAAAGATACCTCCAACTCTGAGAAGGAGGCAATCCAATATATATACAGGCAGCTACGCAACGCGGAGCCGCCGGATGACGCGTCGGCACGCGAGGTCATAACCAACCTTTTCTTCTCGGAAAAGCGTTACGACCTTGGCGAGGTGGGCCGTTATCGTATCAATAAGAAGCTTGATCTTGGTACTTCTATGGATGTCAAGGTCCTTACCAAGGAAGACATCATCGCCATTATCAAGTATCTTATCGAGCTTATCAATTCAAAGACTGACGTGGATGATATCGACCACTTGAGCAACCGTCGTGTGCGTACAGTGGGCGAGCAGCTCTACAATCAGTTTGGCGTGGGTCTTGCCCGTATGTCACGTACCATACGTGAGCGTATGAACGTCCGTGACAACGAGGACTTCACTCCTATCGACCTTATCAACGCGAAGACAATTTCGTCGGTTATCAATACATTCTTTGGTACAAATGCGTTGTCTCAGTTCATGGACCAGACCAACCCCCTTGCGGAAATGACCCACAAGCGCCGTATGTCGGCACTTGGTCCCGGCGGTCTTTCTCGTGAGCGTGCCGGCTTCGAGGTTCGTGACGTTCACTATACCCATTACGGACGTCTTTGTCCGATTGAGACTCCTGAAGGTCCTAACATCGGTCTTATCTCTTCACTCTGTGTATATGCCAAAATCAATGATCTCGGATTTATCGAGACTCCCTACCGCAAGGTTGACGATGGCAAGGTAAATATCAATAACGATGAAATCGTATATCTTACCGCTGAGGTTGAAGAGGGTCAGGTGATTGCCCAGGGTAACGCGCCCCTTAATCCCGACGGAAGCTTTGTGCGTGACCGCGTGAAGGCGCGTCTTGACGCCGACTTCCCGATTGTGGCTCCGGGCGAGGTTAACCTGATGGATGTGTCGCCGACTCAGATCGCTTCTATCGCTGCGTCACTTATCCCGTTCCTTGAGCATGATGACGCTAACCGTGCGTTGATGGGATCTAACATGATGCGCCAGGCAGTGCCGTTGCTTCGTTCAGAGGCTCCTATCGTAGGTACCGGTCTGGAAGGACAGCTTATCCGCGATTCACGCACGCAGATTACTGCCGAGGGTGACGGTGTGATTGAGTTTGTCGATGCAAAGGTTATCCGCATCCGTTATGACCGCACCGAGGACGAGGAATTTGTTGCGTTTGAGGATGCTGTAAAAGAATACCACATACCTAAGTTCCGCAAGACCAACCAGAGCACTACTATCGACCTTCGTCCTATTTGTGAAAAGGGTCAGCGTGTTACTTTCGGTCAGATTCTCACCGAGGGTTATTCTACCGAAAATGGCGAGCTTGCGCTCGGTCGCAACCTGAAAGTGGCGTTCATGCCCTGGAAGGGTTACAACTATGAGGATGCTATCGTGCTTAATGAGCGCGTCGTGCGCGAGGATATACTAACCTCTGTTCATGTCGACGAGTATTCTCTTGAAGTGCGCGAGACAAAGCGCGGTATGGAAGAGTTGACAAGCGATATTCCTAATGTCAGCGAAGACGCTACCAAGGATCTTGACGAGCGCGGTATCATACGCGTCGGTGCCCATGTAGCTCCCGGTGACATCATGATAGGTAAGATCACGCCTAAGGGCGAGTCCGACCCCACTCCCGAAGAGAAGCTTCTCCGCGCTATTTTCGGCGACAAGGCAGGTGATGTAAAGGATGCTTCATTGAAGGCTACCCCGTCACTGAAGGGTGTGGTAATCGGTACCAACCTCTTCTCCCGTGCAGCTAAAAAGAAGAAGACAAAGAGTGCCAATGCTCAGCTTCCCAAGCTTGACGAGGAGTATGAAGTTAAGCAGGGCGAGCTGAAGGATATTCTTATCAACAAGCTCATGGTGCTTACCGAGGGCAAGACTTCACAGGGCGTGAAAGACTTCCTCGGAGCCGACATTATCGCCAAGGGTGCCAAGTTTACCCCCGGAGCGTTGAAGGATATCGACTTTGACACCGTGAATCTGTCTAAGTGGACCGCCGATGCCCACGCCAATGAGCTTATCCGCGCCACTATTGTAAATTACTTGCGCAAGTCTAAGGAAATCGATGCCGAGCTGCGCCGTAAGAAGTTTGACATCTCAATCGGTGACGAGCTTCCCTCCGGTATCATGCAGATGGCTAAGGTCTATGTGGCAAAGAAGCGTAAGATCAGCGTAGGTGACAAGATGGCGGGTCGTCACGGTAACAAGGGTATCGTGTCGCGTATCGTGCGTCAGGAAGACATGCCCTTCCTTGCCGACGGTACTCCTGTTGACATCTGTCTTAACCCGCTTGGTGTGCCTTCTCGTATGAACCTTGGTCAGATATTCGAGACAGTTCTCGGATGGTCGGGTGCTATTCTTGACGAGAAGTTTGCTACTCCGATTTTCGACGGAGCGAGCCTCGATGACCTTAACGAGTGGACTGACAAGGCAGGTCTTCCCCGATATGGAAAGACTTACCTCTATGATGGCGGTACAGGCGAGCGGTTTGACCAGCCGGCGACCGTAGGTATCATCTACATGCTTAAACTCGGTCACATGGTCGAGGACAAGATGCATGCCCGTTCAATCGGTCCGTACTCGCTTATCACTCAGCAACCTCTCGGTGGTAAGGCTCAGTTTGGTGGTCAGCGTTTCGGAGAGATGGAAGTTTGGGCGCTTGAAGCATTCGGCGCATCCCACATCCTCCAGGAGATTCTTACCATCAAGAGTGATGATGTCAACGGCCGTAGCAAGGCTTACGAGGCAATCGTCAAGGGCGAGCCTATGCCGCAGGCAGGTATCCCCGAGTCACTCAACGTGTTGCTCCATGAGCTTCGCGGTCTCGGCTTGAGCATCAATCTTGAGCAATAATCATTCACAAGACAAAGATAGGTAAATACATATATGGCTTTTAGAAAAGACAATAAGACAAAAACCGGTTTTTCCAAAATCTCTATCGGGCTTGCTTCGCCCGAGGAGATTCTGGAGAAGTCAAGCGGTGAGGTACTCAAGCCTGAGACCATCAACTACCGCACCTACAAGCCCGAGCGCGACGGTCTCTTCTGTGAGAAGATATTCGGTCCGGTAAAGGACTATGAATGTCACTGCGGAAAGTATAAGCGCATCCGCTACAAGGGCATCGTGTGCGACCGTTGTGGTGTGATGGTGACTGAAAAGAAGGTGCGTCGTGAACGCATGGGTCACATCAAGCTTGTCGTTCCCGTGGCACACATCTGGTATTTCCGTTCGTTACCCAACAAGATTGGTTATCTGCTCGGATTGCCCTCTAAGAAGCTTGACGCTGTAATATACTACGAGCGTTACGTAGTGATTCAGCCGGGAGCTGCAGAGGGTGTGCAGGCGCTTGATCTTCTTACCGAAGAAGAATACTTCGATATCCTTGACAAGCTTCCCCAGGGAAACCAGCAGCTTGAGGATACCGACCCCAATAAATTTATCGCTAAGATGGGTGCAGAGGCAGTCTATGACCTCCTTACCCGTCTTGACCTTGACTCCCTCTCTTACGAGCTGCGCCACCGCGCCAATACCGACGGCTCGCAGCAGCGTAAGACCGAGGCGCTCAAGCGTCTACAGATTGTAGAGTCGTTCCGCGCATCGCGTCACCGTAACAAGCCCGAATGGATGATTTTGCAGGCTGTGCCTGTAATCCCGCCGGAGCTGCGTCCGCTTGTGCCTCTTGACGGCGGTCGTTTCGCCACCTCCGACCTCAATGACCTCTACCGTCGTGTAATCATCCGTAACAATCGTCTGAAACGTCTTATCGAGATTAAGGCGCCTGAAGTGATTCTCCGCAACGAAAAGCGTATGCTTCAGGAAGCGGTAGACTCTCTGCTTGACAACTCACGCAAGTCATCGGCTGTCAAGACTGAGGCAAACCGTCCGTTGAAATCTCTTTCCGACTCTCTCAAGGGTAAGCAGGGACGTTTCCGTCAGAACCTCCTCGGTAAGCGTGTCGACTATTCCGCACGTTCGGTTATCGTTGTCGGTCCTGAGCTGAAGATGCATGAGTGCGGTATTCCCAAAAACATGGCTGCCGAGCTTTACAAGCCCTTTGTCATACGTAAGCTTATCGAGCGTGGTATCGTCAAGACTGTGAAGTCGGCAAAGAAAATAGTTGACCGCAAGGAGCCTGTCGTATGGGACATCCTTGAGCACGTCATGAAGGGTCATCCCGTGTTGCTTAACCGTGCCCCGACACTTCACCGTCTCGGTATACAGGCGTTCCAGCCCAAAATGATCGAGGGTAAGGCAATCCAGCTGCATCCGCTTGCATGTACGGCATTCAACGCCGACTTCGACGGTGACCAGATGGCAGTTCACCTCCCCCTTGGCAACGAGGCTGTGCTTGAGGCGCAGATGCTTATGCTCGGTGCCCACAACATCCTTAACCCTGCAAACGGTGCGCCTATCACTGTGCCTTCGCAGGACATGGTACTCGGTCTTTACTACATTACCAAGCTACGCAAGGGCGACAAGGGTGAAGGCTCCAAGTTCTATGGACCGGAGGAAGCCCAGATTGCTTACAATGAAGGCAAGGTGACTCTCCACGCCCCTGTATCGGTAGTCGTTGACGACATTGATGAAAACGGTAATGCCATACAGCATCTTGTAGAGAATACTTCTGTTGGACGTATACTCGTCAACCAGTTTGTGCCGAAGGAAATCGGTTATGTCAACCAGATACTTTCCAAGAAGTCGCTCCGCGACATCATTGGTAAGGTTATCAACACATGCGGTGTGACCCGTTCGGCCCAGTTCCTTGACGACATCAAGAACCTCGGTTACTACATGGCGTTCAAGGGAGGTCTTTCGTTCAACCTCGGTGACGTATTGATTCCCGAGGAGAAGGAGAAACTCGTAGCTGAGGGTAACGAGCAGGTTCAGGAAGTGTTGAACAACTACTCTATGGGTTTCATCACCAATAACGAGCGTTACAACCAGATTATCGATATATGGACTCACGTGAACTCACGTCTTACCGATATCCTCATGAAGCACATGACTGCTGCCAACCAGGGCTTCAACTCTGTCTTCATGATGCTTGATTCCGGTGCCCGTGGTTCTAAGGACCAGATTCGTCAGCTTGCCGGTATGCGTGGTCTTATGGCTAAACCGCAGAAAGCAGGTGCTGAGGGAGGTCAGATTATCGAGAACCCGATTCTTGCCAACTTCAAGGAGGGTCTTTCGGTGCTTGAGTACTTCATCTCTACCCACGGTGCCCGTAAGGGTCTTGCCGATACCGCATTGAAGACCGCCGACGCCGGTTATCTTACCCGTCGTCTTGTCGATGTGGCTCATGACGTTATTATACATGAAGAGGATTGCGGCACACTCCGCGGTCTTGTATGTACTGAAATCAAGAACAACGAAGAGGTTGTCGCTTCTCTTGCAGAGCGTATTCTCGGACGTGTTTCTGTTCATGACATCATCGATCCTATTTCCGGAGAGATTATTGTCGCTTCAGGAGAGGAAATCGACGAAGTTGCCGCCAACCGCATCAACGAGTCACCGATTGAATCGGTTGAGATCCGTTCAGTGCTTACCTGTGAGTCCAAGAAGGGTGTATGTGCCAAGTGTTACGGCCGCAATCTTTCCAACAATCTCATTGTTCAGAAAGGTGAGGCTGTCGGCGTGATTGCCGCCCAGTCAATCGGTGAGCCGGGTACCCAGCTTACACTTCGTACATTCCACGTCGGTGGTGTGGCATCAAATATCGCTGCCGTGTCTACTATCACCTCTCGCTATGAGGGTACGCTCGAAATCGAAGAGTTGCGTACTGTCGAAACCGAGGAGAAGGGTCCTGACGGACAGCCCGTACAGGTTGTGATAGGTCGTCTTGCGGAGATGCGTATTATCGACCCCAACACCAAGATGATGCTTACCAACGCCAACATTCCTTACGGTTCTAAGCTGTATTATCCTAACGGCGCTACATTGAAGAAAGGTGATGTCATCTGTGAATGGGACCCCTTCAATGCCGTTATTATTTCGGAAGTCGCCGGTAAGATTCAGTTCCAGAACCTTATCGAGAATGTGACTTACCGCGTGGATTATGACGAGCAGACCGGTCTTGAGGACAAGATTATCATCGAGTCAAAGGATCGTACACGTGTTCCGGAAGCCAACATCGTTGATGCCAACGGTCAGGTGCTCAAGACTTATGCTCTTCCCGTGGGCGCTCACTTGATGGTTGATGACGGTGCCGATGTCAAGGCCGGCGATGTATTTGTCAAGATTCCTCGCTCGGCAGGTAATGCCGGTGACATCACCGGTGGTCTGCCCCGTGTCACCGAGCTGTTTGAAGCGCGCAATCCGTCTAATCCCGCCATTGTGTCGGAAATCGACGGTGAGGTTAAGTTCGGCAAGGTTAAGCGTGGTAACCGTGAGATTTCAGTTACCTCCAAGCTTGGTGAAATCAAGAAGTATCTCGTCCCGTTGTCCAAGCAGATTCTTGTACAGGAAAACGACTATGTGCGTGCCGGTACTCCGCTTTCCGACGGTGCGATTACTCCCGCCGATATTCTTAACATCATGGGACCGACTGCCGTGCAGGAATATATCGTGAACGAAGTTCAGGATGTGTACCGCATGCAGGGTGTGAAAATCAATGACAAGCACTTTGAGGTGATTGTACGCCAGATGATGCGTAAGGTGAATATCCTTGATCCGGGCGACACTTGCTTCCTTGAGCAGCAGGTTGTCGACAAGCGCGAGTTCATGGATGAGAACGACCGCATCTGGGGCAAGAAAGTGGTTGTTGACGCCGGCGACAGCGAGACTTTGAAGCCGGGTCAGATAATAACCGCCCGCAAGCTTCGTGACGAGAATTCAGCTCTGAAGCGTCGTGACCTCAAGACTGTCACTGTGCGTGACGCTGTTCCTGCAACGTCAGAACAGATTCTGCAAGGTATCACGCGTGCGGCTCTCCAGACTTCAAGCTTCATGTCGGCTGCATCATTCCAGGAAACAACCAAGGTGCTCAACGAAGCTGCCATCAACGGTAAGACCGATTACCTCGAGGGCATGAAGGAAAATGTAATCTGTGGTCATCTGATACCTGCCGGTACAGGTCTCCGTGAGTACAACAATCTTGTTGTTGCCGGAAAAGATGATATAGATTCAGTGTTTGACTCCGCCGATGTTATCGACGTGGCTCACACCGAGCAGTAAAATAATAAGAAAAAATTCACTTGATATAGCGGGACGGCATCTGATGCCGTCCCGCTTTTTAGTATACTGCTGCCGAACATTTGAGCTGGTGACCTTGTTTATCGTTTACAAAAATTATTTGTTAACATTAGATATAGAAGAAGATACTATGAAGAAGTTGCAGCAGATTTTACCATTGCTGCTGATGGCGGCGGCAGTAGGTTGTGGCGATGACGATGATAACAGTCCGGTCGTGGCAGACAAGGTTTTTGATACGGTGCTTAACGCAAAGTACCCAGGTGCCTCCAATGTAAAGTGGGAGCGGGAGGGATCTTATATGGTAGCCGATTTTTATTATCAGAGTTTTGACATGGAGGCATGGTTTGCCGGCGATGGCGACTGGCGACAGTCAGAGACCGACTATGGTCCTAATATCAAGGTGCTTCCAACAGAAGTGCAGACAGCCTTTGCCGCAAGCGAATATGCATCCTGGAGCGTTGATGACGCCTACCGTTATGACCGCCCCGACATGACATTTTATGTAATCGACATAGAAAAGGTCAACTCACGTGACCTTCAGGTGTTTTATAAACCTGAAGGTACATTGATTCAGGCTATTCCCGATATCGCTGACATCACACCTGACACCCCGATTCCGTCAGTGTAATTGTCAGGTTGCTTTAAAATCCTTATATTTGCCGGTATGAAAGAGACAAGGACTTTTATATCGGCATTTTTTATGTTATGCTGCGTTGCGGCAATCGCGTGTACTTCGGCTATTATCGGAGGACATCTTACCCCCGACGGCCGACCGTTGCTATGGAAACACAGGGACACAGGGACTGAACATAATTTTGTGGCGCGCGTGAAGTCGGCGATTCCCGGAGATGCCGATTATGTGGCTCTCTTCAATACCGGCGACTCGTTGCTGCGTGAGGCATGGACCGGCATCAACAGCAATGGATTTGCAATAATGAATACGGCGTCTTATAATCTTGTGCCTGACACCGCGAGTTACCGTGACATGGAAGGTTTCGTAATGTCGCAGGCATTGAAGCGCTGCCGCTCGGTCGATGATTTCGCCTCTCTTCTTGATTCGTTGCCCAAGCCCCTTGGAGTGCAGGCTAATTTCGGTGTAATTGACGCTCAGGGTAATGGAGCTTATTTTGAGACCGATGATTTCGGATATGTCAGGTTTGACCTCGCGGATGCTCCCGAAGGATATATGATACGCACAAATTATTCATGTTCAGGCGACACATTGTCGTGTGGCTACGGCTATATACGCTTGCGCAACGCATATGACCTGCTGCAGCCTCATGTCAAAGACTCGACCGTATGCCCTGAAGTGCTCACTGAAGAGTTGTCGAAAAGTTTCTACCATTCGCTTATCGGCAGAGATATGCTCGAGGGTTCCGACGCTTGGATCATAGACCAGGATTTCATTCCGCGCTACTCGTCAAGCGCGTCGGTGGTGACTGACGGAGAGGTGATGTGGACTGTCATCGGCTATCCGCCCTGTTCCTACGCGCTGCCTGTGACTCTTGACAGTATTCCGGCATCTCTTGCCGCCGATCCGGTGACGGGGCGCAGCGCCCTGTGTGACACAGTCGTGGCGCGCAAGCACGAAGTGTTTCCTATAAAACGCGGAAGCGGACAGCACTATATCGATGCTGTCCGCCTTAAAACTTATCGCGACTCGTGTCGAAATGTCAGTCTGCGTAATTATAATGTCTGCCGCGGTCGGTTATCTCGGAGCGATTTTGGGCTCGGTAGAGGGCATGATTGACTCTACGTTGGCAATCATTTCTTCCTCGGTCATAAATCCTACACTCCTGTTTATCACTCCCTGTGTGTCAACGAAAAGCAGGGTAGGGATTGAGCTTACGCCATATTGCTTTGCTATGCCGGGGCATTTGTCCACGTTAACAGAGATGAATCTTACCTGACCTTTGTACTTGTCGGCTACCTTATGGAATATCGGTGACAGTTCCTTGCATGGCGGACACCAGTCGGCCCAGAAGTCGACTACGACGGGAGCCGGCATTGCGCCTCCGAATTCAAGGATGTCGTCGGGACCCAGCACAATCGGTTCGCCGCTTGCCTGTGCCATCTCTTCTTGCAATTTTTCTTCTCCCTGCGCCTCCTTTTGTGCGGCGTTGTTTCCACAGGAAATCATCCACATACCGCATGCGGCAACTGTGGCTAAGAGTAATATTTTCTTCATATTTATGAATTGGATAATATAAACAAGGTGTTCCGCTTATAGGAACACCTTGAATTGCATTATGGTTCAGTAACGTTTATCAGAGTGATGCTGCAAGCGCGCCGTTGGTCTTGCGCACAGCTTCTGCGCTCTTTGCAAAGAGTGCCTTTTCTTCTTCGTTAAGCTTGACATCGATGATTTTCTCGATACCGTTCTTTCCAAGAAGACAAGGAACGCCGATGCAGATGTCGGTTTCGCCATATTCTCCTTCTACGAGAGCAGAGCAGGGGATGATGCGCTTCTGGTCGTGAAGCACTGCTGCTACTACTGCTGCCGAAGCCGCACCGGGAGCATACCATGCTGAAGTGCCGAGAAGAGAAGTAAGGGTAGCACCGCCTACCATTGTGTCAGCCGCTACCTTATCAAGGGTTTCCTTGTCAAGAAGCTGAGTTGCGGGGATGCCGCGGTAAGTAGCGTAGCGGGTAAGAGGAATCATGGTGGTGTCACCGTGTCCGCCGATTACCATACCCTCGATTTCGTTGGGGTTGGCATTCAGAGCGACGCTGAGGAAATATTTGAAGCGTGAGCTGTCGAGCGCGCCACCCATACCGATGATGCGGTTTTTGGGAAGACCCGATACCTTGTGGATAAGGTAGGTCATTGTATCCATGGGGTTTGATACACACAGGATGATTGCGTCAGGTGAATACTTGAGCACATTGTCGGTCACTGACTTTACGATGCCGGCATTAACGCCGATAAGCTCCTCGCGGGTCATACCGGGCTTGCGGGGTATACCTGAAGTGATTACCACTACATCGCTGCCTGCGGTCTTCTCATAGTCGTTGGTAACACCGGTCATGCGGGTGTTGATAGTAAGAAGATTGGCGGTCTGCATGATGTCCATGGTTTTGCCCTCGGCAAGACCTTCCTTGATGTCGATCAATACTACCTCGTCGGCGATGTTGTTTGTCACCAATACATTTGCACAGGTTGCACCTACGTTGCCTGCGCCTACAACAGTTACTTTTGACATACTTAAATTGGTTTATTGTGGTTGAATATTTTTTTACTCTTATTCTTCTGCAAAAATACGGAAATATTTCCTTATTTTGAAAACTTTAACCAAATTTTAGTATATAGGAAAGCAAACAGGGGGATGCTCTGTGCATCCCCCTGCGTTAAGTCATGTATATCGTTCTGATTATTTGGCAAATTTCAATGTCTTTACTCCTGCTTCGCAGCTTACCGAGGCTACATATACACCGCCTGCAAGTGATGACAGGTCAATGTCAAAAGAGCCGTTGCCGCTCGTAGAGATTATATTTATGCCGGTCGCCGAATAAATCTTGACAGAGGCTTCTCCGGGAGCTGTCACGTTCAGGAGATTGTCATTGACAGAGCAGCTGATTGCCTGTGAGGAGATAGCTTGGTCTACGCCTGCGCTGATTTTCACGAAGTCACTTGACACTATTTTATCAATCGGCATGAAGTCTTCGGTGTCAAAATCATATTCTGAAGTGATAGCTTCAAGTGCCTCACCGTTTTCACCATAGGTGTAATCGTAGTTTATCTGTCCCATCAGCTCTTCGTAGTCTCCTTCAAAGAATTTGCTTATCTCGCTTGTGATATTGCCGTGGTCGTCACAGATTATCTCGTAGCTTTCTCCCTCCGACACTGTGTTTTCCGGGTCATCGTCGTAGCTGTACTCTGCTGTTATGCGCTCGATATAGCTGCCGTTGTCATCGGTGTATGTCAGTGAAGAGGTTTCAGTCATTGTCATCCCGTCTTCACTGTAAGTGGAAGTGATTATGTAGTCTTTTTCGTTGGGATATTCCGCCTGTAGCATGGCTGCTTCCTCCCCGCCATCGCTTATTTGGGCGCTTTTGATTTTGTTTTCGCCTGAGAAAAGACGCGAGAAGTCGGTAGTGGCAATCTGTCCGTCACATGATTCCCATACGATTTCTTGAAGCTTGGTTCCTTCTATCCAGAGGTATTCTTCAGTGTTATAGTCGTAATCAAGGTTCAGTACTGTCCAGGTGTCGGGCTCTTTCTTCCCGTCAGGATATGTCATGACGGTTTTTACGGTTGTGTCATACGCGTTATTAAACAGCACCATTACATTGTAGTCGGTTATATTATTGTCGCTGTTGCGTGTTACCTCAAATTTGTTGCCATATATTATGTCCCAGTCACTTCCGGAATAGTAGAATCCTTCATTGAGGGTCATGAGGTTGTGCAATACGGGGTCGTTGTATTCTCTCGAACGTTTTTCGCCCGGAGTCCAGTTGACGCCATCCTCGCTTATGGAAGTTACTTCGGAGATACAGTTGTCATATTTGTCATATGTATATTCTGTGCGCATCAGTGTCCCTTCTTCGGCTTCCTCCCGGGTGATTGAGGTGATATTTCCGTGAGAATCGTAGGCAAGGGTGACATTCATGTCAAGTATCCATTCACCGTCCTCATACATGTATATTGCCTGCTTTGTCGGTTTTAACAAGTTGCCCTCAGCCGCTTTTCGTAGCGATGAAAGCAGTGTAGTTTGCCTCGTCTCTTTAGTTATTGATGTTTTCTGCTTAGCCTGCAAAAAGCTGTGAGCCGGCTTTTCTGCCGATATTGACGGGGCTGCAAGCATGGCGCTTGCAATAATGACTGGAGTAAAATACTTCTTCATACGCAAAGTGATAAATTTAAGTGATAAGATGATTAATTATTATTAATGTATAGCAAAGTTAAGCTTTAATCGTTGAATTTCAAAACCGGATGTCATATTTCTCTGTTTAAATGGTCTTTTCTTTCTGTTTTCCGGTAGGCTATGACGGCTATCTCTTTGGCTGCGGCAGTAGCGTGTGATTATGACGCTACTGTAAATCCGGTTGTTGAAAATCAGATTTTTAGATAATAAATGTTAATTGTGGAAATTTTTCCGCAATTATTTTTGGTGAATAAAATTTAATGCGTAACTTTGTATCAGTTTTTCATGGTATTAGATTTAAGGTAAAAAGATTATTCGTCGCGACGACGAGTAATTTTTTTTATGCCCGTCCGTTAACATGTTTAGATGACTTGTATATTATGCAGAATGCCCTCAAAAAAATAGAACTACTCGCGCCTGCACGCAATGCCGATATTGCTGTGGAGGCGATAAAGCATGGTGCTGATGCCGTCTACATCGGTGCTGAAGGTTTTGGCGCGCGCGCGGCGGCAGGAAATGCTGTGGCTGACATCGAGAGACTTACGGAGTATGCCCACCGCTATCTTGCACGAGTCTATGTGACAGTCAATACAATAATATATGATAATGAATTAAGGGAGGTTGAGCGTCTTATAAAGCGTCTGTATCACGCGGGCGTCGATGCACTTATAGTGCAGGACATGGCTGTGTTGAGAATGGATATACCTCCTATCGCGCTGCATGCAAGCACGCAATGTGACACCCGCACTCCTGAACGGGCGAGATTTCTACAAGATGCCGGTTTCTCCCAGATTGTGTTGCCGCGCGAGCTGTCGCTTGACGAGATACGTGCCATGCGTGCCGCCGTTGATGTCCCGCTTGAGGCATTTGTCCACGGTGCGTTGTGCGTGAGCTACAGTGGCGATTGCCATGCGAGTCATGTCTTGAAAGGGCGTAGCGCCAACCGTGGTGAATGTGCCCAGATTTGCCGGTTGCCCTACGACCTGTATGACGGTGCCGGCAACTGCGTCGAGCGGGGTCGTCACTTCCTTTCTTTGCGCGACATGAATCGTTCAGCCGAACTTCTGTCGATGCTTGAAGCCGGAGTGACATCGTTTAAAATAGAGGGGCGCCTGAAAGATGCCGGATATGTGAAAAATGTAGTGAGCTACTATGACCGTAAACTGCGCGGGATTGTCGAGAATAATCCCGACATTTATAGCCGCGAGTCAGTCGGGCGTACGGTTACTACTTTCATCCCTGAGCTGCAAAAAAGTTTCAACCGCGGTTTCACGACATATTTTCTTAACGGTGATTCCGGTCGGGTCGGGTCGATATATACCCCGAAATCCCAGGGTGAGCCTGTCGGTTCAGTCGTGCGCTGTCATGACCGTATGATAGAGGCGCGGCTTGACACCGCGCTTGCCAATGGCGACGGGCTCGGGTATTTCAATGAGCGCCATGAATTTGTCGGATTTCGTCTTAACCGTGTCGAAGGGTCACGCCTCTACCCGGCTTCGGCAGTGAACGCCGCTCCCGGCACCCGTCTCTACCGTAATAGCGACAAGGCGTTTGACGACCTGTTGAAGAAGGAGTCGGCGACACGTTCGGTGATTGTTGACATGACATTGCGCATGAGCGGGACTCTGCTCGCTGTCGATGCCGAGGATGAGCGCGGTAATGCTGTGACTGCTACCGTTGAGGTCGGTACTCCTGACCCGGCGCAGACTGACCAGACGGCGCAACGTCGTAAGGCGCTCGGCAAGCTGGGCGGCACGGGTTACTCTCTCGGCTCGCTTGATGACCGTGTGGGAAATCTGTTTCTTCCTGCCGCGGTGCTGACTTCTCTGCGCCGCGACGTGACTTCACTGCTTGACAGAGCCAACCGGATGAGGTATTGCCGTGAACTGCGCCGTCAGGAAAATGCGGCTTCTGTCTATCCTGACAGGCAGCTCGATTATCATAGCAATGTGGCTAACGCTCTTGCCTCGGAATTTTATCGTTCCCATGGTGTCAAGACGATTATGCCGTCGTTGGAGACTTCTGACGGAGCGGGCGGCGGCAAGACTCTGCGCGTGATGACGACCCGTTACTGTCTGCGGCGTGAGCTTGGTGCATGCCTTAAAAAGGGCGGGGCTGATAAAATCAAGGGACCGCTGACATTGCGTAGCGGTGACATGACCCTGCGCCTCGACTTTGATTGCGCCGCTTGCCGCATGCTTGTCAACACGACAAAGAGGTCTTAGACCCCGTTCTCCAATATTTGTTAATGCTGGGGCGGTCAAGCGTCGTGCAGATGTGTTCGCGTAGTGAGGGAGCAATGCGGTTGCATTGTGACCGAAACAAGCGGACGCAGATGCATGACGATTGGCCGAGGCGATGGTAATTTCTGCCACGGAAAGCTGAGAATAAATATGTCTGTGATGAACTCGGGATGAAGCTGAATTAAACAACATAAACATTGCACACACTGCCATCGCAATCGCTTTGGCGGTGTGAAGAAACTGTTCGTAATTCCTATTTAATCTTCTGAAAGATTCAAGCCACGAGAAGGTGCGTTCCACAATCCACCTGCCGTTAATCGGCTTGAATTCCGATGTGCCGAAATTCGATTTCACACACTCCAATTCCACAAGCAATCCCTCTTTCACGTTTTTTACTAAAGGTCCGCGATAGCCGTTGTCTGCCTTTAATAATTTGATCGTGGGATATTTGCAGACCGTGTCAATTGCCAATCCAATCGCCCCCTTGCTGTCGTGGACATTTGCGCGTGATATAACTATAGTCAGTGGGAATCCATTTGAATCTACGGCAAGATGTCTTTTTATACCTTTGATTTTCTTTCCTCCGTCTATTCCCTTTACTGATTGGGTCAGTCCGGTACGCACGCTTTGGCTGTCTATGACGGCAACAATATGTTTAGCCGATTTCCTTAGCGAATCCCTTGCCATGACATTCAATTCTTGGGTCAAACGGTCAAAGAATCCTATAGAAATCCACTTGCGGTAAAATTCATACACGGTACGCCATTTTGGAAAATCATTTGGCAGAAGTTTCCATTGACACCCTGTTTTGATTAAGAAAAACAAGGCATTAATAATCTCAAATATATCAGCCTTTGATTTCGTATTGAAAATTTCCGGAAATTTTTCTAAAATAAAGTTGCGCTGTCCAAGTGTCAAATCTGTAGTATATCCCAATCTAATCCAACAAGTTATAAATGCTTAAAAGCATATAACTGAATTGGGGTGAAATTAATTGTGTGCTGATGTATAAAATTACCTTATCATCGCATCTCTCTGGCGCTTTTTGCCTTCTTCTTCAGTCACGTAGCTACGGCTACGCTCCTTTATCACAAGACAAAAATCACTCAGAGATATGCGACACCAGCATTAACAAATATTGGGGAACGGGGTCTTAGTTCCAGCCTCCGCCGAGAGCCTTGTAGAGCTGCACGATGACAAGTTCCTTGTTGCGCACGGCGTTGCTCAGATTGACCTGGGCGTCGAAGTAGCTACGCTGAGCGTCAAGCACATCGATATATCCGATCACTCCGTTGATGTATTGCAACTGGGCAAGTTCCATTGAGGTCTTTGACGCCTGTTCAAGTTCAGCCATTGACTCGTAGATTTCCTGAATCTTATTATAGTCTACGATTGCGTTACGCACTTCCATGAAGGCGTTCAACACGGTCTTTTCGTAGCTGTAACACTCCTGCTCGTAGACCGCCTGTTGCGCCCTGTAGGCTCCTTGTCTTCTGCCGAAGTCAAATATCGGACCGAGCAATGATGCGCTTAGAAAGTGCATCGGCGACTTGAAAAAGTCGGAAAACTCCTCGCTTTCCAGTCCGCCTGTCGCAGTAAGAGACAGACGCGGAAACCTATTGGTGTAAGCAACTCCTACTGCGGCATTGGCGGCAATAAGGCTCTGTTCGGCTGCGCGTACGTCGGGACGTCGTTCAAGTAATGTCGACGGCATTCCTACCGGCAGGTCATCGGGCAGGTTTATCGTAGAGCGCTGGCGGTTTCGTTCGATTGGCGAGGGGAAATCGCCTGCAAGGAAAGAAATCTCGTTTTCCTTCAGAGAGATGTCACGCTCAAGAATAGGTATATGTGTAGCGGTGCGGGCAAGCTCCACTTTTGCCTGCTGATAGGATGTCTCTGATGTAAGACCGCCCTCAAATCTCAATTTGGCAAGTCTCACGCTTTCCTTACGGGCATCGAGAGTCTGCTTCACGATGCTTAGCTCATTGTCAAGAGCCACCAGCTCGAAGTAAGCCTGGGCCACTTGTGCGATTATTGAGATTGTAAGTCCGCGCCGGTCTTCGACGCTTTCAAGAAGAAGTGCCTTGCTGCGGTCATTAGCCCATCGGAGATTGCCCCAGATGTCAAGTTCCCATGACATGGATGCCTTCAATCCATTTTCCGGATCATTCTTATAATGGTCGCCGCCATAGTTTAGACCTTCTTTCTGGACATATGCCTGACCGTTGACCGAAGGCAGCAGATTGGCTGTCTCGACACGCTTTCTTGCCGCAAGCTCCTTTATGCGCGCGTCGGCTATACGCAGGTCCTTGTTGTTTTCAAGGGTGTGCTCGATGAGCTTGCGCAGTACCGGGTCGTTATAGATGTCCCACCATGCAAGGTCGGCGATAGAAAAAGTGTCGGTCAGGTGCTCTTTTTCCAGTGTTGCCGGGATTGCCATCTGCGGCTTCACATATTTTTGACCGAGCTTGCATCCACACATGGCGAATGTAATAAGCAGGGATGATATAATAAGTCGCGTTCTCATTTTTTCTTATGGAAGATGTTAGTCAACTTTTTAGCCTTGGCAGGCATGTGAACACCGGGATAACGGCTACGCAGCCTGCTCATTACTCTGTAGATAAGCACGAAGAAGAATGGTACAAGCACGATTCCGGCGACTACGGCTACAATCATGCCGAAAAATACGCCTGTGCCTATTGCCTGGCGGCTCGCAGAACCGGGACCCGACGCGATGACCATAGGCAACATTCCGAGGATAAATGCGAGCGAGGTCATGAGGATAGGGCGGAAACGCAGGCGCGCAGCATATATGGCTGCCTGAAATGCGTCGGTGCCGCGGTCGGTCTGCTCTTTTGCAAACTCCACGATCAGGATGGCATTTTTTGCCGCCATACCCATGAGCATTACGAGTCCGATCTGGAAATACACGTCATTTTCAAGTCCGCATGCCCACTCTCCTATGTAGGCTCCGAAGGCGGCAACAGGCAGAGAGAGCAATACCGCCGCCGGTACAGTCCAGCTTTCATAGAGCGCTGCGAGGAAGAGAAACACGAAGAGAAATACAAGCGTCAGCACAAGACCTGTCTGTCCGCCCGCCTTTTTCTCCTGAAATGATAGTCCGCTCCATTCCACTCCAATGTTTTCAGGCAGCTTTTCCCGGGCAATCTGCTCGACGATTTCCATCGCTTCACCCGAGCTGTAGCCTTTTGCCGCTTCACCGCGTATAACCGCGCTGTTAAACATGTTGAATCGCTTGATGTTTCCCGGTCCGGTCGTAAACGAAGATGTGCCGAGCGACGTGAGAGGTATCATAGTATCTCCATTGCCGCGTACAAAAAACAGGTTGATGTTATCACGGTGTTCGCGATATGGCGCCTCTGCCTGGATATACACTCGGTAGACACGGTTAAACATGTTGAAGTCGTTGACATAGACCGAGCCTGTATAAGCTTTCATCGTCGCAAACACATCGGCAAGCGGCACACCGGCAAACTTCACTTTGTCACGGTCCACGTCAAAATAAAGCTGTGGGATGTCGGCTTGCAGGGATGTCGACAGCCCTGCCACTTTCTTGTTCATCGCGGCATATTTCATCACAGTGTCAGTAGCCGCCTCAAGGTCGGAAAGAGTGGCGTCGCCACGCGCTTCAAGCTGCATCTCAAAGCCTCCCGACTGTCCGAGTCCGGGGATTACCGGCGGCTTTGAAAGATATACCTTACATTCCGGATATTGCGAGAGGTCTTTCCTTACCTCAGCCATTATGTCGTCGATAGTCTCGTCGTCACGCTCTTCCCAGGGTTTCAGGATGACTGTCAACTCGCTTCGCGCCTGACTGCTGCCCACTTGCGAGCTGCTGCCGGCAACGCTCTGCACATATTCCACGGCAGGATTGGCGGTCAGATACTCTACCGCGCGCTCTGTCACCTGGCGTGTGCGCTCAAGAGTGGCTCCCTCCGGAAGTTCAAGCTCAACCTTGAAATAACCCTGGTCTTCGACGGGGAGGAAGCTTGAGGGCATGAATTTGTTGATGATGAAGATTGCTATGATCATCATCCCGAATCCGGCGATGACGCGTTTCTTGTATTTCAGGCTGTCACCTATGATTTTTACGTATTTAGAGTTGCCTTTTGCAAGCCATTCATTGATTTTGCGGAACACGATATTTTTCTTTTCTCCCTCTTTCTGCGGTCGCAGGATGAGAGAACACATCACGGGGCTGAGTGTAAGGGCTACTACCGCTGAAAGAAGCACGGAGACTACGATTGTCACCGTGAACTGGCGATAAAGCTGCCCGGTGATGCCGCCGAGGAAGCTTACCGGGACAAATACGGCGGCAAGCACCAGCGATGTGGCTATAATAGGGCTCGCAAGTCCCTGCATGGCTTTTTTCGTAGCCTCGTAAGGCGGCAGATGCTCTTCCTCCATCACGCGTTCGACATTCTCCACTACCACAATGGCGTCATCCACCACTATACCGATGGCGAGTACGAGTCCGAGAAGTGTAAGCATGTTTAGTGAAAATCCGAATATGAGCATGAATCCGAATGTTCCTATAAGCGAGATGGGCACCGCAACAAGTGGAATTAGGGTCGCGCGCCACGACTGAAGCGACAGGTAGACTACAAAAATCACAAGTATAAGCGCCTCGAAGAGGGTCTTGTAGACCTCATGGATTGACTCCGAGATATAGGTGGTCATGTCAAACGGAATCTCGTAGCTCAACCCTTCAGGAAAACTTTTACTGATTTCTTCCATCGCTTCCTTGACGCGTGATGCTACATCCATCGCGTTGGCGCCGGGAAGCATATATACGGCAAGCACTGCGGCATTTTCTCCATTGATGCCGCTCTCGGTGTTGTAGCTCTGTGCCTCGAGTGAAATGCGGGCTACGTCACGCAGACGGATGATTGACCCGTCGGGGTTGGCGCGAACGACAATTTCCTCAAACTGGCTCACGGTCGACAGTCGGCCCTGGGTGGTGATGGGAATCGTGACATCAAGACCTTTGGTAGGCTGCTGTCCCAACACTCCTGCCGCCGACTCGCGGTTTTGGTCTTTCAGTGCTTTCTGAAGGTCGGCGACCGTAATGCCGAGATTGGCGAGCTTGTCGGGCTGCACCCATATCTGCATGGCGTAATATCGTCCACCTATCTGCGACACTCGTCCTACTCCGGGTATGCGCCTGAGAAGGTCTATGACGTTTAGGGTTGCGAAGTTACTGAGATATATTTCGTCAAACTTCGGGTCGGATGACTGGACACATATTGTGAGAAGCTGGCTTGGTGCCTGCTTTTCGACTGAGATACCGTTTTGTACTACCTCTGCAGGTAGTCGTGACTCCGCGAGCTTGACACGGTTCTGGATTTCTACGGCTGCAAGGTCGGCGTTTGCCGATATGTCAAATGTCACCGTCGCAGAAAATGACCCGGAGTTGGAGCTTGACGACTCCATGTAAAGCATGCCGGGAGTGCCGTTAAGCTCCTGCTCAATCGGGGTGGCTACTGCCTGTGACACCGTAAGGGCGCTTGCTCCTGGATAGGAGGCGCTGATTTTTACAACAGGGGGAGTGATCTGCGGATACTGGTCGATAGGCAACATCGTGAGTCCGATTACGCCTACGATTATAATCAGTATCGACAATACCATCGAGAAGACCGGACGGTCTATGAAAAAACTTACTTTCATTGCTTTTCCAGTGCTTGGTGTATGGTTATTCTTCGTCGCTCTCAGTCTTGAGCATGTCGCTGACCTTGACTTTCATGCCGGGGGCAAGCTTGTGATAGCCTTCGACTACAACATTTTCTCCGGGATTGAGTCCGCGCTCGACAACCATATTGTTCTGAAATTCGGGCCCTACCTCGATAAAGCGCTTTTCAACGGTAGAGTCGGCGCGCATGACAAAAATGTGGGCGCCGCCTTTCTCTATGCTTATGGCACGGGTAGGGACGACGGTTGCTTTTTCTCTTACGTCAAGCAGCACCTTTACCTTGGTGAACTGACCGGGAAGAATGGCACGTTCAGGATTAGGCATCTCGGCACGCACCGAGAATGTACCTGTATTCGGGTCGACTGTCGGTTCGGCAAAGTCAACCATTCCTTTGTGGAGATATACAGTGTTGTCGGCAAGGGTTATGGTGACATAAGGCTGCCACGAGCGGTTTTCATCTTGCCGGCTGAAGTCCACGTTGCGCTCCTTGCTCTTCAGGTAGTCGAGAGCGGTCATGCTGAAGTCGATCAGCACAGTGTCGCTCTTGACGATTGTCGCGAGAAGAGATTTGGCTCCGGGCCCTACGAGGGTGCCGAGGTCCACGTTACGTTCACTGATGTGTCCCGAGATAGGGGAGCGCACGGTCGTATAGCCAAGCTCGAGCTCTGACTGGGCGAGGTCGGCGCGGCTCATAGCCACCGACGCCTTTGCTGTCTCATAGGCGGCGACTGCATTGTCAAGGTCAAGCTGGCTTGCCGCATTTTGTTCATACAGCGGACGTATGCGTTCAAGGTCGCGTTTTGCCTTTTGCTCCTGCGACTCGTCTTTTTTCAATTGTGCGCGGGCTTTGTCGACCTTTGCCCGATACTGGTCGGGGTTTATAATGAAGAGCACCTGATTCTTTTTTACATATGTGCCTTCCTCGAAAAGCATTTTTTCAAGATAGCCTTCTACACGGGCGCGTACCTCTACAAACTGCTGGGCGCGCACTCTGCCGACATATTCACCATAAATCTCGACATCATCCTGCGATGCAGGCTGAACAGCTACTACAGGAAGCTCGCTCTCCGTTTTCTTACATCCGGTGGATATAACGGGCAGAATTATGCCTAATAATATGGCTGAAAGATATTTGTGTCCCATTGTTTTCTTGTCTGTTAGAGTGTGATAATACCTTTTAAGCTATGATGTTTTATAAATTTAACAAATATGAAACATTTGAGTTCATTCGACGCTTATTTATGATGCAAAATTACACATTATTCATGGCGCACGAAAATTAAGGGCAATACGTATATTTACATTTTGCTGCTGTCTGTTTACAGTTAAAGTCACTTTGAAAAATAGCCGCCTGATATTGGGAAACCGGGTCAAATTATGGACGGCTTAATTAAGGATAGAAACATTTTGAGGAAATTTTTGTTATAATTATATGTTATAGATTGCAAAAAAATCGTAAATTTGCCATCGGTAGTAGAACTTAACATGAGGAAATTCATTTATATGTCTAACAAATAAATACTTACGACAATGAACATTGACACTATCGGTTATAACGCCGGCCTTGTGTGGAATGCACTTAATGAAGCTGATGCGCTTGGGCTTAAACAGATCAAGAAAGTGACAAAATTGAAGGATAAGGAATTGTTTGCCGCCCTCGGATGGCTTGCACGTGAGAATAAAATCCTTATCGCTGAAAATGAAGATGACAAGGATCTTATAATATCACTTGCCTGATAAACTTCGATACTTTACACTATACAATAGAAGGGGCTGCAGTCATGCAGCCCCTTTTTGGTTTATAAAGGTCTACGGGAAACTGACCTGTAAAAAGCCGGCGACCTCAGTTAGCGGTATAATTACTTTTTTGTAATAATAACTTTTGTTAGGCAACCCAGGAGGGGGAGTTTTGTTTTAATTATAGAGTGTCCGGCTGCCGGTATTTGGTGCGGTCGGCTCGTATAAGTCAAACACAAAAAGGTTTCATTTATGAAAAGTATCACATCATTCACCCTACAGTATGCCCACCGTTTTCTCGGGTTTAAAGGAGAGGCGCAATACCTTCACGGTCACACCGGAAATCTGACAATCGAAGTTGAGGACACGATAAACACGGGTGTCAATATGGTTTTCCCATGTAACGAGATAAAGAAAACAGCATGGGAAGTGTTGAAAAACTTTGACCATGCGCTGGTGCTTCGTGAAGATGACCCGTTGCTTCCCGCTATCATCGGGGTTTACGAAAAGCAAGGCATAAAGGACGGACATCCTCAGAATCTGTTGAAGGGTCCGGCATTCAAGACCGAGCTTGCTACGGCATACCCTGATGCGCGCCTTGTCGTGACAAAGGAGACGATGACGGTAGAAGGAATGATTAAGATAGTTTATGACTTGCTGAAAGACAAGCTTAATATATCTAAGATAACTTTTACGAGCGGAGACAATGCCGCGTCACAAGAATATAATCCGGCAGGAACAATCGAGCGCTGTCCGCTCTGCGGTATCGCACTTAATGAGCAGGGCGTATGCGAAAAGTGTGGATATCATAAATAGAGCTTCCATAAGATTGAATTGAACAGGTAACAACACGAAATAAAATGACTGCACCCCAAAGCGCTTGATACAAGGCTTTTGGAGTGCAGTTGCTTTTTATAAGCAGTTATTGCATTTTGACTGCTATTACCGGAGAGGCATTGTATTAGGTTGGAGCTTGTAGTGTAATTACGGGCGGGGTATCCAGCGGTTGCGCAGGAGGCGTATAAGGAAGATGCTACCACGGAAAATGAGTTCGGCACACATGGCAATCCATACGCCTTTAAGCCCCATGCTCCGTGACAGTATCCATGCCAACGGAAGCCTGACAACCCATATGCTGCCGAAATTCATTATGGCCGGCAGGGTGGTGCCGCCTACTCCGACAAAAACTCCGTATGCCACAATCGACGCGGCAAACATGGGCTCTGCCCATGCCTCGATGCGTAATATCTCTGTTCCGAGCTGACTGATTGAGTCGACAGGGGTCATCAGCTCCATTATATATGGCGCCACAATCCACATCGCCACTCCCATTATTGTCATCACAATCATGCCGAGTCCTACCGTGATATAGGCAAACCGCTTGACAAGATTGCGCCTGCCGGCTCCGAAGCTTTGTCCTACGAGCGTGGTCGCCGCGTCGCCTATGCCATATCCGGGCATGTAGCACAGGCTTTCGGCTGTGACCGCAAAAGCATTGGCGGCAATTGCAACCACCCCTAATGGCGCCACAATCATGGTTACGGCAATCTGAGCGCCGCATATGACTGCGTGTTCGATGGTCATGGGCGCCGATATGATTGATGCCTTACGCAGCACGGGGATGCGTGGACGGTAACTTCCGTGAAGCCCGCGCAGCCGGAGTTCGGGCTGACGGCAGTAGACCCAATAAAGCATGAGCAACGCTGTCACCGCCTCTGCGAGGACTGTGCCGAGGGCTGCGCCAAGCACACCTAATCCTGCTCCGGGAATTGTCACAGGCATGCCGAAGAGGTCAATCTGCCGGGTAGGGAAGATGAGGATGAAATTAAAAATACAGTCCATTACACACATAAGCACATTGAGCATGCTCGGCACCTTTATGTTGCCGACACATCTTAACATGCCTCCTGCAAGATAATTCATTGTGAGCAGCGGCAGGGCGCTTACAAATACAAGGAAGTATAGCGATGCACGGGGGCTTATGCTGTCGGTGCCGCCAAGCCAGTAGGGGAGACGGCCGCTTATCGCTATGCCGACCGCCATTATCGCCAGGCTGAACAGCAGACAGGCTACGAGAGCCTGGCGAAGCACGTCGCGGGCTCCTTCAATGTCCTTGGCACCGACCTTGTGGGCGACCTGGACGGAAAATCCGGTGGTTGCCGCCGAACAGATACCCCAGAATAGCCAGAGTGAAGTGGATACAAGTCCTATGGATGCGGAATCGTCGGCACCGAGCCTTCCTACCATAGAGGCGTCGATATACTGCATGAGTATGCTTGACAGCTGAGCAAGCATTGCAGGAAGCGAAAGCATTACCGTCAGCCTTAATTGCTGGCGGAATGTCATCGTCTTGCCTTCCCGTATCATCGATATGTCAGCCATAGGAATATAATATTTGCGATATTAGCGGACTATGTTGGCGACAGCACGTTTCAGCCTGCGGAGACCCTCAAGCAGGCGGCTTCGCGGGCACGCCATGTTGATGCGTATGTAGCCCTCGCTGCCATACATAGAGCCGGCGTTGACCCATACACGTTCTGTTTCGAGGGCATGCTCCTCAAGCTTTTCCGAACTGATGCCGAGGGATGTGATGTCGACCCATGCAAGGTAGGTCGATTCAAGACTGCACACTTTAAGAGATTGAAGCTCAGTGGCGAAAAAGTCAAGCAGCATGGCATAATTGCCTGAAATGTAGTCGCGCAACGCATCGAGCCACGGGGCGCCATGGTTGTAGGCGGCAATGAGAGCCGTGACTCCAAACGGGTTCACGTCACACACCTCATTGTCGTTTATGGCGCGGTCGATGACAGCTCTTACCGGCTCTGACGGCGCTACAATGTTGGCAATCTGCAATCCGGCTATGTTGAAAGCCTTGCTTGGCGAGCAGCATATCACGGCATCGGGGTCGACTGTGGCGTAAGGGGTGTACTCGCGTCCGGGCAACGTGAGTTCGCAGTGTATCTCGTCGCTTATGACCGTGACTCCATGGCGATGGCATATTCCCGCTATCTCTTCAAGTTCGCCGCGGGTCCAGATGCGTCCCGTAGGGTTGTGGGGATTGCAAAGTATCATGACTTTGTTGGCAGGGTCGGCACATGCCTCTTCAAGAGAGTCAAGGTCTATGCGGTAAGTGAAGCTGTCGCCGCTGTCAACGCGTATAAGCGGGTTTTCCACGATGGTGCAGCGATTGTTGCGTATGGAAGAGAAAAAGCAATTGTAGGCAGGGGTGTTTACGATAACTCCGTCGCCGGGGCGCGTCAGGGCTTTTATTATTGCCGACACAGCCGGCACCACACCTGAAGTATAGATTACCATGTCGCGGTTTATAGTCCAGCCGTGACGGTGACGGTTCCACGATATAAGTGCGTCGTAATAATCATCAGAAACCTTTACATAGCCGAAGACCCCGTGGTCGACTCTGCGCCGGAGCGCGTCGATTATCACGGGGGCTGTAGGGAAGTCCATGTCGGCGACCCATAGAGGGATTACATCTTGTCGAGAGGCGGAGTCCCATTTATAAGAGCCGCTGCCCCGACGGTCGACCGGGGTGTCGAAATCAAAGTGTCGGGTCATTGGCGAGTGATTATTTCAACGGGGTCTATCGCCTTGCTGTTGGCGTCGATGATTGTTTCACCTACCGATATTGCCTCTATTCTGCCGCTGCGCGGGTTTTTTATGCTTGTGACAGGCGAGAGTATCGAGGCTGTCACGTCACTGTCCTCAAAGGCAAGGTCGCAGTCGGGGGCAAACTCGCAGTCCTCAAGAATCAGGTCGCTGGCATAGCATAGCGGCTGAGTGCCACTGATTTTGCACCGTACCAGATGCAGCCTCTTTGAGTGCCAGCCAAGGTATTCGCCGTTCAGTTCCGAATCGTAGACGGTGACATTCTCCGTGCCCCAGAAAGCGTCTTTGGAATCGATTTTTGCATTGCGGATTACTACGTCGCTGCAATATTGGAATGAATAATTGCCGTTCTGCCGGTAACGGTTTATGTTGATGTGGCGGCTGTGCATGAACAGGTAGTCGGCATTGTCGACTTCGACATCCTCAATGTCGATATTGTTGCAGTGCCAAAGAGTCTCTTCTGCATCAGGAATAGAGACACGCCTCAGCACTATTCCGTCAAGCTCACGAAACATTTTCGGGGCTTCGACTATGGTGTCGGTCATGACGACATTTCGTGAGTACCAGAGCGCAGCGCGCGCACCCGGCGTGAATGTACATTCCCTTACGCGGAATCCGTCAGTGTGCCAGAAAGGATATTTGCCCTCAAAGCGGCAATGCACGGCATCGATGTTGCTACAGCATTTCAAGGCTGACTCGCCTTCATGGAAAGTCACGTCGTAGAGGCGCAGGTTGCGCGAGGCGAAGAGTGGTCTCTCTCCTCCAAATTCCTGATTGGTAATTTCGGTCATGATAAATTTATTCCTGTATAGTGTAGTGATTGGGGAGCTGTCGTGATGATTACTCGATTGTGACGAGTGTGTATTTCTGCGAGCCGAGTCCAAGTTTTTCTGCGGCTTCAAGAGTGTGGGTTCCGTGGCGGGAATTGATGCGTTCGAGCAGTTCTTCTTTCCCGGGCTCATTGGTGTGCATCACCATGTCAACCGATGCGCGGTCAAGTGCCACAGGGTCAAGCGAGGCAAGTATTCCGAGGTCACCCATCACCGGCGGTGCGGCATTGGCGTCGCAGTCACAGTCGACTGAAAGGTTGTTTGCGATATTGATGAAGAGCATCCTGTCGCCCATGTGGTCAAATACACCTTTGCATGCGTCGGCCATTGATTCAAGAAACACATCCTGTTCAGCGATGTTGTCCCATATCTCTGACGCATCGTTGGTCTTGCCGCCGGAGTGAATCCATGCTTTTCCATTGGATGAAGCTATGCCTATCGCTACATTTTTGAGTGCGCCGCCGAAGCCACCCATCGCGTGACCCTTGAAATGGGACAATACCACGAGGAAGTCGTAGTCGAGGAAGTGGCTGCCTACATAGTTTCTATCGAGGTGCATTCCTCCGTTGACGGGAAGTATTGTGTCGCCGTCAGCGTCCATTATGTCGACTTTCGCTATTTTTGTATAGCCGTGTTCCTCTACTGTCTTCAGATGTTTCTCTGTCGTGTTTCTTGAGCCTTCATAGGCAGTGTTACATTCCACGAGGGTTCCGTTGACTTTATTGACAAAATCTTTTATGAGGTCAGGGTCAAGCTGATGGCTCTTTTCCGATTCACCGGTAGAGATTTTCACTGCCACGTTTTCGCCTTCGGCTTTTCTGCCGAGAGCTTCATATATCTTGATTATATTTTCAGGCGTGATGTCTTTGATGTAGTACACTACGGGAAGAGAGTCTGACATGTTGTCGGTCTCGGTTGAGGCTTTGGCGCTGCCGGCACAGCCGCTCATGTTCAGCAGTGTGCCGCAGGCGGCACATAGGAGGAATGATTTTTTTAGCATAGGGATATTGTAAGTTGGATTATATACACATTCACTTTACAAAGTTAGTGTAAAAAACTGATTTTTAGCTACCAAAATCCCGTCAATTGCTACCTTGATTACTGATTTACATGATGACAGCAGGAAAAACCGCTGCTTTTCCTGCTGTCATTTTTGTCTGCGACCTGCCGGGGTCGCCAATGCCCTGAGGCTTATCTGCCTGACTCTTTGCCTTTCTGCTTCTCAAGCTGGCGGCTTAGTGCTTCCAGGGAGAGGTCGACCGCTTCTTCAAATGTGTCGGCTACTTTAGATGCAAATATATCTTCGCGCGGGGGCACACAAATGAGGATGCCTGCTTCCTTGTTCATTGATGTTTCGGGTTTGATTACATTTAGAGTGACCTCGACGGTGGTTATGCTTTCGTAATGACGAGCAAGACGGTTGACTTTCTTGTTGATAAAGTCCTTCAGGCTTTCTGTTGCGTCAAAGTGGATTGACTTGATGTTAACTTCCATGATGTCCTCCTTTTTTTAATGCACGTGGATGTGCTTGTTGATAATTTTGTTTAAGTTCACGATAAGTTATATGGGTGTACACCTGCGTTGTCGCCAACGACTGGTGGCCAAGTAACTGCTGTACTGAATAGAGGTCGGCGCCGTTATTGAGCATGTCGGTAGCAAATGAATGGCGCAATACGTGGGGGCTCTGGCGACGTGCGACTGTGTGTCCGCATAGGGCGTTGTGGACTACATTGTAGACAAGCTTGCGGTATACGGGCTCTCCCGATTCCCTGACGAAAAACTCGTCGGCGCCGGGCGATGCCACTGTTGAGGCGCGGAGATTGCGATACTGTGCTATCATTTTTGCCAATTCAGGTCCGAAAGGGATTATTCTCTCTTTATTACGCTTGCCAAGCACTTTTAGTTCACCTCTTGTGGTGTCTACATCGGAGTCAAGCAGTCCGGTAATTTCCGAAGCTCGCAGCCCTGTAGTGTATATCATGTCGATTATGAGCCGGTCGCGCACCTGCCTGAAGTCATCGGGGTCTATGGCGGAATTGAGTATTGCCTCTGTCTCCGACTGGCGGGCGTAAACCGGGAGCGGCTTGTCGGTCTTGGCGAGAGTAAGGTCGGCAGCGGGGTTGTAAGCCATCCCGTGCTGTTTCATCATATAGCGGAAGAAGGCTCTCAATGCCTGCACTTTCCGGCGGATTGTGCGCGGCGACTCTCCCGACCTGGCGAGTGAGTTGATCCATAGCCTGAGGTCGGAGGTGGTGACATCGGCTGGATGCAGTTCCTCGGGCTTGTTGCCGGTGGCAAAATCGGCCCATTGTGAAAGGTCTCGTGAATAAGCAGAAACGGTGTGAGCTGAAAGTGTCAGCTCACACCGTATATATGTTATAAAAGAGTTAATCATATCTTATTCGTAAACCTTACAGTTACGAATATAACTCTTTTATGGGAATTTACCAAATAAAAAGGAGGGAAATTCTGTATTATTCCTCTACCATGCGAAGTTTCTGCACGTAGACAGCCTTCATCATCTTCTTGCGGTTAGTGATGCTGGGCTTTTCAAATGCCTGACGGCTACGCAGTTCCTTCACGATGCCTGTCTTTTCAAATTTTCTTTTGAACTTCTTGAGAGCTTTTTCGATGTTTTCGCCTTCTTTTACTTGTACGATTATCATTTTGTTATTATGGTTTTGTTTGTATTTGCGTTTTTATAATTGCGCGACAAAATTACATATACTTTTCGATATGACAAAATTTTATGTCAATAAAAGTATCTGTATGATTGCGATTTATTTGTCGGCAGCGTTATCTTCGGTCACTCCTGCAAGCTCCGGGTCAATCATGATGCGGCCGCAGTACTCACATACGATGACTTTTTTGTGCATCTTTATTTCCATCTGCTTCTGGGGCGGGATGCGGTTGAAGCAGCCTCCGCAGGCGTTACGTTGGATATACACGATGCCGAGTCCGTTTCGGGCGTTGTCGCGAATGCGCTTGAATGCCTTCAGGGTGCGCTCATCGATGCGCGGTTCTATCTCCTTGGCCTGGATGCGCAGACGCTCCTCGTCCTGACGGGTCTCTGACACGATTTCGTCAAGCTCTGCCTGCTTTTCCTTCAGGATGTGTTCGCTGTCTTTCAGTCGCTCTTCGGTCGCGGCAATCTCGTTGGTCTTGTTGTCGATTGCGCGGGCGTACTCGTTGAGATGCTTTTCGCAAAGCTCGATTTCAAGAGTCTGGAATTCGACTTCCTTTGAAAGGAGGTCAAACTCGCGGTTGTTTCTTACGTTGTCAAGCTGCTCCTTGTAACGTGAAATCTTGGACTGTGACTCGTTGATTTTTTCTTTTTCCACGAGGGTCTTTTTGCGGAGGTCTTCCACGTCGCGCTTGTAATTCTCGATACGGGTGCGCAGTCCCTCGATATTGTCCTCAAGGTCCTTGACTTCCAGGGGAAGCTCTCCACGGATGGTCTTGATACGGTCGATTTCAGAGAGAATGGTCTGGAGCTCATAGAGCGATTTCAGGCGCTGCTCTACTGAAATTACTTCATTTTTGTTCTTGTCTGTAGCCATGTTTGCTTACAAGTAATTTATCGGATTTTTTTCTGTTTCGGAGTAATAGAGTGCAAAGTTAGGAAATTTTTCGCTAACTATATGATAAAAAATCTGTTTTGTGCATTTTTCGCTCTCGTAATGTCCGATGTCGATAATGAATATGCGCTCTGCGTAGTCGACAAAGTCGTGATATTTTACATCGGAGGTGAGGAAAGCGTCGGCACCGGCTTCTATTGCATCGTTAATGAGAAATGACCCGGAGCCGCCGCAAAGCGCAAGGCGTGACAGCCTTCCTTGGGGCGGGGTGGTGCATCTTGCTACCGGCGAGCCACACACTGTCTTTATGCGGTTGACAAGTTCGGCGGCTGTAAGCGCCGGAGTCAGCGTGCCGCACAGGCCGGGAGGCGTCGCGAGCGGGGTTATGTCGTCAAGTCCAAGCTGACGGGCAAGCGTGAAGTTCACGCCCTCGGGCGCGGCGTCAAGGTTGGTGTGGGCTGCATATACGGCGATGTCGGCTTTTATTGCCGCTGTCGCCGCACGCTGCTGCGGGGTCGAGCCGGTAAGACGTTTTAGCCCCTTGAAGATGAGCGGGTGATGTGACACAATCAGGTTGCATCCCTTTTGTGCCGCTTCTTTGACTCTCTCCTCGTTGACGTCGACACAGAAGAGCACTCCGCTGCACTCGCGATGCCTGTCGCCGATGATAAGACCGGCGTTGTCATACGGCTCCTGCAGCGCAAGCGGAGCTTTTTCTTCGATTGTGTCTATGATGTCGTTTATCAGCATCGGTTTACTTTTCGGGCAGCTCTATGGCAAGGGCAAGTTCATCAAGCTGCTTCTGGTCGAGAGCTGCCGGAGCGTCGAGCATAACGTCGCGTCCGGAATTGTTTTTCGGGAATGCGATGCAGTCGCGTATGCTGTCGAGTCCTGCGAAGAGCGATACCCAGCGGTCAAGACCGTAGGCGAGTCCACCGTGAGGCGGTGCGCCATACTTGAACGCGTTCATCAGGAAGCCAAATTGCTCTTGTGCGCGTTCGGGGGTGAATCCGAGTATCTCAAACATCTTTGCCTGTAGCTTGCTGTCGTGGATACGGATTGAGCCGCCTCCTACTTCCACGCCGTTGATTACCATATCGTAGGCATCGGCGCGTACGGCAGCCGGGTCGGTGTCAAGTAACGCGATGTCTTCATCTTTGGGATGGGTGAACGGGTGGTGCATAGCCATGAGTCTCTGCTCCTCCTCGCTCCATTCAAACATCGGGAAGTCAACCACCCACAGACATGCAAACTTGTTCTTGTCGCGGAGTCCGAGCTGGCGTCCCATTTCAAGACGTAGCTCACAGAGCTGCTTGCGGGTCTTCATGGCGTCGTCGCCTGAAAGGATGAGGATGAGGTCGCCAGGCTTGGCTCCGAAAGCCTCTTTCATCTTCTGGAGCACATCCTGAGAGTAGAATTTGTCGACGCTTGACTTGACTGTGCCGTCGGCTTCCACGCGGGCATATACCATGCCTTTCGCGCCAATCTGGGGGCGTTTTACAAATTCGGTGAGCTGGTCGAGCTGCTTGCGGGTATAGCTTGCCGCTCCTTCGGCGCAGATTCCGCCAATATAAGCCGCGTTGTCAAATACACCGAATCCATGACCTTTCATTATGTCCATCAGCTCGACAAATGTCATGCCGAAACGGAGGTCGGGCTTGTCGCTTCCGTAGAGGCGCATCGCCTCAGCCCAGGGCATGCGGATGAACGGCTCGTTCAGCTCGACGCCGCGCAGTTCCTTGAAGAGGTGCTTCGCCATTCCCTCGAAGAGGTTTATGATGTCGTCCTGCTCCACATAGCTCATCTCGCAGTCAATCTGGGTAAATTCGGGCTGACGGTCGGCACGAAGGTCTTCGTCGCGGAAACATTTTACAATCTGGAAGTAGCGGTCTATGCCTGACACCATCAGAAGCTGCTTGAGAGTCTGGGGCGACTGGGGGAGGGCATAGAACTGTCCCGGGTTCATGCGTGAGGGAACGACAAAGTCGCGCGCGCCTTCGGGGGTTGAGCCTACGAGCATCGGGGTCTCGATTTCGAGGAATCCTTTGCCGTCGAGATAACGGCGCACTTCCATTGTCATCTTGTGGCGCAGCTCAAGATTGCTTCTTACGCAGTTGCGGCGCAGGTCAAGATAGCGGAATTTCATGCGCAGGTCGTCGCCTCCGTCAGTGTCGTCCTCGATGGTGAACGGCGGCACTTCCGATGGGTTCAGTATATTGAGCTTGTCGGCGATTATCTCGATGTCGCCTGTAGGGATGTTAGGATTTTTGCTTGAGCGTTCAGCCACCTTTCCTGTAATCTGCACTACAAATTCGCGGCCGAGATGGTTTGCAGCCTCGCATAGAGAGGCATCTGTCTCATTGTTAAAGACTGCCTGGGTTATGCCGTAGCGGTCGCGGACATCGACAAATGTCATGCCGCCCATCTTGCGGACACGTTGTACCCAGCCGGCGATGGTGACAATAGTGCCGGCATCCTGTTGGCGGAGTTCTCCGCAGGTTTTAGTCCTGTACATATATATTTACTGAAAAATTATACACAATTGTATTGCGGTGATAAAATTTCGGTAAAGTTAGTGATAAACAATGTAAAATGGAAATCTATAATTCACTAATTTTTATGACTCTGTGTCTTGATGGTGTAGATTCTTTCTGAAAATGATGTGTCGCGGGGTAATCAGCCTTTGTTCAATTTCCATTTCATGCGTTCCCACAATGACGGCTTGTCAAACTTGATGTGTACGTTCACCCCGTTGTCATTTTTGTTGAGGAATATAATGGAGCTGTGAAGCACAATAGCTATCACGTCGTCAAAATGATAGAAACCGTGTATGCGGTCAAGTGATATTTTATGGAACGGGGAATGCTCGTCAATACTGCCGATTACAATATTTCCGTCTCCGTCAATAGATATGTCATGATGCTCTGCCGCGTATTCAAAGAGCAATCCTATGTCAAGATGCTCTATGCCTGAGGGGCGTTTGCGAAAGCGTCGGTATAGCTCGTCAATTACTTTTTTTGTAATCATTATAGGTCATTTAAATATCATATGTTGCAATTGGAGTGATATTATAACATAGCAGGCGTCCAAATGGTTTGTGCCTTTTGCAACACATGTTAATAAATGTTTGGTGAATTGAAGTTAACTTTAATTGCAATTGCTTGACCCTAAAGACTGTCACCGGTAAATCAGCGGCGGCACTAAAGTCACCTCGTGGTGAAAATAATGCCGCCGCGTATATTCATTATGGTTTATGCAAGGAATCCAAGCAGCACACCGGCAGCCACGGCTGAACCGATGACACCTGCGACATTCGGTCCCATGGCGTGCATGAGAAGGTAGTTGCTGGGGTCATATTCAAGACCGAGGTTGTTGGAGATACGCGCTGACATCGGGACAGCCGATACACCGGCATTACCGATAAGCGGGTTGAGCTTCTTTGATGCCGGCAGGAACAGGTTGAATATCTTCACAAATATCACGCCTGAAGCAGAGGCGATGATGAATGCCATGAATCCTAAGGCGAAGATGAAGATGGTGTCGAGTGTAAGGAACTCTGACGCCTGTGTCGATGCTCCTACGGTCATTCCAAGCAGGATGGTCACGATGTCGGTGAGGGCGTTGCTTGCGGTCTTGGCAAGGCGATTGGTCACGCCACACTCACGAAGCAGGTTGCCGAAGAAGAGCATGCCAAGAAGCGGAATGCCTGAAGGCACTACGAAGCAGGTGAGCAGAAGTCCGACGATCGGGAAGATAATCTTCTCGTTCTGTGACACGGCACGAGCGGGCTTCATCTTGATTACGCGCTCGTTTTTTGTAGTGAGCAGTCGCATGATCGGCGGCTGAATCAGCGGCACGAGTGCCATGTAGGAATAAGCCGACACTGCAATCGCTCCCATGAGGTTGGGCGCAAGCTTTGATGAAAGGAAGATAGCTGTAGGGCCGTCGGCTCCACCGATTATGGCTATGGCTCCTGCCTGGTCGGGGGCAAATCCGAGGGCGAGCGCCACCATGTAGGCTCCGAAGATACCAAACTGCGCGGCAGCGCCGACAAGCATCAGTTTCGGATTGGCGATAAGGGCGGAGAAGTCGGTCATCGCACCGATTCCCAAGAAGATAAGCGGGGGATACCATCCGGCGCTTACACCATTGTAAAGGATGTTAAGTACCGAACCCTCTTCATAGATGCCGACTTCAAGTCCGGCGGCTCCATTGAAGGGGATGTTGCCGATAAGTATACCGAATCCTATCGGCACAAGCAACATCGGCTCAAAGTTCTTCTTGATGGCAAGCCAAAGGAAGAACAAGCCTACGACGAGCATGACCAGATGTTGCCAGGTAGCGTTGGCAAAGCCAGTAAGCTCCCAGAACTGCTGGAAATTGGTCGCCATAAATTCGTTTAAACTCATAGTGGGTTATGCTTTTAAATTTGAATCTTATAAGTAGTTTGCTGTCACTTGTATTATTCGATAGATATAAGTACCGCACCTTCGAGCACAGCGTCACCGGCTGCGACCGAAACGCTTGACACTTTGCCGTCTCTGCCGGCGTGGATAGCATTTTCCATCTTCATCGCCTCAAGCACGACTACGGTGTCGGCAGCCTTCACTACGTCGCCGGGCTTTACGTTGATTGAAAGTATTGTTCCGGGGAGCGGAGCCTTTACTTCGTAGGCCGAAGCGCCGGCGGCGGCTTTTGCCACTACTTTCTCGCCTGTAGCGGTGCGCGGTGCAGCCGAGGGACGATGAGGCGCAACTACTGTCACGGGCGCCTTTTTCTTTTCGAGTTCAACTTTGTAGGGAGTACCGTTGACAAGCACTTCAGTCATGTTGTCAACGATGTCGCCTATTGCCACATTATATGTGTTACCGTTGATTTTATATTTGTATTCTTTCATTTTTTTTGTGGTAATGTTTTTATTTGACTAATAAAAAGCTGCCGGTTTATTATCGGCGGGGGAGTTCGCGGAGTCCGTAGATTTTTGAGCTCCAGGGAGAATAGCTCTTCCTTACCTTGTTGATGGTAAGTATAGTGCTTTCCTTGTCATGGGCGTTAAGATGTTCCTGAAGTGCCATGACGATTGCGGCGATCTCCTCACCCGAGTCATGTTCCGGTCTTTCATCCTTAGGCATGGACTTGGTCTCCAAGCCGTGGGAGCGTGCTTTGTTACGGGTAGAGATTCTGGCTCCTATGCGGTTGATGGCGTAGAATGACAGGCTCAGCAGCAGAAGCGCCGAGAATACTATACACATAGCCATGAGTGTCAGACCGAATCCATTTCCGTCGGTCTCGGCAAACATTTCCACTTTGGAGTTGGTGTCGATAATCTTGTTGTTGCTGCTCGGGGTTATGTAGGCTTCGGCAGAGCCGTCGCGCACACCCCACGCTTCCTTGCCGCTTCCCTCGCCGTCGTTGACGCGGGCATAGCTCTGGTTGGCGATAAGCGAGGCGGGCACTGTGATGGAGTCGATAAGGGTGACACCATTGGCGTCATACACTCCAATCCAGTTGTCCTGACCCGGAACGAGCTTGAAATTCAAGTGGAAGGTACCTTTGTTAGGCTCTCCGTCGGCCCAGAACACCACGTGCTGGCGGGGTGGAATCTCGGTGTTTACATCGCCAAGGGGCACGGGATACTTTTTGGGTTGTGCCGGGTCGTTGGACAGATACACGCTTGATATCTCCATCGGGGCATAGGTCGAGTTGTACAGCTCGATCCATGCGTGATGCAAGCCGTAGTCGTCGACGTAGTTGCTGTCGTTTTGCACCATGACCTCGTTGATACGCAGTCCGCGGCGTCCTTGGGCGCTTACTGCCACCGCGCATCCTACGAGGGCTATGAGCAATATTGATAATTTCTTCTTCATTGCTTTTGAAGGATTTGTTTAAAGAGGTATGTTGCCATGTTTCTTGGCGGGGTTGACCACTTTCTTGGTTGCAAGCTGCTGAAGGGCGCGGATTACGCGGAAACGCGTGTTGCGCGGCTCGATTACATCGTCGATGTAGCCATATTTTGCTGCGTTGTAGGGGTTGCAGAACAGCTTGTTGTATTCCGCTTCCTTCTCGGCAAGCACCTTTGCGGGGTCTTCAGCCTCTTTTGCCTCGCGTGCATAAAGTACCTCTACGGCGCCTGCGCCACCCATTACGGCAATCTCAGCTGTAGGCCAAGCGTAGTTCATGTCGCCTCTAAGCTGCTTGCAGCTCATCACGATATGGCTTCCGCCGTAGCTCTTGCGCAGAGTCACAGTCACCTTGGGCACAGTAGCCTCGCCGTAGGCGTAGAGCAGCTTCGCGCCGTGGAGTATGACTCCGTTGTATTCCTGTCCGGTGCCGGGAAGGAAGCCCGGTACGTCGACGAGGGTCACGAGGGGGATGTTGAATGCGTCGCAGAAGCGTACAAAGCGCGCTCCCTTGCGAGAAGCGTTGCTGTCGAGCACGCCTGCAAGGTATTTGGGCTGGTTTGCAACGATACCTACCGACTGTCCGTTCATGCGGGCGAAGCCGATGATGAGGTTTTTAGCGTAGTTGCTTTGTATTTCAAGGAACTCTCCGTTGTCGACGATTGCACCGATTACCTCATACATGTTGTAGGGCTTGGTGGCGCTGTCAGGTACGATTTCGTTGAGTGAGTCTTCCAGACGGTCAATCGGGTCGGTACATTCAACCAACGGGGGCTCCTCAAGATTGTTCTGGGGAATGTAGCTGAAAAGCTTGCGGATTATTTTGAGGGCTTCCTCGCCGTCTTCGGCCGCGAAGTGAGCCACACCACTCTTGCAAGCGTGTACTTCCGCTCCACCGAGAGCCTCCTGGGTCACATCTTCACCGGTCACGGTCTTCACTACCTTCGGTCCGGTAAGGAACATGTAGGAGATGCCCTTTGTCATGATGGTGAAGTCAGTGAGGGCGGGGGAGTATACCGCACCACCCGCGCAGGGTCCGAGGATACCTGAAATCTGGGGTATCACACCTGACGCCATGATGTTGCGCTGGAAGATTTCGGCATATCCGGCAAGCGCGTTGATACCTTCCTGGATACGTGCGCCTCCTGAGTCGTTAAGGCCGATGACGGGTGCGCCCATCTTCATAGCCATGTCCATGACCTTGCATATCTTTAGTGCCATTGTCTCTGACAGAGAACCACCGAATACGGTGAAATCCTGTGCGAATACATAGACGAGACGGCCGTCGATTGTACCGTAGCCGGTCACCACGCCGTCGCCGAGATAGCTCTTCTTTTCTTGTCCGAAGTTGGTGCAACGGTGACGGACAAACATGTCAAGCTCTTCAAAGGAACCTTCGTCAAGCAGCTGGGCTATACGCTCGCGTGCTGTGTATTTGCCTTTGTCGTGTTGCTTCTGGATGGCTTTTTCACCACCGCCGATACGAGCCTGTTCGCGCAAGGCGATCAGCTCCTGGACTTTTTCAAGCTGTGTGCTCATGTGCTTTATTATATAATGAGTATTTTTTTTTCTTTTTAGGGATTACTTATTGGGATCTTCGCAAAGCTCGATCAGAGTGCCGAAAGTTGATTTCGGGTGGAGGAATGCGATGTTAAGACCCTCTGCGCCCTTGCGGGGAGCCTTGTCGATAAGGCGGCATCCCTTCTCTTCAGCTTCAGCGAGAGCGTTTGCCACACCGTCTTCAATTGCGAATGCCATGTGCTGTATGCCACCGCGACCGCCATTGTTGGCGATGTACTTGGATATTGCGCTGTCTTCGCTTGTGCCTTCAAGAAGCTCAATCTTGGTCTGGCCTACCTTGAAGAATGCTGTGCGTACTTTCTGGTCGGGTACTTCTTCGATAGCGAAACATTTGATACCGAATGTCTTTTCGTAGAAAGGAATTGCTTCGTCAAGCGACGGAACGGCAATGCCGATGTGTTCGATGTGAGAAATATTCATTTTATTTCGATTTATTTAGTTGGTTAAAGTCTAATTCGTTTTGCCCCGTTTTTATGTGGCTTTGAGGGTATGCGGAAAGCCACTCCACGGTTTAAGTTGCAAATTTAATAAATATTGTGAAACAAAAATTGAAAAACACCTTTTTTGTCAGTATTCCTGCCAAATATTCCGACAATAAGGCATGCCGATATAGTATTTTTGGCAGAAAAGTGAAAAAGTGTCATATGTCATGTCACCTCTTGCTGTGTCATTAAGTCATTGTGGTTGATTAATTTATCGTGGTGTCAACCTTTTTGGCACATGATTTGTTTTTTAAGGTGAATGTCGGAGCGCAGTAAGGCGATTCCGCAATAAAGTCGAATTTAATATAACCAAAATAAAAGAAAAGAATTATGGGAAAGATTATTGGTATTGACTTGGGAACAACCAATTCCTGCGTTTCGGTACTTGAAGGTAATGACCCTGTTGTAATCCCCAACAGCGAAGGTCGTAATACAACTCCGTCTATCGTGGCTTTTATCGCCGGTGGCGAGCGTAAGGTAGGTGACCCTGCAAAGCGTCAGGCAATCACTAACCCTGAGGGCACAATCTATTCAATCAAGCGCTTCATGGGTGAGAAATATGATGAAGTGGCTGAAGAAGTAAAGCGTGTGCCTTACGAAGTCGGCAAGGCTGACAACGGTACAGTGCGTGTGCTTGTTGACGGTCGTGAATATACTCCTCAGGAAATCTCGGCAATGATTCTTCAGAAGATGAAGAAGACCGCTGAGGATTACCTCGGTCAGACTGTGGACGAGGCTGTCATCACTGTCCCCGCCTACTTTAACGACTCTCAGCGTCAGGCAACCAAGGAAGCCGGTGAGATTGCCGGATTGAAGGTGCGCCGTATTGTCAACGAGCCTACCGCAGCAGCGCTTGCCTACGGTCTTGACAAGAGCGACAAGGACCAGAAGATTGCCGTGTTTGACCTCGGTGGCGGTACATTTGATATTTCTATTCTTGAACTTGGCGACGGTGTGTTTGAAGTTAAGTCAACCAACGGTGACACCCACCTTGGCGGTGATGACTTCGACCACGTGATCATCGACTGGCTTGCCGATGACTTCCAGCAGGAATACAATGTAGACCTCCGCAAGGATGCAATGGCGCTCCAGCGTCTTAAAGAAGCCGCAGAGAAGGCTAAGATCGAGCTTTCAAGCTCAACCACTACTGAAATCAACCTTCCTTACATCATGCCGGTTGACGGTGTTCCCCGTCACTTGGTTAAGACATTGACCCGTGCGAAGTTTGAGCAGCTTGCCGACAAGCTTATCCAGGCTACAATCAAGCCCTGTGAGCAGGCGTTGAAGGATGCCGGTCTTACTGCAAAGGATATTGACGAGGTTATCCTCGTTGGTGGTTCGACCCGTATACCTGCTATTCAGGAGATTGTCAATAAGTTCTTCGGAAAGGCTCCTTCAAAGGGAGTTAACCCTGATGAGGTAGTTGCCGTAGGTGCAGCCATCCAGGGTGGTGTGCTTTCAGGCGATGTAAAGGATGTGCTTCTTCTTGATGTCGTTCCGTTGTCAGTAGGTATCGAGACTCTCGGTGGCGTGATGACCAAGCTTATCGAGGCTAACACCACAATTCCTACTCGTAAGAGCGAAGTGTTCTCTACAGCAGCCGACAATCAGCCCTCAGTTGAAATCCATGTGCTTCAGGGCGAGCGTCCTCTTGCTAAGGATGACAAGACTCTCGGCAAGTTCCACCTTGACGGAATCGCACCCGCACCCCGTGGCATACCTCAGATTGAAGTGACATTTGAGATTGATGCCAACGGTATCCTGAACGTATCGGCTAAGGATAAGGCTACAGGTAAGGAGCAGAGCATCCGTATCGAGGCTTCTTCAGGCTTGACCGACGCTGAAATCAAGAGAATGAAGGATGAGGCAGCAGCCAATGCAGCCGCCGACGAGGCTGAAAAGCAGCGTATCGACAAACTCAATCAGGCCGATACCGTTATATTCCAGACCAAGAAGCAGCTTGAAGAGCTTGGCGCAGCAATCCCCGCCGACAAGAAGGCTACTATTGAAAATGCCCTCAAGCGCCTTGAAGACGCCCACAAGGCTCAGGATGTAGCTGCAATCGAGCCGGCTATCGCAGAAATCCAGAAGGCATTCGGCGAGGCTCAGCAGGACATTCTCAACGCCCAGCAGCAGGCTCAGGGCGGTGCGCAGGCAGGTCCTAACCCCGGAGCCGGAAATTCATCCAACGCAGGCGGCGACGACCACGTGACCGACGTCGACTTCGAGGAAGTGAAGTAAGACACCGAATCAACGATAACAAAACGGAGTGTAACTTATTGTGTTACATTCCGTTTTTATTTGTGTTTTTCTCTGTGAATACTTGTTTTCTATGGATTTTAGCTTATATGTGGATGTGCCCTTAGGCAGGGTTATGCGGATTGCATCAAAAAGTGATATGAGTTCAGACTTTTTTTTGTATATTTGGCGTTGGATAAGAAAAGATTATTTTATGTCGGACGCTGAGATGAATAGCTATCGACTTACGTCGATGGAGGAGCCGGGCGATGAGCGCATGGCTCAGATTATGCGTGAGGTTGCCGAGGATGCACGCGAAAGCACTCGCCGAGCTGCCGAACGTGTGGCTGCCGGTATCGAGGCTGCCTCACTTGAAGCTCGTGCTAAAGTGGAAGAAACATTAAACCGTCTTCGCAATGGTAGCAAGTGAGCATAAGCCTGTGCTGATTGTTATTGCCGGGCCTAATGGGTCGGGCAAAACTTCTGTTACCTCAAAGATTCTTCATCATGAGTGGTTGGAAGATTCGGAATATATCAATCCCGACAATGTGGCTCGTGACGTTTTCGGAGATTGGAACGACCGGGAGGCTGTTCTCAAAGCGGCTAACTATTGCAACGATTGGCGCGAAAAATGTCTTGCAGAACGTAAGAGCCATATCTTTGAGACTGTCATGTCGGCTATCGATAAGGTCGATTATATTCTCAGAGCTAAGGAAACCGGATTCTTCGTCCGTCTGTTCTTCATTTCCACTGAATCTCCGACAATCAATGCAAAGCGTGTTGCAAACCGCGTATTGAATGGAGGTCACGATGTCCCCATTCCAAAAATAATTTCTCGTTACGATAAATCCATAGCCAACTGCATTGCGTTAGCTCCCTACGTTGATCGACTCTATGTCTATGACAACTCAATCGAGGATACAGAAGCTCGTCTTTTGTTCCGATTAAGTGATGGTGAGCTTGCAAAACGCTATGTGGATAAACTTCCCAACTGGGCTTCAACTATCCTCCCAAAATAAAGAACGATGAGGCATCCTCTTAGGGTGCTTGCCGGTGGGGCTGTCAATGCTTGCGCGGGCGCAGTTGCCAGAATGCGACGGCTGCCGCCGCGGCTACATTCAGGGAGTCGACATTGTGGCTCATAGGGATGCGTGCGGTATAGTCAGCTTCGTTGATTACGGAAGATGCCAGTCCGTCGCCTTCCGTACCCATGATTATGGCGAGGCGAGGTTCGGAGCATAGCGCCGGGTCGTCGATGGAGACCGATCTGTCGGTGAGTGCCATGGCGACCGTACGGAATCCGTAGTCGTGCAGTGACGTTATAGGCTCTTCAAGCCAGGTCCACGGTAGAAGAAACACTGATCCCATCGATACTCTGACGGCTCTACGGTTGAGCGGGTCGCAGGAGGTAGGAGTCAGCAAAATGCCGTCTATCCCGAGGGCTGCGGCAGAACGGAATATGGCTCCGATGTTGGTCGTGTCGACAACTCCGTCAATCAATACGATGCGTTGCGCGTCGCGGCATACTGCCTCTACTGTGGGATGGTTCTTGCGGCGCATCGCACACAGCACCCCGCGGGTAAGCTTGTAGCCTGTGATGGAGGTAAGAATGTCGCGGTCGCCTGTGTAGACCGGAATGTCGCCACACCGCTCGATTATGTCACGTGCATCGCCGATGATGTGGCGTCGTTCACATAGCAGTGACACCGGCTCATAGCCGGCATCAAGCGCCACGTGTATCACCTTTGGGCTTTCCGCGATAAAAAGACCGTCGTCGGGGTTGAGACGGTTGCGCAGTTGCGCTTCTGTGAGCGATACGTAGCTTTCGACTCTTTTGTCGTCAATAGAAGAGATTTCAAATACTGCCATGTCATTGACCTGATTACATTAGGTTGCAAAGATACAACAAAGAAATGAATCGTTATGATTTATTGCCATTCCGGCTCTTCGGAGTGGCGAAATTTTGTATATTTGTAGTGATTACCTATAATCATCGTGCAATGAAAATACTCCACACAAGTGACTGGCATCTCGGTCACACACTTTATAACTATGACCGAACCGAGGAACAATTGTCCATGCTTAGGCATATGAGGACAATTGTCGATGAAGAGCGTCCCGACCTGTTTTTGCTTAGCGGCGATGTATATCACACATCACGTCCTTCGGCGGCTGTGCAGACGATGCTTGCTGACGCGCTGATGTCGATACATGAGGCATGTCCCGATATGATCATCGTTGTCACGGCGGGAAATCATGACAGCGGCATGCGTCATGAAATATTCCGCACGCCGTGGAGTAGGCTCAATGTCCACATGATAGGCACGATTGACAGGGAGCGTCCTGAGTCACATATCGTGGAAATCCCCGGGAAAGGTTATGTAGTGGCGTTGCCTTATGCTTACGGGCGTTTTATTTCCGATGGATTCTTGCAGTCGGTGCTTGAGCGTGTCGGCGAGATGAATGACGGGAGGCTGCCTGTGGTGGTCAGCGCACACACGACTGTGAAGGGATGTGATATTACAGGACACGACGGGGTGACTGAATATACGGTAGGTGGAATTGATTATGTTACCATTGATGAGTTTGGCTGCGGATATGATTATCTTGCCTTGGGGCATATACATCGTCAGCAGTGGATACATGGCAGTCGCGGCAAGGCAAGATATTGCGGCACACCGCTTGCCGTCAGTTTTGATGAGGCCTATGACCATAGCGTGAGTATCGTCACGGTGAATGGCGACGGTGAGCCTCCTGTGCTCAAGACGGTGGCGGTTGACAATCCTTTCCCGTTGGTGATATTGCCTGCGTCGGGCGCGGCGGGATGGGAGCGCGTGAAGGAGTTGCTAAGCGAATTTCCTGCCGACATCCCTGCTTACATAAGGCTTAATGTCAGTGTCGATGGTTTTCTTCCGGTAGGCGCCATGAACGAGGCGCTGCTTATAGCCTCCGGAAAGAAATGCAAGGTGTGTCATATAAATACAGTCAGGCGTGATGCCGTCTCGGCTACATCGAGGATGATGTCGGTGAGTGATTTCCGCATGTGTCAGCCTGTCGAGATAGCCGGCAGTTATGCTTCCGACATAGGCGCTGTGTTTGATGATGACATGAAGGCTATGTTTAATGAGGCGCTTGATGAAGTGAAAAAAGATGAACGAAATGATTAATCAAGCGATGCTATGAGACTCCGGAGGCTTACTATACATAATATAGCGTCGATTGAAGACGCGGTGATTGACTTTGAGGCATGTCCGCTTGCTGATGCGCCAGTGTTTCTGATTACCGGCGACACCGGGTCGGGAAAGTCGACTATTCTTGACGCGATATGTCTCGCGCTTTATGCCACCACTCCAAGATTTGACAATACACAGATGGAGGGCGACATGAATGAGTCGGGAAAACCGATTACGTTGCGCGATCCGAGGCAATTGATGAGGCGTAATACCGGAGAGGCTTCGGTAGCCCTGACTTTCATCGGCAATAACGGGAAAGAATATGAGGCGTCATGGTCAGTGGCGCGGGCGAGAAAGAAACCCGCCGGCGCTTTGCAGGCAAAACAGTGGTCGCTGAGAGACGTGACTGCCGGCGACGTGCTGTCGAAAGACAAGGAGATCAGGACTGAAATACTTGCTGCCGTGGGACTCGACTTCCGGCAGTTTTGCCGCACGGTCATGCTTGCGCAGGGAGAGTTTACCCGTTTTCTTAATAGCCGTAACGAGGAGAAGGCTTCGATTCTTGAGAAAATCACGGGCATGGATATATACAGCCGACTTGGCGTGAAGATATATCAGATTGCCTCGACAAAGAAGCAGGACTGTGATGAGGCTATGAGAAAGGTTGATGCGGTGAAGCTGCTTGATGACGAGGCTATCGCCGGGTATAATGCCAATCTCGCCAGTCTTGACAAGGAGATAGCCGGACAGAAAAAACGTCGTGGAGACCTTGAACTCCGTCGTGACTGGCTGAAGACGATGGCTCTCCTTGTGGCGGCGGCTGATGATGCCGCGTCGGCTCATAAAGCGGCTCTTGATGCTGTCGCCTGCGAGTCTTATCAGAGTGACTCGCAGCTTGTGGATAAATGGTCGCGATCGGCCGAGGCCCGCGGATGGTTTGCTGCCGCTATGGCTGCTGATGATGAGGTGAAATCACAGGATAAGTTGCTGACAAGACTTTGTGACGATTTCGCTGAAGTGAAAAGTGGACTTGCCCATGTCGAGGCTGAGGGGGCGGGATTGTCACGTGACATCGGCGAGATTGAGGCGTCGATACGTGAAGAGTCATGCCGGAAAGAGATGTATGATAACGTTCAGGCAATCAATAGTCTGGCGGCTTCTATTGCAGGATATAAGGATAAGATACGTGATGCTCGGGTCGCAACCGGAAAGGAGACAGGGCGGCTTGAGGGGACTTTGCGTCCTGAACTTGATAAAGCGACTGAAGGCTATGATAAATGTCGAGCGGCTCTTGATGTTGCCCGGAAAGAGGTGGATGGTCTCGACAAGGCGTTTCAGAAGATGAATATGCCGGAATTGCGTATAAAGCTTGCCGAACTGCGCGGGACTATCGTTGCATGTGGTGTCGCGCGTGAAAGCATGAACAAGCTTGTTGAAGAGAAGTCGCGTAAGGTTGAGGCGGAACGTCATTTTGCTTCTTGCCGGCGTGAGATTGCATCGTTGAATTCCGAGATTGACAGGCTCTCGCCTCTTATTGTCAAGGCAAAGTCATTGATGGAGTGTCGCGAACGTGATTATGAGAAGCAGCGCGAGAGTGTAGGGAAGTGGGCAAAGGATATACGCTCGCGGCTTAATGTAGGCGATGTCTGCCCGGTGTGTCGCCGGCAGTTGCTTGAGGCTTTGCCTCGCGAGGAGGAGATAGATGATGTGTGTCGTTGCGCCAAGGATGAGTGGGACAAGGCTGTCGCTGATTACCGTGGCTTATGTGACTGTAAGGCGGAGGCTGATACCAGGTCTCGGGCAATGTCGGAAGCTCTTGAACGTGAGATACGCGACTATGAAAGCCGTGATGCTTACGGTCGCGCGCTTTCCGGTGTGGTAGAGGCATTTGGTAAATGTGGTGTCGCCTGGGGCGGTGGTGACGAGGATTCAGCCCTTTCGCGCCTGGAGAATGATGTGAGGGCAGCATTAAAGCAGGTTGAGAAAAAGAATGAGGATGGCGATGTCCTTGAAAAAAGCATAAGGGAGCATCGTGTGGCGGTTGAAAAGATGACCGACAATCTCAACAGTCTTGCAGAAAGAAAGCTCGCTGCCGGGAAAATGGTTGATGACTGTCGCAATTCCATAGCCACTTATGGCGCTCTTATTGATGGCTGGACGGCTGAGATAAATAAGGCTGAGACAGCGCTTCGGGTGATGGTCGGCGAGCGAGAGTGGGCTGACGGATGGAGTGATAATCCGGTAGGTAAAGCTCTTGCTGTTACCACAGCGGCAGATGCTTATAATAAACTTGTTGAGCGCCATCGTGAATTGACTGCACGAAGTGAACAGGCTGAGGCGCTGAGGCGTGAAGTGGGCGACATAGTTGAGGGGATTACGCGTGTCTTGCCGGCATGGAAGGATGTTAAAGGTGACTTGTCGGCCGCCGAATCTCCTTCACTGAAGGCTAAGGCGTCGGCTTTGTTTACCGACATTAAAGTGGCGGTCGATGCAAGGGCGCGGGCTGAGTCGCGGCGCGCTGACAATAGAGACAGGGTAGGGCGTTATGTGGCTTCGCCTGAAGGCATTCCGCTTGATGAACTGGAGAGTCTGCAAGGATATTCGGTCGAGACAATTTCATCACTTGCATCGGCATTGAAAGCAGTAGCCGACGACCTGCTGACAAAAGATGCGTTGTTGAAAAATGCCCGACAGAGACTTGCCGACCATCAGAAAGCGATGCCGCCGCTTGAGCCCGGCGATACTGTCGAGCGGCTTGATGAGGCAATTAAGGAGTTGGATGCCTTGTCGGAGGCAAAGGGCAGGGAGGCAGGTGCGATAGCGCTGATGCTGAGGCAGGATGCCGAACTCCGCTCTGCACAGGCTTCGCTGATTCAGGAGGCACAGCGGAAAAAGGAAGAATATGACCGCTGGGAAAGATTAAGAGTGTTGCTTGGCGATGCGACAGGAAAGAAATTCCGCGAAATTGCCCAGAGTTATGTGCTTGCGAGTCTTATTCATTCGGCTAATTACTACATGCACGGATTGTCAGACCGCTACACGCTGAAGGTCGTGCCGGGCACATTTGTCATTATGCTTGAAGATGCTTATCAAGGATATACTTCTCGGTCGGCTGCGACGATTTCGGGTGGAGAGAGTTTTCTGGTCTCGTTGTCGCTCGCGCTCGCCTTGAGTGACATAGGCGGACGTCTTGCCGTCGACACTCTTTTTATTGATGAAGGATTTGGCACTCTAAGCGGCGAACCTCTTAGGAAAGCGGTCGACACTTTACGCTCGCTTCATGCCGCTTCGGGCAGGCATGTGGGCATAATCAGCCATGTTGAGGAACTGCGCGAGCGCATTCCGGTACAGATACGCCTCTCCCGCTCATCTGACTCGTCGTCAAGCATTGTCAGAATTTCTGGCTCATGATGGCTACAGTCAATAACGCGGTTTGAGAGTGCTCCAGTAGTGGAAACGACATTCTGACTCCACCCGCGCTTCAACGCTGTCGGGAAGAGCAGAAAAGAAGTCATAGCCGGTTGCTGCCTCTACTTCATCGACACTTACCGCAGCAGCCTGCATGCCTCCCGCAACAGTGCCGTTGTTCATGAGAAAGCCGATGGCACGCGGCGGGGTGGCGTAGGGCGATAGCACGACCTTGAAAAATCGTCGCGGAACTGAAATGTGGCTGTCGCCGATAGTCTCGGTCATGGTGTCGGTCATCACCGGACCGGCGATGATAATAATAGCGCTGTCTGACTGTGCCCAGACCCGGCATTTCTCTTCAAGGCGTGCCCATACGCCCGAATTGAATGACTTTACCTGAGGGCAGACATTGGTCATCAAAAAAGACTGAGCCATCGCAGAGGGGCTCCACTTCATGTCACCGGCAGGGGCGATGTGTCCGCGGTCATATCCCGAATAGGAATACTCCCAAGGCTCCGGACATCCTTCGACTTCCGGATCGGAGGAAAAACTTTTGGCTCGTGGCACTGTGCCGCGGGTCTCGTCGGCGGTAAGCTCCCATGCGACCCAATTGGGGATGTGGCGTCTGGGATTAAATGACAGCGTCATGCCTTCATATTCCACAATTGTTGAGGGTAGGGTGTCGGGCGTGATTACAGAGGTAAGCCCCCGGCTGTCTATATTGGATACCGTATCATTTTCATCGGAATTACATCCGGCAAGCGCGCGGACTACGGCAAGCAGCATGGCAAGCACCGGAAGAAGCAGGTGGAGGTCACGCAGTTTCATAATGTGAGATTGGCGTTTTCTTTTCATTTATACAAATGTATTAATATTATGTGAGTTTGTACACTGCTGAGTCAAGATTTCTTTGTACATTTGTGAACATTAACATTAAAATAATACCGGACAATATGAAAAGTGACCCGAAAGAATGTCTTTACTGCACAAATAATCAGACACTTCATGACCTGATGATAGAAATCGCTCAGCTGAGTGTGTCGAGAGTATTCCTCTTCAAGGAGCAGACTTACCGCGGGCGTTGCCTCGTGGCGTATAAGGATCATGTCAACGACCTCTTTGAGCTGACCCCGGAAGAACGCAACGCGTTCATGGACGATGTTACAAGGGTGACCCGCGCGATGGACAAAGTGTTTCACCCTGAAAAGATTAATTACGGCGCTTACAGTGACAAGCTGTCACACCTCCACTTCCATCTCGCGCCTAAATATGTGGACGGCCCCGACTATGGCGGCACATTCCGCATGAACCCGGGTGAAGTCTACCTGACCGATGACGAGTATGCCGCAATGGTCGAAGCCATGCGCGAGGCTCTCTGATTCATTAGCGTATATTTTTACATTACAAAAATCCATACATGCCGCCATGAAAACTAAACTTTTCAGGGTGGCATTTGTCATAAAATTAGATCCATACTTAACTAAAACTATTTATTGACATGAAATTACTGAACCGTGTGCTTCCGGCGCTGCTTATCGCTGCAGGCATCTTCTTCCTCGGAGTGTTTATCAAGGCGGGATTTGACAACTTTACTAACCGTGACCGCGTAATCACCGTGCGCGGACTGGCTGAAAAAGAAGTCATGGCAAACAAGGTGACCTGGCCCATCGTGTGTAAGGAAGTCGGCAACGACCTGCCTGCCATATACGACAAAATAACGTCAACCAACAACGCGCTTATCAAGTTCTTGACATCCAACGGTATATCGCAAGACGAAATCTCAATCAACGCACCCGACATCGTCGACCTTCAGGCCGAGCGCTATGGAAGCCGCGATTTCCAGTATCGCTACAATGTGACATCAGTCGTAGTGGTTACCTCAAAAAATGTGGAAAAAGTAAATGAGCTCATAAAGCGACAGACCGAACTCCTTAAAGAAGGAATCGCAATCACGGCAGGCGACTACAACTATCAGACAATATACGAATATACCGACCTTAACAAAATCAAGCCCGAAATGATCGCCGAGGCTACCCACAACGCCCGCGAGGCTGCCGACAAATTTGCCGCCGACTCCCACAGTAAAATCGGTAAGATTAAGACCGCGACACAGGGACAATTTTCAATCGACAACCGCGACCCATATACCCCCTACATAAAAAATGTGCGTGTCGTCTCTTCAATAATCTTCTATATCGAAGACTGACGACACTGAATAGCTGGCGCGGCAGCAAATAGCCTAACGGCTGAAATACATGACGTTGAGACGCGCATTGATAATGGGGTTGAGACGCGCAAGAGACGCGCATGACAAAAAACTTTAGAAATCTGCAAAGATACATTTTGAAAATCAAAAAACATGATGTATCTTTGCAGACACAAAGCCCAGGTGGCGGAATGGTAGACGCGCTCGTTTCAGGTGCGAGTGCTGCGAGG
>OLWA01000409.1_pt1 | contig 54688 bp, 46 predicted proteins | sample 1673251 | NCBI WGS metagenome assembly OLWA01 (sample SAMEA3178937, study PRJEB25190) | human gut metagenome | biome: human gut; feature: human-associated habitat; material: faeces | place: Austria | collected 2013 | reverse complement strand
CTCCCACCAAAGGTTTTGGAGACCCCTATCATACCATTTGACCAATCCCCTATATTATTGGAATAGTTGCAATTTCATCTGCAACAAAATGCATTATAGCAGATAATATTCTGTTTGTCAATAGCGGAGATGGAGGGATTTGAACCCTCGCGCCGGTTGCCCGACCTACCGCATTTCGAGTGCGGACCCTTCAGCCACTTGGGTACATCTCCGAATCTGAAACAGAATGTTCTGACCATGTTCCATTATATAGTCAGATCGCGGAAAGGTCAATTCTTTTTTTGTCTGGAAAAGAATCTTTTGTTGACGCGAAAACAATCCTATAATATGATATAAGGAAAGAAATCCGCAGAGTAGTAATACACCAAGTATTAGCATCTTTGCAGAAATTGCGGAAAGAGGTTAGATTCATGAACAGAAAAAAAGATGTGATTCTCAAAGCTACCGAAGCTTTGACCGAGAATTATAAAAAAGAAGAATTATTTATGCCAAAGAACAACCGTGAGCTTCCGAGCAGGGCAGCAATCATTGATGTTGTCAAGCAGCTTCGTTCAGTTATTTTTCCAGGATACTTCTGGAATGATTCAGCAGCGAAGAGCTTCCCGGAGCATTTTGCAGGATATCGCCTGAATGACCTTTATGACATGCTCAAGGGACAGATCGAGATCGCACTTCTGTATGCGAATCCGGAACTTGAGCAGGACGGAGCGCAGGAAGAGGCAGACCGTATCTGTGCAGGATTCTTTGAGCAGCTTCCGGATGTGCAGCAGCGTCTTCTGAAGGATGTGCAGGCAGGCTTCGACGGTGACCCGGCGGCCAAGAGTAAGGAAGAAATCGTTTCTTCTTATCCAGGTCTGTTTGCAATCTATGTATATCGTCTGGCACATATTTTATATAAAGAAGAAGTTCCGTATATTCCGAGGATCATGACCGAGTATGCACATGGCAAGACAGGTATCGACATCAACCCGGGCGCAACGATCGGTGACTATTTCTTTATCGACCATGGAACTGGCGTTGTTATCGGTGAGACAACGGAGATCGGATGCAATGTGAAGCTTTATCAGGGTGTGACTCTTGGTGCGCTTTCTACCAGACAGGGACAGCAGCTTGCCAATGTCAAACGTCATCCAACGATCCGCGACAATGTGACAATCTATTCCAATGCATCTGTACTTGGCGGTGAGACTGTGATCGGAGAAAATACGATCATCGGTGGTAACACTTTCATCACAGAATCCATTCCGGCAAACACCAAAGTCAGTGCCAAGAGCCCGGAACTTGTGATCAAGAAATCAAGAAGTGCCGTTTCCAAGACCGATGTCTGGGACTGGGAAAACTAAGTCATTTTATGTATATAAAAACAGGAAAAAATATAAAATAAAAAAAATTGAAAAAATTAAAAAAAACTGTTGACAAATACTGAGTAATAAGATATACTCAATATCGTTGAAGCGAGCGAAACACAAACGCAACGCAAGCACAGCGATATGCGGGTGTAGTTCAATGGTAGAACACCAGCCTTCCAAGCTGGATACGTGGGTTCGATTCCCATCACCCGCTTATGCGATAGTGGCGTAGTTGGTAACGCGCGACCTTGCCAAGGTCGAGACCGCGGGTTCGAGCCCCGTCTATCGCTCTTAAGGACTCTGAGAATTCAGAGTCCTTTTCTTTTTGTTCTGTACATCCGAGAGCTGTCAGCATAGATCTTCAGCTGACTTTTTCTTCATCTGCAGTTGTCATTCCATAGAAAGAAAAAAGATAGAGACCGCAGAGACCAACCAGAGAATAGATGATTCTGGAAAGCCAGCTCATACTTCCGAACAGAAGGGCAACGAGGTTTAGATTAAAAAATCCGATCAGCCCCCAGTTCAGAGCTCCGATAATAGAAATCGTCAGTGCAAAACAATTCAGAAATTTATTTCCCATAGATGATCATCCTTTCCTTGTTGTTGTAATCTTTAGTATCCCAGAAAGCAAAAAAAATATTCGCAGCAAAAATGCACTGCGAATATTTTTTAAAAATTAATTTACTGAACTTTGAGAATCTGAGATGTAACTGTTCCACCGCCGATGGTGAAAGCTTCGCCTGCCTGGATTGTTACATCGGACTGATCCTTGAGTGTAAATGCCTGGCAGACATTTACGGTCTGTCCTGGATTAACCTCTGCCATGAACTGGTTTACAGCAGTGTCGTTTTCTGCGAGGATCGCAGCTTCCAGGGTCTGTCCATTCTGTGTTGCCTGGAGATTGACATCTACCATGGCGCTGGAAGGTGAACTTCCGTTGTTGGTGTAATCATAGTAGACAAGGATGCAGGAATTTCCGGCATAGTCCTTGGTAACACGGCATTTGGTGTAATGGATAGTGAATTTGTCATTGCTCATATCAATGGTGCTGTCAGAAGTTGGCTGTGCATCAAGGTTTCCGGAATCAGAATTTTCAATCTCAGAGAGAGACTGATTGATCTCATCCTGTACGTTGGTGAAGTTTGCAGACATTACTTTGACAGTTTCTGCATCGAGGGAAACAACTTTCCATTTGCCGTTTGCCTCGATCAGAGGGTAGTCAATATCAACTTCTGTATACTTGTCCTCGACAGAACCGGATTTCTCCTCGAGAAGAGAAGCAAGTTTCTGCTGAGTTTCTTCCTCTGTCATTGTCTCTCCTGCAAATGCAGTGGAAACGATCTGCTTGAGGAATTCTGTGATGGTTTCTTTGTAGATATCAGCACCGTCAATGTATTTGATATGTGCAGTGACAGTTGCTGTTCCGTTCTGGATGTTAAACCTGGTTTTCTTGATCTCGAAGGTCATCTTCTGGTTGATGGTTTTGAAGAAGTTGGTATAAGCGGTACTTGTAATATCCGCGTTATCCAGTGCAGACATGTCATTGCTCTGCAACAGTTCCTTCATACCATCAAAGTTCATTGCCTGAACATTTTCGAGATAATTCTTTGTTGTGGAGATCGGTTTCTGACGTTCCATGAAATAGTATGCTGCCGCTCCGGCGACTGCGAGAACAAGAATGATCAGAAAGACGATCAGTCCGGTTTTCTTTTTTTTCTTTTTGGGAACTTTGATCTCTTCTGTTTCGGTAACAGATGCAGTATCAACAGTTTCCGGTTTATTTTTATTTTTTCGCATTATTGCCTCCTTTTTTTCTATTATAGCAGAGGAGAGCCTTACTTGACAAGGACAATTGCAGGCTCTAAAATTAACCTTAACAACAGAAAGAAAATGAGGGGATTTCTTTTTTACAAAGAGGAGGAGTTGTTTATGGCAAAAAAATACGAAGATTTTTTCCGGTCGGAAGCAGACGGGCTGGAAATCTCAGTCTTGTGTATCTGCCCGGAGGAGAAGCCGTATCGGGCGATCGTTCAGCTTGTTCACGGGATGTGTGAACACAAGGAACGTTACATACCATTTATGGAATATCTTGCAGAACAGGGATTTGTGACCGTGATCCATGACCACAGAGGACATGGCAGGAGTGTCCGTTCCAAAGATGATCTCGGATATATGTACGGCAGCGGAGCTGAGGGAATGCTCAGGGACATTGCGAAAGTAAATCACGACATCCGCAAATATTTCCCAGATCTTCCGCTGATCCTGATGGGACACAGTATGGGCTCGCTGGCAGTGAGAGCTTTTGCAAGTGAACATGATGACTGTATGGATATGCTGATCGTATGCGGTTCGCCGAGCGAAAACAAGGCAAGGATCCTTGGCAAAGTGATTGCAACGGCAGAGGGCAAAGTTCTGGGATATCGTCACAAGAGCCATGTGCTGGAATCACTTTCCTTCGGTTCCTATGTATGGAAATTTCGAAAGGAAGGCAACAAAAATGCCTGGACCTGTTCAGATCCGGCGGTCTATCAGGCGTACACAGATTCCGAATTGTGCGGATTTACTTTTACAGACGATGCGTACATAGCACTTTTTAACCTTATGAAAAAAGCCTATGATATCCATAAATGGAGCTGCAAAAATCCAAGAATGCCGGTACTTTTTATCAGCGGAGCCGAGGATCCGTGCCTTGGCAATGTCCGTAAGTTTGCCGGGGCAGTCCATGCGATGAGACGTGCGGGATATCTGGATGTAAAAGGCAAGCTTTATCCGGGAATGCGCCACGAGATCCTGAATGAAAAGGGCAAAGAAAGAGTCTGGAGAGATGTTGTGATCTATATGAAGAAAAAAGGATTCTGATATCCGGTGAATAAAAATCTGTTTTTTCTGAAATCCTAAAAACAAAAACGGAGATGTGGATGTGAGGAAAAAACAGATTTTTATGATATTTTTGCTGGCAGTTTCCCTGACTTTAGCAGGGTGCCGCGGTGAGAAGCAGAGAGAAGAAGAGGAACTGTTCGTGAGACAGGTAAGTGAAGAGGGCATGTGCTCTCTTTTTTATTTATCTTGACTAAATGGGTATGGTATTGGTATAATGTGTTTTGTGAATATTTACCAGATTTGGAGGAGATAAAATGAGAGCAAGCGGTATTTTAATGGGTATATCCAGTATACCGTCAAAATACGGAATCGGATGTTTTTCAAAGGAAGCCTATGAATTTGTAGATCAACTGGAGCAGGCAGGACAGCAGTACTGGCAGATCCTTCCGTTAGGACCTACTGGATATGGAGATTCTCCTTATCAGTCCGTTTCTACTTTTGCAGGAAATCCGTACTTTATCAATCTGGAGGACCTGATCGAGAAGGGACTTCTGACCAGAGAGGAATGTGAGTCCTGTGACTGGGGTGGAAGCGAATCTTATGTAGATTATGAAAAGATGTACATGTCCAGATATAAACTTCTTCGCAAAGCATATGAGAGAGCAGATCTTTCCAAGGATGAGGATTATGCAGATTTTCTGAAAGAAGAGCAGAACTGGCTGACAGATTACTGTCTGTTCATGGCGATCAAGAATGACCAGAAGGGTATCTGCTGGATCGACTGGCCGGAAGAACTCAAGGACCGTCATTCCAAAGCAGTCAAAGAAGCAGAGAAAGAGCTTGAAGAGGAGATCGATTTCTATCGTTTCCAGCAGTACTGCTTTACCACACAGTGGAGAAAGCTGAAAGCATATGCAAACGAGAAAGGTATCAGCATCATCGGCGATGTACCGATCTACGTGGCACTGGACAGCTCTGACGCATGGGCAAATCCGGAGATGCTGCAGTTTGACAAGGATCACAACCCGAAATCCGTAGCAGGATGCCCGCCAGATGCATTTTCTGCAACAGGACAGCTCTGGGGAAATCCTCTTTACGACTGGAAGAAATTAAAAGCGACAGGATATGACTGGTGGGTGCAGAGAATGCAGCACTGTCTTGAATTATACGATGTAGTGAGGATCGACCATTTCCGTGGCTTTGATGAATATTATGCGATCCCATACGGAGAGACGACCGCACAGAAGGGTAAATGGGAAAAAGGACCTGGAATGGATCTTTTTAATACCCTGAACAAAAAGATCGAGAACCTTCGCGTGATCGCAGAGGATCTTGGATTCCTGACAAAGAGTGTTCTGGAAATGCTCAAGGAAAGCGGCTATCCGGGAATGAAAGTCCTGCAGTTTGCTTTTGACGGAAGTGAGAACAGCTCTTATCTTCCGTATAAATATGAACATAACTGTGTTGTCTACACAGGAACCCATGACAACGAGACGACCAAAGGCTGGCTGGAAAATCTTCAGGGTCATGACAGAGACTTTGTAAGAGAATACATCAACTGCTATGAAGCACCGGTAAATGACTGTGTATGGGCACTGATCCGTACAGCTCTTGCAAGTGTGGCTGACCTGGCGATCATTCCGATCCAGGATTACCTCTGCCTTGGAAACGAAGCACGTATGAATGAACCGGCAACTCTGGGCGACAACTGGAAATGGAGACTGACCAAAGGACAGATTTCCGATATGACTCTGTATCATATGAGAGAGGTTACAAGGATCTATGGCCGTCTTTACAGAGAGCCGGCTGTTGAAGTGGAAGAAGAGACCGAAGCTGACGAAAAAGAAGAATTGAACAATTCTGCAAAAGATGATAAGATAAAAAAATAATTTATTTTTTGCAAGTGAGAGGAGAAGCAGATGGAGGAACAGAACAAGCAGTCTGAACAGGAAACTTCCGGAGCAGAACCAAAGGAGCAGGGGACACCGACAAGAAGTTCCATTATCATGCTTCTTGCAGGCGTGTATCTTTTGTATACAGGGTATAAGCTCTGTAAGGATGTACTGGATGGTGTGAATGGCAGCAGCTGGGGATTTTTTGCAGCGGGAGTCGGATTTCTGATCGTTGGAGTTGTTATGCTGGTGGTTGGCGGCAGAGACCTGATGAAGAAGGACAAGGCGAAGCGTGCAGCAGAAGCCGCAGCACAGGAGCAAATCCAGAAACAGCCGGAACCTGCAGAAGAGAAGAAATCTATGAGCATCGCACAGAGAGCACATCTGGCAGACGGACTTGACAATGAAAACGGAGATGACACAGATGCACAGGAAAGCAGTGTCTCCCTGGAAAAGAAACCAGAGGATGAAAAATCTGAATAAATCCTGTAAAATCACATAAGGATCAAAAATGCCGCAGACTTCAGGATCTGCGGCGTTTTTTACGCTTTTTTACAACTTTTTTCGGAGCATCCGGGTTATGTAAGGTTGACCAGCAGAAAAGCTGGACGAGGATGATCCCAATAAAAGCTCCACAGCTGTCAATGCAGACATCGCGGACAGCAGGGGTACGTCCTCCGACAAAAGACTGGTGGTATTCATCCAGTCCTGAAAATCCCACACAGAAGATCCCGGCGAGAAGAAACAGCCAGAAACCTCTCACGCGGTAAACGTAGAGCGGGAAAGAAATGGCAACAGCCAGAAGGAAATATTCTGTCATATGAGCTGCTTTTCGTACATAGAAGTGGATCTGGTCAGCTTCATAACTTAATTCATCGTAACTTTTTTCCTGGTGCAAAACCTCACTTTTGACCTCGACGATCTTGTAACTGATCTTGTAACTTAATTCCCCGGACACCTCCCCGGTCTGGGCTGAAAATGAAAAGATCAGGTACATCATAAGAAGCGCAGGCAGAAAAGATAAAGGCTTCAGTAATGTAATCAGTATTTTCATGGCACTAATAATAGCATGGAAGGTTCGAAATGTAAAGCCCGGGGAGATGTTACAGGCAGTTTTATCACGAACAAAACGCTGGTAAGAGACAGGGGGATATGCTATACTGAGTAGCAGAATGACGAATAAAAATACTGCTGACAGGGAGCTTTTGTGCGGCAGTATGAAAGGAGAAGTGTAAATGAGTTTAGCAGATGTTACTTTTATCAATATGTGCAAAGATGTAATAGAAAACGGAACCAGTACAGAAGGAGAGAAAGTCCGCCCGGTCTGGGAGGATGGAACTTCCGCGTATACGATCAAGAGATTCGGTGTCGTCAACCGCTATGATCTCCGTAAGGAATTTCCGGCACTGACACTCCGTAAGACAGCACTCAAGAGTGCGATGGACGAGATCTTATGGATCTGGCAGAAGAAATCCAACAATATCCATGACCTTCACAGCCATATCTGGGACAGCTGGGCAGATGAAGACGGCTCCATCGGCAAGGCATATGGTTATCAGCTTGGAGTCAAGCACCAGTACAAAGAAGGTATGATGGATCAGGTAGACCGTGTGTTATATGACCTTAAGAACAATCCGTACAGCCGCCGCATCATGACAAATATCTACGTGCATCAGGATCTCCATGAGATGAACCTTTATCCGTGTGCATATTCCATGACATTCAATGTGACCAAGGAACCGGGCAAGGATAAGCTTACATTAAATGCGGTACTGAACCAGCGTTCCCAGGATATCCTGGCGGCAAATAACTGGAATGTATGCCAGTATTCTATCCTTCTGATGATGATCGCACAGGTTTGCGATATGGAAGCAGGAGAACTGGTCCATGTGATCGCAGACTGTCATATTTATGACCGTCATGTACCGGTCATCAAGGAACTGATCAGCCGTACACCATATCCGGCACCGACTGTGAAACTGAATCCGGAGATCAAAGATTTCTATGATTTCACAACGGATGACCTAATTGTAGAAAACTATCAGACCTGGCCGCAGATCAAGAACATTCCGATCGCGATCTGATCGTCAGAAGAAACCAATAAAAACAGAAGGGGATTTTAACATGAATATTATCGTAGCAGCAGACAAAAATTGGGCCATCGGCAAAGATAACAAACTTCTTGTAAGCATCCCGGCAGACATGAAGATGTTCCGCCAGGAGACAACAGGCAAAGTCGTTGTCATGGGGCGCAAGACACTGGAAAGCTTTCCAAACGGACTTCCGCTCAAGAACAGAACCAATATTGTTCTTACCGGAAATAAAGATTACAAGGTAAAAGATGCTATCATCGTTCATACGATCGAGGAACTTCTGGAGGAAATTAAGAAATATCCGTCCGATCAGGTATACTGCATCGGTGGAGACAGTGTGTACAAACAGCTCCTTCCATACTGTGACACTGCACATGTGACCAAGATCGATTTTGCATACGAAGCAGACAGCTACTTCCCGAATCTTGACGAGATGCCGGAGTGGAAAGTGACTGCAGAAAGCGATGAGCAGACATATTTTGACCTGGAATATACATTCGTGAAATATGAGAGAGTAAAATAGGACAGTAAATTTCATAACAGAGCAAAAAACAAGGTGTGGAAAATTCTCCACACCTTGTTTGATCTAACGGGTAAATTATTCGATAACTTTGATCCATCCTTCTGGAGCTTCGATGCGTCCCATCTGGATACCTGTCAGTGTCTCGTACAGTTTCTTGGTTGTCGGTCCCATTTCTTCCATTCCACTTGGGAAATAGATTTCTTTGTCGTGGTCAACGATCTTGCCAACTGGAGAGATAACTGCAGCAGTTCCGCAAAGTCCGCATTCTGCGAAGTCTTTGACTTCATCCAGATATACTTCACGTTCCTCAACTTTGAGTCCGAGATAATGTTCAGCAACATAGATCAGGGAACGACGTGTGATGGATGGAAGGATGCTGTTGGACTTCGGTGTTACAACAGTGCCGTCTTTGGTTACGAAGATGAAGTTTGCTCCACCTGTCTCCTCAACTTTGGTTCTTGTTGCGGAGTCAAGGTACATGTTCTCATCGTATCCTTGACGATGTGCATCCATGATCGCATGAAGGCTCATTGCGTAGTTAAGGCCAGCTTTGATGTGTCCTGTTCCATGCGGTGCAGCACGGTCAAAGTCTGTGACACGGATCGTGATCGGCTTTGCGCCACCCTTGAAGTATGGTCCTACTGGTGTGGTCAGGATACGGAACTGATATTCATCAGCCGGTTTAACACCGATAACCGGGTTGCTTCCGAACATGTACGGACGTACATACAGGGTTGCACCTGAGCCGTATGGCGGTACGTAAGCTTCGTTTGCTTTGATGGTCTTGACAACGGCATCTACAAAACGATCCTCCGGGAATACTGGCATTTCCAGTCTTCTTGCGGAGTTTGCAAGACGCTCTGCGTTGAGGTCAGGACGGAAAGTAACGATATGTCCGTCTTCTGTTGTATAGGCTTTCATGCCTTCGAATACAGTCTGTGCATACTGGAAAACACAGGCACATTCATTCAGTACTACATTCGGGTCTGTGGTCAGTTCTCCTTCATCCCATTTGCCATCCTTGAAGTTGGCAACATAACGATAATCTGTCGGGATATAGCCGAATCCTATGCTGCCCCAGTCAATGTTCTTTTTTTCCATAATATATCTTCCTCCAGTCGTATGGATTTCTTTTATTACTGTTTCTTTTACGTACAGCAACGTTTGCAGTAACTTTTGTTTTTATTTTAGCACTTTATTGTGGTGACTTCAATGAAAACTTGTATTTTATACCCCAGTTCGTTATAATATGAAGCAGAGAAGGGGCAGTCTCTCTGAAGGCGGCTCCGTTTTTTTCAGAAAATCAGGTGTATGTGAAATACGATAAAATGGAGGGAAACTTATGTATCGCGACCATACAAAGGTAGTACAGATAGGAAACAGAAAGATCGGAGGAGGAAACCCTGTCCTTATCCAGTCTATGACAAATACCAAGACAGAAGATGTGGAGGCAACTGTCCGTCAGATCCTTGAACTGGAGGCGGCAGGATGTGAGATCATCCGCTGTGCAGTTCCGACAATGGAAGCTGCCGAGGCACTCCGTGAGATCAAGAAACAGATCCACATTCCGCTTGTGGCAGATATCCATTTTGATTATCGCCTTGCGATCGCAGCAATGGAGAACGGCGCAGACAAGATCCGTATCAATCCGGGCAACATCGGAAGCAGAGACAGGATCCAGGCAGTCGTAGATGTTGCAAAGGAGAGAAATATTCCGATCCGTGTCGGCGTCAACAGCGGTTCTCTTGAGAAAGAACTGGTGGGGAAATACCATGGAGTTACTGCCGAGGGACTGGTAGAGAGTGCACTGGACAAAGTCCATATCATAGAAGAAATGGGCTATGACAATCTGGTCATCAGCATCAAATCCTCTGATGTCATGATGTGTGCTAGGGCGCATGAACTGATCGCCCAGAAGACCGACCACCCGCTTCACGTAGGAATCACAGAGGCAGGAACTTTGTATTCCGGAAATATCAAATCAGCAGTCGGACTCGGGATCATTCTGTATCAGGGAATCGGTGACACGATCCGCGTTTCCCTGACAGGAGCTCCGCTTGAAGAGATCAAATCAGCCAAACGAATCCTCAAGACACTGGGGCTTCGCAAAGGAGGCATTGAAGTTGTGTCCTGTCCAACCTGCGGCCGTACCCGTATCGACCTGATCGGCCTTGCAAATAAGGTAGAGGCGATGGTTCAGGACATTCCGCTGGATATCAAAGTAGCGGTCATGGGCTGCGTAGTCAATGGACCGGGAGAAGCGAAGGAAGCGGATATCGGAATCGCCGGTGGAGTCGGTGTAGGACTTCTGATCAAAAAAGGAGAAATCGTAAAGAAAGTACCGGAGGAAGAACTTCTGGATACGTTAAGAGACGAACTGCTCCACTGGGAAGCGTAAGAAAGAGGCATCAGACATGGAAAAAGAATTTTTTGACGTATTTCCAAGCCTGAAGTTGAAAGATCAGCTAAAAGAATGGCTGGAAATGGTCACAGTTTCCAGGGTGACCTGCAATCCTGCAAAAACAAGGCTCTGGGTCTACATCCACAGTGAACGCTGGATCCACAAGAAGTTTATTTTTGCACTGGAAGATCAGATCGAACGGCAGTGTTTTCCGGGAATGGAGATGCGCGTGACTGTGATCGAGAGATTTCATCTGTCGAAACAGTATTCTCCGTCGAATTTCCTCGAGATCTACCGTGCCAGCATGGAACTGGAACTGAAAAATTACAATATGCTGGAATATAATCTATTCAAGCGGGCACAGATCACCTTCCCATCAGATGAGGAGATGGATCTGGTCCTTCCGGATTCTGTGATCTCAAGGGAAAAAAGCGAGATCCTTGTGGAATATCTGCATAAGGTTTTTTGCGAGCGCTGTGGAATGAATCTTAAGATCAACCTTGATTTCCAGGAAGTACAGGAGAGCAAGTACCGCAGAAATGCCGCACTTCAGATCCGGCAGGAAGTTGCCAATGTCCTGAAACATGCAAAACTGACCCCGGAGACTGCCGAAGCACAGGAAAACACAGCAGAAGAAGCGATAAAGGAAAAATCCGACAGTTCCAAAACAAAGGACACCAAAAAATCCGGACAGGAACAGAAATCGAAGTTTTTTGACAAGAAAAAAGGTCAGCAGAACGATTACCGCGGAGGTTTCCGTAAGGACAGCAATCCGGACGTTGTATATGGAAGGGATTTTGAGGGAGATACGATCCCGCTGGAGTCGATCACCGGTGAGATGGGCGAGGTCATGATCCGCTGTCAGGTAGAAGAAGTAGAGGCAAGGGAGATCCGAAACGAGAAGACGATCCTGATCCTTACCGTTACAGACTTTACAGATTCTATTGTGATCAAGATGTTCCTTCGAAATGAACAGGTCCCGGAAGTGACCGAACATGTCAAGAAAGGTGCGTTCCTAAAATTCAAGGGAGTCACTACGATCGACCGTTTTGACAGTGAGCTGACGATCGGTTCAATCTCCGGGATCAAGAAGATAGCAGATTTCAGGAGCATGAGGATGGACACCAGTCCGCAGAAGCGAGTCGAGCTTCACTGCCATACCAAGATGAGTGATATGGATGGTGTTACCACAGCAAAGGATCTCGTTAAGCGTGCGTATGAATGGGGACACAAGGCGATCGCGATCACAGACCATGGTGTTGTACAGGCATTCCCGGAGGCAAACCATTGCTTTGATGCATGGGGCGGCTGTGTGCCGAAGGACTCTGATTTCAAGGTACTCTACGGGATGGAGGCATATCTCGTAGATGACCTCAAAGGGATCGTTACCAACAGCAAGGGGCAGTCAATGGACGGCAAATTTGTCGTATTTGATATCGAGACGACAGGATTTTCCCCGCTGACCTGTGAGATCATTGAGATCGGTGCGGTACGTGTCGAAAAGGGTGTGATCACAGACCGTTTTTCCACTTTTGTCAATCCGAAGGTACCGATCCCGTACAGGATCGAGCAGTTGACCAGCATCAATGATTCTATGGTCATGGATGCACCGGATATCCAGACGATCCTTCCGAAGTTCCTGGAATTCTGTGAGGGTGCGGTGATGGTCGCGCACAATGCAGACTTTGATATGAGTTTTATCATTGAGAACTGTAAGCGTCAGGGGCTTCCACAGGAATATACGTATGTGGACACCGTTGGAATGGCACGATTCCTTCTGCCGGCACTGAACCGATTCAAGCTGGATACAGTTGCCAAGGCAGTCGGTGTTTCTCTGGATCATCACCACAGGGCAGTAGATGATGCGGCGTGTACGGCCGAGATCTTTGTACGGTTTGTGGAGATGCTTCGGGAGAGGGATATTTTTGATGTAGATACGCTGAATGAGCAGGGAAATGTCTCTGTCAACACGATCAAGAAACTCCCGACTTATCATGCGATCATCCTTGCCAGAAATGAGACTGGACGTGTGAATCTGTACAAACTGGTAAGCCAGTCCCATCTGAAATATTACAGAAGGCGACCTCGTGTGCCGAAGAGTCTTTTCCTTGAACTCAGAGAGGGACTTCTGATTGGAAGTGCCTGTGAAGCGGGCGAACTGTATCAGGCACTGCTTCGAAATGCGCCGGAGCCGGAGATCGCGAGACTTGTCAATTTTTATGATTATCTGGAGATCCAGCCGCTTGGAAACAATGCGTTTATGATCGCAGATGAAAAAAATGACCGCGTAAATTCCAACGAGGACCTGATCGAGATCAACAAGAAGATCGTCAAACTTGGAGACCAGTTCAAGAAACCGGTCGTTGCGACCTGTGACGTACACTTTATGGATCCGGAGGATGAGATCTACCGACGGATCATCATGGCAGGAAATGGTTTCTCGGATGCAGATAATCAGGCTCCGCTTTATCTCCGCACTACCGAGGAGATGCTGGAGGAATTTTCCTATCTGGGAAGTGAGAAAGCGGAAGAAGTCGTTATCACGAATACAAATAAGATCGCGGATATGATCGAGAAGATCTCCCCGATCCATCCAGACAAATTCCCGCCGGTCATCGAGAATTCCGACCAGGATCTCAAGGACATCTGTTTCAATAAAGCGCATGAGATGTACGGGGAAAATCTTCCGGAGATCGTGGAGGAACGACTGAACCGAGAACTGAACTCTATCATTTCCAATGGATATGCCGTTATGTATATCATCGCACAGAAACTGGTATGGAAGTCCAATGAGGATGGTTATCTGGTAGGCTCGCGAGGATCAGTAGGATCTTCGCTCGCGGCGACGATGTCCGGTATCACGGAGGTTAATCCGCTTCCGCCACATTATCTGTGCCCGAACTGCAAATATCATGATTTTGATTCGCCGGAGGTAAAGAAATTCGGCGGTATGGCAGGTTGCGATATGCCGGATAAGATCTGCCCGAAATGCGGCACGAAGCTGAACAAAGAAGGATTTGATATCCCGTTCGAGACATTCCTTGGTTTCAAGGGTGACAAGGAGCCGGATATCGACCTGAACTTCTCCGGAGAATATCAGGCGAATGCGCACAGATATACAGAGGTTATCTTCGGAAAAGGTCAGACATTCAAGGCTGGTACGATTGGTACCCTGGCAGAGAAAACTGCTTTCGGTTATGTCAAGAATTATTACGAAGAACGTGGCCAGCACAAGCGTTACTGCGAAATCAACCGGATCGTCAAGGGCTGTACGGGAATTCGAAGAACGACAGGCCAGCATCCGGGTGGAATCATCGTTCTTCCGGTAGGTGTGGAGATCGAGAAATTCACACCGGTACAGCATCCGGCAAATGACGAAAACAGTGATATCATCACGACACATTTCGACTACCATTCCATTGATGGAAACCTTCTGAAACTTGATATTCTTGGACACGATGATCCGACAATGATCCGTATGCTCGAGGACCTTACAGGCTTAAGTGCCCGTGACGTTCCTCTGGACAGCAAAGAAGTCATGTCGCTTTTTGCGAGTACGGATGCATTGGGGATCAAACCGGAGGATATCGGCGGCTGTAAACTGGGATGCCTTGGAATCCCGGAGTTTGGTACAGATTTTGCGATGCAGATGTTGATCGACACGAAGCCGAAATATTTTTCTGACCTTGTCCGTATTGCGGGACTGTCCCATGGAACGGACGTATGGCTTGGAAATGCGCAGACTCTGATCGAGGAGGGCAAGGCGACGATTTCTACCGCGATCTGTACTCGAGATGATATCATGATCTACCTCATCAGTATGGGCGTAGAGAGCAGCCTTGCGTTTACAATCATGGAGAGTGTCCGTAAAGGTAAGGGACTTCGTGAAGAGTGGGAAGCGACCATGAGAGAGCACAAGGTTCCGGAATGGTACATCTGGTCCTGTAAAAAGATCAAGTACATGTTCCCGAAGGCTCATGCGGCGGCTTACGTTATGATGGCGTGGAGGATCGCGTGGTTCAAGGTGTTTAAACCTCTGGCATATTATGCGGCGTTTTTCAGTATCCGTGCGACGGCTTTTTCCTATGAGACCATGTGTATGGGAAGGGAGCGTCTGGACTATTATCTTGCAGAGATCCGCAAAAAAGGTGACGAGGCTTCAAAGAAAGAACAGGATTCGATCCGTGACATGAGGATCGTACAGGAAATGTACGCGAGAGGGATCGAATTCCTTCCGATCGATCTGTACAAGGCAAAAGCAAACCGTTTCCAGATCATTGACGGCAAACTGATGCCGGCACTGAACTGTATCGACGGAATGGGTGACAAGGCGGCAGAAGCAGTTGTAGATGCTGCAAAACAGGGCAAATTCCTGTCAAAAGATGATTTCCGCGACAGGACAAAGGTCAGCAAGACAGTCATTGACCTGATGGACGACCTGGGAATTTTTGGGGATATCCCACAGTCCAATCAGTTTTCATTATTTGACAATGTGCTTGTCTGAAATTTGGGATTACCGGTATGGGGACCGGATATGTTACCATAGTTAAAGGAGAAGAAGATGAAAAAAGAGGAATTAAGGTATTTACAGAGACTGGCAGAACTGTATCCGACGATCGGAAAGGCATCGACAGAGATCATCAATCTGCAGTCTATTCTGAACCTTCCAAAAGGAACAGAACACTTTATGTCAGATATCCACGGAGAATATGAGGCATTTGCCCATGTGCTCCGCAATGGTTCGGGTGCAGTCCGCAAGAAGATCGACGATGTATTCGGACATACCTTAAGCAACAGTGACAAGCGTGCGCTGGCTACGCTTATCTACTATCCGAAAGAAAAGATGCGTCTGGTCAAAAAGACAGAAGAAGATATGGAAAACTGGTACAAGATCACTCTGTACCGTCTGATCGAAGTCTGCAAGACCACTGCATCCAAATATACCCGATCCAAAGTTCGCAAGGCACTGCCGGCAGATTATGCGTATGTGATCGAGGAACTGATCACAGAGAAGGCAGAAGTCCTGGACAAAGAAGCTTATTATGATTCTATCGTAAATACGATCATTGAGATCGGTCGTGCGGAGAATTTCATCATAGCCCTGGCAGAGCTGATCCAGCGTCTTGTTGTCGATCACCTTCATATCCTGGGAGATATTTTTGACCGTGGACCGGGACCTCATTTCATTATGGATCGCCTGATGGAGTACCATTCTCTGGACATTCAGTGGGGAAATCATGATGCAGTCTGGATGGGAGCAGCTGTGGGACAGCAGTCCTGCATCGCAACGGTCCTCAGAAACAGTCTCCGCTATGGAAATCAGGATATCCTGGAGGATGGATATGGGATCAACCTTCTGCCGCTTGCAACGTTTGCGATGGAAGTATATAAGGATGATCCGTGCAGCGTGTTTGAGATGAAGGGAACTTCTAATTATAATGCAGCCGAGAAAGACCTTGGACAGAAGATGCACAAGGCGATCGCTATCATCCAGTTCAAACTGGAGGGCCAGCTCATCCGCCGTCATAAGGAATTCCACATGGAAAACCGCTGTCTGCTCCATCGGATCGATCTGGAAAAAGGCACGATCACACTTCCTGACGGTAAGGAATATCCACTGCTGGATACAAATTTCCCGACGATCGACTGGAAGAAACCATATGAACTGAGTGCAGGTGAGAAGGACGTGATGGAACGTCTGGAATCTGCATTCCGCAACTGTGAGAAACTGCAGAAACATATGAGCCTTTTATTGGACAAAGGCGGACTTTATAAGACCTTTAATGGAAATCTTCTGTTCCATGGATGCATTCCGCTGAATGAGGACGGAAGTCTCAAGGAAGTCCAGATCTATGGCAAGACTTACAAGGGCAAAGAACTCTATGATGTACTGGAGGCTTATGTAAGGAGAGCGTTTTTTGCAGTGGACAACGAAGAGCAGCGTAAGGGAAGGGATATCCTCTGGTTTATCTGGGCAAGTCCGAATTCCCCGTTGTTCGGCAAAGACAAGATGACAACATTTGAAAGATATTTTATTGCAGACAAGGCAACACACAAAGAAGTGAAGGGTGCATATTATCATCTTCTGGAAAACGAAGAAGTGATAGACAGTCTTCTCAGAGAGTTTGGACTGGATCCTGCGAAGGGGCACATCATCAACGGACATGTGCCGGTACATCAGGGAGAAGGCGAGAGCCCGGTCAAATGCGGCGGCAAAGTCATCGTTATCGACGGTGGTTTCTGCAAAGCATACCACAAGGTTACCGGAATTGCAGGATATACATTGGTATACAATTCTTACGGACTGATCCTCTGTGCACATGAGTCATTTACTTCTGCGGAAGATGCGGTTTCAAAAGAAAGTGATATTGTTTCCAACCGGGTAGCGGTTCATTATACAACAAAGAGAAGACTGGTAGGAGATACAGATACCGGAATTGCTCTCAAGGAAAAGATTGGCGAGCTGATGCAGCTTCTGGACGCATACCGGCGAGGAATCATCAAAGAGAAAAAATAAGGAGAAAAACGACATGGGTGGAATTTTTGGAGTAGCTTCAAAAACCAGCTGCGTGCTGGATCTGTTTTTTGGAATTGATTATCATTCTCATCTGGGAACCAGAAGAGGCGGAATGGCAGTGTATGATCCGGAGAAAGGTTTTGACCGTGCGATACATAATATCGAAAACTCACCGTTCCGTACCAAATTTGACAAAGATGTTTCTGAACTGCAGGGGAATTTTGGAATCGGCTGTATCTCAGATAATGAACCACAGCCGCTCCTGGTCCGTTCTCATCTTGGGAATTTTGCAATCACAACAGTCGGCAAGATCAACAATATGGAAGAACTGATCGAGAAATGCTTCAAAGACGGATGTACACATTTCCTTGAAATGAGCGGGGGAAACGTAAATCCTACAGAAATGGTCGCATCTCTTATCAACACTAAAGACTCTATTGCAGAGGGGATCCGCTACGCACAGGAAGTGATCGACGGTTCGATGACGATGCTGCTTCTGACTCCGAAAGGACTGATCGCAGCCAGAGACCGCCTGGGACGTACACCGCTGATCATCGGACGCAAGGAGAATGCACACTGTGTTTCTTTTGAGAGCCATGCATACATTAATCTTGGATACGAAGATGAGAAATCTCTGGGACCTGGCGAGATCGTTTTTGTGACTCCGGAAGGAATCGAAACGCTTCAGAAACCAGGAGAAAAAATGCGTATCTGTTCCTTCCTCTGGGTATACTATGGATATCCGACTTCGACCTACGAAGGTGTCAATGTAGAGGAAATGCGTTATAAATGTGGTGATATGCTCGCCGAGAGAGATGCAGGACAGGTGCATCCTGACATTGTAGCCGGTGTCCCGGATTCCGGAATCGCCCATGCGATTGGTTATGCGAACCGTTCCGGTGTACCTTTTGCCCGTCCGTTTATCAAATATACACCGACCTGGCCGCGTTCTTTCATGCCGACACAGCAGAGCCAGAGAAACCTGATCGCCAGAATGAAACTGATCCCGGTGCACAAACTGATTAAGGACAAGAGCCTTTTGATGATTGACGATTCTATTGTCCGCGGTACACAGCTTCGCGAGACAACAGAATTTCTTTACCGCAACGGTGCGAAGGAAGTACATATCCGTCCTGCCTGCCCGCCGCTGCTTTATGGATGTAAATATCTGAATTTCTCCCGTTCCAAATCCGAGATGGATCTGATCACCAGGAGAGTGATCGCGAAAAGAGAGGGAGAGAATGTAGACGACAAGATCCTTGCGGACTATGCAGATCCGGATTCCACGAATTACAAGGAGATGCTGGAGGAGATCCGTAAGGAACTGAATTTTACCACCCTGAAATATCATCGTCTGGACGATCTGACTGCATCCATAGATATTGAACCATGTAAGCTCTGCACATACTGCTGGAGTGGAAAAGAGTAACAAAGACAGAGGCTTCTGGTAAGAAACTGTCGAAAAATCGAGGTGACACAGATGAGAAAAAAACAAAGACTTAAGATACTGCTGAAGATCCTGATCTCACTTTTTATTATATTTGGCGCAGCTGCAATTTTGCTGGCGGGGATCAGAAAGACCAGGATCGAGGCACGACAAAAGCAGGAGGCGATGGAGGCACTTAAGAATGTACCGACGGCAGCTCCGACTGTTTCTGTGACACCTTCTCCGAGTCCGACTCCGAGGCCGACAGCAACACCGACTCCGGTTCCGACGATCGTGGCAGCTTTTGACCCGAATGATTTCTGGGATTACTGGTACAGTACGGATGGAACTGCAACGATCAATGTTTACGACATCAGTCTGGATAAGATTTCGTTCAGTTTTTATCAGACAGACCGCAATCAGAGCCAGTCTGTTTCGGCAGATGTTACGGCAGAAGTAGCCGGAAATGCGTCAAGGTTTTATTTTAACGATTCTGCGGGAAACAGGGCTGCCGGGAATATTATTTTTGATAAAGGACAGCTGTATGTAAGGATTGCGACAAGGGAGCCTGTCAGCAGCGTTTATCCGAACGTGAACTGCATCATGAGCAGAGAACAGGTATATCTTGAACCGGACCCGACAGCAATACCGACCCCGGTACCGGAGGAAGAGACAGAAGCAGCTCAGACGGATACACAGACAGGGGAGTACTTTTTCCCGGACAGTGACAGTCGTTATCTGACAGATGAGGAAGTGGCGGCGTACAGTTCAGACCAGCTGGAACTGGCGAAGAATGAGATCTATGCCCGTCATGGCAGACAGTTTGTCACACAGTATATTTCGGATTATTTCAACAGCAAATCCTGGTATCAGGGAACTATAGATCCGGATACTTTTGATGCACAGCAGGATTCGATCTTTAATGAATATGAGATGGCAAATATCTCCAAGATCGTAGAATGGGAAGAACGGAAATCCGGCGAGGATAATTAAGTGACGAACGTGCTACAGGCTTCGTTTTAATAAGTAATAAAAGAAAAGCACCCGTTTGGCATACAGAAAAGATGTGTATGTCAGGCGGGTGTTTTTGGCTGCCGCTTTATTGTTTGGCTGCTTTGAGTGGTTTGATCGGTTCTTTGTTATCTGTTCGTCCTACAAGATAATCAATGGTGGTATCGTAGTAATCTGCAAGACGGATCAGCATTTCAACCGGAATTCCACGGGAACCTGTCTCGTAGTGAGAGTAAGAACGCTGGCTGATGTGAAGAATCTCACCGAGCTGTTTCTGTGACAGGTCAGAATCAATTCTCAGATCCTGGATACGCTGATATTTCATGGAAAATACCTCCTTCGTTTCTATAAGTATAAAATAGTCCGTGGTGTGCTACTGCAAAATGGAGCAAAATGGTCTTCTAAAATGCGAAATTTCTGACTACTTACAGGGTCGGTTGACCTGTAAAACAAAAAAAGCTATAATATAATTTATTATGATAAAGCAGTACAGGGATGATTTGCAATAGAAGGAGCAGAAATGAGAGCATATGAGAGATTACTGAAATACGTCAGAGTCTGGACGACCAGTGATGAGGAGAGCCAGACATCACCGACGACGGAGAGACAGTTTGACCTGGCCAGAATGCTGGTCCAGGAAATGAGAGAGATCGGCATAAAAGATGCAGATATGGATGCGTATGGTTATGTGTACGGGCATGTTCCGGCAACACCAGGATATGAGGACAAGACAGCCATCGGATTTATCGCACATATGGATACCGCACCGGATTACAGCGGAGAGAACGTGAATCCACAGGTCATCGAGACTTATGACGGAAACGATGTGAGCTTAGGAACTTCCGGCAAAGTACTGTCTCCGGCTGATTTTCCGGAATTAAAGAAACTGGCGGGCAGAACGCTGATCACAACAGATGGAACGACACTGCTCGGTGCCGATGACAAGGCCGGGATTGCAGAGATTCTGACAGCAGTGGAAGAGCTGATAAATGGAGATACTCCGCATGGAAAAATCGCTGTCAGTTTTACGACCGATGAAGAAGTCGGAAGCGGAGCAAAGCATCTGAATCTGGAAAGATTTGGGGCACCGTATGCTTACACTGTGGATGGAGGTCCGGAAGGCGAGATCCAGTTTGAGAATTTTAATGCGGCATCCGCAGAGTTTCATATCCATGGGGTGAATGTTCATCCGGGTGAGGCAAAAGGGATCATGAAAAATTCGCAGAAGATCGCAATGGAGATCCAGGGAATGCTGCCACCGGAAGAAGCACCGGAATATACAGAAGGATACGAGGGATTTTTTCATCTGATCGAAATGACAGGAACGGTGGAAGAATCAAAGATGAGCTATCTGATCCGTGATTTTGATTCCGAGAGCTATGAGAACCGCAAGAGACTGATGCAGGATATCGCAGCGGCTATGAATGAAAAATACGGCGACGGGACAGTAGAACTGATACTTAAAGATTCCTACCGAAATATGCGTGAAAAGATCGAACCATGCATGGAACTGATTGACTACGCAAAGAAAGCGTGCGAACTGGCAGGGGTAGAACCTGATGTTGCACCGATCCGCGGTGGCACAGATGGCGCGAGACTCAGCTTTGTGGGACTTCCGTGCCCGAATCTTGGAACTGGCGGCTATGGTTTTCATGGAGCGTTTGAGCATATCACAGCAGAAGGAATGGACAAAGCGAAGGAGATCATCAAAAATATCATCTTACAGTTTTCGAAATAAAGTGACAGTGGGGCTGCTGTTCACAGGTAGTATCCCGCGAGGTGTTTTGCCATGAATATGGCAAAATCCCGAGACATACAGGGCAAAATCCCATCACCGAAGGTGATTTGGAATGGATTTTGACCAAGTTACTGTGAACGGAGTGAACAGTAACACAGTGGGGCTGCAGAACGGATCTGCGGCTCCTTTTTTCTTGAATTTCAGAACAGGATAAATTATAATAAAACAAGAGCAGATTTCTTTAAAAAGCCTGGTATTAGCAGTAGGCTTTTCTTTTTTCTATTTTATCTTATATATTTCCAATACAAAACAACAATTGAATATCAGGCAGATCGGGGATGCCCTGAAAGAAAGGAGTACCATGTTTGCAAGTGTATTATCAGCAGCGATCCTGGGCATGGAGGTGCATCCGATCCATGTGGAGGCAGATGTCAGTGACGGCCTGCCTTCTTTTACGATGGTCGGGTTTCCTTCTGCACAGGTAAAGGAGGCGCAGGACCGGGTGCGGACAGCCTTAAAGAATAACGGGATCGCACTTCCGCCAAAGAGGATCACAGTCAATTTTGCCCCGGCAGATATCAAGAAGGAAGGAGCGGGATTCGACCTGCCTCTCGCGGCAGCAGTGCTTGCCGCATCCGGGATACTGAAACCGGAGCAGCTTCAGAAAGTTATGATGGCAGGCGAGATCAGCCTGAATGGAAATATCCATGCGATCTCAGGAATCCTGCCAATGATCATCCGGGCGAGGGAAGAAAAATGCCGTTTCTGCGTTGTTCCGGCAGAAAATCTGCGGGAGGCGAGACTGATCCCGGATATGAAAGTGATCGGGGTAAAAGATCTCAATGAGATGATCCAGTATCTGAGAAAACCGGAAAGTTACCACATAGAAGAAGTCGAGATCCTGCTCGCAGAGAACAAAGAGAAAGCAGATTTCTGTGAGATCAAAGGACAGGAAAGTCTTCGAAGGGCAGTAGAGATCGCGGTCAGCGGATTTCACAACCTTCTGATGATCGGACCGCCGGGAGCAGGCAAAACGATGGTTGCCAAGCGGATCCCGGGGATCATGCCGCCTCTGACACTGGAGGAGGGACTGGAATTGACAAAAATCTACAGCATAGCCGGACTTTTGCCGGCAGACGATCCTCTGGTGCGAAGCCGGCCGTTCCGGAGCCCGCACCATACCTGCTCTGCACAGGCACTGGCAGGCGGCGGGCGAAATCCGAGACCGGGGGAAGTCACGCTGGCACACAGAGGCGTGCTTTTTCTGGATGAGATGCCGGAGTTTTCAAGAAGGAGCCTGGAGATCCTGAGGCAGCCTCTGGAGGATAAGGTGATCCGGATCGCGAGAGTGTATGGGACGTATGAGTTTCCGGCAGATTTTATCCTGTGCGCGGCGATGAATCCCTGTCCCTGCGGACACTATCCGGATATGAACCGCTGCCGCTGTACACCGGCACAGGTTTCGCAGTATCAGGGAAGGATCAGCCAGCCACTTCTCGACCGCCTGGATCTTTGTGCGGATGTCACGCCAGTCGATTTCGAGGGCCTGAGCAGCAGACGGATCGGAGAATCGACAGACACGATCCGGGAGCGTGTGACAAAAGTACAGGAGCTGCAGCGGGAAAGATACAAGAATGAAGGAATCCAGTTCAACGGAGAACTCAAAGGAAGCCAGATAGAAAAATTCTGCCAGCTGGATAAAGAGGGGAAAAATCTTCTGCAGATGGCTTTTGAACATATGCCGTTCAGTGCAAGGGCATACCACCGCCTGCTCAAAGTCGCAAGGACGATCGCGGATATGGACTACTGTGAAGCCATAAAGAAGCACCATATAGGGGAAGCGTTATCCTATCGTGCATTTGATAAAAAATACTGGAATTAAAGTGTCATAAAAAAGAAAAGGACGAGGTATTTTATATGGAAGAAAAACCAGAAGAAAGAATCCGGCAGATCAGCAGCAAAAGCGCAGAATATCCACAAAAACTGAACAATTACCCCAAAATGCCGGAGATACTTTTTGCAAAAGGGAACCTGCCGGATGCGAAGAAGCCGACAGCAGCGATCGTAGGCGCCAGGGCGTGCAGCCCGTATGGGAGGATACAGGCTTTTCGCTATGCAAAGATCCTGAGCAGTGCCGGGGTTCAGATCATCAGCGGCATGGCATATGGAATCGACGCAGAGGCACACAAAGGAGCCCTGGAAGGCGGCACACCGACCTATGCGGTTCTTGCGGGAGGTGTCGATATCTGCTATCCGAGCGGGAACCGCCCGTTATATGACCGCATCCTGAGAGAAAATGGCGGGATCCTGAGTGAGCAGCCGCCGGGCATGCGGGCGAGGAACTATTTTTTTCCTGCGAGAAACAGGATCATCAGTGGACTTGCGGATCTGGTACTTATTGTAGAGGCACGCGAAAAGAGCGGATCGCTTATCACAGCACAGTGGGCGCTGGATCAGGGAAAAATCGTTTATGCGGTTCCGGGAGCTGTAAATGAGGCACTGAGTATGGGGTGTCACAAGCTGATCTATGACGGTGCAGGGATCGCATACAGCCCGGAAATCCTGCTTCGGGAACTGGGGCTTAATTGTGAAAATAAAGTAAAATCACCCGAAAAAAATGACTTAGGACTTGCAAGCGATTTGAAATTGGTGTATAGTTGTCTCGATTTACGACCAAAATCTACGGATTTTCTGATCCAGAAAACAGGACTTCCACCAGAGAAGATCGGGAGTCTTTTGCTGGAATTAAAACTGTCGGGCCTGGTCCGGGAGATCGGCAGACATTACTATATAAAAGAGACTTAAGGTAACAAAAAGATCCCGGAGAGTTTAGCAAAAGTAGGAGAGGTAGCATGGCGAAATATCTGGTGATAGTAGAATCACCTGCAAAAGTAAAAACCATTAAAAAATTTCTTGGAAGTAATTATGATGTACAGGCATCAAACGGACATGTGAGGGATTTCCCGAAGAGTCAGTTCGGAATCGATGTGGATAACGATTTTGAGCCGAAATATATTACGATCCGTGGGAAAGGAGAGCTCCTTGCGGGACTTCGTAAGGCTGCAAAAAAAGCAGACAAGATTTATCTCGCAACTGACCCTGACCGTGAAGGAGAGGCGATTTCCTGGCATCTGATGCAGGCGTTGAAGGAAGAACCGGCCAAGATGCGCAGGATTTCTTTCAATGAGATCACCAAGACGGCCGTGAAGAATTCTATCAAGCAGCCAAGGGATCTGGATATGAACCTGGTAGATGCACAGCAGGCGAGAAGAATGCTGGACAGAATGGTAGGATACACCATCAGCCCGCTTCTCTGGGTCAAGGTCAAGAGAGGCTTAAGTGCGGGCCGTGTGCAGTCTGTAGCACTGCGTATCATCTGTGACCGTGAGGATGAGATCAATGCATTCATTCCGGAAGAATACTGGAGCCTGGATGGTGAATTCCGTGTCAAAGGAGAGAAGAAACCTCTCAAGGCGAAATTCTACGGCACAGACAAGAAGATGCCGATTCACAATAAGAAAGAAATGGAAGAACTTCTTACGAAACTGGAAAATGCAGAGTATGAGATCACGGAAGTCAAGAAGGGTGAGCGTATCAAGAATGCTCCGCTTCCTTTTACCACCAGTACTCTGCAGCAGGAAGCATCCAAGACACTCAATTTTTCCACACAGAAGACAATGCGTCTGGCACAGCAGTTATACGAGGGTGTTGACATCAAGGGAAGCGGTACAGTAGGTATCATCACTTATCTGCGTACCGATTCCACCCGAATCTCCCAGGAGGCAGATGCAGCCGCAAGAGAATACATCGGACAGCAGTACGGAGAAGAGTATGTATCTGTAACAGAGAAATCTGTCAAGAAAGAGCAGAAGATCCAGGATGCGCATGAGGCAATCCGACCGACCGACATCACCAGACTGCCGGCAATGATCAAGGAATCTCTTTCCAGAGACCAGTTCCGTCTGTATCAGCTGATCTGGAAACGTTTTACTGCCAGCAGAATGGCGGCAGCCAGATATGAGACAACTTCTGTAAAGATCGGAGCAGGAGAATATACTTTCACCGTTGCGGCTTCCAAGGTAGTATTTGATGGTTTCTTATCCGTCTATACACAGGAAGAGGATAACCAGAAAGGCAATGTCCTGAGTCAGTCCCTGGAAAAAGGCATGAAACTTACTTTGGAAGAACTCAAACCGGAGCAGCATTTCACACAGCCGCCGGCACATTACACAGAGGCATCCCTCGTCAAGGCGCTGGAGGAACAGGGCATCGGACGACCGAGTACTTATGCGCCTACGATCACAACGATCATCAGCAGACGTTACGTTTCCAAGGAACAGAAGAACCTCTATGTGACAGAACTTGGAGAGGTTGTCAACAACATCATGAAACAGGCATTCCCAAGCATCGTGGATGTGCGCTTTACGGCGATGATGGAAGGCCTTCTGGACTGCGTGGAGGCAGGCACTGTCCAGTGGAAGACGGTTGTCAGAAACTTCTACCCTGACCTCAAGAAAGACGTAGATGCAGCTGAGAAAGAACTGGAAAAAGTCGATATCCAGGATGAAGTCACAGAGGAAGTCTGTGATGTCTGCGGCAGAAATATGGTCATCAAGTACGGACCTCACGGAAGATTTCTTGCCTGTCCGGGATTCCCGGAGTGCAGAAACACCAAGCCTTATTACGAAAAGATCGGTGTTGCCTGCCCGAAATGCGGCAAGGATGTCGTCCTTAAGAAAACACAGAAGGGACGTAAGTATTACGGATGTATTGACAATCCGGAATGCGATTTTATGTCCTGGCAGAAACCGTCAGACAAGAAGTGCCCTGTCTGCGGAAGCTATATGATCGAAAAAGGAAATAAACTGGTCTGCAGTCAGGAAACCTGCGGTTATGTAGAGACAAAAACAAAAGAAGAAGACTGAATATAAGAATTTTCTGAAAATGCAGATAAAATCGAAAAAAATATAAAAATATCTTGCTTTTTCGTGGTGAAGCGTGTACTATTATCTTATAAAGATGGTTACATCGAATAAATCATTGAAGGAGGCCAAGATGAGCGTTCAGTTGTTAGATAAAACAAGAAAAATTAACAAACTTTTGCACAATAGCAGTTCCAGTAAGGTTGTGTTCAATGACATCTGTCAGGTTCTGATGGAGACTTTAAGTTCCAATATCCTGGTACTGAGCAAGAAGGGCAAAGTCTTAGGCATCAGTTTATGCCCGGGTGTGAAGGAAATAACTGAACTGATTGAGGATAACGTTGGCGGACACGTAGATGAATTGTTGAACGAGCGTTTTTTGGGAGTTTTATCAACTAAGGAAAATGTGAATCTTCAGACTTTAGGGTTTGAGCACGTTGACAGCAGCTGCCAGGGTATCATCAATCCGATCGATATCGCCGGCGAACGTCTGGGAACAGTTTTCATGTATCGTGATAATAAGCCATACGATATCGAGGATATCATTGTCAGTGAATACGGCACAACCGTAGTAGGGCTTGAAATGATGCGTGCAGTACACGAAGAGAATGCAGAAGAGGACCGTAAGCAGCAGGTTGTCAAATCAGCCTTCAACACTCTGTCATTCTCCGAACTGGAAGCGATTATCCATATCTTTGACGAGCTGGATGGCGAAGAGGGAATCCTGGTTGCGAGCAAGATCGCAGACCGTGTGGGAATCACCAGATCCGTGATCGTAAATGCGCTCCGCAAATTCGAGAGTGCAGGTGTTATCGAGTCCCGTTCTTCCGGTATGAAGGGAACCTACATCAAGGTTCTCAATGAAGTGATCTTCGACGAACTCGAAGAGATCAAAGCACAGAGAAACAAGAAAGCATGATCAGTGACTGATCAGAAATAAGAACCTAAGAAGCTCTTTTTCACCGGGCGTATGTGTGGTGAGAAGGAGCTTTTTTTCGCGCTGTACAGCAAGGAGGCACCGGATGCGTGTCCGCTGATCCTGTATAAAAAATCACTGAAAAATAGTAAAATAAGAAAATTAAAGAAAATCAAAGAAAAAAAGAGATAATATCTAAAAATACAGTAATTTATGACGATGAAAAGAGTTGCAGAAAATAACGGAATTAAATAATATAAGGACAGTGATTAGCACTCAAACGAAATGAGTGCTAGTAATCGAAAAGCAAGGCAACAATAAAGGAGGAAAATAGATCATGAAATTAGTACCTTTAGGCGACAGAGTTGTATTAAAACAGTTAGAAGCAGAGGAAACAACAAAATCCGGTATCGTACTTCCGGGTCAGGCACAGGAGAAACCACAGCAGGCAGAAGTTATCGCTGTAGGACCTGGCGGAGTTGTTGAAGGCAAAGAAGTTAAAATGGAAGTTGAAGTAGGAAACAAAGTTATCTACTCCAAATACGCAGGAACAGAAGTAAAACTTGACGGCGAAGAATACATCATCGTAAAACAGAATGATATTCTTGCAATCGTTGAATAATTATATTAAATCGACATTATTTCAGGAGGACAGTCATCATGGCAAAAGAAATTAAATTCGGCGCAGAAGCAAGAGCCGCACTTGAAGCTGGTGTAAACAAACTTGCAGATACAGTAAGAGTAACGATCGGACCAAAAGGAAGAAACGTAGTACTTGACAAACAGTTTGGTGCTCCGCTCATCACAAACGATGGTGTTACGATCGCAAAAGAGATCGAACTGGAAGACGGATTCGAAAACATGGGCGCACAGCTCATCAAAGAAGTTGCATCCAAGACAAACGATGTAGCTGGTGATGGTACTACAACAGCAACTGTTCTTGCTCAGGCAATGGTTCACGAAGGAATGAAGAACCTGGCAGCAGGCGCTAACCCGATCATCCTCAGAAAAGGAATGAAAAAAGCTACTGACACAGCAGTAGAAGCTATCAAAGAAATGAGCCAGAAGATCAGCGGCAAAGCACAGATCGCAAACGTTGCTGCAATCTCTGCAAGTGATGAAGAAGTTGGTCAGCTCGTTGCAGACGCAATGGAAAAAGTTTCCAACGACGGTGTTATCACAGTAGAAGAATCCAAGACCATGCATACAGAACTTGACCTGGTAGAAGGTATGCAGTTTGACCGTGGATACATTTCCGCATACATGTCCACAGACATGGAAAAAATGGAAGCAAATCTGGAAGATCCATACATCCTGATCACTGACAAGAAGATCAGCAACATTCAGGAGATCCTTCCATTACTGGAGCAGGTTGTCCAGGCAGGTGCCAAACTTCTCATCATCGCTGAGGATGTAGAGGGTGAAGCTCTGACAACTCTGATCGTAAACAAATTAAGAGGAACCTTCCAGGTAGTAGCTGTCAAAGCTCCTGGATATGGTGACAGAAGAAAAGAAATGCTCCAGGATATCGCTATCCTGACAGGCGGACAGGTAATCTCTGATGAACTTGGACTGGACCTCAAAGAAGCTACCATGCAGCAGCTTGGACGTGCAAAATCTGTCAAAGTTGCAAAAGAAAACACAGTTATCGTTGACGGACTTGGAGACAAGAAAGCAATCGAAGACCGTGTTGCACAGATCCGTGGACAGATCGAAGAGACAAAATCTGAATTCGACAAAGAAAAATTACAGGAAAGACTTGCAAAACTGGCAGGCGGCGTAGCTGTTATCCGTGTTGGTGCTGCAACTGAAACTGAAATGAAAGAAGCAAAACTTCGTCTGGAAGATGCTCTTGCAGCTACAAGAGCAGCAGTAGAAGAAGGAATCATCGCAGGCGGCGGATCTGCTTACATCCATGCTTCCAAGAAAGTTGCTGAACTGGTTGCAACTCTGGAAGGTGATGAGAAGACAGGTGCAAACGTTATCCTCAAAGCTCTGGAAGCTCCGTTATTCCACATCTCTGCAAATGCAGGACTGGAAGGCTCTGTCATCATCAACAAAGTAAGAGAATCTGAGCCAGGAATCGGATTTGATGCCCTGAACGAGAGATATGTAGACATGGTAGGAGCAGGTATCCTTGACCCGGTTAAGGTTACAAGAAGTGCCCTTCAGAACGCTACAAGTGTTGCATCCACTCTGCTTACAACAGAATCCGTAGTTGCAACGATCAAAGAAGATACTCCGGCTATGCCGGCAGGCGCACCAGGAATGGGCGGAATGATGTAATTAAAGTTTTCAAATATCAGGCCAGCGTCATAGACGCTGGTCTTCTTTTATGATAAAATAATGAAAAACAAAAGAAAGGAAAACAGAGATGAGTGATTTATATTCTGAATTTCTGGTAAAGAAAGAGCCGACATCCAAAGACGCCATAACAAAATATGGTCTGATCGGTCTGACCGTGCTTGCCGCTGTAGCAGGACTTTTATTCAATTTCCTGTTCCTTCTGGCAGCAGTTGTGCTTGGAATCGCATGCTACTTTATCGTGCCGAAGACAGATCTCGAATATGAGTATCTTTTTGTAAACGGAGAGATGGACATTGACATGGTCATGGCGAAATCCAAACGTAAGAAGGCCAAGACAGTGAACATCAAGGAGGCTGACCTTGTAGCCCCTCTGGATTCACACCGCCTGGATTATTACAACAGCAACAGTAAGATGAAAACACTGGATTATTCTTCCGGAAATCCATCCCACAAGCGTTTTGCGATCATCACCAGGGACAAGGGCGAGAACTGCAAGATCATTATCGAACCGGATGAAACGATGCAGCAGGCTATCAAAAATTCAGCCCCGAGCAAAGTTTTTTTGGATTGACACTGTAAATTATTTTTGTTAAACTATGGAACAAATTCAAAATAACATAATATACAAGGGAGGAAATGCAATGGGTACTATCATTGGTGAGGGAATTACATTTGACGACGTTCTTTTAGTTCCGGCTTATTCAAAAGTAATTCCGAATCAGGTAGATGTCGCAACGTATTTAACAAAGAAGATTAAACTGAACATTCCTATGATGAGCGCAGGAATGGACACAGTTACTGAGCACAGGATGGCGATCGCCATGGCGAGACAGGGCGGTATCGGTATTATTCACAAGAATATGACTATCGAAGCACAGGCAGACGAAGTAGATAAGGTAAAACGTTCTGAGAACGGTGTTATCACAGATCCATTCTTTTTATCCGCTGACAATACCCTTGAAGATGCGAACAACCTGATGGCGAAATTCCGTATCTCCGGTGTTCCGATCACAGAGGGAAGAAAACTGGTCGGTATCATTACCAACCGTGACCTCAAATTCGAAACAGACTTTTCCAAGAAGATCGGAGAGTGCATGACATCCGAGGGACTGATCACAGCCAAGGAAGGAATCACTCTCGAAGAGGCAAAGAAGATCCTTGCCAAATCCCGCAAAGAAAAATTACCCATTGTAGATGACGACTTTAACTTAAAAGGTCTGATCACGATCAAGGATATCGAGAAACAGATCAAATATCCACTTGCAGCCAAGGACGCACAGGGACGTCTGCTCTGCGGTGCAGCCGTTGGTATCACAGCTAACGTTCTTGCACGTGTAGATGCACTTGTTAAGGCAAATGTAGACGTTATCGTTGTAGACTCCGCACATGGACATTCCGAGAATATCCTCCGCGCAGTACGCCAGATCAAGGATGCATATCCGGATCTTCAGGTGATCGCAGGAAACGTTGCCACAGGAGCAGCTACCAAGGCTCTGATCGATGCCGGTGTAGATGCTGTCAAAGTTGGTATCGGACCTGGTTCCATCTGTACGACACGTGTCGTTGCAGGTATCGGTGTTCCACAGATCACAGCTGTTATGGACTGCTATGAAGTAGCTAACCGCTATGGTATCCCGATCATCGCAGATGGCGGGATCAAATACTCCGGAGATATCACCAAGGCGATCGCAGCAGGAGCCAATGTCTGCATGATGGGAAGCATCTTTGCAGGATGCGACGAGAGCCCGGGAACTTTCGAACTGTACCAGGGACGTAAATACAAAGTATACCGTGGTATGGGATCTATCGCAGCCATGGAGAACGGCAGCAAGGACCGCTACTTCCAGCAGGATGCGAAGAAACTCGTTCCGGAAGGTGTAGAAGGACGTGTAGCATACAAGGGACACGTTGAGGACACTGTATTCCAGCTTATGGGCGGTCTTCGTTCCGGTATGGGATACTGTGGAGCAGAAACCATTGAGAAGCTTAAGACAACCGGAAGATTTATCAAGATCTCCGCTGCATCCCTCAAGGAATCTCATCCGCACGACATCCACATCACCAAGGAAGCTCCGAACTACAGCGTGGATGAATAATTGTTTTGATTTTTATTCTTGCGAAAATAAATAAATTAGTATATTATGATTATAACGACTGCATGACTGGCGGAAGTAGGATCACCTACAGGGAGTGCAGTAAGTAACGTGCCGACCGCCTGGGCAGCCTGTGTAAGCAACAGACTACCCAGGCGGTTTTTGTATCTTATTACAACACTAAAGGAGACGAATCATGGAAAGAATTTCACTGGAAAATGAACTGAAAAGCAACTCTTATCCGGGAAGAGGAATCATCATTGGACGTTCCGCAGACGGAACCAAAGCAGTAACAGCTTATTTTATCATGGGAAGAAGTGAAAACAGCAGGAATCGAGTATTTGTCGAGGATGGAGAGGGAATCCGCACACAGGCATTTGATCCATCCAAACTGACAGATCCGAGCCTGATCATCTATGCTCCGGTACGTGTACTGGGAAATAAGACGATCGTGACAAACGGCGATCAGACAGACACGATCTATGAAGGAATGGACAAACAGCTCACCTTCGAACAGTCCTTAAGATCCCGCGAATTTGAGCCAGACGGACCGAACTATACACCAAGGATCTCCGGTGTCATGCACATCGAAAACGGCGAATACAGTTACGCAATGTCAATCCTCAAGAGCGACAACGGAAATCCGGATGCCTGCCTCCGTTACACTTACGCATACGAAAAAGCAATTCCAGGTGAGGGCCGTTTCATCCACACTTACAAATGCGACGGAAATCCGCTCCCAAGCTTTGAAGGAGAACCGAAACTCGTAGATATTCCGGACGATATGGAAGAGTTTACAGAACTTCTCTGGAACAGCCTGAATGAAGATAACAAAGTTTCCCTGTTTGTACGATACATCGATATCGCAACAGGAAACTATGAGACAAAGATCGTAAACAAAAACAAGTAAGATACGGAGGATGAGATAAGATGAACGAATTACAGTTAAAATACGGATGCAACCCGAACCAGAAACCTTCCAGGATCTACATGGAGGACGGAAGTGAACTTCCGATCAAAGTTCATTCAGGAAGACCTGGATATATCAACTTCCTCGATGCATTCAATGGCTGGCAGCTTGTACGTGACCTCAAGAAAGCAACAGGACTTCCGGCAGCAACTTCTTTCAAGCATGTTTCTCCTGCAGGTGCAGCAGTCGGACTTCCGCTGACAGAAACACTTGCAAAAATCTACTGGGTAGACGATATGAACTGGAAAGAATTTTCCCCGCTTGCCTGTGCTTATGCAAGAGCGAGAGGCGCAGACCGTATGTCTTCTTTCGGTGATTTTATTTCTCTTTCTGATGTCTGCGACAAAGACACAGCAATGCTGATCAAGAGAGAAGTTTCCGATGGCGTGATCGCACCGGGTTACACTGAGGAAGCCCTTGAGATCCTCAAACAGAAGAAAAAAGGCAACTACAACGTGATCGAGATCGATCCGGATTATGTACCGGCTCCACTGGAACACAAGCAGGTATATGGTGTGACTTTCGAACAGGGACGTCAGGAGCTTGCAATCGATGACGAGCTGATCTCCAACATCGTAACCGAGAGCAAAGAACTTACAGAAGAAGCAAAGCGCGACCTCAAAGTTTCTCTGATCATCCTGAAATATACACAGTCCAACTCCGTATGCTTTGTCAAGGATGGACAGGCAATCGGTGTCGGCGCAGGACAGCAGTCCCGTGTACACTGCACCAGACTTGCAGGACAGAAGGCAGATAACTGGTTTCTCCGTCAGAGCCCGCAGGTTCTTTCTCTTCCATTCAAAGATACCATCAGCAGAGCAGAGCGCGACAATGCGATCGATGTTTATATCGGCGACGAATACATGGATGTTCTGGCAGACGGAGCATGGGAGAACGTATTCACAGAGAAGCCGGCAGTCTTCACAAAAGAAGAGAAACGTGCATGGCTCGATCAGCTTACCGATGTAACACTTGGATCTGATGCATTCTTCCCGTTCAGCGATAACATCGAGCGAGCACATAAGAGCGGCGTGAAATTTATCGCACAGCCAGGCGGCTCCGTGAGAGATGATGCAGTGATCGAAACCTGTAACAAATATGGCATGACAATGGCGTTCACAGGAATCCGTCTGTTCCACCACTAAGAATAAAGAACAAGGTCTGAAATGTGAATTTCAGATACAGCAGAGGAAACTTCGGGAAGATCCCATCAAAGTTTCCTCTGCTTTTTTTGTATAGATAATATCTGACAGATAAAGAATTACAGACAAAAAAAGAACCAGGATCAAATCCTGATTCTTAAGAGCGATAGACGGGGCTCGAACCCGCGGTCTCGACCTTGGCAAGGTCGCGCGTTACCAACTACGCCACTATCGCATGCGTTCTGTTTGGAAGTCTTATTTGTTTTCCTCAGCGACAAGACATACTATACCAGATGAATTTGTATTTGTCAAATGTTTTTTTGAAAAAAATTCAAAAATATTTTCCAGCATAAAAAACGGTGAAAATTTTGTGTAAATTTTGAAATCATGAAGTTCATGTGCTACAATACACACAGAATCGCTGGGAGACTGGCGAAGGTAAATCAGAAAGAGGTGACAAGATCTGTGAATAAGAGAACGACGGCTTTTTTACTGGGGAGTGTATTGTTGTGTCATGCATCTCTGGTTTATGGCGAAGTTCCGGATTATAATACTGTAGTAGAGGATACACAGAAAGAAAATAAGGCTGTGCAGATGTTTGAAACAGATGACGGCAAGGGAAATACAGTTCAGGTGGCAGCACATCAGGAGACACTCTATGTGACAGCCAGAAAGACAGGAATCTATACGATGCCTTCTGACAGCAGTGCAGAGCTTGCAGCGGTATCACTCGGAGATCAGGTGGAACAGACTGCGATCTGTGACAATGGCTGGAGCAAGGTGGAAGCTGAGGCTGATGGAGAGAAAGTCATAGGTTACATACAGACACAGGCACTTAACAGCGAGAATCAGATCGTATCGATGGATGCAGAGGAGGTTGAAGTAACGTCCGACAGCAGTATTCTGGATTATCCGGGAAAGAAGGACGGAGAGGTTGTCGGAGAAGTCCTGGAACTGGATGAGGTGAAGCGGACAGGAACTGTCAACAATGTCTGGAGCAGGATCGAATACCAGAATGCAGACGGTACAGAACAGGAAGGATATATCCCGACAAGCTGTCTGAATGTCTCAGATGGTCAGGAGAGTACAGAAGCTTCCATAGATACGAAGAAAGATGCGGGCACTCTTCACAAAAGCAGTGGAAAAGGAGTCTTTTCGGATGCGCTGGAAACAGATGAGAGTGTTACTGAACAGAATGGCGTTCAGATCGGAAAGGCAGTAGCAGCCTCATCAGATGCCAAGCTCAAAGACCTTGGTGTGTTCAAGATTACACATTACTGTCCGTGCAGCATCTGCTGCGGGCCATATGCCAACGGAATCACTTCAACAGGTGTGACAGCGACGACAAACCATACGATCGCTGTAGATCCGTCTCAGATTCCTTACGGAAGCAAGGTCGTGATCAATGGACAGGTTTATGTGGCAGAGGACTGCGGCGGCGCGATCAAGACAAACTGTATTGACATTTATGTGGCAACACATGCAGAGGGAGAGGCAAAGGGTGTTTACTACACCGATGTTTATCTCATTCAGTAAATAAATATCTTGGAACAAAAAATCTCCGGCAGAACCGATTTGCGGAATCCTGCCGGAGATCTTTTTATAAAAAGTTATCTTGCCATGGTATAGATCTTTTCCATGTCCTTCATATTGAGCTGCTTGAATACGCCGATCGTGCGGGTATCTTCATAACTGCACTTAAAAGCGAGTTCATGGATCTGCTGATCATCAAGGTCAAGTCCAAGTTCATGCAGGCTGACAGGCATCTTGATCGAACGGAAAAAGTCCTCCATTGCCTCGATTCCTGCCAGGGCGGTCTTTTCGAAATCAAGGCCGCACGGGATATCGAATACATTGGTCGCAAACTGTGCGAAACGCTCCGGATTTACATCGTATACATATCTTGCCCAGCTTCCCCAGATCGCTGCAAGGCCGGCACCGTGAGTGACATCATAGAGTCCGCCAAGCTCGTGCTCAAGCTGGTGACATGCCCAGTCGCCGCCGCCGGTTCCACAGCCGGTCAGACCATTGTGAGAGAGGCTTCCTGCCCACATGATCTCTGCGCGGGCTGTGTAGTTGTCAGGTTCTCTCATAAGAATACGTGCGTTGTAGATGACAGTCTGCATCAGAGATTCACTGATGCTGTCTGTCATCTCCATAGTCTCGATATTGACGAAGTAACGCTCCATGGTGTGCATGAGGATATCCACACAGCCGCTCTCCGTCTGATACTGCGGAAGGCTGTAGGTAAGCTTCGGGTTCATCAGGGCAAATTTCGGACGGCAGAGATCGCATTTGGCAGCACCTCGTTTCAGCCAGCCATCCTCATTGGTGATGACAGAGGAATTGCTCATCTCACTTCCGGAAGCTGCAATGGTAGGGATGACACCGATCGGAAGACAGGCAGTTGGAACTTCTGTCTTGAGATAAAAATTCCAGACATCTGTCCATGGATTTGCAACGCCGTAGCCGATCGCCTTGGCAGAGTCAATAACACTTCCTCCGCCGACAGCGAGAATGAAATCTACGTTTTCTTTCTTACAGAGCTCAATACCTTCACGTACTTTGGAAAGACGCGGGTTCGGGACAACGCCGCCCAGGGTAACGAAATCAATGCCGGCATCAGTAAGATATCCGGAAACTTCGTCGATCAGCCCGGAAGCGACGGCACTCTTGCCTCCGTAATGGATCAGAACTTTGTGACAGTTCTCTTTCTTCAGAATATCACCAATCTGCAAATGAGAATCTTTACCAAAAATAACCTTTGTAGGGGCAAAATATTCAAAACTGCGCATAATAGTTACTCCTTATATACATTTAAAATAAATGACAAATTTAGAAACAACATAAATATAACATAATTGTAAAGAGAAATACACAAAAAATTTTGGATTTTTCAATGCCCTGTCAGGAATGAAGCGAAAACATTCTGGACATTTCTTCTCTGGTGTAATATTATAAAATAACAAAAAGGCAGGTGATAAAATGGAAAATATAGTGATCATCGGTGCAGGTCCCGCCGGTATCTCAGCCGCTCTGTATGCTGCAAGGGGAAACATGAATCCGCTTGTCATCAACAACGGCATCGGAGCACTGGAAAAGGCGGAGAAGATCGAGAATTATTATGGACTGGAACAGCCGCTTTCCGGTAAGGAACTCTACGAGAGAGGGATAGCTCAGGCAAAAGCCCTGGGAGTGCGTATCCTGGATGCAGAGGTCCTTGGAATCAGTGGCTTTGATACATTTACGGTCAAGACGACAGCAGGTGATTTTGACACAGTCAGCGTGATCCTGGCGACAGGAGGGAAGCGCAGTGCCCCGAAGATTCCGGGACTTAAGGAATTTGAAGGAAGAGGTGTCAGCTACTGCGCGGTCTGTGATGCCTTTTTTTACAGAGGAAAGGAAGTTGCCGTTGTCGGAAACGGTGATTTTGCCCTTCATGAAGCAGAGGAACTTCGGAATGTCACGCAGGATGTGACCATCTATACGGATGGGAAGGAACCGGAATTTTCCAGAGAACATCCGATCGCAGTCAATACGATGAAGATCCAGGCGATCGAAGGCGATGACAAGGTTTCCGGACTTCTGATGCAGAGTGATATAGCTGCACAGGATGCGGAAGCACCAGAGAACTCTTTTTATCCTGCGGACGGTGTCTTTGTGGCGCTCGGCACGGCAGGAAGCACAGAGATCGCCAGACAGATGGGAGCAGAGATCAGCGACAAGGGAAATATCAAAACCGACGAAGAGATGGCGACGACGATCCCGGGACTTTTTGCCGCAGGAGACTGCACAGGCGGACTTCTCCAGGTTTCCAAGGCCGTTTACGAAGGCAGCATGGCAGCCATCAGCGCCGGCAAATATGTCCGGCACAAAAAGGTATCATAAATAAAAATCAAGAAACACTAATCGTGTATCGAAATATCAAGGAGGAAGCATTATGGCAAAAACAATTACAGCAGAGAATTTTGAGCAGGAAGTTCTTAAGTCAGAGAAACCGGTATTACTGGATTTCTGGGCAACATGGTGCGGACCGTGCATGCGTCAGGGTCCGATCGTTGAGGAACTGGCAGAGGAAGGATACTGCGTAGGCAAGATCGATGTTGACCAGCAGCCTGGTCTCGCACAGCAGTTCCGTATCATGAGCATCCCGACACTTCTGATCTTTAAGGATGGCAAGGAAGCAGAGCGTCTGGTTGGTCTGACTCCAAAAGCTGCGATCAAGGAACTTCTGGACAAATAAGGTCCGGGAAGGTTTATAAGATTTATGAAAATATTACTGGCAGCATGTAATGCGAAATATATTCATTCAAATCTTGCAGTATACGATCTCAGGGCATATGCATCCGCTTATCAGGAGCATATTCTCCTGGGAGAATATACGATCAATCAGACAAAAGACGAGATTTTGAAGGATATTTATTTAAGTGGAGCAGATGTAGTCTGCTTTTCCTGCTATATATGGAACATTTCTTTCGTCAGAGATCTGCTTGAGGATCTTCACAAGATTCTTCCGGATGTAAAATTCTGGACGGGAGGTCCGGAGGTTTCTTTCGATGCGGAAGCTTTTCTTCGGAGGACTCCGCAGGTGACCGGCGTCATGGTCGGTGAGGGCGAAAAGACGTTCCTCGAACTTGTGCGTTATTATGTGGACGGCGTGGGAAGCTTATCTGAGATTTCAGGGATCGCTTATCGTGACGGAGAGGAGATCCATCACAATGGATGGAGGGAACTTACGGATCTAAGTGAGATCCCTTTTGTATATGAACATCTGGAGGATTTTGAGAACAAGATTATTTATTATGAGAGCAGCAGGGGATGTCCTTTTTCCTGCAGTTACTGTCTTTCTTCTATTGATAAGAAGCTCAGATTCCGCGATTTTGAACTGGTTAAGAAAGAATTACAGTTTTTCCTGGATCACAGGGTGCCTCAGGTCAAGTTTGTAGACCGCACGTTTAACTGTAAGCATGAGCACGCAATGACGATCTGGAAATATATCCTGGAGCATGACAATGGGATCACGAATTTTCATTTTGAAGTTTCGGCAGACCTTCTCCGGGACGAAGAAATGCAGCTTATGAGTAAGATGCGTCCCGGACTTATCCAGCTTGAGATCGGTGTACAGTCCACAAATCCGGACACCATTCATGCGATCCACAGACATATGGATCTTGATAAATTAGAGAGATGTGTTGCGAAGGTGCACAGCTTTGGAAACATCCACCAGCACCTTGACCTGATTGCAGGACTTCCGTATGAAGATTATGACACCTTCCACCGTTCTTTTAATGATGTATACAGGATGAAACCGGATCAGCTTCAGCTTGGTTTCCTCAAGGTGCTCAAGGGCTCCCTGATGGAAAAAGAAGCAGAGAAATACGGGATCATGCATAAAGAAAAAGAACCATACGAAGTGCTTTCTACCAACTGGCTTTCCTATAAGGATGTCCTGAGACTTAAGATGGCAGAGAGTATGGTGGAAGTTTATTACAACAGCGGACAGTTCCAGAACACACTGGAATATCTGGTGCCACAGTTTGCAGATGCGTTTACCTTTTATGAGAAGCTGGGAGCTTTTTATGAGAAAAAAGGCTACAGCGAGATCTCACATTCAAGGATGCGCCGCTATGAGATCCTGCTGGAATTTCTTCGCGAGGAAACAGATCTCGATGCGGATGTGGCAGCACAGCATATGCTCTATGATCTGTACTTAAGAGAAAAACTTAAGAAGCGCCCTTCGTTTGCAGCAGATCAGAAACCATACGAAAGTGCTGTATGGACTTACCGTAAGAAACATAAGATTTCAAAGACAGCTCACATAGAAGTTTTCCCGGATGGGACAACAATTCTGTTCGATTATGAAAACAGGAATCCACTGTCCAATAATGCGCACACAGAAACGATAGAGCTGGATTTGAACAACGTAGAATGAGGTGATGGAAATGGGAATGTTTGACCCGAAAAAAAGAAAAATATTTGCTGCAGTGATCGCAGTCATTCTTGTTCTTGCCATGGTAGTTCCAAGTGTTCTCTCTATTCTTTTATAATGAGTACAGGAAACGGAGGATGAACATATGAAACTGGGGCAGCAGGCAATGGAAGCGCTTAAGAGCCAGATCGACGGTGCGCTTGAGCTGGGAGATGATCTGGTCGTTGCGGGCGTGATCGCGATTGAAGGAACACAGATCCTGATCGAGAAAGAAAAAGAAAAGCTTCTTGGATATTTTTCAGATGGATTTCTCTGGAATGCCGCCCGTACACTGGAGAAGTGCAGGGTACCGGAGATGGCTTCTGAGAGTTTTAGGGAGGATATCCATGCCAGATATGATCTCGGCACAGGCGGTGTTCTGAGCGGCCTGTGGAAGATGATGGAGGCTTCCGGAACGGGACTTCGGGCAGATCTTCGCAGGATCCCGGTCCGCCAGGAAACGATAGAGATCTGTGAGAGACTGGATGTAAATCCATACAAGCTGCTGTCAGAAGGAGCTGTCCTTCTGGGATGTGCAGACGGAGAGAAGATCGTACAGGAATTTCTTCACAGACAGATCCCGGCGGCAGTGATCGGAAAGGCAGTTGAGGGAAATGACCGGCTTCTGTACAGCGGTGAGCTGACCCGCTATCTGGAACGCCCTTCTCAGGATGAGCTGACAAGATTTTCCTGGGGCGAGAAATGGAGAAAGGATAAGAAATGGCAAGACTGAATATCGTACTGCATGAGCCGGAAATACCGGCAAACACAGGAAACATCGGAAGAACCTGCGTGGCGACAGGGACAAGGCTTCACCTGATCGAGCCGTTGGGGTTCAGCCTGAGTGAAAAAGCGATCAAACGTGCCGGGATGGACTACTGGAAGGATCTGGATGTGACCACCTATCTGGATTACGAAGAATTCCTTGAGAAAAATCCCGGAGCAAAAATCTACTATGCGACAACCAAAGGACTTCAGACTTATACAGATGTCAGGTTTGAGGACGACTGTTACATCATGTTCGGCAAAGAAAGTGCCGGTATCCCGGAGGAGATCCTTATGAAACATAAGGAAAACTGCATCCGTATTCCAATGATCAATGACATCCGTTCACTGAATCTGAGCAATTCAGTAGCGATCGTTCTGTATGAGGCACTGCGTCAGAATAACTTTGACCACATGCAGCTCAAGGGAGAACTGCATGATCATAAATGGAAATAAATTCCCGCTAAAACTAAATAAAGCTGCACTGCTGATCGAAAAGGAGGGATCTGCATGGAACTGGAAAGATATCGTATCTACTCAGAAATTGCGCGTGGAATCCGCAAACCGTTTCTCGTTTTCAAAAATGCAAATGTGTTTATGGCTCACTCCGGTGAGTTCTGTAAGGGAGATGTGGCAGTCGAGGACGGCATTGTTATCGGTGTCGGAGAGTATGAAGGAGAGACAGAAATCGACCTGGATGGGAAATATCTCTGTCCGGGATTTATTGACAGCCACCTTCATCTGGAATCGACACTGGTAACTCCGGGAGAACTGATCCGTCAGGCTGCACAGTGCGGCACGACTACTTTCATTGTGGATCCTCATGAATCCGCAAATGTCTCAGGAACTGACGGAATCGACTATATCCTGGAACAGACGGAAGAGGTTCCGGCAAATGTCTATGTGATGATGCCTTCCTGCGTTCCGGCGACACATGTCGATGACAATGGATGCACCCTTACAGCAGGAAAGATGAAAGCCTATCTGAACAATCCGAGGATCCTGGGACTGGGCGAGGTTATGGATGCACCGTCTGTTGTAAACGGAAGTGTATCCATGCATGAGAAACTGTCCGTTTTTAAGGACAGAGTCCGTGACGGACATGCACCATTTCTGCCGCCGGGAGATCTGGCTGCATATGCACTGGCAGGCATTTCCACAGACCATGAATGTGTGACTTATGAGTATGCCATGGAAGAGTGCAGAAATGGAATGCAGGTGCTGATCCGTGAGGGAAGTGCCGCCAAGAATCTGGAAGCGATCGTTAAAGGAATCGTAGAGCATCACACCGATACCTCAGGATTCTGCTTCTGCACCGATGACAAGCACATCGAAGAGATCCGAAAAGAAGGACACATCAATTTCAACGTCAAAAAGGCAGTTCAGCTTGGGCTGAGACCGGAACAGGCACTCAAGATGGCAACGATACAGGCAGCGAAATGCTATGGACTGAATCATCTTGGCGCGATCGCACCGGGATATCAGGCGGATTTCGTTGTGATGGATAACTTAAGTGATATGAATGTCCTGGAAGTGTACCATAAGGGCAAAAAGATCATCAAAGATGAAAAAGTTGAGATCCGTCCGTGTGATCCTCAGCTCAAAAATACCGTTCATCTTCTGGGCTTCAGGGAATCTGATCTCCGTCTCCCGTGGAGAGAAGGCAAGGTACATATCCTTAAGATGATGGAAGGACAGATTGTCACAGAAGATGTCCGGGAGGAAGTTGGCTATACAGAAGAAAAGGGCCGGAAAGTATTTAAACCGGATGGAACCTATCAGAAGATCGCAGCAGTCGAACGTCACAAAAACACCGGCAAGATCGGCGTGGGAATTGTCAAAGGATTCGGGCTTCGTGGTGGTGCGATCGCATCGAGCGTGTCCCACGATTCACACAACCTGATCGTGATCGGCGACAATGATCATGACATGTATCTGGCAGTTCAGGAACTTCTCCGCACGCAGGGCGGCTATACCCTGGTCGAAAACGGACAGGTATTCGACACTCTGCCGCTCCCGATCATGGGACTTATGAGTGATGCCGGATATGAGAAGGTAAATGAGAAGCTGGCACGCATGATATCGAAGGCACATGAAATGGGGATCCCGGAGGGCTTTGACCCGTTTATTACTCTGTCATTTATGGCACTTCCGGTCATTCCGGAGATCAGGATCACGCCAAGAGGTGTATATCTGACCCAGGAAGACCGTATGATCCAGAGCCCGTTTGACCGTTGAACCAAAGATTTACAAGATAACAAAAAGGCAAGGTAGAGAAATCTACTTTGCCTTTTCGAGCGTAAAGATAAATTCTGTTCCGACGCCCTCGGTGCTGATCACATTGATGTGCTGACCGTGAGCGGAAATGATCTCTTTGACGATCGCCAGTCCGAGACCGGTGCCTTTCTGGTCTTTGCCACGGGAGCGGTCGATCTTGTAGAAACGTTCCCAGATCTTGTTGATGCTGGATTTCGGGATCCCGATGCCGTGATCCTTGACGGAAACAAAGATCTTGTCGTTTTTCTCCGTTGTTTCGATCGTAATCGTGGAGCGATCTGGGCTGAATTTGATCGCGTTGCTGAGAAGATTATACAGTACCTGCTGGATCTGTTCGATGTCTGCACGGGCATAGAGTTCCTTGCCTGATAAGACCAGTTCCAGAAGGATCTGCCGCGTCGTGCAGGTACCCTCAAAAGAAGCAGCAGTACTCTTGATAATCTGGTTGATATCGAACGACTGGATGTTGAGCATACGCTTCTGGATGTCCAGCTCGTTGAGTGTCAGAAGTCCGCGGGTAAGCTTTTCCAGACGCTCTGCCTCGTAGGAGATGATCTTGAGGTATTTTTCCTGCATCTCAACCGGGATGGTGCCGTCGATCATAGCCTCCACATAACCTTTGATCGAAGTCAGAGGAGAGCGGAAATCATGCGAGATGTTTGAAATAAACTGCCGCTGATATTCGCCATTTCGGTTGAGCTTGTCTGCCATGTAGTTTAAGTTTTGGGCAAGATAGCCGAGTTCATTTTCGGAGTCGACCGGGATCTGATAGGACAGATTTCCGTTTGCAAATTCGGAGGCTCCCTTTGTGATCTCATTGAGCGGTTTCCGTACATGGAAACTATAAAAGATAAACAATACAGCGACCAGCAGATAAGTGACCACAAACAGAAGCTGGATGATCCAGAGCAGACTGCTGCGGCTCTGGTACAGGTCACTCATCAGATAGTGGACAGCCACATAACCGCGGGTGTTGAGATTTTCTGTGATCGGTGCGATCGTGCTCAGCCGCGTTTCTGAAAAATATCCGTAAAAGTCCCCGATATGATAGTAGTTGCTGCCCCAGGAGGCCGGATTAAATCCCTCCAGATCAATGGGATTATCCGGTGAAATATCCTTGCGTGTACTTAAGATGATCTGTCCGTTACTGTTGATGATCCAGATGATCGTATCCGGATAATTAGCTGCCAGAGACAGATTGCTGCGGATAGATTCCATGTTGGCAGAAGTGATGTTGTGACTGACAAGATCACTTTCTGCGATACGATGGGCTGTCTGGTACATATCCGAAGTAATGGACTTTTCAAGTCTTGCCTCGAGCATATGGGAGCCTGCAAAGGTTACCAGGAAAAATTCCAGGATGCCAAGCAGGATATAGGCAGCAAGAAACATGGAGGTCAGTCGTTTTTTCATTTGTTTTTGACCTCAAACTTGTATCCGATGCCCCAGACAGTTGCGAGGCTCCACTGCGGGTGGTCTTTAATCTTCTCGCGAAGACGCTTGATATGAACGTCAACGGTACGGGTATCGCCGATGTATTCATAGCCCCAGATATGGTCGAGAAGCTGCTCTCTGGTAAACACCTGGTTCGGGGATGCTGCGAGGAAATAGAGAAGTTCCAGTTCCTTCGGCGGCATATCGACATGATTTCCCATATAAGTGACAGAATAGTTGGTTAGATTGATCGTGAGATCCGGGTAGCTGACGCATTTTTCTGACGGGTTTGCCGCTGGCTGTTTGACCTTGAAACGGCGCAGGACTGCGCGAACGCGGGCAACGAGCTCCTTTGTGTCAAATGGTTTGATGATGTAGTCATCTGCACCGAGCTCCAGACCGAGTACCTTATCGAAGGTTTCTCCTTTGGCAGAGAGCATGATGATCGGCACATCAGAAGTATGGCGGATTTCCCGGCAGACCTGATAGCCGTCGATACCTGGCAGCATCAGGTCAAGAAGAATCAGATCCGGCTGGAAGACAGAGAACTCCTTAAGAGCCTGTTCTCCGTCATTTACAATTCTGGTTTCAAAACATTCTTTTGTAAGATATAAAGAAATCAGTTCTGCAATATTGTTGTCATCATCTACGATTAAGATTTTCTGTTTTGTTACCATAGTATTCGCCTTTCCCTATTTCTTGAATTCTACGATCGTTACGCCGGCATCACCTTCGCCGAATTCACCGAGACGGTAGGATTCAACATGTTTCTGGCGTTTGAGATAGTTGTGGACACCTTTTCGTAAGGCACCGGTTCCCTTGCCGTGGACGATGCGGACCGTCTTGAGATGAGCAAGATAAGCATCATCCAGATATTTGTCGAGTTCTGCGACAGCCTCATCCACAGTTTTGCCGAGAAGATTGATCTCAGTGGAAACACTGGCAGACTTGGACATACGGATCTTGCCTGCTCCTGTACGGGAGAAGGAAGAGGTTGTGATCACCGGTTCGTCGATCAGTTCCAGGTCGGAAATATGGACTTTGGAACGGATGATGCCCATCTGGACGAACAGATAACCCTTGGAATCCGGGCGGGTGCTGATCGTGCCTTTGAGGTTCATGCTGAGTACCCGTACGGTATCGCCAGGACGTACATCCTTAGCGGTGAGTTCTTTCTTTGGTTTCTTTTTGGTGACAGGCTGTGCCATTTTCTGTTCGGTCTTGTTGAGACGCTTGCGAAGCTGCTGGCGTTCACGCTCAACTGCGGCAGTATCCACGTAATCATTATGGAATTTATGGAAAAGCTTCATCGTCTGATCGGCATAATCCTTGGCTTCCTGGAGAACCTTGTGAGCTTCTTCGTTGGCCTGGCGGATGATGCGGTCTTTCTGTACATCCAGTTTTTCCTGTTTGGATTCAAGCTGTTTCTTAAGGTCTTCGATCTCGAGTTTGTACTGTGCGATCTCAGTGCGCTCGTTCTCGATCGTGATACGGCTTTCTTCGAGAGAAGTCAGCACATCCTCAAAAGATTCATCCTGCTCGTTGATCTGTTCTCTGGCTTTCTCGATGATGGATGCCGGAACACCGAGCTTGGAAGAAATCGCAAATGCATTACTCTTACCCGGGATACCGATCAGAAGACGATAAGTCGGGCTCAGGGTTTCTACATCGAATTCACAGCTTGCATTCTCGACACCGGAGGAAGAGAGCGCAAATACTTTGAGCTCACTGTAATGAGTGGTAGCCATGGTGCGGATCCCTCTGTCATGAAGGTAGGAGAGGATGGAGATCGCAAGTGCGGCACCCTCTGTCGGGTCCGTTCCGGAACAGAGCTCATCAAACAGAACGAGGGAATGCTGATCTGCTTTTTCGAGGAAGGAAACGATATTTGTCATATGGGAGGAGAAAGTACTTAAGGACTGCTCAATACTCTGTTCATCTCCGATATCTGCGTATACCTCATGAAAAAGAGCCAGTTCACTGCGGTCCAGAGTCGGGATATGAAGCCCGGACTGTCCCATCAGAGTAAGAAGTCCGACTGTCTTGAGGGAAACGGTCTTACCACCGGTGTTTGGACCGGTGATGACAAGAAGATCAAACGTATCTCCAAGACGGATATCGATCGGAACGACTTTTTTCTTGTTGATCAGCGGGTGGCGGGCTTTTTTGAGGTTGATGCGTCCTTCGTCGTTAAAGATCGGTTCACTTGCATTCATCTCCATGGCAAGTGCAGCTCTTGCAAAAATAAAGTCAAGCTGTACCATGATCTCAAGATTGAGGGAGATAGCCTCACGTTCTGCTGCGATCTGTACGCTGAGGTCGGCAAGGATGACTTCGATCTCTTTCTGTTCCTGAAGCTCAAGTTCACGCATGTCGTTGTTCAGTTTTACAACAGACATTGGTTCGATAAAAAGTGTGGAACCGGTGGAAGACTGGTCGTGGATCATACCAGGCACCTGTCCCTTATATTCGGCTTTGACAGGGACACAGTATCTGCCGTTTCTCATGGTGATGACAGCATCCTGAAGGTAAGTCCTTGCACCGCCGTTTACCAGTCCGGAAAGCTGAGAGTGGATCCGGTCATTGGTCACTTTCATGCTGCGTCTGATCTGGCGCAGGTTCGGGCTTGCATCGTCACTGATCTCATCTTCGGAAAGGATACAGCGGCGGATCTCCGTAGAGAGCGGTGTGAGAGGGGAAAGCCCCTCAAACATATGGTCAAGAGAATCCTCCGGTGTATCAGCACGGTCCCGGCGGGAGTAGGCTTTGACACGGGAAGTATTCTCAAGAAGGTTACAGACGGCCAGGATCTCCAGGATACCAAGAGAACTTCCGATTTCAAGACGTTTCAGAGAGCCACGGATGTCCTTGACATTTCCAAAGGAGATGCCGCCCTTCTGAAAAAGGCGTGTCAGTGCATCGCGTGTCTGTACCTGCATGGTACGGATTACTTCAAGGTCAGTGGATGGCTCCAGAGTCCGGCAGAGATGCTTGCCCATACCGGAAGATGCCTTTTCGGTAAGTTTCTCTATGATTTTGGGATATTCCAGTGCATTTAATGCTTTTTGATTCATAATAGTTCCTCGTTATTTATAATAATTCTTTTATTCCTTTCTATTCTACATGATTTCCACTGGAATGAAAAGACAAATGTTCGATTTGTTATGAATGGGGCAGTAAAAATAAGGCATTATGACGGAAAAACATGATAAAAATTAGACGGATTTTATTCATAAAAAATTCATAACTTCCTGCTAAAATAAACACGAATTGTCAGGTTTGAATTATAGGAGAAAAAGCTATATGCGGAATGATAAGAAAGCATCTTCGGAGAATTATTCTTTTATAAAAGAGACGATCAAAGAGCAGCCGACGGACAGGAAACGACTGGCGGTGAAATTTCTGACGGCAGCAGTCTGCGGTGTGATCTTTGGCGCCTGTGCAGCGGGTACGATGGCACTGATCGTTCCGAAGGCACTGGAGAGATTTGGAACTGCCCCGGATCAGAAAGCAGTTGTCACTCTGACACCATCTGTAAAGGCAGAGCAGGTAACGCCGACACCGGAAGCAACAGAGCAGGAGAAAACATCGGCTTCCACCGCCTGGCAGAACGACCTGTCAGATGGGATGAGCCAGATCGCGGAGGAACCGCGCAGGGCACTTGTGCGGATATCGGCAGCAGGAGAGGATTCTGACCTTCTGGATGATTCCTTTCTGGAATACGGAGATGAGGAGGGATTTGTTTTTCTCAAAAATTCCGAGGCTTTTTATATATTGACAGTTTCAGACCAGATGCAGGAAGCAGATAAATTTACGGTCACATTTTCGGATGGAACCGTGACCGATGGGATTCTGTGCAAGAAGGATCTCAGGACAGGATTTTTTGTGATAAAGGTCCCTTTTACGTCTGTGGATGAGGAGACTCAGGAGAAAATCCCGGCAGCGCCGCTGGTGGCAGCAGATGATATGAAGCAGACAGAGTCCGTTATTGCGATCGGCAGTCCGTCAGGTGATTATGATTCTCTTATGGGAGGAACGATAACGTCTGTGACAGGTACACTTAAGGTTGCTGATGAGGAGTATGGAATGCTCACGACAGATATGGTCGGCAGTGAGGAAGGCGGAGGGATTTTATTAAACTCTTCCGGTGAAGTTGCAGGAATCATCTGGAATCAGGAAGAAGACCGGACCAATGTGATCCGTGCGGTGGAGACAGCACAGCTTCGGCCGCTTCTTGAGAGCATGGCAAATGGAGAAGATATCTGTTACATAGGGATCATGGGAGCGACGATCTCATCCTACCAGTCTGAGAATCTGGATGTTCCGCGGGGCGTTTATGTGGATGCAGTGGATGAGGATTCTCCGGCAATGACAGCAGGGATCCAGAACGGAGACATCCTGCATGCCCTGGACGGGCAGGAAGTACAGTCGATGGAAGAATATGCGTCTGTACTCCAGGGGCTGAATAAGGGAACACGCACGACAGTCAATGTATACCGCAAGAATCCATCCGGCGAATACGAAGATGTACAACTGAAAGTTACAATAAAGGAAAAATAGAAAGGCAAGAGTATCATGCGTTTTATAAACGAATTACACGAAGGAGACAGACTCAACGGGATCTATCTCTGTAAACAGAAACAGGCAGCAACAACAAAGAACGGCAAACCATACGAAAACGTGATCCTTCAGGACAAGACAGGCATGCTGGACGGCAAAATCTGGGACCCGAATTCACTTGGGATCGATGATTTTGACGCACTGGATTATATTGAAGTTGTCGGAGATGTGACAACTTTTGCAGGTGCCATGCAGTTAAATATCAAGAGAGTCCGCAAGGCACATGAGGGAGAATACAACCCGGCAGATTATCTTCCGGTCAGCGAGAACAGCACAGACGATATGTACGGACAGATCATTGGCATGATCAAGAGCGTGAAGAACGAATACCTGTCCGCACTTCTGAATAAACTTTTTGTAGAAGACAAGGAATTCCTGAAATCTTTCCAGGAGCATTCCGCGGCAAAGACTGTACATCATGGTTTTATCGGAGGACTGATGGAGCACACCTTAAGCGTTACAAAGCTCTGTGACTATATGGCAAATGCTTATCCGCTTCTCAAGAGAGACCTTCTGATCACAGCATCGCTGCTTCATGATGTCGGCAAGACAAAGGAGCTTTCTTCCTTCCCGATGAATGATTATACAGATGAAGGACAGCTTCTGGGACATATCATCATCGGTGCCCAGATGGTGCATGATCTGGCAAAAGAGATCCCGGATTTCCCGGAAACACTGGAAAATCAGCTGGTACACTGCATCCTGGCACATCACGGCGAACTGGAATACGGTTCTCCGAAGAAACCGGCACTTGCAGAGGCAGTAGCACTGAATCTCGCAGACAACACAGATGCCCGCATGGAGACTCTGACAGAGATCTTTGCAGCGGACAAAGGCAAGAAAGAATGGCTTGGATACAACAGGCTTTTTGAATCAAATCTGAGAAGAACAGGAGACGTATGATTCCATGGAATATCGTAAAAATGACATTGTTACGTTAGAAATCGTGGACTGCGGAACAGACGGTGAAGGCATTGGCAAAGCTGATGGCTTCACTGTTTTTGTAAAGGACGCAGTGATTGGAGATACTGTTACAGCCAAGATCATGAAGGCAAAAAAGAACTATGGATACGGACGCCTGATGGAGATCCTGAAACCATCTCCATACCGCGTAGAGCCGGTGTGTCCGTCAGCCCGTCAGTGTGGCGGATGCCAGCTTCAGACGGTATCTTATGAAGAACAGAAAGTTTTTAAAGAAAAGAAACTCCGCGGTCATCTGGAGCGGATCGGAGGATTCTGCGACCTTCCGATGGAACCGCTGATCGGTATGGACGAGCCTTATCATTATCGAAACAAGGCACAGTTCCCGGTTGGACGAAACAAAGAAGGCAGGATCATCACCGGATTTTATGCAGGGCGCACCCATGCGATCATCGAGAACCGTGACTGTGCGCTGGGAATCCCGCAGAACAAGGAGATCCTGGATATTGTGATCGCGCATATGGAGAAGTATGGCATCGCTCCTTACGATGAGATGACAGGCAAGGGACTGGTGCGTCATATTTTTGTGCGCTATGGATTTTTTACAGGGGAGCTGATGGTCTGTCTGATCATCAATGGGCAGGACCTTCCACATCAGAAAGAACTGATCGAGAAACTGCGTGAGATCCCGGGAATGACCAGCATTTCCCTGAACATCAACAAGAAACGAAGCAACGTGATCCTTGGCGACAAGGTCAAAACAATCTGGGGACAGGAATATATCACAGATAAGATCGGGGACATTTCCTACGAGATCTCGCCGCTTTCCTTCTTCCAGGTAAATCCGAAACAGACCTGTAAACTGTATTCTAAGGCACTGGAATATGCAGACCTTCATGGAGAAGAGACCGTCTGGGATCTGTACTGCGGAATCGGAACGATCTCCCTTTTCCTCGCTCAGCAAGCCAAATTCGTCCGAGGCGTAGAAATCGTCCCGGCAGCGATCGATGATGCAAAACGAAATGCACAGATCAACAATATTGAAAACGTGGAATTCTTCGTCGGAAAAGCAGAAGAAGTCCTGCCGAGAGAATACGAGAAAAACGGTGTCTACGCAGACGTGATCGTAGTCGACCCGCCACGCAAAGGCTGCGATGAAATGCTGCTCAAGACCATCCTCAAGATGCAGCCAAAACGTGTCGTCTACGTAAGCTGCGACAGCGCGACACTCGCGCGGGATCTGAGATTTTTGTGTGATAATGGATATGAGTTGAAGAAAGTATGTGGGGTTGACCAGTTTCCGCAGACGGTGCATGTGGAGACGTGCGTTTTATTGTCCAAACTAAAATCAACACCACATATCGAGGTTGATATTGAACTTGATGAAATGGATTTAAGTAAGGCAGAGAGTAAGGCAACATATGCAGAAATTACGCAGTATGTCCTTGAAAATACTGGGTTAAATGTATCAAGACTTTACATTGCTCAAGTCAAGAGAAAACATGGTTTAATTGAACGTATCAATTACAATGTGGGAGATGGAAAATCCAAAGTTCCACAGGTTACACCAGAGAAAGAGAAAGCCATTGAGGATGCGTTAAGACACTTCCAGATGATTTAAAATTTACGGCTTGCTAAAAAGAGATACCCCGAATATTGGAGTATCTCTTTTTTCTTACATAGTCAGACTATAATCGGTCAGACTTGAATCTACATCAATAATATTAAGGTCTGGAATGGTTGTGTTTCCATTCTTTTTACGTTCTTCTCTTAAACGTAACATTTCTAAACTCCAACTTGAAAGATTGCCATATTGTGAACATAAGTGTAGGAAACAATTAAAAGATTGCCTTTATGAAAAAACGGAAATGGAAAGGATATCTTTAATACAGTCAGATTTTCGGAAAAAGCCATGCCCTAAAATAAAAAAACCAGATTATTCTATTATGAAGAAAAAACCTACTGTAGTAGATATTGATTCGTGGATAAAAAATCCTGATTGTGAATTGATTAAAGTTGTATCACAAGGAGAAGCTGATGCGTATACTCGTACATTGGAAGAGGCGATGCTATGCAAACTCTTAGGAATTACAGTAGAGAGCAAAAAAAGTTCGGATTGGTGGGAAAAACAGATATCGATTAATAAAATTAAATTGGATATTCCAACTAGAAAAAAGAGTATAACGGTAAGAGATATTTTAAATGAGAATAAAAATAACAAAACAGATTTCATGTATTCAATAATTTTATCGGAATTACATTTAAAAGCTTTACCGAATTATATACGGGAGGGATTAATTTGGCTGATGTAAAGAAATTGAATAATATGTTTTTAGTTAACGCACCGGCAGGTAGCGGAAAAACGACATACATTGAAAATACGATTATTAATCTACTTGCCCAATATCCTAATCGTAGAATACTAAGCATTACTTATACAAATAGAGCAAAGGAAGAATTAAATTCTAGAATTAATAGTAAAAATGTTACAGTAGATACAATTCATTCATTTCTTTCTGACTTTGTTGGTCTTTACTTTTCAAAACCAGAGGTGATTGATTTATACCTTCAAGTGTTTGAAAAGAAGATAAAGGCACTGATTGACAATGGAGAAGATGATTCCAAAAATGCAAGATATATTGATAAGTTTGGAAAACTGGATTTTGAAACTATTAAAAATAATCTACATAAAGTTTTTTACAATGAGCAATCCTATAGTAGCTATTATTATGGAGGGCTTTCTCATGATGATATGTTATTATTTTGTCGCAAGATGTTTGAAAAGTTTGAGATGTTAAAAAAACGTTTATCTAATAAATATAGGTATATTTTTATCGATGAGTACCAAGATACATCTGCGGATGTGTTATATATTTTTTATCAATCTGTGCTGAATACGAGCAGTACCTTATACTTGCTTGGAGACAAAATGCAAGAGATATACAATAATTACGACGGTTCTTTTAATACTATACTTAATAAGTTTAATCAAGATGATGACTTGCGTATTAATTATCGTTGTTCTTCAAATATTGTTGGAATTCTCAACAACTTGTATAATGATGAGAAATTTTTTCAGCAACCAAATAAATCTAGTGGAAAAGTCAATCCTACTATTGTGATAACAAATGATTTTTCGGAGTCTTTTATGGAGCAATTTAAAGATTATATGCAGTTATATCTGTTTAATCGTGAACGTTTTGAAAAGATTGGAGCAAGTGATTTATATAGTGCATTATCAGATATGAAAGCGTATAAATTTCCTTCTCAATATACGCCTGTCGATGTGTTGACAGATACGACAAATGATAATCCTGATAAATTATTTCGGATATTATTTTGTGTTTGTGATTTTATTAAAATGGTAAGTATGGCTGCCTACGGCAAAAGCATTCAATTTGCTAGAGAAAAAAAGCAAATATTTAACAGTGGATTTACTAATATTGAGTTTCATAATGATAAAATCATTTTCTATGATAAAGTTCAAAAATTAGAGGAAGCATATGATTTGTCGACGATGACCATACAAGGGTTTTGTGAATTTCTGACTGACAATGAATATTGTAATAAGGATATTTTTCTTCCGTTTATAGAAGATACGGAATATGAAAAAGTGTTGAAAGTGTCGTTGTCACAACTGCATGCATTATATGCATATTTAGGTGCTCCTAGCGTTTCTACACAGCATGGAGTAAAAGGTGAAGGACATAATAATGTTTGCTTTATTGCCGAAGATTCAACCCGAAATCCAATAGTTTATATGTATGAATTTTTTCAGTTGTTATGTGCTGAGGATATTAATTTAACGGATTTTCAGAATTTTTATTATGATTATGTATCCGAAATAAAATCAATTAATTTAACATATTTAAAACCAGCTAAAACGTATAAAGCTCATGAGGGAGAATATTTACAATATGCTCAGTATATAAAAAACAAGTATAAGGACAATAAATATTTTTTGTTTTGTCAACAAAAATATTATGATAAGTATTTGGGCAATCCTAATTCAACTAATGCAAAAGACTGCTTTAAATCAACAAAAATTCAAGGCATTTTATGGGCATATAAATTATTTTATGTAGGCTGTTCACGAGCAAGAAAAAATCTTATTATTGTAGTTAATGCGAACAAGGTCAATGGGTTTAAAGAAGCTTTTATTAATAAAATGGAAAAAATTGGCTTCTCTGTGCTTTGCAGACAGTAGTGGAGTGATTTGTACTTTGGAGTCTGCATATTGTAGAAAAATTAAATTAAAATAGTTGTCTTTAAGAGTGGTCTGCTTCTGTACGGTAGACCGCTTTTTTCTTATTGATAGGAAAAAAGAACCTCCAATGACATAATAAATTTGATCTGACAACCAATTAATCAATTAAAGTAGGAGATTCAAATGAATTATAATAATACTTTATCGCATAAAATACGACATTTATTTTTTTACCTTGTCTATACATCTGCAAGTCTTACTTTCTAAGAAGATATTGCTTCTTCTAATTATTAAATGATAATTTAGTTTTTTTAAACCAAATTATCCTAAAATTGTCCTTGCATTTTTCAATTGAATATATACTTTTGTTTTGAGT